>Ga0315294_10000461_pt1 | contig 43328 bp, 28 predicted proteins | sample YL17G13_40_MG_FD_203626 | JGI IMG/M metagenome (GOLD analysis project Ga0315294, IMG submission 203626) | Sediment microbial communities from Yellowstone Lake, YNP, Wyoming, USA - YL17G13_40 | ecosystem: Environmental > Aquatic > Freshwater > Lake > Sediment | place: USA: Wyoming | collected... | reverse complement strand
GGCATCTTCAAAATTCCCGCCCCGCCAAGGCAAAAAGGCAACTAAAATATTGCTGCCCAAGGCCAAATGCCCCTGAGAAATTGCTCCGCCATCAGCCAAAATGTCTCCTTTTTTAATATTTTCCCCTTTTTTAACTGTTGGTTTTTGATGGAAACAAGTGTATTGATTAGTCCTAATAAAAGTCCTCAAATCATAAGTTTTAGGTTTCAGGTTTTTAGACTTTACTGTAATATGGTCGGCATCAACTTCTATTACTTTGCCATCTTCTTCAGCTATCACTTCCTGTCCCGAGTCCCTGGCCACTCTTTCTTCTACCCCGGTCATTACCAAAGGCGGTTCCGGTTTTAAAAGAGGCACCGATTGACGCTGCATATTTGAGCCCATCAGGGCTCGGTTGGCATCGTCATTTTGTAAAAAGGGAATTAGAGAAGTAGCGATTGAAATTGACTGTTCTGAAGAAACATCAATATAATCAATTTTATCTCTATCCGATACGCCTGGCTCGCCTTTAATCCTTGCCTCAACCAGCTGAGAAATAATATTTCCTTTCTCATTAATTTGAACAGTTCCCGAAGCGATATTATACCTTTCTTCATCATAGGCATTGAGATAGTGGATATCTGATGTCACCCGGCCTTTTTCAACTTTGAAATAGGGGGTTTCTAAAAAACCATAGGGATTGATTCGGGCATAGGAAGCCATATGGCCAACTAATCCTATATTGGGTCCTTCAGGAGTTTGGATTGGGCAAATTCGACCGTAGTGGGAAGGTTGGACATCCCTGACTTCGAACCCGGCTCTCTCTCGGGTTAGACCGCCAGGACCGGTGGCTGATAGTCTTCTTTTATGTTCTAATTCGGCCAGAGGATTTTCATTGTCCATAAATTGAGATATTTGTGAGGAGGTGAAAAATTCTTTTACCACTGCCATCACCGGCCGAGGGTTGATAAGTTGAACCGGAGTTAAGGTATAAGGGTCTAAGGTTGACATTCGGTCTTTAATTATTCTTTCCATTCTCATCAATCCCACTCTTAATCTATTTTGTAAAAACTCAGCCAAAGTCCTTACCCTTCTATTGCCTAAATGGTCAATCTGGTCCGGCTTTCCCTCCGGGTCGTTATTTAAGCGAATTATCTCCTTAATTACTGCTACCACATCCTCTAACTTCAAAACCCTATCCGATACGCTAATTTCTGCTTCGCCACCGATTTTCGCTGATTTATGGCTAATTTTCGCCGATTTCTTATCAGCGGTAATCGGCAATTTATCAGCGGTCATCTGTAGCGCTGGTAAGCGCTGTCTCATCCTCCACCTTCCCACCTTTGACAAATCATATCTCTCAAAGTTAAAGAACATATTTTCAATCAGCTCTCGAGCGGTATCAGAAGTTGCTAAGTCGCCTGGTCTTAATCGGCTATAAATCTCAACCAGGGCTTCAGCCTGATTGTGGGTTGTGTCTCTCTTTAAAGTCTCTTCAATATAATCTACCTCCCCTTTATTTACCCCTTGAAAAAGCTCTCGAATGGAGAGGTCTTTGTCAGTTCCCAAAGCCCTCAAGAGACAAGTGGCTGCGAGCTTTCTTTTTCTGTCAACCTTTACTCCAATAAAGCCATTACTTTCCGTTTCAAATTCTAACCAGGATCCCCGATTGGGGATGATTTTCCCGCCAAAATTTTGCCTACCGGCTACAGTCTGGCTGGTAAAGAAAGCTCCTGGCGAGCGAATCAGTTGAGCAATAGCCACCCGCTCTACCCCATTAACAATAAAAGTTCCCCTCTCGGTCATCAAGGGGAAATCAGTTAAAAAAACTTCTTGCTCTTTGATTTCTTTAGTTTTTAGATTAACTAACTTTGTTCTGACTCTCAAAGAGACCTCATAAGAATCGTTATTTAACTTTGCCTCCAAATCAGTTTTATATTTAGGCTCATCCAATTTATAATCCAAAAACCAGAGTTCTAACTCTTTTTTGGTATAATCTCGGATTGGGGAAACCTCTTGGAAAAGTTCCTTTAAATCCCTTTCCCAAAAAACTTTCCAGCTTTCTTTCTCTAAACTCAATAAATAGGGCAAAGGGAGAAAAACTTTGGCTTTGCCAAAATTTTTAACTTTAATTGGGTTCATATTTTAGGTGATGAATAAAAAAATACTTAAAAATCCCCTAAGTAGTAAAACCTGGGTTTGGAGTTAATTTTCTAAAAATTGCTAAATTTCATTTTACTCTCTTTTATAAATTTTGTCAACCCCGTAAGAAATCCGGCAAAGGGTTACCTTTTTAGTTCTTTTAGCTTTTGAATTACGTCCTGGTTGCCCGGATTTAATTCCAAAACCTTCTCAAATGCCTCGATGGCTAAATCTTTCTTTCCCTTTTGGCTCCAGATTACTCCCAGAGAATAAAGAGCGTTAGAATGGTTGGGGAATATTTCCACTACTTTCTCAAATTGGGAGATGGCTTCGTCTATCTGATTATTCTTAAAATAGAGTCGACCGAGCTGAAAAAGAATATTGGTATCAAATGGAGAAATCTCGGATAGGCCTTCCACTTTTTTAATGGCTTCGGACAAATTGTTTTCCTTCTCATCAATGAGAGCTTCCTGAAGCAGGGCATCAAGATAGTCTGATTTTAATTCTTTAGCTTTACTAAATGCTTCTTTTGCTTTCTGGGTTTCCTCGAAAACTAAATACAATTTCCCCAATTCGGTCTGAAGAATGGGGTTAGTGGGTTCCAGGCTGATTGCTTTTTCAAAGGCTTTAACCCCCCACTCACCAGCCCCTTGGACGAGCGAATGGATATCACGATAGACCATCCCTAGGGTTTCCCAGCCAGCTACATAATTAGGACTAAGCTGGACCGAAACTCTCGCCTCGTCAATCGCCTTAGCCAATTTCTCTTGGAGCAAAGTTGAGTTTTGTTCATCTATGGGTTTTCTTAATTCGAGAAGGCCTTCGTTCAAATAATCTCTGGCTAAAATTATCCGGTACTGGCTCAAGTTAGGATTTAAGTTAACTGCCTTCTCGAGCAAAGCCGTCTGGGCTGGTCCGAGAGGGGTTTTTTGAGCTTTAGTATAGAGAATGTCGGCTCGATAAAATTGTTGAGCGAAATAATAACTCCCGAGCATCAATAATCCAATTATGACTAAAAGGGCAGCCCCCCACCACTTTTCGTAAGTGGTCTTTTTGGAATATATTTTCTCCTGAAAAGTGGTGGGAGGCCAACTAACCACTGAAAGGGCTAAGAACAACCAAAATAAGAAAGCCAAAACCGTATTCTGATAATAAAAAAATTGGCTAACCACTAAAGCCAGAAAAGCCACCAAAATTGGAAATTGAAAATTGAAAGTCGATGAAGTTTGCCTCCTTCGGAGTTTGCCTTCATCTCCACCTTCGCCCTTTTGGGGCTCGGTAATTGAAAATTGAGATTTTGGCGCAATTAGCAATAAGGAAACTAATAAAAACATTCCAATCAGAAGCAAATAGGAAATCAACCCTAAAAATCCCATTGTAGCCAAAATCTCTGAGAGATAATTTGCCGGCCTATCAAACCTGATTTGCCAGAGGGGGTTTTTATTAAATTCAATTGGTTTAAATTTGGAAAAATCATAAAAATAAGTTCCGATTCCTGAACCCAAAAATCCATTTTTCAGATTATCAGTGGCCGTTCTAAAGGCAACTTCAAAAGAGAGACCTTGATTCAATACCTGTTCTTTTGGCAATTGAAAACTAAAGGCGAAGAGCGTCCGCTCTTCTTCATTTCGTTGCGACTCGATAATTGAAAATAGTAATCCCAAAGCAGCAATCAATAAAATAACCGATGACCAATTTTTTCTAAGTTGGGATTTTTGAAGCGCGAGTATTATCAACAAAACAACCACTATTGATAAAAATACGGACAGGCCTTCTAAGGAACCGCTTACTGGATTAAAAGTTGGCTGCTTCATCACTGCTGGTAATCCGGGAATTTTTTGCCAAACGCCAAAAATTGATAAATAACTGAACAAAATAACAAAGAAAACCGACCCCACGAGCGTCTTTATCAAGCCGCTAACCACAGTAACGTTATTGGTAATCAAAAAATACAGCCCTCCTAGAGATACCAATCCGATCAAGCCATCAGAAAATCTTCCGTAAAATCCGAAAATAGAGGAACCCCTATCTACTGAAAAAATAGCGCTTAAAATTGCCACAAACAAAAACGCCAAAACAAAAAGGTCTAAAGGCGACTTCTTAAATTTAATTTCTTTGTCAACTAAAACCATCTTTAAAATCCAAGAAAAGAAAGCCAAGGAAACTAAAAAGAACAAAAGATATTGTTTGTTAAACTCGAAGGCCTCAAAAGAAAAGGGTAACCAAAAAAGCGGCAGCAAAAAAACCAATAAAAAAAGACAGTATTTAATTATCCTGTTGCAAAAATCACCCATGTTTAAAGTAGAAGACTAAACACGTCTACTTTTTGAGTTGTTCGGTTGGTTTTTCCTCGATTAGAGGCTGAGCTGACGTTATCCCCTCCAGAGCTGACTTCCCAGCTTTTAAATTGGCTAAAATTTCCTTTACTTCCTCGTTATCGGGATTAAGATTGGCAACTTTTTCAAACTGGGAAATCGCTTCTGACTTTTTTCCTTCCCTGTCATAAATTAATCCCAAAAAATATCTGGCATTAGAATAATTCTCATTTAAGGAAACCGTTCGCTCAAACTCAGCTTTTGCTTTATTAAATTGCTTATCGCTGTAATATAAAACTCCCAACTGAAAAGCCAAACCCACATCAAAAGGCGAAAGCTGCTTTGCCGTTTCCATTTTCTCAATGGCTTCAGCCGTCTTTCCTTCCAAAACCGAGAGGGTTGCCATCTGGAAATGGGCCGGGGCATAATCTGATTTTAAATCGAGGGCTTTTTGAAATTGCTCTTGGGCTTTTTCTTTTTCGTTCATAGCTAAATAAACCCGACCCAGTTCGGTATAAATATAGGGATTAGTGGGTTCTAATTTTAAAGCCGTTTCATAAGACTTTATCGCCCAATCCTCAGCCCCAGTAATCAAATTGAAGACATTGCGATAGACAAAACCCCTGACCGACCAGTTGGCAACATTTTCTGGAGCAACATCGGTCGCTCGCTTTGCCGAATTAACGGCATTACTGACCAAAGGAGGAATTGTCCTCTGCTGTTCTTCTTGAGGAACATCTTTTTTCGAAAGTTCTTCATTAATTCTGAAAAGATAAACCTGGGAAATATCTCGCCAATAATCATCCTGGCTGCCGGCAGTATGATTAATGGCGCTTAAAAGATAGTTCACCGCCGCCTGGTTATCCCCTCTCTGGGAAGCCATTATCCCCTCCAAATGTCTAATTTGGGCAATATATCTTTGGCCGGCTAAAAAGAAAAGTCCGATTCCAAAAATTAAAATGAAAATGAAAAGGAAGGAAGCCCCGATGTTAGCCAAAGAACCTGTTTTGAGTTCCCAGGTTTTCACTTTTTGACCTTCGGCAAAGACAATGAAGTTGGCAGTAAAAATCCAAAAGAGAAAGCTCAAGGGAAGATTAGCCGGATAGAAAAAGAAGCTGACTACTACCGCTAACCAAGAAGAAAATATGCCTAATCCCAAAATCCAAAAAGAATCTTTTTTTTCAACTTTTACACTCCGAATCAGAGCTTTAATGGCTAACCAGAAAAAGCTCGCCAAAATTGCCAAAAAAGAAATCAGGCCCAAAATACCAGTTGCTGCCAATTTGTCCAAAATTTCAGATGCCCCCGACCCAAATCTCACCGCCCATAAAACAGTTTGATTTATTGTCTCTGGTTTAAATTTCGAATAGTCATAGACAAAAGTTGAAGGCCCTGAACCCAAAAGAAGAGAGGTAGGAGATTCAGCCATTAAAGTTTGTTTCGCAATATCAAAAGTGGCTCTTTGAGAAGGCGAAACTTCCAAGGGAGTAGCCGGCAGGCCGGGAATAGAAATTCGGAAAATCCCAAAGCAAAGAGAAATAACTACCAGGAACATCGGCAGAGTCAGCCAACTGGTTGGAAAAGTTTCGCGACGGGAAATAGCAAAAATCAAAATTGCCGCCATGCCAATTAAAAGGACTACCCAAGCCACCCAAAAGTTAATTAAAAAGAGCAGGCCCAAAAGAGCCAACCCGAAAATCATCAACAAAAATTTAACCAATCTTTTGAAAATAAAAATCAGGGAAATGGTTAGAGGCAAGAGCAGGGCGGAAAATACTCCTAAACTATTTACCGTGCCAATGGTGTTAAAGGAGGAAATTTTGGCAAATTCAAAAGGAAAATAAAATTTGCCAAAGAGTTGGAGTCCGCCAAATAAAGCCGCTAAAAAACCTGAGAAAACCAGGGTTAAAAATAAACCGAAGATTTCGGTTTTTTGAAAAGTATTAACAATTAAAAAATAAAGTAGAATAAAACTGAAGGTTGTTAAAAAAGCCGGGGCAATATTTAATGGCCAGCCCCAAAAACTGCCAAATTTATAGGAAGAAAAAAGAGTCGAAAGTCCCAGGACCAAAAAAAGGACAAGAACTGACAAATTAAAGATGCTAAAATTCAAACTGATTTTTCTTTCTTGTAAAGATTTTAAAAGCCAGCAAAATAGGGAAATAAAAACTAAAAAGATGAGTAAGGATTGCTTATTAAAATCTAAAACACTGGTCGTCCAAGGCAAAAAGAAAATGGGCAAAAGAAAAACTAATAAATAAATACTTATTTTTGAGATTTTACTAAAAATATTGCTCATAAACTTTTAATCAACCTCGGGTGTTAATTAATTTGGTTGCCAGTCTGGCCCGTTGCCAGCTGGCTTTAATGTAGCCGGAGGGTTTCCGCCAGCCGTCTCAGCTGTGGTAGAACCCGTCCCTTCTTCAAATGGCCAATGGGCAACAGGCTTGGGGTCGCCAATAATCGGCGTCTCATTGGTATAATCCCCCTTATAATGTTTTTTAATCAATTCCTTGAGTGGGTCTTCATCTATAGCATAATTGTAAATCCTGACATCGTCAATGAGTCCCTTGAAATTACCGAGGTCTGGCTTTTTAATTCCAGGTTCCGCTAAATTGCTCCAATTAGCCAAGCTCCCCAAAAAAACATTAGAATCAGTATCGGAAATAAAGTCGAGGGCGACATCGCTTATTGCTACTGGCGTGGTATTACCATCAACATATAATCTGACTTTTTTATCCTTCCCTTCCCTACCATCGTAAGTTGCCACCAAAAAATGCCATTGATTAAGTGTTAGCTGAACTGTATCATTTTTTACCAGATACCAATAGGCAACTGGTTTCCCGGCTTCCAATTCCTTGTTAGCGGCATGGTAAACTCCGGGCACCCTTCCGCCAATAGCAATTGCCGCTCCCTTCGCCTCGCAAAATCCCGTCGCTTGGCAAGTTGAATTGACATCCTCAAAAGAACTTTGGCTCTCGGTTAGTTTTGCCCAGGCCTCAAAAGTATATCTTTTATTGCTCAAAATTGGATTCCCCCCGGCTTTTCCGGTATCGACATAGTCCTCGGTTCCCCCAAACTTTAAAGACCAGGTTCCTGGTTTTCCCGAACCCTCCCCATACCAATATTCACCGCTCAAGATAGCTCCGGCAAAAATTCCCTTGCTGTCAAATAATTCGTAGTAATAGTCAGAGCCGCAAGTTCCCGGGTAGCAGCCGCCATCATTGGCTTCCCAATCCTGACTTTTTTCTAAGTCAGACATTATTTTATAGCCAGAACCGTTAGCATCAGAAAAATAGGTGTAACACATCCTCCCTGCAGAAAGAAACGGCTCTTCGGCAATGATAGCCAGATAGGGCACCAAGGCTGCCTTCAAATCAGCCGAATCCTTGATACATTTCCCTCCCTCCTCACCGACCGGATATTTATCATTGTCAACAGAATACAATTCAATAGCTTTTTGAATTTGCTCAAACTCCTGAACCCTCTGGACGTCTCGGGCTTTGGCCCTCGCCCCTTGTATTCCAACCATCACAATACTCGCAAAAAGCCCAATAATAGCAGTCACCACCACAAGCTCGATTAAAGTAAAACTTTTTTTCATAAAAATTACAATTTAATCAACCTCGGGTGTTGATTGATTTATTTTTCTGTTAAGGAAATTTTTAATTTAGCGCCCAAAGCCTCGCCTACTTTCTGTAAAAAAGAAATGCTGGGATTATAGGTTCCGGATTCCAGGCGGGAAATAGCCGATTGTTTCGTGCCAATTTTTCGAGCGAGTTCTTTCTGAGTTAAACCCCTTTCAATCCTTTTTTTAATAATCATCTCAATCATAGCAAATTCGGGCCCAAGTTTTTCATAGGCGTATTTAATCTTCTTGTCTTTTAATAATTCTCTCTTCAATTGTCTATAAGTTTTCTTTTGCATATACTTTCTATATAACATATACGTTATACCCTGTCAAGCAGTTTTAATTTTTGAATAGCGATTTTAATTTCTCTCTGAGGAATTTTTTGCGATTTTTTAACAAATCCGTGTAAAAGAAAAATTTGCGATTTATGAAAACTATAAAAAATTCTGACTTCCTGTTTTCCAGGGACCCTGAGTTCAAAAAGGTGGGCGGAAATTTTCTTTGTATGAGGCGGTCCTAATTTTTGACCAAACTTCTCAAGTAAATCAATAGTACGTAAAACTCTAGCAGTTGTGGGTTTTTGCAAACTTTTAATAAATTTTTCTAAAGAAGTATCAAAAATACGAATCTCCATGTTCAGTTAAAAATAAAAAATAGAGTTGACCCCATTTTCCTTTCCAATATTTCTTCTGCACTCCTGACGTAGTTGTAAATGCGGACTTCGTCGATGAAACCATTGAAATGATTGTCGGGGTTGTCGATTGTCGGGTCGGTTGTCGGGGTCTAACCCCGACACTTCCCCGCCACTTTTATTCTATTGTTAATTTGCCCAAAATTTCTCTGATATTTCGTACTAATAATGCATCGTAAGTAAATTTTTTATAAACTTCTAAATTAGGGAACATCTCCCCTAAAATATCTCTGTCGATGATCTCCAAATTCCTCTTTCCAAAACTTTCTCCCAGACTACAAAATGGATTCTCAAAAGCAAACTTAAATGCCCTGTCAAATTCTTTTAGCGCCTGCTCAATGCCACCGGGATAATCTTCAAATGGATTAAAAACTTGAATGTAAGCATCGACATATTGAAGATTTTTTACATCTTCCAGGATTGTTTTTCCCCTATAAGGACTTTGAAAAACTCGGCCCACTTCCTCATATTTCAAATTAACAAAACCAGTAAAGGCATTGCCCAATCTTTTCATAAAAAGGGCGAGTCCACCTTTGATAATTTCTTTCACTAACAAATGAAAATGATTTTCTCTAAGGCAGTAAGATAATATTTTTACTAAGGGTTGGTGAGGCGGCCAGTTTTTCGGCCATTTAAATCCTTTTTGCGAAAGCGGATTAACAGGATTGGCAGGATTGGCGGGGTCTAACCCCGACAACCTTTGGAGGTCGCGTTGGGGATGCTCAGGGATAAATTTATCATTATAAAAACGCAGAATTTTTAAAAAGCGCCATTTGTCATTAACATCTCTAACAATGGCCATTTTCCGATTCCCGCGATTAAAAACGTGAATGAAATCACCAACTGTATATGGTTCAACTCTCAATCTCATATTTTCAAGATGGCGGAGGTTGGCGGGGTCTGACCCCGACAGCCCCCTTTTTCGGAGCAAGCCGCGAGGCGAAGCCCGAAAGGCGAAGCCGAGCGGCGAGCGAAAAAATTGGAATTTGGCACTTGGGATTTTACTTTTGTTATGGGATGGCGGGGTCTAACCCCGACACTTCCCCCGACACTTCCATTTACTTGAAGTGGGTGGAGAGGCCGTTGTTGTAGTCCACCCGAATTTCTTCTGCGCTCCTCGCATAATTATATATGCGGACGTCGTCAATGAGACCGTTGAAATAACCAAGGCCATACCCAAATTGCAAAGAAACACCAGAATTTATTGAACCAGTAGTAACAACCATACTATTATCATACTTACCATCAATATAAATATAAGTAGTATTTGTATCAAGTTTACATAAAATATGATGCCATTTGTTATCATTTACTACAGTATTACTGGGAAACTCTTGGTTTATTGAACCAACCACAGAATACCGAAAATAAACCTTCCCAGTATTTGTAGCACTATTCATCCTAATCAACCAACCCACATAAGGAGACCCTGTATTTTGGTGAGAAATTATATCTCTGTTTATTTCAGTTTGTGTTGTTTTCATCCAAAACGATACACTAAAATTCCCAGTCCCCATTTGCAAACTCGCTCCGTTGCCCGCATCTACATAATCATTTCCGTCAAAACTTAAAGCGGTGTTATATTGGCCGGAGGTCCAGGTGGGGTCGGTAGTTTCAACTGCCGAGGTGCCGCCTAAGTAGCCGTCGTTATTATTGTCGCTTTCATCAAAGGCGATTTGGCCTGAACCTTCATCAAACCGCCATTGAGCAACCGGTCGGCCCCGATTATAGTGGTAGCGGATTTCCTCCGCCGACAACGCCCTGTTGTAAATGCGGGGTTCGTCAATTGTGCCGTTGAAATTGTGACCTACGGCAGTCCTACCACCGATAACAACGGGGTTAGAACTAGAGGCGATTGTAGTCGCCGCAAACGTATCTGTTTTTCTTGGACTAGCGTTTAGATATAAAATCATAGACGTGCCATTAAACACGCCTGCTATGTGATACCAAGTATTTTCTACTAACGGGGCTGTTGTAGAGTAACAGCCTTTGAAACCAGCAGCACTCCAAAGACCAAAAAGTAACCAATTATTGGTAGACTCTCGCTCTATCAAATATCCTCCATTTCCAGCTACATCTTGATAATTTTCAACTATAGCGGCATAACCACCCATACCTGCCCAACTTGAGATTTTAACCCACGCTTCCAACGTCAATTCGCTACCTGTAATATTCAAACTCGCAGCAGTCCCCGCATTCACATAATCATTCACGCCGTCAAAACTCAAAGCGCCGCCGACTTTGCCGGTGGTCCATGTAGGGTCAGAACTGTCGGGGTTAGACCCCGACCCGAGTGTTCCGGTATTGTTATTTCCGCTGCCATCATAAGCGTATTGACCAGCTCCCTCGCCCATCCCCCAATAACCAACTAATCCTTTTGTCATCAAAGAGGCCAGGTTGCCATCCTCGCCAAATCTCAAAGCCATGCCCTCGTTGTAATCCTGCAAAATCTCATCCGCCGTCCTCACATAACTATAAAATCTGACATCATCTAAAATCCCGTCAAAATAATAACTCCCGCCAACTCCAACAAAGCCCAAATAAACCGCCGAGCCATTCACGCCAACGGTATTAGTAATAACAATGTGATGCCAATTGGTATCTATTATTGAAGCCGCATTACCGTCAACATAAATTGTCGGCGAACCCCAGCCGGCGCCGGTCGCCGTAATCGTTCCAGCGCTTACTTGAACATAATCCGTGCCGTTTAAATCTAAAATTTTCTGGGTTGTATTGTCGGCTTTGAGCCAGAAAGAAATTGTTTTAATGCCGCCAGAAACATTGCCGCAACTAACATAACCACTTCCGTTAAAATCATAAGCGGTTCCGTATTTGCCAGCAACCCAAGCGCCGGGAGCGGCTAAAGCATTTTCAGCCAAGCAAAAGCCGAGTAGAAACAGAAAAACTGCCAAAATCAGCGCCGCCGAATATCCTTTGACAAAAGATTTTGAAGTGCTATATTTATGGTAGGTGTCAATCCGGGTTTTCGTTACCAGATTGGAAACCCCAGAAATTCGCCGAAAGGCGGATTTTTTGGTTTTTAATAATTTAAGTAATTTTTCTGTTTTTGAATCCATATTTTTCAAAAATGTTTTTGCCCAATCTGAATTTTCATAAAATTACTACTAATACAGATTGGGCTTTTTTGTGTTTGTCCCCCACCATAAAATGGCGGCGGGACGGGAATTAAATCCGTAATCTTTATGGCGCAGACTAATCTCCTTGGAGATTTCATTCAGGCCATATTTTTTAGTTAAAGAATACCGGGCGCAGCGGAAGCCAATGTTGTTGTTCGTATTCGTCGGGGCATTGTTCAGATTCAGCGTGAAAGCGCCAGCGTTGACGCCATTGTTCCAATTGCCGCCGCGTAGGAAAGCGCACCCCCGGGCTCTCAGATTTAATTCCTTCAGCAAATAACAATCACTGATAAACAAACAATCTAATGTTATTTGCTTACCATTTTTTGTTAAAATACAGGAAGGCGATGAAAACCTATAAAAATCTGTTTGAAGAATTCGTTTCTTTTGACAATCTTCTCAAGGCGTTCAAGAAAGCAAGGAGGGGCAAACGTTACAAAGGATATGCTACTGGTTTTAATTATAATTTAGCCAGTAATCTTCTTAAAATTTGCAGTCAACTTCTACAGGAATGCTATCAGTTTGATAGCTATAATGTGTTTTACCTCTATGACCCGAAGAAAAGATTAATTAAAGCGCCTTCTTTCCCCGACCGAATTGTCCACCACGCTCTCTGCAATGTTATTGAGCCGATTTTTGACAGAAAATTTATTTATGATTCTTATGCCTGCAGAAAAAATAAGGGAACTCATCGAGCGGTCAAACGGCTACAAAAATTTCTAATAAGGATGTCTCAGAGAGAGAGAGAGAGAGAGAGAGAGAGAGAGATTCCCCCTTGTTTATGCTCTCAAAATGGATGTCTCTAAATACTTTCCTTCAATAAATCATCAAATCCTTTTTCAGTTTATTCGGAAAAAAATTGCTGACCCTAAAATCTTAAACCTTATCAAGAAATTAATCGCTACTTCTTCTACCGGGAATGAGTATGATTATCTTTTTCCGCCTGATTCTCATTTCCGCACTAAACAGCCTCGAGGAATTCCGATAGGCAATCTAACTTCTCAGGTTTTCGCCAATATCTATCTAAACGAAGCTGACCAGTTCATTAAACATCAACTCAGAATAAGGCATTATCTCAGATATATGGACGACCTGGTAATTTTAGCGGAAGACAAGAAATATTTACGCCAAGTTAAAGAAGAAATCATTAAATTCCTTTACGACCAGCTTTACCTTATTGTTAATCCGAAGAAAGTTAGAATTTTCCCTGCGGACAAAGGAATAGATTTTCTGGGATATGTAATTTTCAAAGACCATATTTTACTTTGTTCCGGCAATGTCAGAAAATTTCGGAAAAAATATCGGAAACTGCTCAAGAAAGTTCAGGAAGGAAAAATCTCTGAAGAAAAGGCCTGGCAGTCAGTTCAATCCTGGATAGCTCATGCCAAACAGGCAGACACTTACCGACTTAGAGAAAAACTGTTTAACGGCAACCCTTCGCCCAACCGCCTATCATTCGGCCAACTTCGTCTATTTGACCAATAATATATCCTAAGGACTTAGCATTCATAAATCTTATTTCTTGGGAAATCTGTAAAAGAGAACGGAGAATTTCAAGCTCGGTATTCATTTTTTCAAGGTACTTTAATTTTCTATCAGCATCTTTCTCATTATTGGCTTGAATTATCAACCTCAAAATCTCCAATCCGGTATTTTCTATTTGCTGTCCTAAAATAAATCGCTGTTTCTTGGGAAAGGTATTTACTTTGGGAAAAAGCCAGAGTAAAACTTCCATCATCTTTGTATATATTTTGAAATTTTGTAACATACTTCATAAAAAATTTTTGTTTCAAGAATCAAGATTAAAGATTACCGGGCGCAGCGGAAGCCAACGTAGCTGCCCGTATTCGTCGGGGCATAGCCCAGATACAGCGCGAAACCGCCAGCGTCGACGCCATTGACCCAAGAGCCGCCGCGCAGGAAAGCGTTAGTAGACACGCCGCCATAATATCTGCCTATTCCCTGGGTTGCAGTCCAAGAGCTGTTTGAGGGACCCAATATGGGTCGTTCCTCGTTCAAATCAACGATGTTCCATTCTTGCCAGTTGTTGCTGCTTCTCCAAGAGACACCGCCAGTACTATCAATCTGACCGTCGGTTCCGTCTCCATAAATCCACTCCCAGACATCGCCTGCCCAATCCCAGATAACCTCGCCATTGGAAAGAGTATGGGTTCTTTTTTGAGTTCCGCCCACTGCCCCGCAGACGCTGGTATCTGTGGGATTATAATCGCTTCCAGTACCTTTAGTACCGTAGCAAGGCAAACTATCGTCAGTATAAGCCGCCAAACAGTAGTTATAAGGAGATTCCCAAGCCGCATCATTGTGCCCGGCAGCCAGATATTTAGTGCCTGGAGTATTTCCACAACCGGAACCGTTCAGTTCGCACCAGTTGTTATTTACTTGTTCAATGTTTCTGTTGATGGTCTGGGCTTCGTTGTCGGTTAAAAGATGACCGCCGGCTCTTACACAGGCCGCTATTGCTTCTATCTGGGAAATAGTAGTTCGCCAGGGTTTATTGGCTGCCTGGGAAGCCGGAATATCAGTAGCGTCATTGCAGGTATCCCCTTCAGCAGAGCCCGCGCATTTCGCTTTGTATTTCATAACGCAGAAACCCGTGGTGCCATAGAGTGGGTTGCCAGGGACCGGTATCCAGCCCGTAGGACAATCGGTGGGCGCGGAATAAATTGTGCCATGATGACATTGTGGCGAGGTTTGACCTCCGCAAGCTGTGTCGTGAGCAATTGTTCCGCTGCCTTCGTCGAACTTCCACTGCGCCACCGGGCCGCCGCGGTTGTAATGGTAGCGGATTTCTTCAGCTGACAACGCCCGATTGTAAATGCGGACTTCGTCAATGAGACCGTTGAAATAATAACCATCATAGTTGCTAAAATACCGTCCCATCAACCAATTCAAATTAGATGCTACGGGGGTTAGCACTCCTGTTGCGGATTGCTGAACTCCATTAACATATAAATAATTAGTTCCGCTTCTACGCACCCCTACAACATGATACCATGTGTTGACCTGGTATTCAGAATTTGCAGCTAATAAATCCCTTGTCACGCCGTTTCCAACCGAAAAATACCAGTATCCGTAACGATATCCTAACATAAATCCCTCAAATGTCCCCCCCCCCTGATTAGATGCTATTCCTCCATACCAGGTTAAAATTTTTGCGTATGCCCACGCCTCAATCGTAATCGCATCAGTAATATTCAAACTCGCCCCACTCCCCGCATTTACATAATCATCCACGCCGTCAAAACTCAAAGCGCCGGCGGACTTGCCAGTGGTCCACGTTGGGTCAGCGCTGTCGGGGTTAGACCCCGACCCGAGTGTTCCGGTATTGTTATTTCCGCTGCCATCATAAGCGTATTGACCTGTTCCTTCATTCATTGCCCAATAGCCAACCTGGCCCTGGTCAAAATCCCAGGTTCCGCCAATTTTCGCGGCAAACCCGGCGTTGTAATCCAAGCGAATCTCATCCGCCGTCCTGGCGTAGTTGTAAATGCGCACGTCGTCGATGAGACCGTTGGCGTGGGAGTAGTTATTACCGCCCATTATTAAATCTGATTTCGCCAATGGAGCATTTGAGTTAGCAACTGCTCCTACTACGCCAGCTTTTTCTTGTGCATCTACATAAAACTTAGAATTCAAAATATCATTCTGGGCATTTCCTATTACTATAAAAACAATGTGATGCCAATTACCATCCCAGAGATTACCTTCTTGAAAATATTTGTAATTTCCAGAATTTAATATGATTATTGGTTCGGTCCAAGCTGCGGTGTATTTAACATAAACCCCGGGTGCAAAATCTGCATCCCATACCGCTACTGGGAAAAAACCTCCAGCATTATACTTTACCCACGCTTCAACTGAAAATACATCTGGTTTCAAACTCGCCCCACTCCCAGCATTCACATAATCATTATCCCCGTCAAAACTCAAAGCAGTGCCGTATTTACCAGTAGTCCAGCCAGAGGTTGAGGTTGGCGGTGAAGCAAAACCGCTTAGGGTGCCGTCGTTGTTATTTTCGGTTGAATCATAGGCAGTAGTGCCGCTTCCTTCGTCAAACTTCCACTGGGCAACGGGGCCGCCGCGGTTGTAGTGGTAGCGGATTTCCTCTGCCGACAACGCCCTGTTGTAAATGCGGACTTCGTCTATGAGGCCGTAAAAATTTGCATAAGTAGGATTATTTGTATACGAACCCATGCGAAAAGGATTGGTATTGTCTAAATTTCCTACAGAACTAATATTCTTCTGGTCTGTTTGTAATACGCCATTAACATAAAGCTTTGATAGCCCGTCTCTATCAGCAACGCCCACAAGATGATACCACGTGTTTGTGGTCTGTGTATTGTTAGAATACACATCTATTTCTTCATCTGCATCCTGTAAAGCAAACTCAAATTTGTTTGAACCTAACCTTAAAGCATAACTTTCGTTGCCTGCCTGTATCGCATTATCTATTGCTCCTTTGGTAGCCACCATGCCAATAGAACCCACCACAACTGAAGGATTAACCCACGCTTCAATTGTAAAATCGCTTGCTCCTACATTCAAACTCGTCCCACTCCCAGCATTCACATAATCATTCACCCCGTCAAAACTCAAGGCGCCGCCTCCGCCAGCTGGCGGATTTGCCGTAGTCCAATTTGGCTTGTTGGCAGCCACTCCTGCGCCTAAACTGCCGTGATTAGCATTTCCCGAACCATCGTAAGCCGTGTCGCCAAACCCTTCACCAAAACTCCAATAGCCAACTAAACCTCGAGTCATTGTGTCAGCCGGGATACTGGCTCCTCCACCGAACCATCCCCCTATTCCTATAATGAATCCAGCACAAACTATTGTGCCCAGAAAAGAGATTATTGCTGTTATCTTCTTATTTTTTATATGGAGTTTCATACTTTTGTTTAATTTTCAATTACCGAGTCCCGCTTTACGGGACGAAGGTGAAAAAGAGATTTATCTCTTTGACTTACAATTTTCAATTTTTCCCTAGGTCGCCAAAGGCGACCGGGATCCCGGCGGCAAAGCCGCCTAGGGACAATAAACGTCTCAATTTCTCAATTTTCAAACAGTTCACGAATTTCGAATCAAAGGTTGATGCTGATAAAACTCACTTGGCAATGGAGGCACGGGGACTTGCACCCCGAAGATCCTGGATGATAAGCCGGATCTGATACTATATCTGCCCCCATTGCCAGCTAAGTTCTATCTATGAGCTGTGGATTAAACCTCTTGACAATGGTCTCTGAAATGCTATACTACTAACAGGTGATAAGCCGGATTTGGTACTATACCAAGATCCGCCAGAACTCCGCGAAAGCGGGGTTTTTGGTTTGTTTATTTCTAATAAAACCAGCTGACAGAGCCAGCCCTACCCCAGTGATTATTGATGTTAGTTTTTTGTTTTTGAGACTCATAGTTTTTAAGCTCAAATTTCAAAGCTCAAATGTCAAATTAAATCCAAAGCTCAAATGTCAAATTTTTGGATTTTGGATTTTGAACTTGATTTGAAATTTGGATTTTGGCATTTGGATTTTATTCTTCATATAAGTTTATTAAAAACATCACTTGTAGATTGCTCTTTTGCCCATTTTTTGATGTATTTTAAATCAACTTTTGAAATTTTCAAAATTGATTCAATGTCTTCTAATTGACGGGTGGAATGGCTTTTTTTATACCAAATTAACTTGCTTAAAATTAAATCTTCCGGAGAAATAAAATTTACTTTTTGATTTTTAATTTTTTTTGCAATACCTCTTTTAATCCTTAATTTATCAAAAGCGTCTCCTTTCACAATCCAGAAATCAACTTTCAGTCCTGTTTGAGGATGAATGAAATTAAATTCGCTTTTATTTTGAAGCGCCTCTCTAATAGCTTCTTCACTAACATAAACGTTTTTATCAATTGATAATAAATTTTTAGCCAAATATTTTATATTCTGAGGCATTAATTCTACAACAATATCAATATCAGCAGTAAAACGAGGTCTTCCCCAAACACTAACTGCAAAACCGCCAGTGACGATATAGGGAATCTTAAGATTTTTTAGTATTTTTGCTATTTTGCACAGAACTTCTTCTGGAATCATTTTGATATTTTAATTTTTCTAATGTCTTACCAAATAGGAAAAAGTTGGATGTCAACCTGATTTTTTTTTCAGCTGACATTTTACGAAAAATATTATCTTGGATTTCTTGCGCGTTTTTGGTTTTCATACCTTGGTTCAATTTATTCAGTACTCGAAGAGATAAATCTCTTCTTCACCCTTCATTGCGATTCGGGTACTCGAAGAGATAAATCTCTTCTTCACCCTTCATTGCAATTCGGGTACTCGAAGAGATAAATCTCTTCTTCACCCTTCATTGCAATTCGGGTACTCGAAGAGATAAATCTCTTCTTCACCCTTCATTGCGATTCGGGTACTTGACAATTGGCTCTTTAATAATATCATATAATAAGTTAGGAGGTAAAATTATGTATATTTATATTTTCATCGCCGCTTTTGGCGGAGGACTAATCAGGGGATTGGTTGGATTTATTAAGCATCAGTTTTCCTATAAGGATGTAAAGTTTAAGCCGGGGTATTTTGTGGGCACAATGGCAGCTTCCGGAATTATTGGTTTGGTGTCAGTTTGGGCAATACAGGGAGTGGGGTTTACTTTTGCTGACGCTTTCAGTCCTGCCTTAGCCTTTATTATTGGCTACGCTGGCGGCGACTTCATCGAAAACATTTACAAAATTATTATCCAGAAAGCCGACATTTACCAGAAATAATTATCAATTTTCAATTAAGATGACAATCCCGGCTCTCGCATTATGTTGAGATCCCCAGAACTCCGCGAAAGCGGGGTTTTTGGTTTTTATTGACATTCGGGAGTGCAGGACTGACAACTTCCATTAAGACAAACATTTTGACAGGAACCAGTTAAATGAAGCGTACCATCAGGATCGCAAGAAGTGGTACCACAAGCTTCATCAGTACAAGCTGGAGTTTCTGGCTCGGCATTACAAACATCGTTATACCAATAACCGCTGGCGGTTTGGCAATCGGTTTCATTCAGACACAAATCCAAATGAGTTGCATCGCAAACATCTGGCGGTGGCGAACCTTCTCCGGTTCCTGAGCTACCGTCAACACCCGAGGTTAAATATTCAACCTCGGGTGTTGAATAAATGCATTCGCCAGGTAAGGTTTGAATATTGCCGTCAATGATAAACAGACAGTAGGGCTGACCCGTCGAGCGGTCAAACAAGGTGATACCGGTGTTGGCTGTCTCGGGATTTTGAACGGTTAATTGCTCGGTGATAATTTCTTTTGCCGTTAATTTTCCGACTACTAAGGAACCATAATCATTAACCTGAAGGCCAAGGGAAGCTAAGCCTTGCTGTAATTCAGTTTGAACTATCTCACCATTTTCATTAGTAATAACCGATAAATCATATCCCTGCCAACCAACATTAATCATTGTCATTACCTTGCCAATCTCGCTGGGCACAGTCTGACATTCAGTAAGAACAATCTCTTCTTCTGTTTTCTCTATTCCTGCCTCATCAAAAACCTTTCTTTTCTCAAATTTCACTTCGCATTCTGTGACAAAACCCTCAAAGGACTCTAGGGCTCTTCCAATCACCTGCCCTGCTCCACTAGCTTTCATTGCAACCCCAGAAGTAGAAGAGGCGGTCAAAAAGTCTCCCACTGCAACAGGGCCGTTTTCAAGCGACACCTTTACCGGAACTCGCCCCACAAGGGCAACAGATCTTGTTTCTGCGCCAGAAGAAAGTTTTTCATATCCTCCCAGCGTAATACTCGGGGAAGTGGTAATTACTCCTACTAAACCAGAATCATAAGCCTTTCCCGTCTTTGCAATGGAAGGATATTGGTGCTCTTGTTTTCGTTCCTTCTCATTCAGCAATTCGGAGTTTAAACTCGCAAGTTTTACCACATCCCCTGCTTCAATGGCAAGATCCTCTGTATAATAGTTTTCTGCGATGTCAGCGGTGTTGCTCGCGTTGCAGGCGAGCTGCAGCCAGTTTGTGCCGTCAAATACCAGCACTGCGGTATCGCTGGTTTCATCAAGTACGCAAGTAGTAGCCACTTTAAGATTCCCGCCTGTGCTCGTTAAGGTGACGTCTCTTGCTGCACTCTCGGTTCTTAAGACAAGAATATCTCCCGCTGTACCTCCGTTAATGGTGTCCAGGTCGTCAGATGCTGCATCACCAAACGTATCTACCCTGTGGTATGTTTGGGTGACGGTAAGGTCTCCGTTTGTATCAATGGTAACCTCGGTGGCGTTAGAAAAACTCAAAATGCCAGTGATGTCGCCGCCGGTGGTGTTGGTGGAGGGCAAAGCGCCGGATGGAGTCTCCGTATTGGCGTCGGTATAAGTATTGGTGGGAGCACTAACAGTCTTCATATATAATTCGGCACCAATAGAGCGACCATAAACTTTGTAAGCAGTGACACCTGTAACCGCATTCCAACTGACAGTTACTTTATTTAATCCAGCGCCAGCAGCACAAGCGCCGGAATTGAATTCAGCTAAAGCTAACGTCTCACCATTATCGTTAATTGCGCTAACTCGGTAATAATAGGTGCCGTCATTAAGGCCGCCACTAGCTACCGTTCCACAAGTGGCTACCCCACTCGTTGGAGTAGATAATTTGTTAATCGTAATATTGCCGCCGGTAAGCGTGATATTTTGTTTTACCGTCAAATCCGAGCCACCAGACCCCGAACCGCCAATTACCACATCGCCATCCGGACCAACCCGCAAGATATAGCCGCCGCTGTCCATACCCAAAATTCTAAATCCGCCGTAAGCCAAGTCAGAATTTTGGATATTGGCAACAACATCGCCTCCGCGCGCGTAAGCCAAGTGATAAACAGAGCTTGCTGCCGGGTCCCCTAAAGTAGTACTCCAATCAGCCACTGTGATCACAGTAGTGGTGTTATCAGTAATAACCTGGGTTTGCCCTTTACCTGAACCAGCGATAATGGAAATTGTCCCGCCAATCCAGGCGTCGGCAGTCCAGGCCTTAGTGCCATCAGTCAAAGTGGTAGCTGCGCCGGCGGTCGCCACTCCCGAATCGCCAGCTGCTTCGTTGGAGCGGGTAGTTAAGACGAGATTTTCGGCTGAATTGGGGTCGCCGGCGGAAATGGTCAGGGGACCTTGAGCGGTAATATAGGAAATGCCAGTGCTCAAAAATGCCAAGTCGTAAGAAATCCCAACATCGCCACCAGTAGTAACTGACACTGGCCGAGAAAGGACAATATTTGGATTGCCAATTTCCATCATTGTTGTCAGGACGCCATTGGAAGCAGTATTGATATCCATTTTGCCGGCGTAATAGGTGCTATCAATGCTCGTAGTTGTAAGATTAATTGCTCCAAATTGAGTTGAAGCATCGCCGGATTTATTTAAATAAATACCTAAATTTACCGTGGTGCCAACTGCGTTTGCCTGTAAATTCTCTAATCTCAAAACTTCATTGGCACCGGCCGCGACATCAGACCGAACAGTTAATTTACTGGTTGGCGCTGTCGTCCCGATGCCGACGTTGCCGGCAGCAGAATCAACAATAAGGCCGTACTGGCTCTCGGTTCCCAAACCGTTGGTTACGGTGCCTCCTCGGATGTACATACCGTAGGAGGTTGTGATGTCTCCTGCTTCTCCGGTGTCTATGTTGGGCATCTGGATGTCCATACCGTACCAGTTCACATTGGTGACAAGGCCTCCTGTTGCGGTGGTATCAAGGGCTCCTGCTGCTGAAATCTGGTACCCTCTGAAATTTGTGGTGGTGGTCCCTGATGCGGTAAGAACTGGGGTTTGCACATCCATGGCCGTCAGGGCTGATCCAGAGTTTGGCGTAACACTGGTGTTGAGGTTCAAGGATATTCCTGTTACCGCTCCGGTCAGGGTGGTTGCGCTTGCAAAATCTGCGTTGATAAGTGTTCCTGAAATCCATGCGGTTTCCAGGGTGAAGTCAAGATAGGTGCCTGTGGTCTGGGGGTCTATGGTAACCGCTCCTGTTGTTCCTGCCACGTCAAAGTACGTAAGGTCAATGTTGGCTGTGGTGCCCACAATGGAGTTTGCTCCAAGAGAAATGCCTCGGTCCCAGCCTGCTCCGATCTGTATTGCATACTCGGCTGCTGCTCCTGCTGAAGTTAATGCTGCAATGTTCAGTCCAACTAACGTGCCTGCTGCAGGGCCTGACGTGGTTGGAGCAATAACGTCAATGGCGTTCATGGTGCCTGCAGTGACAATGGCGCCTGATGCTGGGATAAGCACGCGGAGTCCTGAAGCGGTTACTGAACCGCCTGCTGACTGAGTAATAACAGGCAAGACAATGTTTGCTCCTCTCCAGGCAAATGTTCCTGCTGTTGCATTGGTGATTGCTCCTGCTGCTGAAAGATCAAGGCCTGCGTACACTGTGGTGTTTGACGTGGTTGACGCTGCTGGAAGCTGGAGAGCAATATCTGTCACGTTCTGGCCTGCAGTAGGAGCAGTAAGGTTGGTGTTGAGATTCAAAGACAATCCTGTCAAAGCTCCTGCTCCTTGCGTGGCGGGGGCTCCGTAGGCAATGTTAAAAATTGTCCCTGAAGTGTTCTTGACGTTGAGATAAGCCAGGTTAGCCGAAGTGACATTGGTGCCGGTTAAAGTCAAAGCGGTAACGTCAGAACCCGGAAAGGCTGACAAAGTGGTAAAAGCACCGCTTCCGGCCGTTGTCGCTCCAATCGAAACAAAGTTGGCTGCTCCGACTTTTGAGACACTCCAAGTTGAGGAAGTACCCAAGATATCAGGGCCTGTTCCTGAGTTTGATATGGCCAAAACCGCGCCTGTCGCAGAGGCATACGACTGGGTAAGAGACAAGATATTTGCGGAATCAGTACAGGTTCCCGCAGTCTGGGTACAGTTTGAAGAGAATGTGGCAAGGGGGCCTGAGATGGTTAATGCGCCACCTGTGTTGGTGGTTAGAGCGCGAGATAGATCAAGAAGATTTCCCGAGTCAGCGACTGTTGTAACGTAGGTTGCGGTGTGATTTCCGCTGATGAGATCTGATGAGGAAGCGGCAGCTGAGGTGCTGGATAAAGCAAGAACATTTCCTGTGGTTACAGCGCTTGCGGTTATTGAGTGGGCTACGGTGGCTGCGCCACTGAAGGTTTGCGAGAACTGTCCTGTACCGCTGCTCATAGTTAAGTTCTGTCCGCCAGCAACCGTTACTCCGCCGTTTGCGGTAAGCACACCTGCGAGGGTGAGGGCGCCTGTTGAAGCAATAAAGTTAGTGCCGGAAGCGCCGATGTTGGTAATGATATTATTGTTTAAGTCCAAATTAGCATTGGCAATGTCAATGTCCGGTGTAGCGGCATTGGAGCCAATAGTGAGCCGGGTGGCCAAAACCTGAGGATTGGCATTGTTTCCTGTTTGAAAAACAATGTCTCTTTGGGCTGGTGCAGCACCGGTGACGGCTCCCACAATATTTAAAGAAGTAGTAGCGGCTCCCCCGGTAATATCTTGTCCTGAAACAGTCAGGTCGCCGCCAGCAGTTAAAAGACCAGTACCGGTATTAATTGCTTTGTTATCAGTACTATTCAACTGGAGAGTTCCTCCGGAACTATTTAAAGTAAGATTTCCTTCAGCTAAGATAGACATTAAACCTGCTCCAGTGCCAGTATTAGTAGATTGAATAGTTAGAGTTTTATCTACTCCATCAGCTGCTGCGGTCATTGTGATATTGGTTGTGTCGGTTGAGTCAATCGACAGGGTTGAGGCGTCCCAGGTGCCTGCCCCGGAATTAAGGTCTAAAGCGCCTGTCGTTGTTAAATCAATTTCTGATGAGCCAGCTGCTAAATTGATTCCAGCGCTGGTCAAGGTGATGGCTCCGCCAGCGTTAATGGTTACTGTGCCTGAAGTTGTGCCAGCGTCAATGTCAATGCCACCAGCTACATCAGAGGCCTGGATATAAACAGCATTGGTGCCAGTGCCGGCTGACTGTAAAATTACTTGCTGGGCTCCTCCGCCAGCAACTGCCAAGGTTAGGTTCTTGGTTGAACCAGTTACTGTAAAATTGGAACTGTCAGCGCTGTCCAAAGAAATCAAGCCGGTAGCGTCAATGGTTGTGTCATCGCCTGAAGACAGAATTAGGTCGCCAGCAGTAGCGCCAACTGCGCCAATAGTGATTGAACCGCCAGCCGTATTGAGAGTAATGTTTGTTTTGGCGTCAATGTCTAAGATGGCTCCGCCTGCTGCGCTGTTAAGAGCAGCTAAAACAAATGTCTTATCGCCAGCGTCAGCTGCGGTCATTGTGATATTGGTTGTGTCGGTAGTGGCAATGCTGCCAGCTCCGGCAAAGGTAATTATGCCAGTTCCTGATAAATAAATTGGGAAATTAAAGTCAAATCTATCAGTTGCGGCGTTCCAAGCTAAGTGGGCTGCTGTAAGCGATGCTCCTCGATAGAAAACAAGATTAGAATCTTCATCACCAGCAGCATCAGTATTAATGGTGAAAGTTTGGGCTATTGTCCCACTAATTGAAGTATTTTCGGCAGCGAGAGTTGTAGCATGAAGTTCTCCAAAATAACCAAAATCCCATCTAACAGTATCTGAACCAATGTAATTTGTTGTTGCAGCTGAAAATGGCATCAAGTTTCCAGAAATAGTTAAATCTCCAGTGTCAGCTAATTTAAGAATGTTTCCGCCAGCTGCGTCTAAAACCAAAATTGGAGTAACATTGGCATCTTCATTTTCAATATATAATAAGGTGCCAGCGGTAGAGCCAGTTCCCGGCCCTTTGATATAAACCGCTTTTTCAGTAGCCACAGTTAAATCTTTGGTAATAGTGGAAGTGATTTCTCCACTGGTGGTGACAGTAAAGTTGGTTCCGCCAACAGTGAGGGAGGCGTTGGTGACATCTAAACCGGCGGTGGCGTCAACATTGCCAGTAAAGGTGACCTGGCCAGTGCCAATCTGGGTTAAGGCTGAATCAGCTAAGGCAATGGTCCAGGAACCAGCTGTGCCGGCATAGCTGAAGTTAGCTCCAGAAACATCCAAGCCAGCCGTAGCATCAACGTTTTTAGCTAAGGTGATTACTCCAGCGCCAGAAGGAGTTAAGGTAATATTTTGATCAGTCCCTCGGGCAGTGATGGCGATGGCGCCAGCGGCATCAACAGCTAAGATTGCCTCAGCGCCTCGCTTTAACTGATAGCCGCCAGTAGCAGCAAAGGTTTCGGCCAGGGCGCCAGCGGAAGTGACGGCAATATCACCGGAGGCAGTAGTTGAAATGGTGAGATTATTAGCAGCAGTAGTAATAGTTATGGGATTAGTATAAGAGAGAGTGCCAGCCGTAACCCCGATTTCCCATTTTTCACCAGCCGCATCAAATAAGGTAAAGGAACCGGTTCCATCAGTGGCATTGGAAAGAGTAAGAATCCCGGCATTATCAACTTTGAAAACCTGATTGCCATTTTGACCTAAAATATATAGAGGAGTAACATCGGCATCTTCATTTTCAATATATAATAAGGTGCCAGCGGTAGAGCTAGTTCCCGGCCCTTTGATATAAACCGCTTTGTCGGTAGCAGCAGCCAAATCTTTGGTGATGGTGGCGGTAATTTGACCATCCGAAGCAATAACAAATTGACCAGCTCCAGCTTTTGAGAGGCTGATTAAGTCACCGGTTCCTGATTGGGTAACGGTCAAAGCAGTGAGGGTGTCATTCCTCTCATAATCTTTCTGGTTGAAGGTGCCACCGCCTGAGGTGTTGACTTTTATATAAGTGTCTTTGTATGAGTTAACAGTGAGGTTGGTGCTGGTTTCGAAGTTGTCATTGGAAGAACGGAGCCAGTTTGAAGCTGAATTAACGGTGGTGGCAGCACTTAAAAATGCAGCTTTGATATCGTCATTGGTAGCATTGATTATATTATATGTAAGGGTAACAGTACCGCCGCCAGTGATGATGGAAACACCAATATCAGTGGCGCCCATATCAGATCGAGTGACCATTGGCGAACCTGAGGTGATGGTAATGCCTTTAGCTACCTGAGTAATGGTAGCTCTTTTGATTTGAGGAGAACCCGAAGTGATGGCAACACCGGTTGAAGAACCCGAACCTGCCCAAGTTATTTTAATATTTTCTAAGGTAACGGTATTGGGGCTGGTGCCAAGATTAACAACCGACTTGCCAGTAGTATCAGCTGAAATATCGAAATTGAAACCTTCAATGCGGTTATTATTAGAAGTGACAGTAAAGACAGTGGTGTCGGCTTGGGTAACTTTGGTTACTTCGGGACCGCCAATGCCAATGAGGTCGGTATAGTTCTCATCTAAAGTAACAACTTCGGAATAAACACCGGGATAAACTACAATTAGCCAGCGGTTAGTGGCGATAGGCGAAGAAACAGCGTCAATCGCGGCCTGAATTGTTGTATAATCTCCACCGTCAGGAGAAACAGTTAAAACATTTTGATAAGAGATTGCTTCTCCTCCCCCGCCAACTGGCAGTAAAGCAAATTCTTCGGTAGATTTAGCCACGCCAATAACCTGGGCGATTTCGCCGGCTGGCTTTGTGGTAGTGATGGCTCCGGCTGTGGCGGCTGAAACATAGTAAGTGCCGCCGGCTGTCCAACCGGCTCCCTGCTGATAATAAATTCCGGCTGATTTTACCCAAAGCTGGGTGCCTAATTCTTTGACAACGACGCCAATGGCTGGCATTGTTGTGGTTGAATCGGCTTTGGCTTCGTCAACCGTATCAACGACTGATAAATAGACAACTTCGCCGACATCAACCCCGTCATCAGCTTCGGTGAAAACTCTGGTTTGGGTAAGGTCGCGGAAAGTGCCGTCATTATCAACTAAGGCATATTTATCATTGGTTGATTCAATGGTGGCGTCGGTATCAGTTTCAAAATTATTGATATCCGATTTCAATATATTGTTTGAAGAAATAATGGTGGCACCACTGCCAGAAGCATAAATATCATCAGTGGTGGAGTTGATAATTGAGAAACTAACAGTTGTTGTGCCAGAGGTACCAGTGTGTTTGATACCAGTGACAACTGCTGTTAGGTCACCGATTTTGAGATTAGTAATAATTGGCGAACCAGTGGCAGCAGTAATTCCGGTATTGGTATTGGAAACTCTGATATTTTCAATTCGAGGAGAACCGGAAGTAATATCGATGGCTACCTGGCTTGTTGTCCCAGCACCAGTAATTACTAAATTAGTTAGAGTTGGTGAGGTAGCGGCAACCGAAATTATGGCGTTTGCGTTGTCTGTTGTTTTGTTGATGGTGAAACCTTCGAGTTTGGCATTTGAGGCAGTGGTAATGACAGTAGCAGTTGATCGCTCAATCTTTGTTGAGTCAGAACCGGAACCAATAATATCAACGTACTGCTCCATGGTCACTGCTTCTGAATAGGTGCCGGGTTTAACAAGAATTAGCCAGGGATTTGTGATAGATGGAGCGCCGGCTCCGGTGTCGGGAATAGCCCCCAGGGCGGCGGTAATGGTTTGGTAATCTCCGCCAGATTTAGCAACAATTAAGGTCTTGTAATAGGGAGTGGTGGTGGCGGCATAATCTTCGATTGGTCGCCTAAGATAATAAATTTGCTGGATTTCTTGCTGGGTTAAAACGCGGTCAAAGATGGCAAAGTCAGTTAAAACTCCTTGGGCTAATTGGTCAGGAGTAGAACTTGAACCAATATAGAAATCGGCGGGCAAGGCTTGGGCCGTCCAGCCATCACCACCAGTGGTTTTGGTATTGTTGAGGTACATTTCCAAATATGGCGAGGTATCGTTATCCCAGGTAACGACAAGGTGATGCCAGCTGTCAGCCAAGAAGGTTTGGGCAGCAGATAAAACTTCGTCATTCCCCCAGCCAGTGCCATCATGGGCTTGGAAAGTGAATTTATCAGTGGTGGCATCGTAAAAGAGGCGGAGGACATTTCCAGCCTGGAAGATATAGTGGTTGTTAGCATCATTGTAAGCGTAATCAAGAGAGTACCATAAAGATAAGGTTCCTTCGGTATTTTGGATATTTCCTGAAGTTTTGTAAGTTAGAGATTCACCAAAAGCACCGACCAGCCAGCCCCGACCGCCAGGGCCAGTGGCTGTATCAACTAATTCAAAATTAGGAGTATCATCTGAACCATCGTCGTAATCTGCCTGCTCGCCCCTGGTGCCAACTAAAGAGCCCTGATCCCATAATGGTCGAAAGATAATATCATCAGCCATCTTACTGGTTATGCTCAATGCCGCCTCAGATAAAACTACTGAGCCAGTGGCATCCAAAACTAAACCAGTACCTGATTGAGTGATAGTTAGAGCAGGGGTAGCCGTATTGACATTGAAGGTGGCGGCTCCAGAATAGGTCTGAGTTCCGGCAACGGTAAGGTCACCACTAATGATTAAATCGCCACCACCAGTCGTAGTAATATTCCCAGTGGTCGAAAGATTACCAGCCGTGTCAATGGTTAGGGCACTTATACCAAAAGTAACTGGAGCTTTAAAATAGGAGGTGGCATTAACGGTTAAGGTATCAGAGGAAGTTGAACCCAGAGAGGTTGAGCCTCCCACTCCTAAATTAGTGATTCCTGCTGAGCCTGAAACTCCTAAAGAGGCGAAGGTTCCAGTCCCCCCGACCTGAATTCCTTGATAGCCAATATAAATGGGAGCGCTAGCCACCGGGGTATATGATGGAGTGGCCTGAAGTTTTTTAGTAATCTCTCGCAGATTGTTAATATCGGCTCCCCAGAGGGTAAGAGCAGATATTTGGGTTTTAATTTTAGCTAATTCCTTGTCATCGATTTTGATTACTTCTTTAGTAACTTCTTTAATCGGCTCAATCTTGGTAATCTTGCTCACTTCCACTTCCTTGACCACTTCTTTAACCACTTCTTTCTCAACAACTTCTTTTACGGTAATCACTTCCTCAGGAACCTTTTCCGGTGGTGCTCGCCAGGGCTGGGTAATTGCTCGATATCCTTCCTTTAAAACTATCGAAGTCCGGCTTCCATAATTTTTGATTCCTTGCCATCCCTGGGAAATTTTTTCTTCCAAAAATTCATTGGCGGCAAAATATTTCTCACTAAATATTTCTGGAATCATCTGAAGGCCGCTGACAATTTCTTCTGTCTGGGAACTAAACCACTTTTTCAGGGAAATTTCAGGAAGGGAAATTTCTGGCATAGAAATCTTAGGAACGGATATTTCGGGAAGAGAAATCGCAGGAAGGGAAATTTCTGGCAGAGAAATTTCGGCTAGGTTTTCTCCAAGCTTAGAAACTGCCCCATTGATATCCTCCGAAACAACAGCAAATATTGGATTTAACTCTTGATAAACATTTTTAAAAGAATCTTTCCCAAAGGCAATTCCAACCGCCACCAAAACAAAAGCCAGCGCCATAACAAAAGCACCCCTCACCGCTTTTGACCAAAAGCGGTGGGGGGCTACTGGTAAATTTTCTGGAGGGGCACCCGCCTTTACTAAAGCTTCGGTGGACAAAGCAAATTTTTTGATTTTAAAATTATTATTATACTCTTCAGCTTTTTGAAAATATTCTTCAACCCATTCTTTTTTTGTCACCCAATTTCTACCAAATTTTAGAGCGCGCAATTTTCCCTGTCTAGCTCTTAATGATAAATACTCCTGTGAGTAGTTACAGTATTGTGTCGCTTGCTGAAGAGAAACATAATGTCTCAGTTCGTCTCCACCCTCCATAAAAGTTTTCCACTTGACAAATATTTTAAAATAATTAAAATTCTAAGAGAAGACCCCCCTGCGATTGCAGGAAAAAGAAAATTCGGCTATATTTTTTTGACCTTAGTCCAAATTTTCGGGGTCTTCTTTTTTATCCACAGATTATCTTATTTTCCGATAAACAAAAGGCCTCGTCAAGAGGCAAGGTTGTGGATAACTATCGGATATCCGATTACGTAAGTTTTGATTAGTGAGTTTTGATGCTTTGAAGTATTCCGAAACCGATAAAAAGAGCAATCAAGTTGCTTCCCCCGTAACTAATTAAAGGTAAAGGAATTCCAATTATCGGTAAAAGACCGATATTCATGCCGATATGGATGAAAGTTTGAGAAACTAAAATAATAGTAAGACCGGAAGCAAAGAGGCGAGGAAAATTGGTTTGGCTCATAATAGCAATTTTCATAATTCGCCAGATTAAAATTGAAAAAAGAAAAAGTAGAACCGATACACCTATCAATCCCATTTCTTCAGCAATGGCTGAAAAAATAAAATCGGTTTGGGGCTCGGGTAAAAAACCATATTGGGTTTGAGAACCTGAACCTAAACCTTGACCAAAAACTCCTCCGGCACCTACGGCTATTTTTGCCTGATTTTGGCTCCAGCTTACTCCCAGAGGATCATAGGGAAAAAGAAAACTTAAAATTCTTTCTTTCTGATAATCCTTTAATAAAAAAGACCAACTTAAAATTGAAATCAAAAGGAAACATAAGACCAAAATTAAGAAATGGCGGAGCTTTATTCCGGAAATAAGTAGTACTCCTCCCCACAAAGCAATCAGGATTAAGACCTGGCCTAAGTCCGGCTGAAGAAAAATTAAAATAATCGGGAGTAGAATATAAGCTCCGGAAAGTAAAATATGTCTTATTCGATACATCTCAATGTGACGCATCGAAAAATACTTTGCTAATAAAATAATCAAAACAATTTTCGCAAATTCTATTGGAGAGAGAGTGACGGGACCAATTTTATACCAGCTTCTAATTCCTCTAATCTCCGGAGCGAAAAAGAATAAGCCAAAAAGCCCAAATAGGCAAAGAAAATAAAGAATTAAAATTAAATAGGGATTTTCCCTTAACCCTCTCCAGTCAAAAAAACTGAAAAGAAACATTAAAAAGAGGGATATCCCTAAAAAAATAATTTGCTTTTTAAAATTTAAAAAATCCCCCCTCCCCAGGGAAGAACTATAAATTGATAATAACCCGAATCCAACCAATAAAAGGGTAGAAACAATAAGTACCCAATCCAACCTCTTCAAATGAATTAAAATCCCCTTCATTAAGCTGGCAGAGGCCCGTCCTCTGTTAAATTAGCAGAGGCCCGTCCTCTGATTATTCTAAAGAAAGATTAATAAATTCGCTAATTTTCCCCTTATATTTTACCCAAGCATCAACAAATTCTTTACAACCTGGTTCGCCATTCATCATTTTCAAAATAAATTCTCTATCAGTCACCGAAGGGAAATTCTTTTTCGAAATATAATCAAGATAGCTTGACCATTTATAATTTTCTAAAAATTTAATTACACTCTCTGGCTCTTTAATTCCAATTTCTTTCCATTTTGGTTCAATAAGTGCTGTTGGATTAGTGTGAATATAAACAAATACGGTTCTCAATTGCTCATTATTTTCAATGTGAACTGCCGAAAATCTATTTTGAAAAACATAACCTTGACGGTTATATTTTCGATTAAAATATCCGCCATAGCCCGTACCAAATTTTCTCATAAATTTAGTTATTCCCCCGTCTTTAAGCTGTTTAACCAGTAAATGAATATGATTGGGCATAAAACAAAAAGCTAAAATTTCCACCAATTTATCCCGTGGATCAGTGATAGAGATCGGATCTCTGGTCGATTCTTTAAGCAACTTTTTTATTTTAGCCCGAGCCTTTCGGCGCTCCTTAATTGTAATTGCTTTTGTAGTATTAAACTCGTAAATAGAAAAGATTCCCCGATAGTAATCGTTTTTGTCCTTAAAAATCAAATTATCATCGATTCCCCGTGACATAATATGATAAATCTCGTCATTTATAAGTTGTTGTTTCCGATAGGGCATAACGTAATTGTCAGAGGACGGGCCTCTGTCAGCTCATTAAGGTTTGATGAGCTTTAAAAATTCTGATTCATCAATGATTTTAACTCCTAGTTTTTTGGCAATTACTAATTTTAAACCGGGTCCTTTACCAACGACAACATAATCTGTTTTTTTCGAAACCGTTTCTGAAATTTCTCCACCCAAAAGTCGAATTTTTTCTTTAGTTTCCTCGCGGGTTATTGTTTCTAAAGTGCCAGTTAAAACAAAAGTTCTACCTGTCAATTTTTTACCAACTTTTTCTGGTGGTAGAATTTTTACTCCGGCTTGAATTAAGTCGTCAATTAGTTTTTGATTTCTTTTGGCTTTAAACCAATCATAAATACTTTTTGAAACTTCCGGTCCAATGTCGGGAATTTTCTCCAGTTCTTCTTGAAAAGCTCTTCTTAATTTATCAATACCGCCAAAAAAGTTAGCCAAGCTAATCGCGGTTTCTTCTCCAACATGGCGAATTCCCAGGGCATAAATGAAACGGACCAGAGGAATTTTTTTGCTATTTTGGATTGCCTCGATGATATTTTGGGTTTTCTTTTCAGCAAACCTCTCCAGAGGAATCAAATCCCCTTCTTTCAACTCAAAAAGGTCAGAGGCACTGGAAATTAAATTTTCATCAATTAGCTGGTCAATGATTTTTGGGCCCAGTCCTTCGATATCAAAAGCCTTCTTTGAGGTAAAATGATATAAAGATTCTCTTTTCCTGGCTCCGCAATTTGGATTAGGACATCTCCAAATTACTTCGCTTTCTGGTCTTTCTAATTTAACTTCGCAGACCGGACAATTTTTTGGAAAATGAAATTCCCTTTCTTTACCAGTTCTTAGTTCTGGCAAAACTTTGACAATGTCGGGGATAACATCCCCTGCCCTGCCGACAATAACCGTATCTCCAATTTTCACTCCCAATCTTTTGATTTCGTCTTCATTGTGAAGAGTGGCTCGGGTAATGGTTACCCCGCCGACCTGAACCGGTCTCAAGTGGGCAACCGGGGTAACCGCTCCCGTTCTCCCCACCTGAAGTTTTATATCTTCGATAACCGTTGCCGCCTGTTTAGGAGCGAATTTAAAAGCCCGACTCCCTCGGGGAGTTTTGCCCACTACCCCCAATTTTTTGAATAAAGAATTGTCATCGAGATTAATAACGAGCCCGTCAATTAAAAAGGGCAGGGTTTCTCTTTTTTTTGCCTTCTCCCGCCAAAATTCCACAATTTCCTCTAAGCTTTGACATTCTCTGCCGGGGTCGGTTTTAAAACCCAAAGCAGTTAAAATCCGATGCTCTTGGGAGTGCCTTGTCTGACCAAAATCGGTAATAATATCATAAGCCAAAAATTTTAGAGGCCGGGAGGCAGCCAATTTCGGATCTAATTGCCTGATAGAACCTGCCGCTAAATTTCTGGGATTGGCGAAGGTTGGCAGACCCTTTTTCTTTTGCTCTTCATTAAATTTCTCAAAGGCCTTTTTTTCCATATAAACTTCCCCTCGAATCTCGATTTTCCCCCTATCAATCAGTTTGGAGAGATTTTTAGCAATTTCTTTATTCGGTAGCTTTCCCCGGATTTCCAAACTCAAGGGAATGCTTTCAATTGTCTTTAAATTCTGGGTGACATCTTCCCCGACCTTGCCGTCACCCCGGGTGGCACCAGCGAGAAAAATACCATTTTCATAAATTAAAGAAATGGCAAATCCATCAATTTTTAATTCAGCAAAATAATCGAACACCGAGCTTTTGCGTAGCGAGGCGATGAAAATTTCATTTTCATCTTCACCCTTCGCTCGGCTTTGCCTCGCTCGGGTAAGCGAAGGTGAAGATGAAGCTTTAGCTTCATCGACTACCGGGGGGGCCAACCTTTTTAAATAATCTTGCCAATCTTTTAATTCTTCCTCAGAAAAAATATCTTCCAAGGAAATCATGGGAACTTCATGACGAACTTTCGCAAATCCTTCTAAAACCGAACCTGCCACCCTCTGAGTCGGAGAGTCGGGAGTAATAAATTCTGGATATTTTAGTTCTAATTTATAAAGTTCGTGCTTTAAGGAATCTAAAGCCGCATCGGAAATTTCCTGCCTGTTTAAAACATGATACAAGTATCTGTGGTGATTTATCAGTTTCTTTAATTTTTCGATACGTTGTTTGGTTTGCTGTTTAGTCATAATTTTAAAATCCAAATGTCAAAATCCAAATGTCAAATTAAGCTCAAAATCCGAAATCCAAATTATTTTTTCTTTTTTAAAATTGCCGAAAATATCAGGGTAAGCTCGTGAGCTTCTTGCCAAAGCTTTCTACACTTATCTTTCTTATCAGGATTGGCTTTGGCGATCATTCTTAGCCAGTGCATTGTTTCTTTTGATTCTTTTTTGCAAAGTCCGATTTTATGTTGAAAATCTTTCTTTGATTCTGCTGCATCGGCTTCCATATAATTTGCTCCAATACTTGTTCCTGAGCGAACGACTTGACTTATGAGCGGACGATTTACTGGCGTATCTGGTAAACTATTAGCAAATTCAATAATCTCTTCACCAAATTTCGCTGTCCTTTCTTCTAAATCGTATTTCTTTTTGTCATTTGGATTTTGGATTTGATTTGACATTTGAGCTTTGGATTTTAGATTTTTACGTTAGTACTTTATTTCGATGGCTCTTTTTACTCTTTGGTAGCTGCCGAGAGATTTCAGGCAATATTTTAAAGTATCTTCGTTGCAGTTTGGGTCAATATTAACATCACCCAAAAGACAGCTTCCCGAGAGGGTATCTTTATCACATTTTGCAAAAGTTTGGTAATGAGCGCTATCAAGATTGCCAGAATGCTCAGCTGAAGGAGAAGGGTTTTGATAGAGGTCATAGAGGGCTTCTTCAATGCCACTATCGGCGGCATAAAAAGCACCTACCGAATAACCAATCTCGCTGATAATTCTCATTCCCTGAATTAAAAGAGCAGTGAGCCCCAAACCGACAGATAAAATCAAACTGGTAATTAAAACGATAAAAAGCAGCGATATCCCTTCTGAGCTGTGAGTTGTAAGTTGTAAGTTGTAAATTTTAGTATGACACATCGAGGTCTCTCTGAGAAATTGTAGTTTGGATGTTGATTTCTGGCCGAAGTTCAGGTTTTTGCCCTTTTGCTCCCTTTATTTTTAAAAAGAGGGTTACTCGGGGCTGGTCGGTATCATCTTGACTCTGACCAGAAAGTTGAAATTTGAGTGAAATAATTTCTAAATCATCTGAAGTTAAAGGTAAAAATTCTCCCAGATTCTCTTCACTTTCGTTCGGCGATTCTCTTTTTCCTAATTGACCGCCACTTAAAGAAAATTCTTGGCAATAACCTTGATAATTTAAGAATCTTATTCTTGAGATGTTCTTAGCGGGATTTTCATAATTTGAACCTCTCTCAACACAAGCACCGGTTAAATCTTTCTTCGCCATTCTTAATGACCGGCTAATGTATTCTAAACAATAAGATGTATTATCTAAAAGTTTTTGGGAAGCTAAAGCCTTTAACTGTCCCTTAAGGGAGCCGACGAAAAAACCAGTAGGAGCAGCAATAATTATGGTAAAAATGCCAACTGCCACCAAAACCTCAATTAATGTGTAACCATTTTTCATCTCATTTGTTCCAATTATATAAATATTCTTGGGCAGGCAATGAGTAAAGTTGGCCCCTTTCTTTCCAGAAGACTTCAACTGAAATCTTAAATTTGTCTATTTGGCCATCCGGTGGCTCATTTAAATCTACCCTATCCGAAATAGTGATTTTTCTCTTAAAAATTGTGTCCGTTCCGGAAGAATAATTGTAAAATTCATTAGTTTCAGGAATTTTAAGAAAACTGTTATCGTCATAGATATGACAATTATAATGCTCTACGTTTCCGCAATCCTCATCAAAACTAGTAGTAGTGTAATCAGCTTCCCAGTTCCCTGCCGACAACCCCTGGTCCCAAGTTTGATTTTTAAGCCAATTGCTATCACGGATATTTCTCGATATTTCTAACCCCTCCTGGATAAGATAGGAAGCGATTAATCTTGACTGGATAACTGATATGGAACCTATGGTTTGGCTGATTAAAATAAAACTTCCCCCAACTGCTATGGTTAAAACAGTGATGGCTAAAATTACTTCTAAGATGGTAAAGCTATTTCTAACGGGGGTCATGGTTTTTTAGTATCAATTAGACCAACTTTATTGATGGTAATAGTTCTGGTGATGGTTGGGGCATCTTTTAGAGAAAGGGTGATTGTGGCTACATTTCCGCCCAAAATGGAGATTTCAGGGTCGGGAGGTTCAAAAGTAATAGATAGCGGGGAGGAGGGAGAAAGAGTTTTCATGACGACTCCTTCTTCTAGGGTGAATGATTCGATTGTTTCATCTCGAGAATTACCGAGCTCCCCGGGGTGAGCTTCGGCATAAGTCTTAGCTTCAGCGCAGGTCCTGGCAGTAGGCAAGTTATCGTAATCACCTTCTCCGTCGCAGTCAGCAAACAAAATAATCCGATATCCCTTGGGCGCCTCGGGGTCAATTTTAAAGTAAATCCCGTAGCCGCCTCGGGGAAAAACTTCCTCGCCGAATGCTGGTAGCGTTTTCTGGGAAGATATCGCCATCTCTTCGCATCTTCTTAAATCCTGAGCCAACTGGTGAGTTGAGCGCAAAAGGGCAGATTGCCTTTCTCCTCCTCGGTAGTTAGCCAAAATAACAGCGGCCAGTAAACCGATAATAGCTGCTACCATCGTTAGCTCTATAAGGGTAAAACTTCTTTGAGTCATAGACCATTAAAAAAATTTAAATACCAATTGATAATATTTTCGCCCCAAAAAAGGGCAATGAATGTGCCAGTGACCAAAAATGGGCCGAAGGGCACTTCTGATTTAAGAGTTTTTTTCTGGCTGACTATTAATCCTACTCCTATTATAGCGCCAATTAAAAAAGCTAAAAATAAAGCAGCTAAAATATTTGGAAAACCCAAAATTAATCCCATCAAAAAAGCCAATTTTATATCTCCTACTCCCATCCATTTACCACGAGATACCAAAACTATTGCCAAGAAAAAGGCGGCCGCCCCAAAAGCGCTGAATATTGAATAATTGAAAATTGAAAATTGATTGAAAATTGAAAATTGAAAATTAAAAATTAAAGCGATGGCAATAGCGGGATAGATTATTTTATCGGGGATAATATAGTGTTTTAGGTCGTAAACAAAAATTACAATTAAAAAACAACTCACCACAAATAAAATTACGCCGCCGGGTCGCGTAGAAAAATTTAAAATTAAGATAAATAAAATTCCGGTGGCAAGTTCTACTAAAGGATATTGCCAGGAAATCGGCTTTTTACAATAGCGGCATTTTCCTTTTAGAATTAAAAAGCTTAAAAGAGGAATTAAATCCTGCCACGATAATGTATGTTTGCAATCAGGACAAAAAGAGCGTCCTTTTAAAAAACTCTTTCCCTCCTCCAGACGGTAAATGACGCAATTTAAAAAAGAGCCGACAATCAACCCAAAAAAGAAAACAAAGATATAAGTTAGAATCTCCATTCTTTAATTTTAGCATCTTTAACCAAAACGAAAAACTGACGAGAGTCTCTCGCCAGTTGATTTCAGCCAATCGAAAACTTCTTTAGGGCGCACAGTTGTAGTTTGTACCATCGCAACCCACAGCAGTTGTACCAACCGAACCAGCGCTATCTAGGCACCAGCTTCCTGTACCGGGCAGAGTGGACTGAATACAATAGAGAGTGCCATTTGCTTTAAAATATCCTCCAATATTCGGTGCGGTGTCAACAATCCATACGGCACCATTGGCGAAAGCAGCAGCCTTTGCATTGAGATAAGATGCGTCAGTTATACAGGGAGAGTAACCGGTAATAGGATTATTAGTATATACTATTTCACAAGCCAACCTCATTGAATCCATGTTGGCTTTGATAGCCGCGTCTTTGGCTTTGGTTCTGGCTCCACCTAAAGAAACCAAAACAATGCTAGCTAAAAGCCCAATAATGGCTATCACCACTAACAACTCAATTATGGTGAAGCCTTTGCGTTTCATTGTTTATTTTTCATTGTTAATTGTTGATTAAAATTCGACCTTTCCATAATAATTTACGCCATTAGGGTCATCAGGAAAAGGCGAAAGATAAGGCTTGACACATTATCATTATAACACAATTCCATAGCATTCAAAATTTGGGAGGTTAAAACGAAAAACTGCCCCCCACCAAATTTGGTGAGGGGCCAGTTGATTTCAGCCAATCGAAAACTTCTTTAGGACGCACAGTTGTAGTTTGTACCATCGCAACCAATCGCAGTAGAACCAACGGAACCTGTACTATCCAGACACCAGCTTCCTGTACCGGGCAGGGTAGACTGAATACAATAGAGAGTGCCATCTGCTTTAAAGTATCCTCCAATATTCACTCCGGTGTCAACAATCCACACGGCACCATTAGCCACAGCAGCAGCCTTTGCATTGAGATAAGATGCGTCAGTTATACAGGGAGAGTAACCGGTGATAGGATCATTAGTATATACCATTTCACAAGCCAACCTCATTGAATCCATGTTGGCTTTGATAGCCGCGTCTTTGGCTTTGGTTCTGGCTCCGCCTAAAGAAACCAAAACAATGCCAGCTAAAATTCCAATAATGGCTATCACCACTAACAACTCAATTAAGGTAAAACCTTTGCGTTTCATTGTTTATTATTTATTGTTAATTGCTAATTGTCAATTAAGATTCGACCTTTGTTTTTTTATTCCCTAATTATACCACACTCCAGTCAAGTCAAGCTGTGGAAAACCCCCACCTACGAATTACGAATAATTACGAATATACGAATTTAAGAAAGGTTAAGAACCCTTTTAAACTTTAGACCTTCTTTAGTAAAATTGGCTAAAATTCCTAATTTTAAGTTTTCAATTTTAAGATAAGAATAAATTTGGGAGATATTTTGTTTTAAAAATTTTTCTCCACTTTTTATTTCCAAAACGATTTTATTTTCTATCAAAAAATCAAGATAATATTCACCAATATTTTTCTCTTTAAAAATTACTGGAGAATAAACTTGTTCTTTAAAGGATAATCCAGTTTCTTTTAAGGATACTGCCACTGCTTTTTGATAATATTTTTCTTTATGCCCTGGACCAAGATTATTATAAACCTCAAATAAAATACCGATAATTACATAACTTAATTCAGGATAAATTAAGTCTTTCCTCCTAAGCAATTTTCTCATATTCGTAGATTCGTAGTGATTCGTAATTCGTAGGGTTTAAAAGGCTGTCATCTGATAGAGGGGGAGCAGAATTGACAGCATTAATCCAGCCACCACCACTCCTAAAATAACAATCAAGAGGGGCTCCAAAATGCTCAAAAGGTTATCAATAGTTCGGTCTATTTCTTTTTTGTAGAAATCGACTACATTCATCAAAGTGCTGTCTAAGGTACCGGTCCTCTCTCCAACTATGGTCATCTGAACAAAGACCGGAGGAAAAATCTCGGGAGCTGCAGCTAAAACTGAGGAAATTGTTTCTCCTTTTCTGACCCGGTCTCTGGTCTCAAAAATGACTTCTTTATAACGGCTATTCCCAACAATCTCTCCGACGGTCTGAAGGGCAGAGGCAATGGGTAAACCTCCCGAAATTAAAGTAGAGAGGTTTTCGGCAAAACGAGCAAGATTATTCATTTTTAAAAAAGGGCCGATGACCGGTATTTTGAGAAAGATTCCATCAAAAAATTTTCTCCCTTTTTGACTCCGATAATATCTAAAAACGGCAGATATTAAGAGTAAAATTACTAAACCAAGAACCCAACCAAACTTTCTTAAAAAAGCAGCCGAATTTATTACTATTTTAGTGACGGTAGGAAGTTCTGAGCCGCTGCTGATTAAAACCTCGCTTAAATGAGGAATGACAAAAAAAATCATCAGGGCTAGGACCAAAAGAACAACCAGAACAATCAGAGCAGGATAAAGGAGGGCCCCCCTTATTTTGCTGGTTAAATGATATTCCCTTTCTAAGTGTTCGGCCAGGTATTCCAAAGACTCTGAAAGAGTTCCGGAAACTTCCCCGGATTTTACCATTGAAATATAGAAAGAGGAAAAAATTTCTGGATGCCGGGAGAGAGCTCCTGAAAAAGAAGTTCCTCCCTCTACCTCCTCAGACAAGTCCAAAATCCTTTCTTTCAAATCGAGGTTTCTTGCTTGGCTAGCAAGAACCCTCAGGGATTCTACCAAGGGAACTTTAGATTTAAACATTATTGAGAGTTGCCGAGAAAACAAAACGATATCTTGGCGACTGATTCTCTCGAAAAGTTTTACTCTTTGAGCATAAATAGGAGGGGCAGCTGTTTCTTCCAAAACCGTAACGTAGAGACCGTATTTCCTCAAAAGGACAATCGCTGCTTCTCGAGAAGAAGCCTCAACAATTCCCGCTTGAACTTCTCCTTTTTTAGTTCTGGCCTGGTAATTGTACTTCATTATCTGACGAGTATTTTTAGTTCGGCTGGGTTCAGAGAATAATTGATGGCGTTTTCCAGAGAGATTTCTTTCATTTTCACTAAATTAGCCAGAGCCCTATTAAGAGATATCATCCCAATTTCGGCTGAAGTTTCAATAACTAAGGGCAACTCATGGGCTTTATTTTCCCGAATCAAATTGGCAGTAGCGGGAGTATTGAGCATTACTTCGCAGGCTGGAATTAACCCTCCCTTGATTCTCGGAATTAACCTCTGACTAATCACTCCCAAAAGCGACCCTGACAACTGAGCACGGATCTGGCTTTGCTGCTCGGAAGGGAAAGAATCGACAATCCGATGCATAGTCTGAGCAGCCGAATTAGTATGTAAGGTGGCGAAAACCAGGTGGCCGGTTTCAGCAGCGGTGATGGCGGTGGCCATCGTTTCAGGGTCTCTCATCTCTCCAACCATAATCACATCCGGGTCCTGACGAAAGGTTGACCTGAGGGCTCTGGCAAAAGAAAGGGTATCTTGATAAACTTCCCTTTGGTCAATGATTGCTCTGTCATCTTCAAAAACATATTCGATAGGGTCTTCAATAGTTATTATATGGTCGGTTCTGGTGTGGTTTATTTCATCAATCAGGGCGGCTAAAGTGGTACTCTTTCCATGAGAGGATGGGCCACTGATTAAAACAAATCCCTGAGTACTCCTGGCGAATTGGTGAACAATCGAGGGGAGATTTAATTCTTCAATGGTCCTGATTTTAGCCGGGATTAACCTCAAAGAACAGGAAACCTCTCCTCTTTGAAAAAAAACATTGACTCTAAACCGAGCACATAAATCTTTATGTGCTTCGGTAAAACGGGCCCTTTCTTGAAAGGAATAGGAAAAATCAACTTCTTTTTCCTGAAGAAATCTTTGAAGTTGTTCTTGGGTCATCAGGACTTCAGCCAGACCCCGGGTATCTTCCGGAGACAATTTTGGTTTTTTTAAGAGAGGGACCAATCTACCAGCTATCCTTAGGACCGGCGGATGACCAGCTGAAAGATGGAGGTCAGAAGCTGCCTCTTTAACAGTTAAAGATAAAAATTCTTCGAGTTGTTTTTTGTAATTATTAGCCATAAGTTATTTTAAGACTTCCTTTATCCCATCTACTACTTGACTTGGAGTATAATGAGCTTTAATTAAGTATTTTGTTGCTCCCAGCTCTAATCCTTTTTCTACCTCTTCTTTCTGACCGAGATTGGAGAGAATAACTATTTTTAAATTTTTCAATTTCTCATTGGATTTAATTTTTTTAAGAATTTCCCAACCATCAACATGGGGCAAAACAATATCTAAAACTAGGAGGTCAAATTTCTCTTCATTTCCTAATAATTTTCTCAGACCTTCTTCCCCATCATTGGCTACTTCAACCGAAAAACCCTCCTCTTTGAATTTGGTTGTATAGATGTCAATTAAAAATGGGTCATCCTCAACTAAAAGAATGTTCTTCATAAAATCCAAATGACAAAATCCAAATGCCAAATAAAGCTCAAAATCCAAAATCCAAAACGTTTTTTGACATTTGAGCTTGGGATTTGATTTGACATTTGAGCTTTGACATTTATTGTATTTAAAAATTTATTTCTCCTCAGCAACTCGTAATACCTCTTCTATTGTTGTAACTCCAGCCAATACTTTCAATATGCCGTCTTGTTTCATAGTAACCATTCCCTGACGTTCGGCCTCTTTGCTGATTTCTCTCTCCGAAGGCTCTTTTAGAATTATATCAGATAGTTCGTCAGTCATCGACAAAATTTCAAAGAGGCCAATTCGGCCGGTAAAACCTTCATTATCACACTCTTTGCAGCCTACAGCCTGCCAAATATAGAGAGGCTTGGGGATTCCAAAATCCTTTTTAGCTTGAGGAGGAAGGCTTTCGAACTCTTTTAAGATTAAATCTTTAACTTCTTTTTTGGGCAGGAGGCGTTTTTTACAGTTATCGCATAACTTCCTAATCAACCTCTGGGCAATGGCAATGCTCAGAGTAGGGGAAATTAAATAAGGTTGAATTCCCAAATCAATTAGTCGGGGGATTACTCCTGTCGCATTTGAAGTATGTAAGGTGCTTAAAACAATGTGGCCGGTCAAGGCAGCGTGGGTAGCCAAAGAAGCAGTTTCTTGGTCGCGAATTTCTCCAACCATGATAATATCCGGGTCTTGTCTAACTATGTGGCGAAGGCCAATGGCAAAGTCATAGCCAATTTCCGGTCTAACTTGGGACTGGTTAACTCCTTCAATAAAATATTCTACCGGGTCCTCTAAGGTAACAATATTTACCCCTTCTTTGTTTAAAACTTGAAGTATGGCATATAAAGTTGTAGTTTTCCCGCAGCCAGTGGGACCGGTAGCCAAAATTAAACCATAAGGTCTTCCAATTGCCGCTTTAACTACTTCGAGATTTCGTTTTTCCAGTCCTAATTCTCCAAAAGTTTTTAGACCAATCGTTGGGTCGAGAACTCTTATCGCCACTTTTTCCCCCAAAGTGGTTGGAAAAGTAGAAACTCGGAAGTCAATGGAATTCCCGTCGATTACGGCTGAGAATCTGCCGTCTTGAGGAATCCTCGTCTCGTCAATTTTTAAATTTGCCAGAATCTTAATTCGGGCCACCACGGCTGGATGAGTTTTCAGAGGCAGAAAGATTGAAGAGTGTAAAATTCCCAATAATCTGAAACGAACCCTTAGCCTGCCCCGGGTGGGCTCAATATGAATATCAGAAGCCCTCCCCTCCACGGCATGTCTGAGAATGACGGCGACAATTTTGGTAATCGGGGCTTCCTCGGCCAGCCTTTCAAATTCAGCTGCCGTTCTCGGCCTTGCCTCCACTTTCTCCCCTTTTAGTTCCGTCTCCAACTCCTCTAAAGCCCTCCCCACTTCCCTTCTCAAAGTCCGATACTGTCTTAAAAGATTGCTAAAAGTAGTGGAGGTGACGAGAAAAACTTCAAAATTAAATTTTCCCTGACGAGCCAAAAACTTTAGAGCTTCTTGAGCTTTCAAGTCTTCAGGATAAACCATTCCCACCTCAAGGGTATTGTTCTTCTTTATCAGGGGAATCATTTGATAGTGCTTGGCGGTTTCTTCCGGAATCATCCCTAAAGTT
>Ga0315294_10000459_pt1 | contig 43371 bp, 40 predicted proteins | sample YL17G13_40_MG_FD_203626 | JGI IMG/M metagenome (GOLD analysis project Ga0315294, IMG submission 203626) | Sediment microbial communities from Yellowstone Lake, YNP, Wyoming, USA - YL17G13_40 | ecosystem: Environmental > Aquatic > Freshwater > Lake > Sediment | place: USA: Wyoming | collected... | reverse complement strand
TATGTTTTTGGAACTACTTAATTCACCGATTGAATTTATTGCAGTTGAAAACCCAACACCATTAAAAGTAGTTGAATTGCCAAAACATAGCCAAGCGATACAGCCATACGAATATGGACACGAATACAGTAAACGAACTTTATTATGGTTGAAAAATTTGCCACTATTAAAGCCGACAGATATTCAAAGCAACTATAAGCCGTATTTGCCGAGCAATACAGGTGGAAAGAAACGAGGACAAAGTTATAGCAGAGGAGTTTCAAAGAACGCAAAGGAGAGCTCAAAAACTTTCAGCGGGGTGGCAAAAGCTATGGCTGAACAATGGGGAACTTTCATTCGGAGCAGGAACGTAGCAGCTTGCTTATAACGGTTTGCGGCTTTGTGTCTGTTTGCCCCTTGCACAAAGTTTCAAGTTACCACAAATGTTGATGGGGCAAATAGCACAAAACCGCTGTTATAAGAAGTGCGGTTAATTAAAAAATAAATTTAATATGGAAACGGAAAGAAAAGAATTATTAAAAATGTGCGAGGGTAAAAAGTATAAAACTATTTTGGCTGACCCTGCTTGGGATATGGGTAAATTTGGCAAAGGGAAGGATATGAGGAAAGGTAGGAAGTATAAAGTAGGGGAAATAATACCAACACCATATCCAACAATGACAATACAGCAAATATGTGATTTACCAATAAAAGAACTTGCTGATGAAAATTGCCATTTGTGGATTTGGACTACAAACAAAACTTTAAGAGATACGTTTGCCGTAATTGATGCTTGGGGGTTTAAATATCTAAACACAATTACATACAATAAACCTGCGGGTGTTGGTGCTTGGTTTGTAAATACTACACAACATTTAATGTTTGCATATAAGGGTAAATTAAAAATGGGCGAAGGTAGATATGCGAGAACAACACAAAACTACATACCTACAAAGCATAGTAAAAAACCATTAAGCAGTTACGAACTAATTGAAAGCATATCTTTTCCTGATTATTTAGAATTGTTTGCAAGAAACAAACGAAAGGGATGGGATGCTTGGGGAAACGAGGTTGATTGTGATGTTGAAATTGATGGTTTTATTTCTAAAAAAGGGGATGAAATTTTTAATAATTCTTTTCCACAACAAAGTTTATTTGGAAATGTATTGTAGCATTTCTTATAACTAATGGCTACACGCAGGTTTATAGCGTATATACCAAGTAGTATAATACCAAGTCGTCCTGTTATTAACAAAAATACAAACTAAATGGAAGCAACAATTAAATTCGACCTCAACGACCCCGATGATACAAGGAATCATCTGCGATGTATCAAAGCATTAGATATGGCGTGTGTCCTATGGGAGATACGGCATATACGTAAGGAACTTGAATGGATGGAGGAGCAAGGACAACTCTCATCAGAGTTAGTGATGAGCAAGATATTCGAGCACTTCGACAACCACAACATTAACATCGAAGAACTAATGTAAAAAAGATGAGCAAGGCAGAGATATACAGCGTCACGATTAGGTGTACCGCAACTCACAAGGTGGAGTGTAACAAGGTGTTCTTGCTGCTGAGAGATTATAATAATATGCTCAAGCGTATCAATGAGATTGTCTATACAGACGAGAATAAAAATGAATGGTCACTAATTAAAATAGAAAAACTATGAATCAAAATCTAACAACAATTAAGGTAGGTGTATCCCGTGAAACGATGGAGAACATCTTCATAACGGCACTCGAAGGAGGCTGTAACTATTGGTATTACCTTTCAAAGGAAGCCGTATTAAGAGTACGCAGTGCAGTACCTAAATCAGAGGAGGAGTGCTTGAGTGTAGCTATCTTCAAAGCCGTGTATGACCACGACATAGAAGTGCCTATCAACGACATCGAGAATCCGTCAGAGGTACTTGGTGTGTTAAACAAATCAGAGATGCCACTACGAATACATAAGATGATTCAGGATGGGCACGGTGATGCTATCTTCAGCGAGATTCGTGAAGAGGGCGATGCTGAAACAAGCGACATCATCTTTCAATATTTAGTAATGAACGAAATAGTATTCGGATAACTATGACACTAAAATTTAACTACGAACTGCTGTTCTCATTTTTAAAATGCAGACGCATCAATGGTATGCCATCTAAGATTGACATCCTTTGCTCAATAAATAAAACACAAACACGCTCGTTCATCCCTGATGGATGGGAGTGGAAATAAATCATAAATAAACTTGGAATTGACTACAATTACAACTATATTTGCAAAACAAATCAATAAAATGAAAAAAGAACTATTCAAATCAATCTTATCTCAGATACTAAAGAAGTATGGGATATCAAAAGAAGAGCTGTACGAGCAAACAAAGATGCCTGACATTGTAAATGTACGATACTTATTATTCTATGTATGTGTAATGAAAGGTATATCAACATCACGATTACAGATACTCTTAAAAGAAGATGGATTTGCTATGACTATACCTACCATCGCAAAAGGCGTTAAGGTAATGGAGAAGCGCATCCTCGAAGACTCAGACTATTCAGTAATCATATCATCAATTAACACAAATCAATAATTATTATGGAAAAACAATCAGTATTCGCTACGCTATCGACTATTAGCGTGAAAGACAAAATCGAACGCAAGGGTAACTTAGACTACCTATCGTGGGCTAACGCTTGGTCTATGTTAAAGACCAACTACCCCGACACGCAACGTATGGTGTATGAATCACCATTCACAGGACTCAACTACTTTACCGATGGCACTACTGCCTATGTAAAGGTTGGCATCCTTGTCAACGGATGGGAGCACATCGACTACCTGCCTATTATGGACTTTCGTAACAACGCTATACCATTAGCAAAGATTACGAGTATGGATGTCAACAAGGCTATTCAGCGTTCAACAGCTAAGGCTATTGCGATGCACGGACTTGGCTTATCATTGTGGACGGGTGAAGATATCCCTGAGCCAACAACTACTGCTCCTGAAGTTACTGCTAAGTCAGAGTTAATAGAATTAACAAAGGACACTGAAGATTGGAGCAGAGTATCGGGATATGTAGCTGCTAACAAGGATAAGAAGTTTGCTGATTTAGTTGAGCAGATTAGTCGTAAGTTCATCCTCAAGGCAAATGTTCAGAAGGAATTAGAAAAGATGCACAAAAAATGAGCAGCATCATCAACGAACTAAGAGATGACAAGAATTACTATGGGAGCTTGGGCAAGTCTTACTTGTCCAACTCCGACATAGGAATCTTGTTAACAAATCCAAGAGCGTTCAGGAACGAGCGTGAGGAGACAAAAGCGTTTGCTGAAGGAAGACTCTTTCATCAGTTAATGTTAGAGCCTGACAAGGTTAAAGACTTTCCATTGGTAGATGTATCGACAAGGAATACTAAAGAGTACAAGAACTACTGCGATGAACATAATCTTGACTTTGTAATGCTAAAGAAAGAGGTCGATGAGATTCATCATTTAGTAGGGGTTATGAAAGGTAACATCAATTTCTTTATTGATATTTACAGCGAGGGAAATCTTTTTGAAGAGCCGATGGTCGGAGAGATTAAAGGTATGACGTGGAAAGGCAAGGCGGACATCGTTACGAAGGATTGTATCATTGACTTAAAGACTACGAGTGATATCAATAAGTTCAAGAGGAGCGCAAGGCTTTACCACTACGACTCTCAGTGTTATATCTATCAGCAGCTATTCGGAAAGCCCTTAGTATTCTACGTGATTGACAAGGACACTAATCAGCTCGGTGTCTTCAGACCAACAGAGCAGTTCATCAAGGGTGGCGAGGCAAAGGTTGAGAAAGCCATTGAGATTTACAAGAAGTATTTTTCAGAGGATAGCACCGATGAGATATCAAACCACTACATAGACGAAACGCTCGACTGATGAACAACGGAACGATTGAGAAAGACCGCAACAATGAGTATGTTGTTTCTTATGAATACATAGAGGATGGCAAATACAAGTGCGAGGAGTATAGTTTACATCCTCAGTACCGATACTACAACGGGTTTTTTATGGGACAGCAAGTTAATTTTATTCAGGCTACGGAATGTAACCGACACTACCCCGAATATTGTGAGTGTATGACTAAAAAGGTATATGCTGTCATAATCCACGATAAAAAAAAGAATTGGATTAAAAGAATACTATCTAAATTTAAAAGACGATGACACTAAACAACGCTATTGATGTACTAAACAAGTACAGCAGGTGGAGGAAAGGAACTTATGTTCACGCTCCATCACCACAAGAGTTCGGCATAGCCATAGATATTGTGTTGGAACGATTGACAGTCAAGAAGGAAAAAAGTAGAAAAAGGGAGGCTATCAAATGAGATTCTTTATTATCTTAGCAATCCTTTTCAACTTATATATGTTTTGGGATACAATCAAATCAATCAGAAAAACAATCAAGCAAAATGGAAAGTATCGAAAACCCTAAGCACTACGGAGGTAAAGAAAATAACTACGAAGCCATCAAGGTAATTGATGCTTGGGAAGTTGATTTCTATTTAGGCAACGTACTCAAGTATATCTGTCGGGCAGGTAAGAAGACCGGGCAGTTGGAGGACTTGAAGAAAGCACAATGGTATCTAAACCAAAAGATACAAAAGATGGAACAGCGTAAGGTAACTTATGGCGAGACGCATCGAATCACAGAAGGATTTGACTTATATTAATTTAAAAAAAAAGAAAATGAAAAAACAATTATTAATTCTTGGGGCATTAGTATTCTCTATATCAATTATAGGATGGATATTCTACAAGAAGTCACACACCACCCTTATTGTCAATGATAGCACAATAATGGAGATAGAATATAAAGAAGCCATAAAGAAAAATAAAAATGTTCAGGCTGAAAAAGATTCTATTATTAACAGATTAAACGATTCAATCATTGTGTTAAACGCAATGGTCGATACTAAAAACACACAGATTCAAACTTTAAAAAACAAAAGAAATGAAAAAACTAATAACATTAGCAAGTTTAGCACTATTGACCTTACCAAGTTTCTCTCAAACTTCTACAAAGATTCAGTCAAGTGATTCAGTTACCTATCGTGGCGTAACGAAGGAGCAGTTGATGAAGGACAGCTTGGTAGCTATACCTAAGACCATCGCTATATGGATGGCTCAGGATGTAGAGAGGGCACGTTCGTATGAGCAGGAGATTCTAATGATGACCGGAGTATTGGACACTAAAGAAAGTATTATCACCAAGCAGGATACATTGATTCAAACGTATAAGGCAAAGGTTAATTCGTATGTTAATTTAGTTGGTAATTGTCAGGAGCTTAATCAGCAATACGAGAACGATATCTATAAGTTAAAGAAGGATGTCATTAAGCAATCTGAACGCAAGAAGTTTTGGATGGTATTAGCTATTATCCTTCCTCCTTTAGTTGGAACGATGGTTCACTTGGATTGGAAGTACGGACATTAATAAACATACCATCTGTTTTGTTCAGGTATGGGGACAGGCAGATGGTTTAAATAGACCATACCAAAACTAAAAACACTCAATTATTATGGCAGAAGACAAAATCTTTGCTGACGGTTTCTCTTTTAAAAGACAAGAGAACGCACCCGACTTCGTTGTCGGAAGACTTTCGATGAAAGTAGAAGATGCAATCGCATTTATGAAACAACACACTAAAGCAGGTTGGATTAATCTCAACATCAAGACTGCACGTAGTGGAAACTATTATGTAGAGTTAGACACCTATGAACCGAAGGGTGGTGGCACGACAAGTAAGCCAATTACAAAAGAGAGTGATGAAGATGTTCCTTTCTAAAAAATTGTTAGTTTTTTGTTAATTGTTTATTGGGGGTGTAACAGCCCCCTTTTTTACCCGCCACAAATGTCGTTTTTAAGTTTTCTCTACTCTCTCTCTATTTATTATTATTATTATTATTATTATTATTATTTCATTTTAAATTTAAAATTGACATAATCGACATTAGTATTATAAATCAATAAGTTACACAAAAAAAATCGTACACAAATCGACATTAATATGACATATACCGTCACAATCTTTCAAAACATCAAAGATACGGCTACTCCGTTCTTTAGAGATGTGTTCACAATCCTTAATCGTATCAAAGATGGAAGCTCTAAGGAGTTGGTTAAAGAGATTAGAACGACCTCAGGCAAGACTGAGCGTAATGAATTAAAGAAGAACCTACCTGCAATATGTTTCTCAGGTAAGTTCAACAAACGCAACGATAGTTCCCTTACCGAGCATAGTGGTCTTATCTGCCTTGACTTCGATGGCTATGCCAAAACGAAGGAGTTACTGCAAGACAAAGAGAACCTATCCAAGAACAAGTATGTATTTTCAGTATTCATCTCCCCTTCGGGCGATGGCTTGAAGGTATTGGTTAAGATACCTGCCGATGCAGAGAATCATACCAACTACTTCAACTCATTAGAGAAGCACTTCAATACCGAACGCTTCGACAAGACATCCAAGAATATTAGTCGTGTGTGTTATGAATCCTACGACCCCCTGATACACCTCAACGAGAACTCATCCATTTGGGATAAGATTGAGGAGACAGAGTATGTGGAGGTTGCTAAGTTTAGAGACAAGCCTACTATTCCAATCACGGATGAGAATAAAATCGTGGAGATACTAACTAAGTGGTGGATTAAGAAATACCCAATGAATGAAGGAGAGCGTAACCAAAACGCATATATCTTCGCTATGGCGTTAAATGACTTCGGGGTGAACAAATCCTTAGCCTTGTACATTTTAAATCAGTACGCCTCATCTACGTTCGGTTTGAGCGAGATTCAAACCACCATTGACTCTGCCTATCGTAACACACAGAACTTTAATACCAAATACTATGAGGACGAGGAGCGCATCAATCAGATACGTGCCAAGCTAAAACGTGGTGTATCAAAAAAGGAAATTCGCATCCAACTGCAAGACTCCAACTTGGATAGCGAGATAGTCGAATCGGTCCTGAATAAAGTGGAAGAAGAGAATGAGATGCAGATATTTTGGAACAAGAACGATAAAGGAGTCGTTAAAATAATTCACATCCTATTCAAGCATTTCCTTGAGGACTCAGGATTCTACAAGTATTGTCCTGAAGGTAGTAAGAACTATGTGTTCGTGAAGGTTACCAATAACCTAATCGACCATACCTCCGAGAAAGAGATAAAGGACTACGTCCTAAATCACCTGCTTGAGTTGGATGACATCACCGTTTATAATTACTTTGCTGACCAAACTCGTTTCTTTAAGGAAGAGTTCTTATCGTTGCTATCAACTATCGACATCTACTTCATCGAGGATACCAAAGATACAGCGTACTTATACTTCCGAAACTGTGCCGTTAAGGTTACTAAGAAAGAGATTATACCAATAGACTACTTGGACTTGGGAGGATATGTTTGGAAAGACCACGTCATAGACCGAAACTTTAACCTGTGCAATGTGACAAGCAGATGCGATTTTCGCAAATTCATATTCAATATATGTGCAAGTAAAGAAGAGCGTATGCTCTCAATGGAGAGCACTATTGGATTCTTGCTCCACGCACATAAGAATCAGTCGTACTGCCCTGCCATCATCTTTAATGATGAGGTCATTAGCGACAATCCGGAAGGGGGGACAGGCAAGGGTTTAATTATGAACGCTCTATCAAAGATGAAGAAGTTAGTGGTGATTGATGGAAAGGCATTTGCCTTTGAACGCAGCTTCGCCTATCAGTTGGTGTCTGCTGATACGCAGATACTATGCTTCGATGACGTGAAGAAATATTTTGAGTTCGAGCGATTGTTCTCCGTTGTTACCGAAGGTCTTACATTGGAGAAAAAGAACAAGGACGCTATTAAGATACCATTTCAAAAGTCGCCCAAGATTGCCATCACCACCAACTATGCCATCAAGGGAGCAGGGAACTCGTTCGCTCGTCGCAAGTGGGAGTTAGAGCTTCATCAGTATTATAATAAGAATCATACTCCATACGACGAGTTTGGACGGATGATGTTCGGAGATTGGAATGATGATGATTGGTGTGAGTTTGATAACTATATGATTAGATGTTTGCAATTCTTTTTGATGAATGGATTGGTTAAGTCAAAATTTGTAAATTTACAGATAAGACAACTGTCTGCCGAGACGTGCCACGACTTTATTGAGTGGGTAGGTCTGATAGATAATCAAGAAGGTCATTACAATATAAATACAAATGTGAGATATTACAAGAATGAATTATACAGTGAGTTTATAAATGAGTACCCTGACTATGGACCAAAGGCGAAGCTAACCATTAGCCGTACAAGGTTCTATAAGTGGCTCATTGCTTATGGTATTTATTGTGGTGGTGCAATGCCCGAAGAGGGAAGAGACCAACAAGGCAGGTGGATTGTCATTAAAAATAAAAACACTAATGAAGATGGATGAGAAAGAATTACTACAAGCTGCTATGCACAACTCATATAATGTAATCACACATAAATGTACTATTGAAGAAGTGGAGGATGATGGTATGCCCGTCTTCGTTCACTTCCCCGATAGGGATATTGACAAGACATCAATCAAAGTAATGGTGATGTATTTCATAATGATGGAGGAGTACGAGAAATGTGCAGACCTAAATCACGTATATGAATTATTGTTCGATGAGAAGATGCCATCGCTATTATGTAAATGCGACATCCCTCAATACCACCTTCGTGAGGATGACGTTATCGAATGTCAAAAATGTAAAACAGAAGTAATATGATTGAAAGAAGACCGGGATATACTAATCAAATGATGGCTCAACATTGTCAAACGCTTATCAACGTACTTAATCAAACGGAAAAGAAAACTGTTGGCAGAGGAAAGAACAAGCAGGAGGTCGATATACTAAAATATAAAGATGTCGATAATAAATTAAAAGAGATAATGAATAGCTGTGAATACTATAAGAGTCAGAAGGACTCCGTGCAGCTAAGACCATATCAACAAGAGATAGTAGAGAGAGGACTCGGTATTCTAAACAGATACCGATTCCTTTATCTTGCTATGGAGGTACGCACAGGAAAGACCTTGACGAGCTTTGCTATTGCCGATAGAGTTGGTGCGTCGAACGTATTGTTTGTTACTAAGAAGAAAGCGATTGATTCTATTCAGGCAGACTATAACAAACTTAATCCTTCCTATCAGGTAACTATCATCAACTATGAAAGCCTTCATCACGTTGATGACCAATTTGATTTAATCATTTGCGATGAAGCACACGGGATGGGAGCGTTTCCTAAGCCGAGCAATCGTGCTCAGGACATCAAAGCCTTAATCAAAAAATCAAACCCATACGTTATACTCTTGTCGGGAACACCAACCCCTGAGTCGTACTCTCAGATGTACCATCAGGTGTATGGCATACCAAACAATCCGTTCAGCGAGTTCGCATCGTTCTACCGATTCTGCGACAAGTATGTTAAGGTAACCGAGAAACGTATCAACGGACTGATAATACGTGACTACTCAAGAGGCAGTGAGGACATCATCATAACGATGAAACCATATACCATCAACTATTCTCAGAAGGATGCGGGGTTCGTAGTAGAAACAACGGAGCACATCCTTGAGGTGGATATGAGTGTAAACACCTATAATATGATTGACCGACTAAAGAAGGACTTGGTATTGGAGGGTGCGGTAGAGACAGTATTAGCAGACACAGCAGTAAAGCTGATGAGCAAGGTTCATCAGATGTACTCAGGAACGGTTAAGTTTGAGAGTGGTAACTCAATGGTCATCGACACATCGAAGGCTGACTTTATCAAGGAACATTTTAAAGGACAGAAGATAGGTGTCTTCTATAAATTTAAGGAGGAGTTGGAAGCACTCAAGCAAGTATTCGGTGAAAATTTAACTACTGATTTAAGTATCTTTGAAGACACCAATAAAAACATTGCTCTTCAGATTGTATCAGGGCGTGAAGGTATATCACTCAAGGATGCTGATTGTTTGGTGTACTACAACATTGACTTCAGTGCTACGAGCTATTGGCAGAGCAGAGATAGGATGACGACAAAGGACCGACTTAAAAATAATATCTATTGGATATTTGCAAAAGGAGGAATAGAATACGATATTTACAAAGCCGTTATCAAGAAAAAAGATTATACATTACAACATTTTAAAAAAGCTATGTTGGTGTAAGTAACATACCTGCAAAGATAAATAAAAGGCTTATCAAAGCGTGGAAAGGAGATACGAGTTCAATCCTCGCACATAGCACTAAAATAAAAAATTATGAAAAGCAAAAGAAATGGAATGGCAGGGAAGCATCCCTCATACGATAAATTAAATTGGTCAGCAGAGACCATCAAAAAAAAGAAGGATTATGATAAAGAGCACAACAAGTCAGAAGAACAAAAAAAATATCGTGTTGAGCTGAATAAAGAAAATCGAAAGCGTGGCACTTATGGTAATGGCGATGGTAAAGATGTAAGCCATACCAAGAGTGGAGGATTAGTGTTAGAGAAAGCATCAACTAATCGTGCTCGTAATGGACACAATAAAAAATCAACAAAGAAATGACAGGACTAATATGTAGATGGTTTCATAAAATAGATACTTTAAATGAAAAATATTTTAAAGAAAAACCATCGGGAATGTGGGTTCAATTATTTCAATGTAAAAAATGCAACATAATTTATATGGCTTACTACAAAAGAGCCTTTCTAAGAGTTATATCTAACCTATGATAATAAAAATGATATATATTACTATCTCATTTATAGTCGGAATCCTAATGGGTGTTGGACTATTAAAAATGTTTATTGAACTAACAAAAGAAAAATGAAAACAATGACTTATATAATCGGTATATTTATTGCACTTAACACACTTATTATAGTATATCTAACTTATTTTTATTTTAAAAATAAAGACAACACACTTCAGGATGACGGAGCAGCAGATACAGAGCAAGAAAATAAAACAACTTGAAGCTCAAGGTTATTATGTAATAAAATTAATCAAGACCAACAAGAATGGAATCCCTGACCTTATCGCCATACCTCGTGATAGCGACGTGCTATTTATTGAGGTAAAAGCAGGGAAGAACACAACATCAAAATTACAGGATTTTAGAATCAAAGAATTAAATGAACACGGAATCACAACAGAAGTATTTAGACAAGATTAATTTACATCTTGAGATGCACGAATTAAAAAATATTGTTGATACCATCTTTAATGTGGACATCACCAATTCAGTTCGTAAGAAAGAATATGTAGATGCACGAATGGTATTCTCCAAGATAATCCACGATAAAGGGGCGACCATTGTATCAATAGGACAATACTTGGGTAAGAATCATTCAAGCATACTAAACTATATGGCAAATTTTGACAACTACTTTAGTGAGCACTCACTAAAAAGAAAATATGTTGTATGCCGTGAGGCTTTCTTTCAAAAGCGTCCGGAAGATAGATTATATATCGAGCAGGATAAGATGTCTGCTATAGAGAGCAAATACAAGAGATTTAAACACATCCTTGATATAATGAATGATAGAACACCTTATGGCAAGGAAGGTGAGTTAGAAAAGAAAATAATATCATTTCTTAACGGTATATGAACCAAGAGCTGAACGACTCAGAAGATAAGAGAGCATATAGAATATCATTCAGGATTAACGCCTGTCATCAGGCGTTGACTGTTATCTATGAATCTTTAGTCGATAGAGAGTTTGGTATATCAGAAAAAGAAATAAGACAAGTTATAACCGAAATGAGAATTATATTAAAATCAATGCACCACGATGATTTTTGAAAAACCCGAAGACATTGAAAGGGAGACCAATGCTATACAGAAGTTTGTAAGTTTATTTGATGGCTCTTATAAGAAGCTCGATAAGTTAGATATTGACTTTAAGATTTTCGATAAGGACAAAGCACTTATTGCTTACGTAGAAGTGAAGGGACGAAAGAGAGATATGTCTAATGCTTATCCTTTACCAATCTCGTTAGAAAAAGTTGCCAAGCTAATAGGCAAGAGACTTAACCCTGTTATTATATGGGCGTGTACCGATGGTATTATTTACGGGAAGGTGTACGAACTAAAAGGCGAAGTAAGATGGGGTGGTCGCCCACCCCGTGAAGGTTCATTTGATGATGCAGAGTTAATGATTTACTATGCCAAGCAGAAAGGATTTAAGTACGTCAAGTTTTAACGAGAAGAGCTTCTGAAATAACTTGACTTGTAAGAGCCATCGCTATTCTTACTTCTTCTCTGTCTTTTTTTCTTTGGTGGTTCTTCGTAGCCATACTTCTCATCCTTGTACTGCTTCTGTATTTTTCTGTAAAATTTTTTAGCATCTACCTCTGCCTTGTGCGTTTCATAATACTCCGTTCCTTCCCCAAAATTCTGCTCGTATAAATCAGGGTCATAGCGTTCCAAATCACTTCTTGTATCGTAGCCACCAAGCAAGTCCTTGTATTGAGCCTCTTCCCTTTCTCTTTTTCTCTTCATCACTTCTTTTGCTTCATCACTCATCTTTTGAGGAAAGATTTCATTACGAGTTTCTTTTCTCATCTTTATCAACTCATCAACTACCTCTTGGTCCTGAGCTTCGTTGATAGCTCGGTTGATAACCTGAATTTTCTCTATATTGTCAGAACGCTGTTCTCTTTTATTTGCTTTTGTTTGGATGATTTCAGCTTCTGTCTGTGTACTTGCTGCTTTAGTTATCTCTTTGAACGCTGTATTTTGAGCATTATATGCTTCAGTAGGAAGAATACCAAGCATATTTATAAATCCTAATGTTGTTAATACCCCAAGAGCTTTTTTATCTCTCTCTCGTATATTCTTTTCAGTAGTTTCGCCATAAGCAGTAACTTCTATTTTTTCATTAAGATAAGCATCAGCTATCTCTTTAAACTTAACTGCTCTATCTAACACTATACCTGCACCACCACTATGAGCAGCAGCATATTGAAGCCACGATTTTGCTTCAGTAGGCTTAGGGTTATATATATTTATCCTATCTTCTTCTTTTTTATCAGACTGTAATTTATCTAATAAATTATAGGCAATAAATTCAAAGAAAGGGTCAAATATAGGAAGAGGAGAAGCAAAATCTTGAACAAGAGCAGTACCTTTACCTTTTTTCAAATTCTTAATATACTTTTCGTCTTGCTCTTTCAATTTCTCTTTATCTTCTTCATCTCCCTCTCCTGTAAAATATCTTTTTGTTGCTGTAGCAGCAGAATGAAGACCTGCCGAAATACTTAAACCAATAGCATTGAAAAATGCAATTTCAACACCTGCTGCTGCAAGTGATTTTGATGCTTCCAATCTATCTTCATAAGTAGTTGTTTTATTTGTAAGTATTCCTAAGTCCGTATTCATACGCAACCATTGGTTGATACGGAAACTTGCAAATGGCAATAACACTTTTGTTACGATTGGACCAACTCCTTCTTTATTGGAATAGAACCTGCCTCTAAAATCTTCATCAGAAATATTCTGTTGACGGTCAACCATACGAGTAGCATATTGAGCAGCATTTTTATTTAACTCGTGTTTACTATAGTCAATATTTTTACTGCTCTCACCTTGCTTCCTTAATGCTTTTTCGTAATATGTTAGCCAAGATGCTTTAGCAATAGCAACGTCTCTATTTACAAGGAAATTTTTTAAGTAAACTTTATTTATTTGTTCAATTTTTCTCAATGCCTTTTCAGGTGTTGACTTTGCAGCTTCTTGTAATAGGTTGTCTATATTCTTTATGTCTGCATTAGACATTATACCTCTATTAGCAACACTCTCTCCTGAGTTATTTACAAATTCTTGCTTTGATTTATTCCACCATATATCAAAGTGTGGTCTATAGCCTCCTGAAGCAATCATTGTGTTTATAGCAGGTACTAAATATTGTTTTGGCATAGCAGCAAGACCACCTAAAACATAACTTGCTCCTAATGCGTTTACTCTATTAAATGATTTCACTAAACTTGAAACCTCATTGTAGTTGTATTTTTCTTTACCTCTAACGCTACGAACAATGCCTGACATTACATCTTTTAACACCTCTCTTTCTTCTGATGTTGTAACAATCTTTTTAAACTCAGGAGAATTTAAGAATGTACTAAGCTCAATAACATTTCCTGCTGTTTTAGCATCAATCAAAGCGTCAGACATCAATGATGAGTTGTTGTTGTCGAAACCAAAATCATAGTAACTGCCTTCAGGAAGTTTATCTTCTACTGTAACCTTTTCTAAGCGACCTGATTTTTTTTGTATGATACCGGAATTGTTTAAGAAAGCAGAGCCTTCTAAATCCAACATATCCTCTTCCTTTGTTTTCTTATCTGTATATTCTTTAACACGCCTAACTACGTCAGGGGTATAGTTACCAAACCTGCCTAAGATAACATTGTGAATATTTTCAGATACATCAGCTAACTCTTCATAATTCTCAGCCCACTTTTCAATCCAAAAGTCAACAGCCTTTGAGTTTATATCATCTGCTTGACTTTTTACATCATCAACATTTTTTGAGTCTTTTAATATCTTGTCAAAAACATCTTGGTATAGTTTTGCTTTCTCTATTTCTTTTTCATTACCATTACTCAAAGACTCTATTGATTGTTCAACAAGCGATTTTCTATCTTTAAAAGAAGCCTCTTCTTTACCAATTTTTGTTCTTGAAACAAAAGCCAACATCCCCCGCTCTGCATTGTTAAATGCAGTATTGAAATCTTCGCCATTAGCTTTTTCTTTATAAAAATCAACAACGTAGTCAGCAACCATATTTCTTACTACCGCTTTTGATTTAGACACATTAGACTTATAGTCTGATAGCCCCATCGCTTTAGCAACAATTTCAGCTTTACCTATTCCTTTAAATAAAGCATCCATAAGAACAGTTTCAGAGCCAAACTCTCTAAGCAATCCTCTTCCAAATTTCCTACTTCTAAATATTTTCAATACAGAAGATGTTATCTTATTTTTAATAAGCATCTCCATTGCACGTTTAGTTTTATACTTGCTAAGGACTTTCTCCATCTTAGCAGTGGACTCATTAACGATGAAGTTGTTAAGTGAATCGACAGCAGCAATGGCATCTTTGATATCCATCTTGGCAAGGTCCATATCCATAAACCTTTCGATAATGTCTTTTTTAGATTCTTTAATATCAATATCTTCTCCGGTGAATGGGTCTTTGCCTGTTTTTAATATATCGTTTATAACTGATGACAATGTGTCGAACAATTTGATAGCAGCAGAGCGAACAGTTTTTTCTTCTTGCTCTGACAAACCTTTCTTCTTGCCTTCTACCTCCAACATACTCAGCATCTCATCGTATGTCAATGTAGAGCCATCAACACCTAACAATTCTTGCACTTGCTCACGCATTGATTCTGTTAGCTTTTCTTTCTGAGCTTTCATCATCTCTTCTACATAAGCATCAACAGCTTTTATCTCAACTGTTGACTTAAATCCTTTTGCAGAAGAACCTTTAACGGCATCTTTAAGGTCTGAAGCTATCTTATTGTATTGGTCGATATCCTCAATCATTGATGGTTTGATTGACAAGAAACTTTTTGCTAACTCTACTAATGAAGCATTGTAATTATTACTTTTATTTTTAGATAGCTTAGAGATAGAACCTCTTAAATCATTTCCCTTTGACAATTTACTGTCGTACTCTGCATCAGCAAAAATCTTTTCAGCGTAATCAATGAACTTATTCAAATGCTCAAAGCTCTCTACATTTAGATTGTTGGCTCTCTTTAATAAAGCATTTACTTGAGCAGTAGATAACTTACCTGCCTTTTTGATACTATCTATTACATCAGTGATTAGCTTTCTCTTCTCTTTGATATTGCCTTTTGCTAACTTCACCTCTTTGATGGTATTAGCAATCATCTTCTTCTCACTAATCTCTATCTTGTCAGACTTAGCATTGTCGATGATGTCATTGATTTTATTAACGGCTTTATCTAAAGTCTTTTCATCTTTTACCTTAGCAATAGCAGCCATCACTCTCGTTAAATCTTTACGAGTTAAGTTGCCGGAGTCTTTAACAGAATCAAAATAATCTTTGACAGCCTTTATCTTTTCAGTAACATTCTTTGCACCTTGTAAAGCAGCTTTCATTTCCAATTTAATTTGGTCCTTCATTGCTTGTGCTTCATCAACAGTTATCATCGTTTTCTTCTTCCCCAATACCTTCTCTGCTGACGGAGCTTGCTTCATCTTCTCGCCAAACGCCTCTTTAACATCACGAGTAATCTGCTCTTTCTGTTGGTCAGTAGCGTTCTTGTAAGCCTCGCTACCTTCAACAATCTTCATCACATTCTTCTCGATGGTTGTTTCCTTTGTCTTTCTGTCAAGCCCTCGTAGGATTTCACTATTGACATCCTCCATCATTTTGTCGTAGCCTTCAACAGTTTCAGAAGAAACCTTCTCAGCTAAATCCTTCATTCCTTTAACGACATCATCAAACGACACCTTATTATCAGCAGCTACTTTAGTGATAGCCTCTTGCAGTGTCATACCACCTTTTACAAGTACCTTTAATGACTTTACAATCGCTTTCATTACAGGAATAGCGATGTTCACACCAAGTGTTTCGTTTGAGAATCTCGTTAAGTCCTTATCAGCCTTATCCAAAAAATCATAAATCTTCTGAAGATTAGTTTGGTCTTTTGTATCAAGGTCTAATAGACCATCTATCTCTGCTGTTACTTCTTGCGGCTTCGCTTCTTTCTTACCAAGCAAATCCTCAACAGTCTTTACCAACTCAGGATTAGAGCCATCAGCTTTTGCTTCAGGTTTGTCAAGCAAATCTCTTTGTTGTTGCTCTTCTTCTAATATAGATATGTCTTCTGCTAAATCTCTTCCAAATTGTTTTTCATAATCTGTTTTTGATTTTACATTTTCTAATTCAGCTATACCTTGTTCGATTGTTTTTACACCTAAATCACCAAGTATATTTTTTGTTTCTTCACTATACAATTTAGTCTTAGTTGCATTTTCATATTCTGCTTCTGTAAGAACAACTGCCTTTAGCTTTTCACCATTAGATAATGCTTTCTTTATTCTGTGTCTTCCATCTACAATTTCAAAATAATCTGAAAGATTTGCTTTGCCTTCTTGAGCATCTTTCAACGCTTCTGAAACAGATAACTCAGGAGTTCCTCTTTTTCTAATTAAGATAATTGGTTTATCTGTATCAGACTTATCAATATCATCTTTAGGGAAAACGGTAAACTCTAATTTATCTAATTCTTTTACTTCTTCAGGAGCAATCTCCATATCTTTTCCAAGACCTTTATTGATATCTTTTTTAAGATTAGATATTTCAGTTCCTTTGTTTTGCTCTAAAGTTTCGTCAAGATTTCTTACTGCCTTTACTTCTTGCGGCTTCGCAGGAGCGACACCTTCTTTTGATTTTCTTAAATCTTTTACTGTTGTGGTTATAACTTCATTTCCGTCTGTTAATGTAAGAGTAGCCGATTTTCCATTTGTGTCAACTGAAAGCATACGAACTTTATACTTTCCACTACGCAAGTCAGGCATAGTATCATCTTGCGATATATTTACATTGTTTAATTCAATCTCTTCGCCTTGCTTAATTGTTTTGCCATCAAAAGTAATATTGTCGGCTTGTCCTCTCTTACCTTGAAATGTTATTTCTTCAGTTTTTGCTTCACCTTCTTGGGTAGCTTCCCCTTTGGCGTTTCCTTCTCCCACTGTCGGCAATCCCACTTGGGATTGTTCTGTGCGTAACACGCTTTCCTCTGTTGTTGACTTTTGAACGGCATTTTCTTTTTGTAGTTTAGATTGTTGTTCTTTTAAATAGTCTAAATAGTTTTGTGATTCAAAATCTTCTCCATTTTCTTTTTTATAATCCTCATATGTTTGTATCTCATCAGATAAAGACTTCTCAGGATTATTATTAATTAAGTCTAACCTGTCTTTATAATATTTAGTATATTGTTCATAGCTTGGCTTCTTACTAAAGAATCTAACGATTGGATTTTTGCTATCAAAATTTTCTTTTGCTTTATTATAATCTTGTTCATCAAGTTTTAAATAATCCTCAAATGAATTTTTAGCAGAATTTAAAAAGTCTTTTAAATTATTGTCTTGAACCTCATCAAGCGTCTTAGGCTTTGTAACAGGTGCTTCGGGAGCAGCAGGTGCTTCCTCTGTTGTTGGCTTTTGAATGGCATAATCTTTTGCTTCTTTACCGGTTAATGTATATCTATAGACTTCTCCTACTGTAGTTTCTTTTACAGGTCCTATTGGTAGTCCTAAAATCTTTTTACGTACTTGAGCTTTTGCCCCTTCTGATTTTTGTGCTCTATCTCTAAACTGTTCGGGAACTTCTTCTAATGTTTTTACCGTTACAGTAACAGGCTCATCATCTTCAAGTGAAGCTATCTCTTCAGGTATAGCAGGAGTAGCCGCAGTAGGTACAGCAGGAGCAAGTGCAGCTTCGGGAGCAGCAGGTGCTTCCTCTTTCATATCAGGCAATACCTCTAACTGCTTATTAATCTCTGCAACTCTATCTATCTGCTTTTTTACTAATGCCTTGTCCTTGCCTTCAATAAAAGAATCTAATTGTCTTTTCTCACTCAATAATCCCATCGCTTTTCTCTTCCCTGCATCAGATAGATTCTCAGGGATAGATTTGTAAATGGATATGTTGGCTTCAAGGTCCGACACCTCTTTTACACCTTGCTCTTTTGTTATCTCTCTTGACGCTACCTTCTGACCTATCTGAGCTTTCTTAAATTCTAAAAATTCAGAAGAGTTGGCATACGCATTTAAAACATCTAAATCATTAGATGTTATGCCTTCATAGTTGTTTTCTTTTAATGATTTCTGAAATGTCTTTGGAACACCTAAAAGGACACTGCCCATTGCCATATCTAATCCCGACTCCATCACTTGATGGAAAGCCTCAGTAAAATCTTTAGGAGTCTTAAAAAGGTCCTCCTCCTTCATTTGATTGTAAAGCACCTCAGAAGATATCTCTCCTGCTTTTATCTGTGCTCCTAATGAAAATCCGTGCGCTGCTCCTGCGGCAGTAGTAATCAAGCCTTTTGAAAGAGCACCTTTGACTTCGTTATCTACAACCTCTTCTATTGTGGTCGCACCTGTCTTTGACCCCATCTTTTTTAGAATACCACCCATTAATGTTTTACCTGCTGCACTCTCTAATATCTTCTCTCCAACATTGTACTTCATCAATACGGTATTAATAACACCCGATGTAGTAGCTACAGCAAACTTCTCTGCTTCAGATACATCTTTGAATTTTGGATTGTTATCCATCTTCTCCATCGTACCATCATATCCTCCCAAGAAAAATAAAGGAATAGCTACTTCGGGAGCTGCCGCCATACCTGCTAACTGAGGAACAAAGGCTGCTGCACCCAACACATTTCTTTTTAAGAAATCGTCTTGTGCCGCAGCTAAATACTCTTCAGACACACTTGTGATACCATACGCTTTTAACAAAGACTCTCTAATGATAGGAGTTCTTTCTTTAACCATTTGATAGGAAGCGTCTTTCTCTTCGGTAGTTGCATCTTCCATCATTCGAGAAGATAAGAACCCAACCATATCATTAATACCTGCAAGTATGCCACCTGATGCTGACAATGCTGCGTTGTAAGAAGCTGCTAAAAGACCACCTTGCTCTGCGGCTGCCTTTTGATAGCTACCCATAGAAGCCATTAGCTTTTCTTGTAAAGGCTTATCTTGCTTATTAAAATAGTCTAATGCCTTATTAGTCTCAGCAATAGAGTTATCTAATTGGTTTAATTGCTCTTCCCTTTTTAAATATTCAGGAGAGCCAACGACTGATTTATTTAACTCCCTTACTAATTTCTCCTTGTTAATACTTAATGTCTTTAAGTCTGACTCAAGCATATCTTGACGTTTAGTTATCTTATTGACATTTGCCATTTGTTGTTTGGCTTCTTCCTCATTAAGAATCCTGTTGTAGTTCCTGTCTTGATAAAACGGCTGCTCAGTTGTTTGTCTTAGCGTTGGCTTATTAGCATTGATAAATGACTTGAACTCATCAGCACTTTGGATATCTCCCGATTGAGTAAAAGCATCTACAGAAATAGTTTTCTTTTTTCCATTAGGAGCTGTCACTTCAACAGCTTCTCTTGCATCGGTAGCATAGTCGAACTTATATCCATAAAGACCAAATAGACCTTGAAGTTTAGGAGTGATATCCTCCTCATCAAAGTCCATCATCTCTTTATTGACATTGCTGAGTGCTCTATTAAAATCTGCCGTTCCCTTTGCCTGTTCATCAAATGCAGATGCAGCTACCTCTTGTTGCTTTTCAAACTCTTTCTTAACTTCTTGCTTCCCTGCGTATGTCTTTGCTTTAGGCACGGTCATACCCATATAAGAGTCCGTTTCACCTACCGACTTAGCTTGTTCTTCTAATGTACCGATTGGAGGGATAAACTCGCCACGCATCTTTGCAGCAGCAAGTTGAAACTCATCCTTAGGCTTTGATGGTGATGCCAATGAAGACTCTTCCGAAGGCGATACCGTAGAATCGGCTTTTTTTTTTACTTCATCATCAGAACTAAACAAGCTCTTAACTTTAGTAATAGCACTCTGAATCATTCCCGGCTCTTCTCTTGCAAAAGCAGTTTTGAATGTACTCTCTCCTGTTTCTACAAACAATCCATTATCTAAACCAAGATTGTATAGTGCTGTTTGCTGTTCAGGAGTAGCAGTAGAAAATTTCTCAAAACTTGTAGCATCTGTAATTATACCTTGTTGCTTATACAAGTCATATAGCTTTTGTAGTTTCTCGTTCATTATTTTTTATTTTTTATTTAAATACATCATCTCCTGCTCCACTTGCCTTTGTCTCAGTAGCCTTAGGTCTTCTGTCGGTAGTAGCACCTTTAAAATTCCCTACTTTAGTATAGCCTCTCTCTTTTACAATTTGCAATGCCTTCATTTTAGCAGCGGATGGGTCTATATAATTGTTTGCTCCTGCTTGTTCAGCAGCACCCTGAATAATTTGATTGAACACATCATCCTTGTTATCATCAGTTAATGTATAAGCACTCGGCTCATTTTTATCGGTATAAACATAAAGTGTATTTCCTTCCTTAGTTACATACTTAATATTACCAAGCCCTGCCATCCCTCTGAGACCTTTATCAATATCTTCTTGAGTTTTGCCATAAACAGCATTTGCTACGTTCTGACCAAACATTTCACCATTATACTTCTTAGTTTCAGCACTTCCTTCTCCTTCCGTCTTATGATAATCTCCAATAGGAGCAACAGCACCCTTCGTTTCTTTATGGTCTATTAAACCTAAGAATTGGTCCTTGATATATTTATCAACTACTTTCTTTTGAGTATCATTAAGTATTGGTACACGACTTCCATCGCCTTCTTTATCTTGATAATAAATAACATTAGGTTTATCTTTATCAGCAGGATTGGTAGATAGACGATAACTTTCTTTTGCCATTGTCTTCATTGAATCTGCCTCAGCAGCAGTGATAAGTGGAGGCTTTGCATTTAACATTGCATCTATCTCACTATCAGATGGCATTGCCCCTTGATGGTCTATAAGGATAGACATTGTATTAAATGGATTTGCTTTTATCGCTTTTGCAAATGTTTCATAAGCATCATCAAAAGATGCTTTTGTTTCTTTATCTTCAATCTCTATTATCTCTCCATTTTTTCCTCTACGAGCTGCTTTGAATGTTGCTATTTTATTCTCTCCCATAACTGATTCTGCATTAGTTAAAACCTTAGTCAAATCGTATTTGTCAATATTCTGATTCATCAATACATTCAACTGCTGCATCGTCATACTCTCGCCTTTAATCCTCTCCCCCTTAGTACCTATAATCATCTTAGAAGCATTGACTCTTCCTGTCACAGGATTAATCATAAAATCCATATTATTAAACTTGCCAAAAGATTCTACGTCAGAACCTACATCCAACATCCCTCTACTTCCTTTCCCACTATTAACAGCATCTTGCATTGTAGCCCAAGCACTCTGCCAATTCTTGGCATTATCAAAGATAGCTTTGTTGTCCTCCTTTTGATTTTGCATTATCAAAGTATAATCCTCAGGTCTTAATACACCTGCCTTTAATAATTTATTAGCTCTTAAAAGAAACTCTTTTGTATTTCCAACGTGGCTTGTTATCGTCTTGTTTATATCTTGGTTAAGACCTGATGGAGCATCAGCTAACTCTTTGTAGTTCTGCTGCATTACCTCATCCAACTTCTGCTTCCGCTCTGTTCTTATCTTATAAGCAGCCTGTACCGTTTCAGTAAGATTCTCTCCGAGTTTGCCCCAATCGACGTAGGCGTTGGCATCCCGTTCTGCGTATCCGTAATATTCTGCCATCTGTTATTGTTTATTTTTTACCTAATAATAATTTTTGTTGGTCAGGACCAAGACTATCAAACCATTTTTTAAATGTAGCCTTATCCATACTTTGAACTATTTCTGCATCATAATTACTACCACCTGTCATTGGAGCACCAAACCCATAAGTTTGGTCCATATTTCCTAATTTAGAATATTGCTCATCACTAAATGACTTTCCTGCAATTTTTTGTTGTTGCTTGTTTTGACTATAAAGATTAGCAGCAGTAATACCTTGCCCTACAGCACTGACAGCACTGTTGACAGCAGCCGCAGTAGCTGCGGACTTAGCCTCCTGAGCATCACGAGCAGCCTTCTGAGCACCCTCTACCTGTGATAAGTCAATCTGTGTATTCACATCTCTTAGTCGTGAATCCTCCGTAGCACTCTGTTGCTCAAGGTTGCTTAACTCAGCACCATACGCTGTTGCTATCTGACGCTGTTGGTCCGTATCAGCCATCATTATCCTTCCTGCCGTAGCTGCCGTTCCACGCTCACTCTCCTGACCTGCCTGAATAGCCTGTGCTGCTGCTACGTTAGCAGCCTCAATCGCTAACTCATACGGCTCTTTCTTAACCGATAGCTTATCATAAAAATTAACATCAAGCCTATTACGAGCTGATGCCATTGCACTTGCCGCCTCTGCCTCTGCCTGTTTCTGCATCCTTGATTGTTTAGATGCCTGTGCTGCCGACATCCCTGCCGAAACTAATGTTGAGCCTATTGCTATTGCTGTTGCTACTCCCATATTATACTATTTTTATCATCTCACTCGTGTATGAATCGCCTTTGATATATCCGATTTCCTCGTACACTTTTATAAGATGTTGGTTTTTAATTAATGCGTAAATATACTTGCTGCCTGATGAGATAGCTATATTGGTCAACGACTGTATTAATAACTGTATCGCCAATCGTCTGCTTTCTTTATCAGTGTAATTTTTATTTGAAATAATCCAATCTACCCACGTAGCCTTTGAGTTCGTCACATAGATGAACCCTGCACATACAGGTATCTCCCCATCGTAAACGATAAATCCTCCTGTTCCATTGTCGGGCAGGAAGTCCTGCTGCGGAGCGGTCCACTTCCAATCGCTCCACCATCCTACAAGGATGTTATCGTAATCGCTTTCCGTAAGACGCTGTATCGTTAATTCCATCCTCACAAATATATTAAAATTCTATGGATAACTTTTCATTACCTCTGACTGAAATTGGAACAGCTCAACCTTACTGCTATTGGTGTTGGTAAGCGTAAAAACGCAGTAGTGTCCTAACACCCCGTGCGACTCAGCCACCGAGTTCTTCATATACAGGAAGTATGGTGTCTGACCAAGTATTGGCGATGTTCCCGGTATAGCGGTGTTTATTTGAATAAAATTTTGACTAAGCGGATAGTTCTGAACAATATTAATAAGCTGCCCTGCTAATATTGGAGCGTTATAGGTAGGTGGTATCGCAAAGTAAAGGTAATCACCAATACTCATAATAGAACCAAGCGAGATAGTAAGAGGAAAGAAAACATTAGTAGCACCGGGAAATATATTTACAACATTACTCCTTCCTATACCACCCAATGAACGTAGTGCGTACTCCGACGGGTTGGCAGGAGAAGTTCCCGAATTGCGAATAAAGGCAAAGTACACCTGTTCCTTGTTCTCATACCAAGATGCTTGAACAAAGCCTGAGTCTTGGATATCAGTTATAAGCGTTGCTGCCCATACATCATCCCCTTGAATAGCTACCGTCTTAAATAGTTTATTGTCAAGGACAGCCTCGTTAAGGACGCTTTTAATTGACGAGTTATATTGAACGCCATAGAAGTTATTCCTTACCGCATTGGTATTATGGCGATAGAGATTCCCTCCATTGAAGGTATAAAAGTAGTTATTCATCCCAATCATCCAATCGGGGATGTAAGAGTAAAAGGACACCCATCCCTCTACTTGCTCACTATATGTAAGTGTGTATTCCATTATGCTAAGGTAATATATCCGTAAATAACTGCGTCAATAGTTAATTCAAAATCAACATCTAAGTATTCATATACTCCCGACGTAGGAGTTAATGTTTTGGATGCTATTATAACACCATCTTTTTCAATCACCATTTTTACCTGCCCACAAGGAGTATAAATCTCAAACCAATACATTCTTAATTGAACGTGAGTAAGTCCTGCCGCTATAGTTATTGTTCCCGTCGCAGGTGCATTTATATCTAAATACGCAGGGGTAGGTGGTTGAGATATAGTTAATCTTAAATTAGGAACATTTGTAGAACAAGCCCCTGCAATAGCGTTTTCTACCTCATAGTCTATATTCCACCCCGTTACTGATGCACAAGCACCAAATCCTATGATAACACCATCCTGTACCTCAAAAGAGGTATCAGGAGATGGTACACTTGGTGAACGATACCAACCGTCAGGAAGAACCGTTTGACCAAATGAATCAGAGAACACCCAATCGTATAAACCAAAGAATCCTCCCGATGAAGTTGTTCCATTTACATCTGCCGAGTAATATGTTTGATTAGTGCCTAATGCACACGTATCAATCTGTACAAGGCAATCTTCCGTTGAAGTAAACGATGGCAGATTTGCAGGACAATTAATTGTAATATTAAAATCATTTGGATTACAAAGCAATCTTCCTTGAAAGTAAAGTGTTGTAGGAGTTGCTGTATTTTTTGGTATCACCATCACATACTTTCCCGGTGTACCCGGACTTAGCTGTATCTGTGGTGCTAATGCAGCAACAGAAAGAAACTGCCCTGTGTTATCAAAAGTATTTGTTACAGGATTGAACTGTTGCACAGGTAGTGATTGATATCCTGCCGCTAAGATACCACAATCATAGGTAGTATCTCCAATGTATATCACCTGATTAGGTCCTGCCGGTCCTTGCACCAATCCAAAGTTTTGAGAGCTAAGTGCATTGTACTGAATACCATCATACTCAAAATATAATCCAATAGGACGCTCAACTGTTAGGTACTCAATTTCTATAACAATAGCTCCTACGTCTAATACAGTTTCTCCAACATTCTGAGTCATCTCAAGGAAAGACTTTCCTTCAAGAACATTAATAGGCGTAATGCTACAAGGAGCAGCACAAGGAGCACACGATGATATAACATTTGTGAATAATCCTGATACCAACTCCCTTACCGTTACTCCGTCTGAATAGAATCCGTCTGCTGCCGGTATCGTTAACGCTGCATCATCATAGGCTGCTGTTGCGGATGATAATGATGGAGCGTTTAAATAATATGTTCCTAATGTTGACATTCTTTATAATTTAATTTTAACAACTACATTCGTTATTGATTGTTATATCTGCCGAACCTGAAATAATAGATGGGAAGTAATCCTTATTCATACAGATAACAACGGTTCTGTTTGGTTGAACTGTTATTGTTGTAGGAGTAATCTCTCCACATTCTACATACTGAACTTCTACAAAAGGAGCTTGAGCATTTGAAATAATATAAGACTTACAAGCACTATCGCCACAATTATTGCAGTTGCAACACACATCCAATCCACTTGTACCAAAACATAAGTCTGTTGCTACTGCATCTCTTAAATCCCATATCAAGTAAAGATATTGTTGGATTGGAGGAACAGTGAATGTGGCATCGTTATAGTTTGCAGATGTAATATTTGGTGTTGCTGTACTTGCTAATGATAATAATGTAGTTATATCAGCCACGTTATTATTATACAACGTATTTGACATAAGGTAGTTTAAGCTATCTGATGTTGGGTCAAACACAAATGTATCCGATGATAATTGGTTACTTATAAGATACATCGTGCTGTTCTCTTGAGGGAACGCTCCTGTACCTACATTTCCTGTATTGGCACTATATCTTGATATAACAAAGGTTGACGGGTCTGTTCCGAATGTAACAAATGCCGATTGTAATGGAGAGTTGTAAGTACCTATGCTGTAGCGATACTCAGCGTGAATTGTTTTACCTGCCTCGTAATCGTTAGTAACAACAACTTCAATAATTGTTAATGGTATAGGTTCAACACACGATACATTAACATCCAACAATAAAGCATCAGAAGCAATTACTTCAATTTCTATCGTCTGAACATTATTCACATCCTTTGGAATAACAAGTGTCCCTACTGATACAACAAGTCCTGTTGAGTAAGTATTACCATTGTAAGTTGCATTGATAATAAAATCATTTGGAGAGCCACCATAAGGACTATAAGTAATGGTTACATCACCAATAGCTAATCTTTCAGTAACGCAGAATGAATTTGTTCCTGCCTCTTCAAATGTAAATGTTTGATTGATACCACACTCTAAACAAATAATAGGCTGAGGTATTGCTATATCATTTGATGATAATACATACTCATTCATATACGGGTCAAATGCTCCGAGCTTCTGCGTTTGGAATGAGTTCTTAAATAAATCTCTAAACCAAGTTCGCATCCCCATTTCAGACACGACTTTTAGTTGGTCGTTAGAGTAAGAGTCTCCCTTCATCTGAATGACAGCACCACGCTTTGCATCGGTGAAGTATCTGTCGTATCCCCACTGAACATAGCTCTCAGGGTTGAATGATATACCATACTTCTCTGAACGTGCTATCTGCGTTCCTAAGACCTCAGGAACTGAAGCGATAGCTCCTCCTGCTGCTGAGTCGGACAATAAGTTCTTCCCTGCTAACACATAAGATATCTTATCTTCTTGTAGCGTAAGCACATCTGTCTGTCTTCCATCTAAAATATAAATAGGACCGAATGATGATTCACAATGCTTGAAGTTGACAAGTCCTAAATTAAACTCATTAAGTTTATTTACGTTAGACTCATTGTTGTATATACCACTATAGGTGATATCAGCAAATCTATCTACCTCCTGATAGTCTTGAGCAGCTACTGATGTTACTCTATTGCCAAGCTCAAGTGTTCTTCCAATTATTGAATCACGGATTTTATAAGACTCAGCACCATTTCCAAAAGTATAGCAATTAAAGAATCCTGTATCAATAATAGCAGGAATCCCCAATGTAAAGTCTTGGTCTTGAATATTTGCTCCGTGAGCACCATCCTGTAACGTAGGGAAGTTTGGATTTGGACCAATAGGTAACGAAAGCTCGTTTTCATAAAAAACATCAGGTAACGAATCTACAGGTAAAGTTTCAAATATCAATGTGCTTGTAGCTCTATAAACTTTAATATCAGCAGCAATATTTGCTTCTCTTCCCCCTCCAAAACCGTTACAAGAATATCCACCACTAATAAGTAATAGTAATTGATTATCTCCCAATACCCTATAAAATTGCAAGAAGTTTTCAGGACTTGTAGATGGAGGGTAAATACCTAATGATGTATTGTAGTTAATAACAGGAGCAGTGTCACCACCACCTGCAAATGCACTTGCATCTGCTGCTGTTTTAATTATTTGAAATATATTTTCTCCTACAAACCAATAATACATACTTGCATAAGTTGCAGGAGATGTAAATGACTGATTAAACTCCCACGTTCTTCTTTCACAAGCTCTATCCCCATCGCCCGGACCTTTTCTTTCTGCTTTTATAAATATCTTAATAATTGTGCCTTCAGGGACAGTATAATCCATAAACATACCCACATTATTAGGGTCAAGTATATTCATTGGATATTTTATAATAGCAGGTTCTATATTAGAACCATCTCCATTAATATATCCCGGTAATATTTTTGAGTTTGCATCATTGCTAACAGAAAAATCATTAGCGTTCATCTTCATATATACTCCGGCAGGAGCTGTGGTGAATGATAAAAATCCTGCTTGTTTTGCTTCTTTCTCTAATACCGTTGCGTAAGAGCAAGTATTCTTAGGACCTGTAGCATCAGCCTTTACAATATATCTATCCCCCACTTCTACCTTTCGTGCGTTTTCTCCTTGTAGTAAAAGATATACATAATTGGTAAATAAGTCTTGAAAATAAATATCACTATAGATAGTTTCATAACCTGCCTTGTCAGGCTTGATAACAAACTTGTATCTTGTCGCCCAAGCAGGAGCTACCTGTGTTGGTGGTATAATAACCTGAATAGAGTTTTGCAAGTCAGATGTTCCACAAGGAAAGTGTATCGTATTACGAGGGCTTACTAATGCTGTAGTCGAACGATTAAACTCATCCATATACACGATACCAATCTCATAATCACGATTGCTATGCAAACTCTTTCTATTACCAAGCTCTTGATAAGTAACATCACTATTTACAAACTTATAGTATTCATAAGCTATTACAGCAGGAGAAGCAACGCTATCAACAAATTGCATCGCCAATAATTGGATTTTAAATATAGGACTGCCTAATGTTGCTGTAACGCTTATTGGCTGTCCTGCAACACTAATTCCACTTGCCGTTTTAGTATAATTATTTAATTGTTGCGGTATAGCACAATTAAAAGAATCGGTAAATGTAGTTCCATCACAAGGAGTAATAGAAGGATTTAATGGGTCATAAACAGGAAGTATATTTAATACAGTTCCAACTCTATTTTGAAAATCAATACTTGTTACCATATCATATACTGAAGCATAATCATTTGGTAACTCAAAAAATAATGATAGCGTTATATTAGATGTTTTATCTATTGGGCTTGTTCCTCCTGAAAAGGTAGCGTGATTAAAAGTAAAGTCAATACTTAGTAGTCCACCTTGAACCAAAACAGCTCCCGTTAAATCAACCTCAAGAACAGAATCATTTACCGTAACAGGTCCATTAATACTATAGCTACCCGGTGTTGCAGATGCTTCAGAGTCATAACTTGCTATTCCTATCTCTTCTGATACACCATTCAAAGTGTATTCAAGCATTGTCGTATTGCCATTACTGTCAATCAAGTCGTATCCCTCAACGTAGTTTCCGTACATCAAGCGATTGCCCATAATAGTTTGAGCCTTTGCTTTTAATGGTACGTTGTCGTAAAGTCTTAACAACTCCGACTCAGGAAGGATAGTAAATATCTTGCTGTTTGAAAAGGTGTAAGTATAATTAACATTATTAGATAATGCTAACTCTTGCTTATTAACTTTTTCGATAACCTTAATCACGTTGCTATTCATATCTTTGAATAACAAGTCTATTGACTTTACAAGTGGTCCTCCCGTATTCACTGTTACAATCGCAGCATTAAACTCATTAATCATACCCTCATTTAGGAAGGCATCATTAGTCACATCAAATGACTGAGGAAAGAACGCAGGAGCAGAGAATTGAGAGATAGCAGAGTATTCATTGTTTTCATACTCATACCTATAAGCAAAGCAAATAAATCTGTCTTCAAGAAAATTCTCTTGACCACCAATTATCGTAAGCTCTACATCCGGAGATTCAACAGGTGGTCTTTTGATAACAAGGATTGATTCCCATAATAATGAGTCATCAAGACCTCCTACAGGAAGTGCATAGTTATTCCTTACATTAAAAAATCGTGGTTGATTGTAATCATCAGTGAAGAATAACAAGTTCTCTATTATGTCAACTCCCATTATTAGATACTGAGGATTGAAATTCAATGTAGTGTTTACATTGTCATAGTTAACGCTAACAATATGATAAGTCAATATGTTCGATGCTTCGCTAAAAGAAACAATCATATCAATCTTTCCTAACGGAGCTTCAAAAGATACAGGGAATGATGGGTCGTGAACAAACCAATATAGAATTTCTTGTTCGCCATCAGCGATAGAGCCAATAGTTCTTGCATTAACACTAAGAGGAACTCCATTAAATTGTAATGCAGTCAGTGAAGTATTTCCTTTTGTATTCTCAATAACACCAACCTCCGATTGTTCTGTAGAACCCATACGGACGTTAAGTGCATCAATATACTCTCCTTGAGGAACTACACGTTCGTCAAGAGTTTTGTTCATCTTACCTGCTGTAAAATTCCTTGATATCTTAGCCATAATTATTTTATCATCTTGTCCATACCACGAAGGTTCATTAGCAATCTGCCGGGATGTATGTTACTGATTCTGATTTTTGCGTTTCTTAATAAAGCAGTCTTCTCCTTTCGTGTTCTTGCTACGATGTATTCCTGCACTCCAAACTTAGAGTTCAATATCTCATACTGAATGTAAGCGTAGATGTACTTCTCAAATAGTTTATTTACAGAAACTAATGAGTCATCGCCATTCTCCATACCATCAGATATGTATTCAAGGATACAGCTTCTTTCTGCCATATCAGAACTGAAGTTAATGACACCTGCTTTCTTATCAATATTGAATGTAGGGTTGAAGTTTGCTGTTTCGGTATTCAAGCCATATCGCTGTCCTACATTAAAATCAAAATACCATCTACCATCCATATACCATCCGTAGCTGCCATTGAATTGACTGCCGGGATTAAGGTAGATGCTCTTCTTTAAATTATTAAGCCTGTCGTAGTCAATCTCTGAGTTCTGAGGTTGTAATATATTCCCATTTTGGTCAAACAAAATGTTACCTACATTATCCTGAAGGTATGCTCTTGAGGATAACGTCTGAATATTCTCGCTCAATGGTCTTAAATATCCGTTCTCATAAAGAGAGATGCGAACCCAATTCACAAAATCGCTTGGTAGCACAAAACGTAATGAAGCTGCTATAGTTAACTCCAACACCTTTATTTCTTTGAAGGCATCATAGTTCAATTCTTGAACAGCTCTCTTAGCGTGAAATAAAATTTTGTAACGGTCCTCATTGTTTATCAATGAATGGTTTCCTGCGTACATCAACATAAAATTGTTGACAATATCAAACAGGCTTACATATTGGTAAGAACCCCAATTTACATCTTGAGGAGTATTACCATTATTGTCATAATATTCGTATTGTGATATATATGCCATTGATTATAGTTTTTATTGTTGTTGACTGAATGTCGGTTGCTCGTGTTGTTCTTGACCGATAGCATACTGCGCCACTTCAATTTCACGGATTGATACACCACAGTATTGAAGAATCTTCATTACTAACTTAAACTCATCTTCTAATGGCATTTCAAAGTCTTGATAATCGGGCTGCGATTGGTCAAATGATGGCTCACCATTGAATAAGGTGATATATGTCCACTTGGGGTCTTTCGGATATCTAAAGTAAGTACAAACCACCTGCCCATACGTGTTGATGGTTTTAGGATACATTGTAATTGCAGTAACATTAGAGTTTAATGCTTGATTATTCATCACATAAGAAGGAAAAATAGTTGATGGTGTTGTTAGGTTGGACCTGTTCAACATAAATATTTTACTCTCAAGTACCTTTTCAGCTTCTACACCACTCGCTGCTGAAAATATAGCGTAGTCTTCTCCTGCATTTACAAACAAAGGTTGAACTAATACTAATGTACTTGCATTACTTATTGATGCTACTGTTGTAGTTTGATTATTAGCAGGTCCTGCCGGAGCAGTTAAATTAACTACTATATCTCCAACCTGCACTCCATCTTGATTAAAGTCAGCAGTAGTATCAATTAACGTCTGAAAATTTGGAGCTGTAATATTTGTATTTGTTCCTGTAGCAAGTATAACAGGATAGGTAATGATTGTATTAATCATATACGCACTATCTCCTGTTGTTGCTAATGATGGAGCAACAAAATTATTCTCTATAGGGAATCCAAAATTTGATAGGTTATTCTTCATTAAGAACCCCTCTATCACCTCAGCAACTGCCTTACGAATATCAGCATAGTCAGTTCCTGACATACGAGCGTTCTCGGCATTGATTACTTTATTGTAACTGCTAAAATACTCCTCAAACATCTCCATCTGAGCTTGTTTAGCGTATAGATTGAAATCCTGAGGAGAGATGTATCCGTAGTTGTTCTTATTTAAGACGGCTAATACCGTGTTTCTTACAGCGTTTATCATCTTTATTGTTTTTACAAATATAGGAAAAAAAAGAGGGTACAAATGTACCCTCCTTCTTGAATAAATTATATTGATATGGATTATCTTATGCCATTGAAAGCTCTAACATTTTCATTGCTTCGATGCCCTCATCAGACTTCAGATATAACGATACTGCTTCGTATGGGTCTTCGCCAAAGGCAATAGACATCATCTTCTTCTTGTTGGTAGGTGTATTGTACCATACCTCTTTCTCGTTATTTCTAAACTGCAACAATCTGTTTTCAAAGAACTGACGCACCTTATCTTGGAATTTAAGCATCGGGTCATTGACTACATTTAAAAACTCGATTGGATTAAGTTTTGCAAATACCAAGATATCTCTCTTTAATTCAGCCGTTGATACCGTTGATGGGTCTTTACCAAACATCACACGAGTCAATGTCTCAAGTTGTTCGATTGTTAACTGACGAGCTTCGACTAAAGCATCTACCTCATAGTTAAGGTCTTCCATCTCAGCAGCAGCATCTTTCTCTTTGTCAACCTCTTCAAACACTACACTTTTTAGTGGATGATAATACAAAAACTCTTGAAGCACAGGATTCGTTCTTGGCACTCGTAATAGACCATCTTCAAAGATGATTGGCTCTACGATTGCAGTTCCATCTTGCTCATCTTCAAAAGGGGATTTTTGATTTACGCTATAGCGTAATGGACGATTAATGTTTTTATCTTCGTCAAACCATAACAATGGGAAGCGAGGATGATTTCTTGAAGCTAATGTATATGATAACGGAGTTCCGCTTTTTAGCTTATAGATTTTGTCTGTAGATATTATTTTTTGTTTCATTTGATATGATATGATTTAAAGTTTTAAATTTTTTAAAAAAGGGGAGTGTACTTGAGTACACTCCACCTTTAAACTAACAATGATTAACCGAAACGGAATAATACGAAGTTATTTGCACCTAAAGTACATACAGCACGTTCAGATAAGAAGTTAACCTCCATAGCATCTAAATCGCTTGTTGATGCACCACCGGCAGAACCTGTAATCCAAGTCTTGTAACGACGGTCTTCAGCTTCTGACGCACGGTAACGAACGTGTAAGAATGGACGCTTTGCGTTTTTACCCATAATTTGGTCGTAAACCGATGTAGAACCCGCAGGTACTAATAAACCTGTGATTGTTCCTGCCGCAGTAGCAGCAGCATTTGATAAACCACCACGCATTGTAGGGTCGTTCAAATACTTCCAATCAGACTTGTAGAAGTCATAACCACGACGGAATCCTGTAAATCCTAAGTTCAACGCCATATTGATGTCGTTATCGAATAAACCGAAAGATGCAGACTGAGCAGCACTTCCTGAAACGAAACCATTCAACTGAGCCAACATATTGTCGATGTCGAATGATAATCCACGATTAACAAACACTACGTTTTCTTCGATAGCTCCTTGCTTATCTAAACGAGCAACGATAGTATCCCAATCAGCTAATGTAGTTGGTGTACCACCACCCCATACGTTACCACGAGAGTTTACTACGTAGAAGATACCTTCTGAGCCACCTGCAACACCACCTAAAGCAGTTAATGCACCTGAACCTGCTTCAGCAGGAACAGCCTCAATCATAGCAGTCTCTAAGTAATCTTCAAAACGAAGACGAGTTTCGTGTTCTGATTTCAAATACCATAAGTATCCTGTAGCACCATTTTCAGTTGTTACTTCTACCCAACCAATTTGAGCCATATCAGAACCATTAACAGCGTACTTATCTTTGATGATAATAGGCTTGTTAGAGAAGATAGAATCTTCTGCTTCTAAAGAACCAACCATTCCGTTAGTACCTTTCTTAAATTCTGAACCATAGATAAATACAGTGTACTGAGAATTACCTGCACCTGTACCTGCTACTGCAAGACCACCTGCTTCGTAGAACGCAACAACGAATGTAGTAGCTGTAGGAACTGATGTAACGATTGCTTTGTTGAAAACACCTGTAGCGTTTCCTTGAATCATCACAGTTTGACCAACACGGATAGCAACATAAGTAACATTTGCATCATTCACTTGGAATGTTGCTGTACTTGCTGTTGCTGCTGCTGCTGTACCTACTGCTACATATTTAATGTGAAGACGACCTTGTTCTGCCCATTTAATTTGGTCAGAGTTTGAAGGCATCTCTGCTCCTACCATACGTAAGAAAGATGCGATTGTACGATTACCGTAACGCTCAAATTCTTTCTCGTATGTATCAGGAAGATACTGATTTAAGAAGTTGAAGTTGGTAATATAATTTGTTTGTAAAGCCACCTGCTCTGCTGCGGGTTGCAGGTCATAGGTTGGCGAGTTTAATAAAGCTGATGCCATTTTGTTTTAATTTTTAACTTATAATTTTCTTGCGCTGCGTATTTGTAATTTTCTGCCGGAGTCAGGGTTTACAGCTCTAACCTGAAATCCGTCATTAGACTTAGTAACTTCGGGTGTTCTGCGTTCAGACATATTGATATTCTTAGTCTTACGCATCACATCGTCCGTTGCATCAGCCATTCCCTGTTCGTAGAAGTGTTTTGCAAACTTCTCAGGATTCATCGCTACGGCTAATGACCTATGGTATCCTGCTGCGTCTTTCATAAGTCCTTTCTCATCCAAAAACTTATTGATAAAGTTTGATGGGTTTGATTGGAGCTTCTTTAACTCAGCAGCATCTGAGGGAGAATAAGACATTTTCTTGTCGTTAATATTAAATTCAAAACCTTTGAACTCTCCACTAAAAACCTCGTCTGTCTTTTGAGTGAACCAACCACGTTTGCGTTCGTTCTCTTCCTCTGCGGTCTTCGCCTCGCCTAAGTATCGCTTATACAATTCATACTGCTCTTTCTCTTCGTTAGAAACTGATAATCCACTTGACTCAAGCGGCATCTTGTATTTCTCTTTCTGAGTGTTGAAGTATTTCTTTGCTTCAGCAACAACTTTTTTCTTTGCAATCTTTACTTTCTTTACCGTTGACTCGTCGTCAAGGTCCTCATCATATCGGTACTCGTCCATCATCACATCTATATCATCCTCATCAAGCCCTTCCTGAGTAGAAAGTAAGTAATCTTTTAATAAATTATCCGAATCCATTGACTCGTAATCCTTTCTTAATTTAATATAATCATCGAATCCTCTTCCCGTTTCTTTCTTGTACTTCAAGTAAGAAGCCACATCTTCGGGTAGGTCCTCTGATTCTTTACGTTCAGCCATCAACTCATCAAATGAGTTAATCTGCTTATTATATCTTTTGCCAATATATGAAAGAACGTCTTCTTCTCTTAAATCCACAGGTTGCTCTTGTGGTGTTTCTATTGACTGTTGCTCTACTACAATCTCAGGAGCTTCATTACTCAATCCCTGTTCGTGTTTTTCAAGCAACACTTTTTCTATTTCCTGAACACTCTTTGGTTCACTGTCTAATGCTCTTACTTTAAATTCCATTTGATTAAATTTTAGTTTGTTACAAAGTTATACAATATTTTTTAATGTTTTATCGAGGCTCAAACTCACCCAAATCAAATCCATCCAAGCTATCCTCATTACTTTCAAAGTTCAATGGAGGAAGGTTATTCTTGCGTTGGTTTATTAATTTAGATTGCTGTGTATTCTGTATGCCGATGCGGTCCTTCTTAGCGTTTTCTCTTTCTTTTTCCATTTGATTTTTCTTATCTTCCTTAACACCACTCAACTGCATCGTGTAGTTAAACTCTTCAGCCATTAATGACCTCTTTAGTTCAGCCTCTATTTTCATTTTCTCAATCTCATAAGATATCTCAGCTTGTTTCACTTGCATCTTCATCTGACCTTCTGCCTGAATACTTTGCATTGCTGTCTGTCCTGCTAACTCCTGAGATTTCAACTGCTGTTGAGAAATCATAGCTTGTTTCTGCATCTCCATCTGCTGCTCTCTATCCTGCTTCTGTGTTCTCTTTAACTTGAGTAATTGATTAGCAAGTTTAAGGTTCTTAATCTCACGGATATCAATAGCATCCTCAAGGTTAATATCTCCTTTGGATAAAGCCATCTGAATGTTTGCTTCAAGCTGTGCCCTTTGCTCTTCATCAGGCGATACTTCTATAAAGATACCAAAGTCATAGATGTATAGGTCTTTAATATCATTAAGGATAGATACATTGTACTTCCCAATTTGATTGGCAAAATCATCTTTAAAGTCAGCATATTGTAGAATGTCAGCCACACGATATGTCAATGCCTCTGCTAATGTTCTGTAGATAAACAATCCTGACTCAAGAATATGGCGTGTAGCCGTGTTTGAATTTAACGCTGCTAACTTCTGAACACCAACTAATGAGTTAGGGTCAGGCATACTGCCATCTCTCGCCTCATTTAATCCTGTTACAGAGCGAATCATATCCAAGTAATGATTATAGTTCGCTAATAACATCTGCGTCTTAGAAGCCCCTGAATTAGATGTGAGCTGCGTAATAGGAACACGGGCGTTATTAAACTCGCCATCCTGTGTGTAACTTCGACCAATAACACTACCTGTTTGGAAGTATAGTCGTAAAGCATCCTCAGGATTATAGGCATTGCCTGTTCCCAAGTCAACCTCATTCAATCCATCGGCATCAATAAATACCCCATCAGGAACTACCCTTGCAATTACCTGCTGTAATTTCAAATGGGTAATCTGAATCAAGTCAGCAAAAGGAATCATCCTTCTTACTAACGATTCAATAGACCCCTTATACATACGAGGAGCACAAGCAACATAGTTTGGTATAGCATATTGAGATGCTGAGGTAGGACGAACCATATTCTCAGACATCTGCCACTTTATTAGGATATTAGTCCCCATCACCATTACTCCCTCATACCATACATCAATGGTTTTCTCCATCTTCTCAAAGCGTCCTTCCTCCATCATATCGGCAGGGGGATTGAATGTATCAGGTTTTTCAATTACTCTCGTTCCTCCGTTTTCAAGAATCTTCTTCTTGTAAACCATCTTCTTCGTAGTCTTGTAATTAAAGTAAAGAACAGTGCAAGTATCACGATGAAATAAACTATTTTGATAAAACTGTGCTACATTATAGTAATCATACCATCCTTGACTATACATTGTAATTTCCTGTAAGTCTTCTTTTGTAAGTGATGGGTTAATCTTTAGTAACTCTGTAACGGGAAGTGTTTTAATCTCACCCCAATAAAAGCAATCTCTAAAGTAGGGGTCTTCAGTGTAGCTGTAAACCACATTAGCAGGGTCAACATAAGATATCTTCACTCCTGTTCCGGGCAGGAACTCGTGCTTTGCAACGGCAACACCCAATACCGTCATATCATAGTCAAGTCTCTTACGAGTATCTTGATAATGGTTTGCGTCAAATATAGTATTGATGGCTTCTTCCTCTGCAATCTCAATAGCAGGTTTGTACTTTAACTGCATATACAAAGAAAGCTCTTCATCAGTATTTGGAAGCTCTTCTTCTTTAGTGATAAATGGGTCGATGCCTGATTGCTCTTTGATAATATCAAGGACAGGCTTTGCGACCATCTCTGATTCTACAAGGTCTTGATATCTACTTCTCTTTGCCTGTGACATCGCATCCTGTGCGTATGCCTTCACTTTAAATAAACGGTCTGACATACCATTCACTACAACATCAACAAACTTTGGTAAAATAGGAACGGGTGTCCAATCTAAATTCAAATAAGAAAGGTCTCCATCAATAGCTAACTCATTCTTATACTTCCCAACAGGCTGTTCACCACGTGCATATAATCTTAAACTATGGAAGTCTCTCCACTGTGCGTAATATCTACAAGACGTGCCATCCTTTCTGAACCACTCATACTGAATAGCTTGACCTACCTGTAAACCAAATTGCTCTGACGCTTTCTCTGCGTCGGAAGCCATTTGACTTGGGAAGGTCGTGTTAAATATGTCAATCTGTATATCTTTCTTCATTGAATTATTTGGCTTAGATTTCCGTCATTACTATACCTTGCGAAGTTAATACTTATTTTCGATTCTTTTTTCTCAGGCACATAGAGGTGTTTTTGATTCGCCATAATCGCTAATCCTGAGCTGATAGCAGCATCATACATCGTCCTGTTGTCAATCTCAAATTTAGCCCAATTCTCTAACGTCCTAATGAACGGCATAGTACCCATCTCATCCGATGGTCTATACGTATTGGCTAAGTCCAATCCTACGTACTTCTCTATGTATGACTCTATCGCTGATGCGTGAGCTTGTTTAACATCTTCAGAGGAGTTAGGAATACCTCCAAGCTCTCTCTCTGTTTTTGATAACTTAGCGTAAGTCTTGTCGGGTCTGTTCAAGCAAAACGCTCTGTACCCTCTATTCTTAAAGTGATACAACAAACGAGGTTTGTTATTCTCCACTAATATTGGCATCCCATAGAATACACACGCCATCAGTACATCTTCAAAGAATATCTCTGCTGTCTGTGGTCGTGCTATGTACTCTAAGAAGAACTCATTCACAGGACCTTCATCCACGTGAAACTTAGTCATTCCGTGCAACGCTCCATTAGAGCCTCTGCCTCCAACCACTGCCGATATATCGTAGGGGTCACAGCCAAATGCTCCTATATGTTCATTGCCGGGATGGAACACATTGTTCTTTTCAAAAAACTTATTCTGAAGGTGTGCCGGTGGTAGCCAACTTGCTATAAACCTTCCATTCTTCTCAGGACTCCATACCACCTTCGTATCTTTGTCTCCATCTTTCCAATGGAAGTTACCACGAGTGAGGTAATGTTCCTTAATCATAGAGTCATTGTAGTCTATCTGTTGGTATATCTTGGTGAGGTTAAACAACGACTGCTTACTCTCATCTCTGAAAGCGTGAGACTCTGTTCTTGGAAACTGACGATAAAATTCGTTCAACGCATCGGAGTCACTCTTGAGTGAATCAACCTCTGCTTCCCAATAATCAATAGCACCATTGGAAATCATCTGACCATCGACACCTTTCACAGCCTCCTTTGGCTTTCTTAGCACAGGCATCCCATAGATATCTATGAATCCCTCCATATTCCACTCCATAGGAATGAACAATGCGTACATCCCACTCTTGGTCTGACCATTAGCATTACGACCTCTCACATTTGAGTCTTCATAGAGCTTCTTGAAGTTGTCTCCCCCTTTGCTTAACGCATTAGAGGTCGAACCCATCATACACTTACCGATAATCTTGCTACCTAAACGCAAACAGGTCTTGGTAACACGCCAATTATTCTGTATGTTGTTTGGCTTCATCCATTTACCACTCTCGTCGTGGGCTAACAGCACTAATTTCTCTCCGTCATAGGAGTTTTCTTCGGTGTTCTTCCAATCTATAGTGGTATCTAAGCCATCGTACTCATTGACTGCCAATTCGTGCATATTTTTCTTGGTGATTTTGGATGCAGGAACACGAAAAGCTAACTCGCTCTTTGGTTTATCCATACCATCCATAATCGGTTTGAAGAAAAATGGCAGTTTGCTGTTGATAGGAACGACCTTGTCGGTGAACATCTTCTTTGCATCAGCTCCCGTCTTGGACAAGATACCAATACGAGCATCACGAACGATAGTTCCGGTGTTGACACACTCAGATGATGACATAAAGGAGAACCCTGAACGACGAATCTTGAGATATACTATCCCAAAGCTGCGTGAGTCTGCCTTACAAGCCTCCCAAAAAATAAAAAATATCCTATTCGCCTCTCGGTAATCAGGATACCCTACGTCAATACTTGACCATTGAAGGTACATATAGTGAGAACCTGTGATATAGGTAGGCTCTCCTGCGTTCATAAACCAAAAGCCTTCTTCTCTATAATCAAATTCTTTTTCAATATAGTCAACCCATCTATTTTTAAATTCAGAAAGCATTGTGTTCCATTGGAATACAGAGCTTATCTTACTTAATTCTTTAGGTAATGGTTGTCTCTCCCAATAATGTTCGCTCTTAATATGATGCCTTTTATAGCAGTCATCGGGGGTGGGAGGTAAAGCAATCAGCAATCCTGATATGTTTACTATCTGACCTATCTGACCGTTCTTTGATATGACCACCATATCGTACTTATCATTATACCCATAATGCCAAGTCCGCCCCTTATTCTTATTTTTAATAATACTAAGAGGGATATGGTTTTCTACAACCGAATATATGTTATTTTGACCTTCGTTCAGCAAATCCTTGTATTGAGTCTGTTTTGTTTGGACCACTATTAGCATTGTCGAGATTTTCTTTCTCGGTTTCTATCCTGCTTAATATCTCAAAAGCATCAAAGATAGCCAACTTTTTTGTGGCAGCAGCGTTCTTTAATTTGTCGGCTGCCAACTCATCATTAGCATTTGGCTTGATAATATCTTCCTTAGCAACCTTTATTAGTTGCTCGACAGCTTCGTATCCTGCTGCTATGATTTTCTCCTTAATCTCCTTCGTACTCTTCATCAGGAACATATTTTAAGAATATAACTTGTATCAGTCTTGAAGAGTCTTCGTCTCCAAAGTTCTGATAAATATTTCGAGAGTGTAGCATATTAGAATCAAAGCCAAATACTCTATTATATTTTGAATAAGCAACCATTGCTACACTACCATCCTGTTCATATATTGTTGTTCCATCCTCTTTAGGATGTTCTTTGTTAAGGTATAGTATTAATGTCACATCACCCATCATCTCATCACTATGGATGAAGTTAGGTTCTTCTTGCCCCATTGGCGATTTACGAACAAAGTTATAATCAACAACAAACTCAGGAAAATACTGCATAGCAAATTGACCAAACTCATCATCATTAGGTCTTTGCTGTATCCCTTTGAATACTTCTCCTTCTATATCAACATCATAGAAATCTCCACTAAGTATATCTTTAACATACTTATTAGGATTATTAATGACATCATCCATTAGGATTATGTTCATAGTTTTATTGTTATCTGATGGTCGTACATTCGATATAGCTTCTCTCCATCAACGGTGAACTCATACTCGCTATCAGGAGCAAAGCATACCCTATCTCCTGCGTTAACACCTTGACTTTTTAGGTACTCGTTAGAGTATTTGATAATACCCATCAACGGCTCTTCTGAAAATGGCTTTACGATATATGATTCGGTAGCAGGGATAGGTTTTACAAAACAGTATCTGTCGTGTGTAAACCATTGCCCATTATTTTTGTATAAGAAGAATTGTTCAGGCTCAATAAAGAACTTGTCATCCTTGAAGAAGCTTTTACCACTCTTCTGCCTCCCCCTCATATCGTTGTAGAACTTAAAAGCATTGTGATGCACTAATAGTATATCACCAATAGCGATAGGTCCTTCATATCCTAATGGAGTTTCAAGGACCTCTGCATATCTATTTGAAAACTTGTGGTCTTCTTCTGATGTACTTACTATTACTTCAATGCCACTTATCTCTTTTGTGTTATCATACCTCTTGCCGTTTACCGGCTTTGCTATGAAGTAGAATGGCGATTTCATTAGTAGTTTATATTATATTCGATTGAAATTGGTATGGTTGAGTTAAACTCTTTCCAAAGAACAATCTCTTCCTTTTGATTTATGATATAGATTAGAATAGAGTTTTTTTCTGTGTTAAACTTAATAAGATGGATTTCATTGGAGTCCCCAAGAACCTTCTGCCCTACGATGTAGTGCATAGCTCCTCCCTTGTAATCAGGACCAATGGCAATCTTTCTTATGTCCATTACACTATGTTTGCTGTTAATATAATGCTTGGCGTTGCAGGATGAAGCGCATTTGCTGCCTCAGAAACCATTGATATATTTGTTGATGTTGCAGCCCATACAAGTTGAATGTAATCACCTGCTGCAACAGTTACGAAGTAATTCCAAGCAGCCATTAAATAATTTGCGCTACCTTGTAACTGAACTTTACCATTAGTATTTGAAATATTAGCAGCAGCAGTAGAACCATTTTGTCTCAACCAAAAATCAACAGTTTGAGCTATGCCTCCTGCATTTGCTAACTGAGCCGAGAATAATATATTATAAGTACCTGCATTTGCAAATGTTATCCTTGAAAGGTTTGTTCCATCTGTAACAATAGATACACCATTGGTAGCAGGGGTGTCTGTGTTACGTAGGATAACAGGAGTTGCAGTATTTGCTGCTGCTACCGTCTGCGTGATGGTATCATAGAAGCTACCTTTCCAAAAAGTATTTGTCGCTAATTCAGCTACACTACTCCAAAGAGGAGCAAATGCTCCACCACTTGAAATTAATACCTGACCTGCCGTTCCAAATCCATTTAAAAGAAAAAGTCCACTTGTGCCTGAAAGACTTACATATCCATTTAGAAATGCAATGTTAGTATTTAGTGCATCAATTTGAATATGTGTAGAAGAACCCGGTGTTGAATCTCCTAAAATTGTTATGTCTGTTCCAAGAGCATATACTCCATTACGTGCAACACCATATCCCCCTGCCCCTCCAAAGAATGTATTCCCTGAGCCACCAAGAATAGGCACAAAATTATTTGCGTTTACATTTGCTGCTGTCATTGAGTAGATACCCAAGTTTACAGCTGTTGTAGCTCCCGTGTATGGAACATACCCTGTAAGCAATGTACTTATATTAACCCAATTTGGAGCTACTCCTGCTCCTAAACTTTTTAGTATCTGACCTGATGTTCCTGTGCTACCTCCTGACTCAAAACTTCCATCTAATATAAATATAGCACTTGAAAGTACATTAAGCTCATTAATTACTGAAACAGTATCTGCCGTTAATGAGTGAGTTCCCAAGTCAACATTTGTTGTCGCACCTGTATATGGAACAAAACCTGATAAAGAAGTCCAAGTAGGAACACCACCCCCTGAACTTGTCAATACCTGACCTGCTGTTCCGGGACTACCATTTAACTGAACAGTTCCATATAATCCAAGTATGCCGCCTGAATTTAATTGAAATATATCTGCCTGAACATTGTCAGCTATTAAATCATAATTGCCTAAGTCAACATTACCCGTTGCTCCTGTGTATGGAACAAATTGAGACAAAGCATTACTCCAAGTTGGAG
>Ga0315294_10000458_pt1 | contig 43465 bp, 35 predicted proteins | sample YL17G13_40_MG_FD_203626 | JGI IMG/M metagenome (GOLD analysis project Ga0315294, IMG submission 203626) | Sediment microbial communities from Yellowstone Lake, YNP, Wyoming, USA - YL17G13_40 | ecosystem: Environmental > Aquatic > Freshwater > Lake > Sediment | place: USA: Wyoming | collected... | reverse complement strand
GACAGCCCAAACCACCTAAACCACCCGAAAAAGTCTGGATCAATCCACCCCAATTACCCGAGAAATCGGTTCAATTATACACTAATTGCAAACCCGGAGTGTCCTAAAATGCTTGACACATTCCGGGGGACGGTCTCGCCACCAAAGTTGCCGAAGAAAACGGGAAGGAAAGCAAAAGAATTCTATAAAGATGAGCTACGAAAAGCCATTAGGGCTAATGGAATTGAACCCCAGGCAGGTGGAGCAGAGTACGGGGAGAGAATTGCATCGCTTATTCAGAAAATTTGCTTTGACGCGAGCCTAAAAAAATTTGTCGACGATTTGGAAAGGGAGAAAATGGCTTTGAAATTGAATAGACCTCAGGGATGAAAATTGATTTTTTTGGGAAAAGTTATATGACGCGATTGATCTTTTCAGGAGCCAAAAATGGATTATGAAGCGGTAATCGGACTTGAGGTCCACGCGCAGCTCTTGACCGCGACCAAGCTGTTCTGCGGATGCTCGAGCAGGTTCGGGGGCGAGCCCAACACCCGTACCTGCCCGGTCTGCCTGGGAATGCCCGGAGTGCTCCCGGTCTTGAACAAGCGCGCGGTGGAATTCGCCATCCGCGCCTCCATCGCGCTCGGCTGCGAAATCCAGGACAAGAGCGTGTTCGCGCGAAAGAACTATTTCTACCCCGACCTCCCCAAGGGCTACCAGATTTCCATGTACGAGCGGCCATTCTCGACCAAAGGCCGGCTCGAGATCGAAGTCAAAGGGCAAAAGAAAACAATCGGCATCACCCGCATCCACATGGAGGACGACGCCGGCAAGCTGGTCCACGCCGGGGAATTCGCCCGCGCCGAATTCAGTTTCGTGGACTTGAACCGCACCGGCACCCCGCTCCTGGAAATCGTGAGCGAGCCGGACCTGCGCGCGCCGGAAGAGGCCGTGGAATACGTGAAGCGGCTCCGCAACATCCTGGTTTACATCGGGGTGTGCGACGGCAACATGCAGGAGGGTTCGCTCCGCTGCGACGCCAACGCCTCGGTCCGGGCCAGGGGCGAGACCAAGTTCGGCACGCGCACCGAGATCAAGAACATGAACTCGTTCCGGAACATCGAGCGGGCCCTGGCTTATGAGATCGAGCGGCAGACCAAGCTCTGCCAGTGCGGGGAGCAAGTGGTGCAGGAGACCAGACTTTGGGACGACGAGGCGGGCAAGACCGCGGGGATGCGGGGCAAGGAAGAGGCGCACGACTACCGCTACTTCCCGGACCCGGACCTCATACCCATCACGGTCGACCAACAGTGGATCGAGAAGGTCCGCGGCGAACTCCCGGAACTGCCCGCCGGAAAAAAGGACCGCTTCGTCAAAGACTACGGCATTCCGGAATACGACGCCCACCTGCTCACCCAGGACAAGACGCTCGCGGATTATTTTGAAGACGCCATCAAGGAAGGCGCTCCGGCCAAGTGGGCCGCCAACTGGATCATGACCGAGCTCTTGCGCGAGCTCAACGCCGAGGAAAAAACCGCGGGGCAGTCCCCGGTCAAGCCCGTTCAACTGGCCGCGCTTTTCAAGCTGATCGACAACGGGACCATCTCCGGCAAGATCGGCAAAAGCGTATTCGTGCAGATGTATCGGACCGGGCGCGAACCCGGCGAATTGGTCAAGGAGCAGGGATTGACCCAGGTCTCGGACGACGCCGAGATCGCAAGCATGGTTGAGGAATCGATCAAGGAAAACCCCAAACAGCTGGAACAGTTCCTGGCCGGAAAAGACAAGCTGTTCGGGTTCTTTGTCGGACAGGTCATGAACAAGAGCCAGGGCAAGGCCAACCCCGGGCTGGTCAACAAAATACTCGCGGAAAAATTGAGCAAGCTCAAGGAGAAGGCATGAGGAAAATTTACAAGGTTTTGATTGGAGCCGGCATTGCCCTGGCGCTTATCCTGGCCTTGCTTATCGCCATCCCCTTTTTCGTGGACTTGAACCGCTTCATCCCCGAGATCGAGTCCGCGGGCCAAAAAGCGCTCAAGCGCGAGCTTAAACTCGAAGGGATCAAGCTTTCCCTGATCACCGGGCCCGGGGTCAAACTCACCGGGCTGAAAATCGCAAGCCGGCAGGGGCTGGACAAAGAACCGTTCGTGTCCGTGCGCGAGATCGACGTGCGCGTGGCGGTCCTGCCCCTGCTCAAGAACATGATTGTGGTCAGGCGAGTGGCCCTGCTCGAGCCGAAAATCATCCTGGAAAAAAGCGCCCAGGGCAAACTCAGCATCTCCGACCTTATGCCCAAGCCCGGAGAGGGAACCGCTCCCAAGCCCGAGGCCATAAGCAAGGGATTGCAGGTCGCCGGGCGCAGGCTGGAAATCACGGGCGCCTCGATTAAAAACGGCAAGATCACTTTCACCGATTACTCGAAAGCCGCGGGCGCGCCTTCGGTCACGGAGATCAACAACCTCAACGCCCTGGTGCGCGACTTAAGCCAGGACAAGCCGGTCAGGTTTGAACTCAGCTTCTGCCCGGGCCAGGGCTGCGCCGAAACCGCCGTGACCCTCGCCGGAAAAATCGGGCCGCTCGGAAAAGAGCTGAATTTCAAAACCGCGCCCATCGAAGCAACCGCGGAATTCGACAGCCTCCAGTTGACAAGCGTCACGCCCTATCTGGGATCAACGCTGCCCGTGCAAATCCTGAGCGGAGCATTGTCCGGAAAAGTCAGCCTTGCCGGAAACCTCAACGCCGGCGCCGGAGAAGCCAAACTCGAAATCGCGGAATTCAGCTTCACCGACCGGAAAAAATCCTGGGAGCCCAGCCCCAAAACCAAAGTGACCCTCGATTCCAAACTTAAAATCGACCTGGAGAAAAAAATCTATCTTCTAGAGCAGGCCAAACTCGCGATCGGAAAAAGCCTGCTCGAGCTCACCGGGAAAATAGAAAGCGCCGCCTACCAGTTTGAGGTCACGCAAGGCAGCCTGGACATGGCCGAACTGGCGCAAATCTTCACTCCGCTCGGAAAAACCCTCGCGCAAAAGGGCGCAACTCTCACCGGCCAGGCCATACTCACCGCCAAGGTCAGCGCCGCCTCGCCCCTCAAGTTCCAGACCAACCTGGACTTGAAGGACACCGGCGTGAACTGGCCCGGACTCTTGAACAAAAACCCCGGCCAGAATTTCGGAGTCAACCTCGCCGGCCGGAAGGCCCAGGCGGGTATTGACCTGGAGGACCTGGGACTGAATTTCCCGGGAGGGGCCATCAAAGGACGCGGAAATCTTTCCAGCGACAACAACCTCAACCTGGACCTGGCCGGAAAACAACTATCCATTGACAAGCTCGCCGGATGGATCGAGCCGCTCAAGTCCCTGCCCCTGGCCGGGAGCATGGACCTGGCCGGAAACCTCAACGGAAAAGTCACCGACACCAAGGACTTGGGCTTCAAAATCGACAACCTCGCCATCCAAAACCCCGACATGGACCTCACCCTGAAAGGAACCGTCAAGGACTTCTCCGCGCCCAAAATAAGGTTTGAAGGCAAAGGCAACAGGATCAACCTTGACAAACTATTCGCGGCAAAGCCCGCGTCCCCTGCCCCGGCCCCAACCGCCAAGCCCGCGGAAAAGACCGCCCCGGCCGCGACCGCGGAAACCGGCAGCGCCCTTAAAAATATCGACGTTGAGGGCAAGCTCAACTGCGGACAAATCGAAATGAGCGGATACCAGTTCAATGACGTGCAGACCAACGTCAACATGAAAAACGGCGTGCTCAGCCTCGGCAACGATTCGATCGGAGTCTTCAAGGGGCTGGCCGCCGGACCGGTCAAGGCCGACCTCACCACTAAAAAGATGGCCACCGAGGGAAATATCGACCTTTCGAAAATCGACCTCCAGGACGCGCTCGCCAAATTCACCACCCTGGCCAAAACCATGGACGGAAAACTTGACGGCAACATCCAGTTCAAGACCGCGGGCACGAGCGTGGACGAGATCGAACGGACGCTCTCGGCCAAGGGCCAGTTCGCTCTCAAGGACGGCAGCCTCAAGACCCTGGACATCATGGGTTCGCTCCTGGGCGAATGGGTCAACTCCTCCCAGTTCCGGGACTTCCTCCAGAAGAACGTGGGCAAAAAGGAATGGGCCGCGCTCAACCAGACCAAATTCGACCTTGCCACCGGCGTCTTTGAAATCAAGGACGGCCAGGTCTTGCTCAATAACGTGGCCATGAACGTCCCGGACGGCAAGATCACGGGCGTGGGCAAATTCGGGTTTGACTACAAGGCCAAGTTTGAGGGCGAACTGGTCATGAACGAAAAAGCCAGCAAAGACCTGATCCGGAGCATGGGACTGGCCCCGGACCAGGCCGGGTGGCTCTTGCGCGACGGCAAGAACCTGTGGCTGCCCTTCGGCGTTTCCGGGAAGTATCCCGAGCTCAAGGTTTCGCTCGATACCAATGAGTACTGGAAGGCCGCGCAGGACAATCTCAAGAAAGGCGTGGAAAAGGCCCTGAAGTCCCCGGAAGCCAAGCAATTCCAGGAGGATCTCCAGAAGGAAGCGCAAAAACAACTGGAGAACCTGTTCAAAGGCATTGCCCCGAAGAGCGGGGACAAAAAAAAGAAGTAGGCTTACTTGACCGTCCGGGCAAATAAAGTTAAATTAGATTAGCAACAGAGGTATTTGGGGGAGGAGAAAATGATAGATTGGGAAGATTTCGATTGGAGAAAAGTAGTCGCCGCGATCGCGCTGGCCATCATCATTATTAGCGGGGCGGTCTATGTCATCAATGACAACGTCACCGCCCGCCGGGTCCAGACCAGCCTGAACCGGCAACTGCAGGCTCTGGCCAATTTTGAGCAAGCGTATCAGCCGCCCAGCCAGGAACAACTTGACCAGTTGAACGCGCAACTGGAGTCATTGCGGGCAAAGGCCGCCAAGATGCCGGTCAAGCTCCAGGACCAGGTGGATACCCCTGCGCTGGAGACAAGGGTCAAGAACCTCGCCGCAGCCTGCAACGTAAACCTCGATAAATTCGAGGTCATGGACGAATCCAAAGACCGGTTCCTCAAAATCTATCCCCTGGCCATGACCGCGCTGGGCGCCAATGAAAACCTTTCCAAATTCATCGGCGGCATGCAGGGCACCAACCCGCCCTGGAGATGGCGCGGCACGCCCGCAAGCTCGGAAGGCAGGATTGCAATGGTCATGGAATTCCTGGCATTCGACCAGCAGGAATGGGACCAGGCTTACAGCTGCAACATTACGGTCAAGCCCCCGGAAAACATAGACACCGATCTCTCCAAGATCAGGATTTTCAAGACCAGCCTCTTCAGCATAGATTTTTCCGGCTTCAAGGTCTCCAAGACCAACCTCGAGCAACTCAAGGAGCAGTTCGATGCCGAGCAGGCCAAGATGGCCGACGTCAAAAACGTGCTCGCCGAGCAGTGCCAGTTGCAGCGAGAGATCGCGGGAATGGAGACCAAGATTCAACGCCTCGAAGAGCTCCGGAAATAGTCCCGCCAAGGCCATGCGGAAACTGATCCAGGGATGGGTGCACCGCCCGGGAAAGCATTGCGCCTCAACCGTGCTCAGCGACCTGTGCCATTTCTACGGGCTTAACCTCAGCGAGGCCTTTTGCCTCGGACTCGGCGCCGGACTCGGATTCTTCTACGCCGAAAGCGACGCCCTGAACCCCACCCGAATGATCATGACCCGCTCGCAAAGCCTGGAGGCAAATTTCTTCCGCAACCTGGAAATGGAATTCGAATGGCGCACCGAGCCCGAGCCGGAACAGGGCTGGGAAAAAGTGAAGCAATGCCTTGACCAAAATGTCCCGGTCCTGCTCCGGGCAGATATCTTCCACCTCGACCATTACAAGTCTCAAACCCATTTCCCGCTCCACATCATCCTGATCTGGGGATACGACCAGGAAAAAAATATCGCTTACATCGCGGACACCGGCTGGGAAGGCTTGATCGAAATCCCGCTCGGGTCCCTCTCCAAGGCACGGTACAGCCGAATCCCTTTCGCCGCCAACCGCGGGGAATATTTTCCGGTTGTCCTGCCCCCCAAAATTGAAGGGCTTGAACAAAAGGCCAGGAACGCGGTCAAGCTCCAAGCCGCGGAGATGCGGGACTCGGGCTGCCACGCCGCGGTGCGCAAAGCCGGAGAAAGCGTCGGGTCTTGGCCTCAGGCAAAGGACGCCGGCTGGTGTTTCCGATGGGCCTACCAGATCATCGAGCGCCGCGGAACCGGCGGAGGGGCGTTCCGTAAAATCTACGCCCAGTTCCTCAAAGAGGCCGGGCAAATCTCGCCCGCGTTCGCGCACTTCGCCCCGGCCGGGGAAATGGAAATCATCGGCGACAAATGGACGGAGTTGTCCATGCTGCTCAAAGCTCTGAGCGAGGCGGAACCCCCAAAGGAGCCGGAATTGAACAAAGCCCGGGGCCTGTTCCTGGATTTGGCCTCTCGGGAGCAAAGCTTTTTTGAACAAGCGGAGAAAAAGTTATAGTATAGTTCGGGAAAAAGCATGGGCGCGGGTCTTACAGATTGGCTGGATTTGAAGGGCAAGGCGGCGCTGGTCACCGGGGGCGGCGGCGAGTTGTGCGGCCGGATGGCGGAAGCGCTGGCGGAATGCGGGGCGCAAGTGGCGGTGCTCGATTTTGATCCGGCCAAAGCCAGGGCCAAAGCGGACAAAATCCGCGGGGCCAAAGCCCGGGCCGTGCCCCTGGTCGCGGACGTCACCAGCAGGTCCAGCCTGGAGCAGGCCGCGGCCGAATTCAAAAAGCATTTCGACGGCCTGGATATTTTAATCAACGGCGCGGGCGGGAATTCGCCCCAGGCGACCACCGGCAAGGACCTGAGCTTTTTCGAACTGCCCGAGGCCGCGCTCCGAAAAGTCTTTGACTTGAACGCGCTCGGAACCATCCTTAGCTGCCAGGTCTTCGGTAAGCTCATGCTTGACACCCGCGGCCAGGGGGACATCATCAACATCAGCTCCATGAACTCTTTCCGGCCCCTGACCCGCATCCCGGCCTATTCCGCGGCCAAAGCCGCGGTCAGCAACTTCACCCAATGGCTGGCCGTGCATTTCGCACAGGAATATACGCCCAAAATCAGGGTCAACGCCATTGCCCCCGGGTTTTTCATCACCGACCAGAACCGGTTCCTGCTCCAAAACCAGGCCGGGGACCTGACCGAGCGCGGAAAAAAAATCATCGCTCATACGCCCCAGGCGCGGTTCGGGGGTCCGGACGATTTGATCAGCACCCTGCTCTGGCTCTTGTCCCCCGCGTCAGCGTTCGTCACCGGAGTTGTCATCCCGGTTGACGGCGGGTTCAGCGGATACAGCGGAGTGTAGATTGCAAGGGATAGCGCTTGCCCCGCCCGGGAGTTCGGGGCGGCGGCGGAGTGCAGAGGGAAGTATGAATAAAGTCTGCAGTTAACGGAGGGGAAAATGTTGAGGTTAAAGCCAGGCGCCAATTATTTCTGGAAGCTGCACCACCCGGCCATCGGCATACGGATCCCGGAAATCTATCTCCCCGGGATCATCGCCGCGCTCCAGAAATACGAGACCGCCGCGGGACTGGAGCTGAGCATAGGCCGCGAAACCAGCCTGGAAAAAATCATCCAATCGCCTATGGGCCAATACCCGGTCTCGCTCGGACACACCGGCACTTCCATTACCGACTACGTCAAAGCCGCGCAAAACGCCGCGGTCGCCGCAGAGATACCGATTGAGATCGAAGCCGACCACCTGATCATCGCCGGCGCGCCCGACCGCGCGATCAAGAGGATTGAGGGCGTGTTCGAAGAATCCGAAGTCGACCCCGCCAAACTCAAACAGAGCTTCGCCTATAACTTCCAGGCCATTGACCAGGCCATGGCCGCCGCGGACGTCCGCTGCTTCACCACCGACACCTCGGACCTGATCTGGAGCCGGGCCGACGACCTCTCCAGGAGGGAACTCGAAACCGAACTCCACAAGCACCTCTCCGAGCGCGGACGACGGAAACTATTCAGCAGATACCTCGACCGCAAAATCGAACTGACCTGCGCCGACGGCGCCAAACTCAAACTCAAATTCGACCGCGAAAATATCATAAGGCTGTTCCTCAAATACCTCGAGAGCATCCGGGCCAACGCCAGGCTTTACGATTACCTCCGGGCAAGGAAAATCAGATCCAAGATCTTCGGGTTTGAAATTTCGCTGGACGAGACCAAAGACCTCACCCCCCTGGATGACGCCTACTTCTACCTCACGGAATGGACCGCCTCCGGCCGCCACTTTGACTACGTGGCGCCCAACGTCGGGTTCCGGAAGCGCGCGGATTTCGACGGCCCGCTCAAGGCGCTGCAGGACCGGGTGAAAAAGCTGGCTGCGGTGGCCGCGTCCTTTGACGATGCGCTCATATCCTTCCATTCCGGGAGCGGGTCCACGCCCTGGAGCGGCAAGGGCGAAGGGGTTTACCAGACGCTGCTTTTGGCCACCGGCTCGCAGCTCAAGTACAAAATCTCCGGGGTTTATTCGGAACTGCTCTTCGAGTTGCTCGCCCGGGGCGCCGCGGCCCGGCCCGGAATGGAACTCTACCGCGAAATCTTTGACCGCGTGCTCGAATTCCTCAAAGACCAGCTCGCAAGCAAAGGGGAACTGGCAAGCGATTTGCTCAAGAAACAGATCGCCGCTTATGAAAACGACCTGGAGCAGAAAAAGGCCAAGCCGCGCGACCCCCGGGCGGAATTCTTCCGGTTCAATTCCTGGCTCGCGCTCGCTTTCCGCGACCAGAAACTCAACCGCGTTTACCGCTCACAACTGATCCAGCTTTATCACAAGGACAAGGAATTCCGCACCGAGCTCAACCAGGAGGTCTTTGCCCTGACCGAGCGCCTGCTCACCGGTCTCAAATTCGAAGGCAATTACTAAGGAGGGGCATGATGAAAATTTCTTCGGCCTTGGCCCTGGGCATATTCCTGGTTGCGATGACCGGGGCTGCGCTTGAAAAACAAGTGCCGGACTACCCGGCTTTTATCTTCGGGCACATTGTTTGGGAGGACGAGTCCACCGCCCAAAGCCTGCGCGAGTTGATCCAGGGCTACCAGGACCGCCAAATCCCGATCTCGGGCGTGATCATCGACAGCCCCTGGGAAACCGCGTACAACACTTTTGAGTTCGACTCCAAGCGTTTCCCGGAATACCGGAAACTGATCGCGGAGATCAAAAGCCGGGAGCTCGCGCTCATCCTCTGGATCACCAGCGCGGTCAACACCGACGACCCGGGCTACCAGCATGCGCTGGAAAAAGGATACTTCGCGCCCGGCCTGGAAAGATACAAATGGTGGAAAGGCATTGGCGGGCTGATTGACTACCAGAACCCCGAAGCCGTGAAATGGTGGCACGGCCGCATGGACAAGGCCCTGGAGCTTGGGGTGGACGGCTGGAAGGTGGACGGCGTGGAGGGCATGGTCGCGCTCAAGGGGATCAAAAAGCAGAGGGACTATTCCGCGGCCTATTATTCCGACTTTTTCAACTACAGCCGCGAGCGCACCGGCCGGCCGGTCGTGGTCATGGCCCGGGGGATTGAAAAATTCGACGAGCACTCTTTGAGCCTGCCCCGCCGGGTCAACCCGCTCGGACTGGGGATCAATATTGTCTTTGCCCCGCGGCCGATCAGCTTTATGACCTGGATGGGCGACAAGGACCCGACCTGGACCGGGCTGCGCGACACCTGGGTTGACTTCGAAAATTCGGTCAAGGCCGGTTACGCGGTGCCCGGGTTTGACATTTACGGCTACCGCGAGGGCAAGCGTGACAAGGAAGTGTTCGTGCGCTGGGCGCAGTGGGGAGCTTTTGCGCCGTTGATGGAAAACGGCGGCCCCCCAGACCACCCGCCCTGGGTGTTCGGGGAGGACGTGGTGGAAATCTACCGCAAGCTCGCGGTCTGGCACGAGGAGATGGGATGGTATTTTTACTCGCTGCTGCCGGAAAGGTTCGCGGAAGGCAAGAGCCTGGTCAGGATCCTGCCCAAATCATACCTCCTGGGCGACTCCATCTTCGTGGCGCCGGTCATGGGTCCCGGCGGAAAAGTCAGCGCCAAACTTCCAAAAGGAAACTGGAGGTACTGGTATAATCTCAGCCGCTGTTACAATGAAAAAGCATCGATCCCGAGGCAATATCCGCTCGAGGAGTTTCCGGTCTATGTCGCGGAAGGCAGCCTGATCCCGCTCCGGGTCAAATCGCAATTCGCAGGGCATCAGCTTAATTCATCCTTCGCCGGCCAGGACACCTTCTGGCTCCTGCCCGGAAACGGCGCGGGCCAAAGGGATTTGTATTATGTCGATCACGGCCGGGGCAAAGTCACCTGGAAGCGCGAAGGCGCAAAGATCGAAGTTTCCGCCCAGGGCCTGGAAAGGGAAGTGGTGCTTTTAGTGGAAGGCATTTCCGGGGAGCCGGCGAAAATCGGCAAGGCGGCCGGGGAAGCGGAAAAGTCAACCCTGGAAATGATGGTCTCGCTGATCAAGTCCATTGTTGAAGGCGGCAAGGGGATTGACAAGGCCGATTGCAGCCGGATCAAGCCCGGACCCGGCGCGGAATACTGCGTGCGCCAAGACCAGTTGTTCGTGGAATTGATCCCGGTCAACGGCAAGGCCGAACTGGAAATTTCCTTCTGAATCCGGGGCCGGGACGCCAGGCCTGTTGCCCAAAGCAAAAAGCCGTCCGCGTTAGGCCCTCTCCCCGCCGAGAGGCAGGGGAGGCGCGCCTGTTAAGTCTTATTTCAAGATCTGACCCCAATTCCGAATATCTTTTCCGCATTGGCCGTGGTCCTTGCCCCGAGCTCATCGATGGTAACGCCCTTGAGCGCGGCGATCTTTTCCGCGATAAATTTCACGTAGGCCGGCTCGTTGCGTTGTCCGCGGAAAGGCTCCGGGGTGAGGAACGGGCAGTCGGTTTCGATCAGGAGAAAATCCATGGGGACTTCTTTGACCACATCCAGCAGTTGGCGGGCGTTGTGAAAGGTGATCACGCCGGTAATCGAAATATAGAATCCCATCTTGACCAGGCTCAGGGCCAGGTCCGCCCCGCCCGAAAAACAATGCATCACCACCCGCCTGATTTTGGAATCATTGAGCGCTTTCAAGCTCTCGCCGGGCGCGTTGCGCGAATGCACGACCACCGGCTTGTCCAACTCCTTGGCTATTTCCAATTGCTCCCGGAAGACCCGGTCCTGGGTCTCGCGCGGGGAATATTCCTTGACAAAGTCCAGACCGATCTCGCCGATCGCAACCTGCCTGGGCTGCTGCGCCAGGCGGATGATCTCGTCCCGGACCTCCGCGCTCCAGATCCGGGCGTCATGGGGATGAATCCCGGCCGTGGAATAAATGAAATCGTTTTCCCTTGCCAGCGCCAGGCTCCGGCGCGCGCTGGCAATGCCATCGCCCGAGCCGATGCTCACGATCCATTTCAGCCCGGCCTTGAGCGCCCGCTCAAGCACCTGGCTCCGGTCGTCGTCAAAGGCCTGGGAATCCAGATGCGCGTGAGTGTCAACAAGCACTGCCATTACCCACCTCCAAGCACGAGATTAAGCCCGCAATTCTCCTGGTCCGGGCCGCCCGGCCATGCTGAGAAACGAGGAATGAGAAAAGAGAAAAGAGGGACTGACTTTGCAACTTTGTAACTTTGTGAGGGGTCAGGCCTTAACTTCGCAGTTCGGGCTTCGTCGTTAAGGCCTGACCCCATGATTCTTGACCCCATGATTCTATTCCACTCGCGGGAAAAGCGGGGCGGACTTCTGAATCCGGCCCTTGGGCTTGAAAAGATTGAACGCGAGATTCTCCGAAAGCGGCCGGGCGAACATGGACTCGTCCAGCGCCAATTGCATCCAGATTTTCTCGGCCGAGCCCGGCATGTAGGGCCAGAGCAGAAGCGCGATGGAGCGAAGACTTGCCGCGGAATAATAAAGCACGGTCCGGAGCCGGTCCTTTTGAGCCGGGTCCTTGGCCAGGGTCCAGGGAGCGCTGGTGTCAACGTATTTGTTCACCTGGTTGATGAACTCCCAGGCCGCGATCAGGGCCTTGTAAAAAACATAAGTCCCGGTCGCAAGCTCAACCTCCCGTCCGCATTTGGCCAGCCCCTGCTCCAGCCCGCGGTCAATGGCCTGGACCTCTCCGGGACCGCTCAGCGCGAAGTCCAGGTAGCGGTCGATCATCCCGCACACCCGGCTCAGCAGGTTGCCCAGGTCGTTGGCCAAATCCGAGTTGATCCTCTGCTTGAGCGCGGCCACGGAAAAATCGCCGTCCTGCCCGAAGGCCACTTCCCGCATCAGGAAATACCGGAACTGGTCCAGACCAAATTTCCCGATCACCTCGTTCGGGTCCACGACGTTGCCGAGCGACTTGCTCATCTTCCGCCCCTCCACCGTCCACCAGCCGTGCGCGACAATGGCCTGCGGCAGCGCAATGCCCGCGGCCATGAGCAGACACGGCCAGTAAACCGCGTGGTGGCGGATGATGTCCTTGCCGATCAGATGCACCGCGGCCGGCCAGTAGCTCTTGAACTTGCCCTCCGGGTCCGTGGGCCAGCCCAGCGCCGTGATGTAATTGGCCAGCGCGTCAACCCAGACGTAGGTCACGTGGCCTTCGGCGCCCGGGATCGGTATCCCCCAGTTGAACGTGGTCCGGCTGACCGACAAGTCCCGCAACTGCTCTTTTTCCAGGAAAGACTTGACCTCGTTGTAACGCGCTTCAGGAAGAATAAAATCCGGGTGCAGCTCAAGGTAATTCAGGAGCTGACCCTGGTATTTGCTCATCTTGAAAAAGTAGCTCGGCTCCCGCAGCTTCTCCACCGGACGGTGGCAGGCCGGGCAATGGCCACGGTCGTCCAACTGTCCCTCGGTCCAGTAAGTCTCGTCTTGCACGCAATACCAGTCCTCGTATTCCCCGAGGTAAATGTCGCCGTTCCTGTTCAGTTGCTCGAGGAAAGCCTGGACGCCTTTGACGTGGCGCGGTTCGGTGGTGCGGATGAAATCGTCGTAGTTGATGTTCATGTTGCGCCAGAGCGCCTTGAAGCTCTGGGAATTGCGGTCAACCATCTGCTGGGGGGTCTCGCCGCGCGCCTCGGCCGCGCGCTGAATCTTTTCGCCGTGCTCGTCGGTGCCGGTCAGGAAATAAGTCCGGAAGCCCTTGAGCTTCCAGTAACGCGCCAGGATGTCCGCGGCAAGCGTGGTGTAGGCGTGTCCTATGTGCGGGACGTCATTGACATAGTAAATCGGCGTCGTGACATAAAATTCCGCCATCGCTCACCCCTCAAGATTCTTCAACTCCTCCGGGACCTCGCTCTCCCTGGGCGGAGCGATCTCTTTGACCTCGCCGGCCTTGAAATTTTTGACCGATTCCTGCAATTGCACCAGCACCGTCTGCATGATGGGGTTCAAGTCCAGCACCATCCCTTTTCCCTCCGGGGTATCCACCGAACTGCCGCGCTTGGGCATTTTCGCCAGCAGTTCCTGATAGACCGGGTGCTCGAAGGAAAGACAGCACATCAGCCGGCCGCAGAGCCCGCTGACCTTGGCCGGGTTCATGGCCAGGCACTGGTCCTTGGCCATTCGCACCGAGACCGGGGAGAACTCGGTGAGGAAGCTGGCGCAGCAGAGCACCCTTCCGCAACTGCCGATGCCTCCCACCAGCTTGGACTCGTCGCGCACGCCGATCTGCCTCATCTCGATCCGGGTGTGCAGTTCATGGGCGAGGTCTTTGACCAGTTCGCGGAAGTCAACCCGCTGGTCCGCGGTGTAATAGAAGACCGCGCGGCTGCCGTCGTGCAGATATTCAACGCGCACCAGTTTCATGTCCAGGTTTCTCTGCTTGACGCGGTCCTGGCAGGAGCGCAAGGCCCGGGCCTCGCGCTCGCGGTTCTTGCGTTCGCGCTCCATGTCCTGGCGCGAGGCCTTGCGGATCACCGGCTTCAAATTCTCGGGCCATTGCTCGCGCGGGATGGCGAAGCAGGGCGTGACCACCCGGCCCAGGGCCAGGCCGTTCTCCGTCTCCACGATCACCGGGTCGCTGAAGCAGAGCTGGTTGCCGCAGGAGTCAAAAAAGTAAGTCTTGCCCGCGCACCGGAATTTAATGCCCACCAGTAACTTTTCCTTCGGCTCCGGCTGCGCCGGACGCGCCTGGGCCGAAGGCTGCGCCGGTTGAGTCTGGGCCGGGCTTTGAGCCTGCGTCGCCGGCTGCCCGGTCTCGGGCGGCTGTTGCGCCGGCTGAGCCGGCGGCTGGGCCTGCGGCGGCGCTGGTTGAGTCTGCGAGGGCGTCTGAGACTGCGGCTGCGCCGGTTGAGTCTGGGCCGGGCTTTGAGCCTGCGGCGCCGGCTGCCCGGTCTCGGGCGGCGGTTGCGCCGGCTGAGCCGGCGGCTGCGACGGTTGAGTCTGCGAGGGCGGTTGAGACTGCGGCGCCGGCTGGGCAGGCGGCTGCGGCGGCGATAGCGGTTGCGGCAAAGGCGTCTGAGACTGCGGCTGCGCCGGTTGAGTCTGCGAGGGCGGTTGAGACTGCGGCGCCGGCTGGGCCGGCGGCTGCGGCAAAGGCGTCTGAGACTGCGGCGGCGCCGGTTGAGTCTGCGAGGGCGGTTGAGACTGCGGCGCCGGCTGGGCAGGCGGCTGCGGCGGCGATAGCGGTTGCGGCAAAGGCGTCTGAGACTGCGGCTGCGCCGGTTTTTCCGGAGGCTGCTGGTTATTATTTTGGCTGTCGCTCATTTTTACCTCAGTTTCAAGAAAATCTGCTCGCCCGCGGTCTGGGCGCTCAGGTTGAAAGCGTTCATCTCCTGCTCCATCTCGAGCAAAAGCTCCAGGCCCGAAAGGATGCCGTTGATGGGCAGCTTGTCCGCCTCGTTCTTCAACTCAAATTCAAAGTCAGGATTGAATTCCTGTCCCCGGTTCAATTTCACGCGCACCAGGTCCCGATACCAATTGATGAGAAAGTTCACGGCGTGTTCCGGGCTTCGCGCGAATGAGCTCTGCACGGTGGAGAAGACCTCGCCGGGGTTGGCGGCCCTCACCTCCAGCCACTTGCCCAGGAATTTTTTCCGCTGCTCCATGGAGTGCTCGAGCTCTTCGAGCCGGTCCAGGCTGCCCTCGGAAAGGTTGGCGATCAACTCCGCTTTTTCCCCGGATAAACCGCGCTCCTCCGCCAAAAACTTGACCAGCTTGTCCTTGCTCACCGGCGGGAACCGGAGGGTCTGACACCTGGAGACCACGGTGGGCAGGAGCTTGCTCCGGTTCGAGCAGGTCAGGATCAAGACCGTGTCTTTGGTCGGCTCCTCCAAAGTCTTGAGCAGGGCATTCATCGACTGCGGGGTCATCCGCTCCGCGGACTCGATGATCCCGATCTTGAGCCCGCCCTGGAACGAGCGGTAACTCAACCGTTCCTGGAAAGCGCGCACCGCGTCAATCTTGATCTGTTTTTCCTCGGCCTCAACCTGGATGAGGTGCAGGTCCGGATGAGTGCGCGCCTCCATCTGCCGGCACGGGCGGCACTTGCCGCAGGCCGGTAAAGCCCGGGTCTCGCAATTGAGCGCCTGGGCGAACCTGAGGGCGAAGGTGAATTTCCCCGTCCCTTCCGGTCCCAGGAACAGGTAAGCGCTGGCCACTCTTTTCCGGGCCATGGCCTGGCTCAAGCCCGCTTCGACCTGGTCAAAGAGCCGGATCATCTGAAATCCTTCTCATTGAATACTTCCGCGGAGAACACCTCGATCTGCGTGTCCTTGTCCCGCCAGCTCTCGGGCGGGAGCCCGGCCTTGACGCAGGTCTGACATAAAAAGGTCTCCCGGTCCCAGCCGTATTCGGAGGCCACCTGCGGCAGCAACACCCCCCGGTGAAAGCCGCGCGTGACAAACACCCCGTGCTTGCCCACTTCCACTTCCTCCGCACAAGCCTTGGCCAGCGGACTGAGCACTGAAATCTCTATCTCCAGGTCTTTTAACTCGTTGGGCTCAAGGGAAGGAAAGCGCCGGTCTTCCCAGCCCGCGGCCACCGCCATTTCCTGGATGGTATGGTAAAGAGGCCCGCGGCCCTCAAAGATGCCGATGCAGCCGCGCAACTCTCCCTGCCTGTGCAGCGAAACGAACGCGCCCCGGGCGCTCCTGAGCGTCCCGCTTATTTTTTCCGGGGCCGGGACTTTGGGCTTCTTGCCGGTGCGAGCGTAATTCTCGATGGTGTCCCGGGCGATTTTAAGCAGGAGCCGCTTTTCCTGATCTTCCAGCTTGAATTCCTCCGCCATCACGCCTCCAGGGGTTGCCGTTGACCGGGCTAATGCAGCCGGTTCTTTTTCTGCGAAAGAATGTTTTTTTCCAGGATCTGGAAGTAAAGGAAAACCAGAATGTGCTGGACCTCTTCCGGCAGGCGCTGGATATAGTCGCGCTTGTCGTCCACGCCCGGGATATCGAAGATGTCCCGGAGCGCCTCGCGCACCTCTTTCACCCGCTCCACGCCCAGGGAGGCGAGTTGGGTGTGGCCTTTCTCAAACGCGCGGCGGATGATTTCAACATCAAAAAGGACGTGGTTTCCCTTTACGCCCTGCGAGATGACGTAGTCCAGAAACCCGTTATTCTTTTGATTGTCTTCCAATAGCCTGTTCATGGCACTGCCTGGTCCGGGTTTTAATTCTACAATTAGAATAGAAGGCAAAGCCGGGGATGTCAAGAAAGCCGGAATTATGAAGTAGGAAGGATGAATTATGAAGGATCAATGACCCGCCCGGGACAAAGTCGGCCTCCGAGCCGGGAAATTGAAAGCGCCGGTTTCAGGTTTCCCCGGAGCAAAATTTCATCATTCCTCATTCCTCTTTCCTCGTTCCTCTTTCCTCCTTCCTTGACACCCTTGCTTGCCCGTGCTTTACTTTTTCTCGGCGCTTTGACAAATTGCATTCAGGTTGCAAGGCAACTCCGGTGCAAACCCGGGGCGGACCCGCCACTGTGGACGGCCAGAAGATTCGCTCAAGACGCCACTGTCCTTCGGGATGGGAAGGCGAGCGGAGAGGCCGCGAGCCAGGAAACTTGACCTGTAATGCAAGCCTGATTCCCCGCGGACCGGGAAGACCAGGGCGAGACCAATCCCAGCTCCCGCGCCGCGGGGCCGGGATTTTTTTATGAAAAAGTTCGGACAAATGTCATTACTCCTGCTCCTGGGAGTTGTCGCCGGGAGTTTTTCCTGCCCCGAAAGCCGGGGCAAAAAGGACCTTGATCGTCCGACCGTGGTTTCGCTCGCGCCCAACCTCACCGAAATCGTTTTCCTGCTGGGCATGGGCGACCACCTGGCGGGCGTGAGCGACCACTGCAACTATCCCCCGGCCGCCAAGAGCAAGCCCCGGCTGGGCGGACTCAAGAACATCAGCCTGGAGGCGGTGATCTCGCGGGACCCGGACTACATTTTCGCCACCAGGGACGGCAACGATCAGGTGTTCCTCGATGAACTCAAGCAACTCAATTACAAGGTTTACACCTTTGAGCCGATCACCATGGACCAGGTGCTGGAGACGGTTCTCTCGGTCGGCCAGATCCTGGGCGTGGAGAGCCGCGCGGAACTGGCGAACCGGGAGTTGAAAGCCAAAGAGCAATTGGTGGCCGGCAGAGTGGCGGGCGTCAAGCCGGTCCCGGTCATCCTGGCCTATCAGCGCCAGCCGTTGATCCTGGCCGGACCCGGCACGTTCGCGGACGACCTGATCAAAAAAGCGGGCGGGATCAACCTCGCGGCTGACTCGCCGGTGCCCTATCCCAGGTATTCGCTGGAAATGGTGATTGTGAAATCGCCCCAGGCGATCATTGACGTCACCATGGGCGAGCTCGGGGCCGCGGACGAGGAAGCCAGGGATTTCTGGTCGCAGTGGCCGGACCTGCCCGCGGTCAGGAACGGCAAAGTGGCGGTGCTGGACCCCGACTTGATCAGCCGTCCCGGCCCCAGGCTGTTTGACGGTCTCATCCAACTCGCGAAAATCCTCCACCCGGAAAAGTTCGAGGAAATAAAAAAATGATTCTCACCCGCGCCAAATTATTCGCCATCCTTGCGCTGTTCGCCGCGGGCCTGCTCGCAACCATACTTCTGGCGCTCTTGTTCGGAGCGGTGCAGGTGGACACCAGTCTCTCCTCGCTGGCGCGGCAATTCTCCGCTCTGCTTTGCTCCGAGCCCTTGAGCAAGGACGGCGCGATCCTGCTCCGGGTAAGGCTCCCGCGGGCGCTGCTTGCGGCCCTGGTCGGGGGCGGGCTGGCGCTTGCCGGCGCGAGCTTCCAGGCCCTGATCCGCAACCCCCTGGCCGACCCCTACATCCTGGGCGTGAGCGGAGGCGCCGCGTTCGCCGCGATCATCGGCATGATCATCGCCGCTTCCTATAGTTTCGCGCCGGTGCCGGTGTTCGCTTTTGCCGGGGCGCTGGCCGCGATTTTTCTTGTGCTCGCGGTCGCTCGCACGCGCGGCCGGCTGCCGGTGATCACGCTGCTGCTGGCGGGGGTGGTGGTCAACGCCTTCTTCAGCGCGCTGGTCATGTTCCTCTTGAGCGTGGCGTCCTCCCGCCACCTGCCCAGCGCCATCTACTGGATGATGGGCCAGATCAGCTCCAAGAATTATTCCACCATCGGCATGGTCGCGGTTTACTATTTTCCCGCGGTCCTGGCGCTGTTCGGACTTTCCCGCGATTTCAACCTTTTTGCCCTGGGCGAGGAACCCGCGCAGCAACTGGGCGTGAACGTGGAGCGGAGCAAGCTTTTGGCGTTCGTGGCCGCGAGCCTGATCACCGCGGTCGCGGTCTCGGTGAGCGGCCTGATCGGGTTCGTGGGCCTGATGGTCCCGCACATCATCCGGCTGATCTTCGGACCGGACCACCGGCTGCTCCTGCCCGCAAGTTTCCTTTTCGGAGCGGCTTTCCTCACTATCTGCGACCTGGCCGCGAGGATGGTGATCGCCCCCGCGGAACTGCCGGTGGGAGTGATCACCGCGATTTTGGGCGGGCCGTTTTTCATCTGGTTGTTGGGCCGGCGCCGGGAGAGGCTTCCCGGATGAGCGCCAATATGCTTCGCGCGAGAGAGCTCTCGTTTGCCTTTGAGCCGGGCAAATGGGTGCTGGACAAGGTCAGCTTTGAGCTCCAGGCCGGGGAGATGCTGGGCGTGATCGGGCCGAACGGCTCGGGCAAGAGCACCCTGATCCGGGTCTTGTCCTCGGTGCTCAAGCCGGGCTTCGGCGAGTTGCAGGTCCAGTCCAGGCCCGCGGCGAGCTACAGCCGCAAAGAGCTTGCGCGCAAGATCGCGGTGGTCCCGCAGCAGAGCGTGATTGAATTCCAGTACCGGGTCCTGGAAGTGGTCTTGATGGGGAGGGCGCCTCATCTGGGCAGGTTCCGGCTCGAATCCAAACGCGACCTTGAAATCGCGCGGCGCGCGCTGGAGCTTACCGATTGCCTCGGCCTTCTTGACCGGGTGATCGACGAGGTTTCCGGCGGGGAGCGCCAGCGGGTGATCCTTGCCCGAGCGCTGGCGCAAGAGCCCGAGATCTTGCTGGCGGACGAGCCGACCACTCACCTGGACCTGCACCACCAGATGCGGTTCATGAGCCTGCTGGCGGAACTGCGGGATCAAAAAGGCATTGCGGTCTTGTTCACCACCCATGACCTGAACCTGGCGAGCATCTTCGCCGACCGGATTCTGATTCTGGACCAGGGCAGGGTCGCCGGCTTCGGGAGGCCCGAGGACGCGCTCGACCCGGAGGCCATGTCCAAAATTTATCGCCTCCGGCTGAAGAGGGTGCCGGATGCGTTCGGAAAAAGGCCTTTGATCGTGCCCGCGCTTGACAAATAAATGGCGGCGTTGAAGAATTATGCTGCGCAAGGCCCGGGGGCGAAATTGCCCCGGAACGAATAGTAAGTTGACTAACAAATGAGCGCGCTTGACACTTGCATTGTTCGGGATTTTTTCCTATGATTGGTTCGCGCGAAGAAAGGGCATTTGCGAACGGATAAAAGCGAGGCGGGCTGAGGGGTAAATGAAAGAACTTTCAGAAGGACTGGGCAAAACCTTTCCTTTCTCAACCTTGAACAAGAAAGAGCTGGACCTGCTTCTGGAGGACGCCACGGACCTTGAGGTTCAAGAGGGCGAATTTCTGTTTCAGGCGGGCAGCCCGAATGACGCGCTCTACATTGTGCTTGAGGGCGGGGTAAAACTTTTGCGCAGCGGCTCTGGCCAGTCCCGGCTGATCCTGGATTTTTTCGGCCCGGGCGAGCTGGTGGTTGACGAGTGCATCCTGAAGGACACGGCTCACAGCGCGGAAGCTCGGCCGGTTGGGGACGCGAAAGTGGCCAAGCTCAGCTTCAAGGCCCTGCGCAAGGTTCTGGACGGGAACGGGAAATTCTCTCAGGCCTGCATCGAGATGCTGGCGAACTGTCTTTCCGATTACCGGGAACGGCTGGAGTCGATAGTATTCAAGGACGTTGAATCGCGCCTGGCCTTGGCTTTGGTGGCGCTGGCGCGCAAGTTTTCCAAAAAGGACGCCAAAGGCACCATGATCAACGTCAAGGTCACACATCAGGACCTTTCCGATTACATCGCGGCAAGCCGCGAGACCGTGAGCCTTTGCCTGGGGCAGTTCAAGCGCAAGAAACTGATCCAGACCCAGGTGCGCTGGCTGATCATCCCGGACCTCAAGGCCCTGCGCAAGATCGCGGAAGCCTGAAGCGGCTGCTTTTTCTCTCCATTTTCTTTCCCGCGCATCCGGCGTAAAATCAAGGCATGGAGTTGATTGACCGGTTCATCCAGCACCTGCGGGTGGAGCGGGGGTTCAGCGCAAAGACCATCGAGTCATATTCCCGCGAACTTGTCCGATTCCAAAAATGGCTGGCCGAAAAGGATTGGACGGACGAAAAATGGAAAAAGGTCCAATCAGATGATGTCCGAAAATTTTTGTCCCACCAGCGAAAAATCGGTTTGAGCGCCCGCACGACTTTTCACTCGCTGGCCGTGTTCCGGAGCTTTTTCCGGTTTCTTCAGGAGGAAGACCTGGTCATCCGGGACCCGTCGGAGCTGGTTGAATTTCCCCGGCTGCCCAAGCTGCTTCCGGACGTTTTGAGCCGGGAGGAAGTGGCCAGGGTCCTGGAGAGCAGCCACGAGGACACGGTGCGGGGCATCCGCGACCGGTCAATTCTGGAGTTGTTGTATGCCTGCGGCTTGCGGGTGAGCGAGCTCTCGGGACTGAAGCTGGAGCAGTTGCATCTGGAGGAAGGGCTGCTGGTGGCTCTGGGCAAGGGCAACAAGGAGCGGGTGGTCCCGATTGGAGAGAAGGCGATCGATTGGTTAAATGCGTATTTGAAGATGAGCCGTCCTCTCCTGGACAAGGGTTGCTCCGGCTCGTATTTATACTTAAATAGACGGGGGAAGCGTTTAAGCAGGGTATCCATCTTTACCATGGTTAAGAAAGCCGCGGTCACAGCCGGCATCCGGACCAAAATTTCGCCGCACGTGTTCCGGCACTCGTTCGCCACGCACCTCCTGGAAGGGGGCGCGGACCTGCGCATCGTCCAGCTCCTGCTCGGGCACTCGGACATCGCGGCGACCCAGATTTACACCCACCTTGACCGGCAGCGACTGTTGCGCGAATATGATGAGAAGCACCCGCGCTCCAAGGGAGGCAGAAATGACGTCGGAAGAGATTAAGACGACACCCCGGGATTTCTACCGCGGGCTCCGCGCCGGCTTGACGGCCTGGGCCAAGGTCAAAGGATCCCCTTACACCTACATCGAGTACCCGCTGCTGGCGCCGGACTTCATCTACCTTCTGGTCCGGCTGATGCTCGACCGCCGCGTGCCCAACAACATGAAGCTGAAAGTCGGAGCGGTGCTGGCCTATTACATCTCGCCGGTGGACATCGTGCCTGAGGCCCTGCTCGGCCCGATCGGGTTCGGCGACGACCTGATCCTGGCGGTGTGGACGATGAACAGCCTGCTCAAGTCGGTTGACCGCGCGGTCTTGGAGGAAAACTGGCCTTCGGACCTGAAGCTGCTGAACGCGTTTGACCGGGGTCTGACCTGGGCCGACAAGTGGATGGGCAAGGCGGCTTATTTCAGGCTCAAGCGGTTTGTGGCCGCGAAAATCTTCAAGTCGGAATGAATCGCGGACAGGAGTGTCCGCGCCCCGAATTGCTAATTTCCGATTTCAGGATTTTCTGACTTCCACGGTCTGGCCGGAGGACACCTTCAATCTTGCCGCGGCGTTGTCGCTGGCCAAGGCAATCTCCATGAACCCTGAGGACCCGGCCAGAGCGAGGAGCGTCCCTCGCGGATTGCCGCTGTAGCTTTGGGAAATGCCCGGAATTTCCTTGCCGGCGATCCGGATGATGGAATCGTCCGGGACCAGTTCGGCCTTGATGTTGGTGATCAGATTTCCGAACCGGTCAACGTGGATCACCATTCCCACGATCTTCTCGCCGTTGACCATTGGCTGCGGCCGCGCCAGCTTGACCGGGTCGGTAGTGATTTCCCCCGCCTGGTCGGGCCGCACGCCCTTGGCCACGTGGGCGGAGACCGGCGCGAAAATATCCCGGGCATGGAAAGTATGGCTCACGGTCTTCATGAAGAAGTTGGGGCGGTTCAGGTGATAGACCCTTGCGGAATCGTCGAGGAAATCGGTGAAGATTCCGTTGTCCGGCCCGACCAGGATTTGTCCGCGGCTGACCGCGAGTATGGGCCGGCGCGAAGTCCCCACCCCCGGGTCGACCACGGCCATGTGCACGGTGCCTTGGGGGAAATATTTCACCGAGGTGAGCAAAACAAAGGCGGCTTCTTCAATCGCCTGGGGCTTTAGGTTGTGGGTCAGGTCCACGATCCTGGCTTTGGGGAATATTCCGAGGATCACGGCTTTGACGATGCCCACGTAGGCGTCATCCAGTCCGAAGTCAGTGGTCAGGGTTATGATCCCGGAGCTGGTCAGATTCTCCATAGGTTTTTTGCTTTCCGCAGGGGCATGGCTTCAAGCTCGCTCAGTTCCGCGAAAGTCCGCAGCCCGATTTTCTTGGCCAATTCCAAAAGCGAGATGAATGCCCGGGCGCAGACCCAGGCGTCTCCCAGGGCGCGGTGCCTGCTGGAGGGGCTGGAGGCGATGCCGAACTCCAGCCCGAAACAGGACGCGAGGTGGTCGAGCGAATATCCGGGCAGGTCATGGATCAGCCTCCTGCTCAACTTGACGGTGTCCAGGGTGGGAATGTTGAGCTCCTTCAGGCCGAGCAGCCGGGCCTCGAGGTCGATGAAGGCGCGGTCAAAACTTGCCCGGTGCGCCACGAACACTCCGTTCTTCAAATGCGAGAACAACCAGGGATAGACTTCCCCGGGCGCGGGCGCCGCAACGATCATGCCGTTGGTTATCCCGGTCAGGTTGTGCGAGAAGAGGGAAATTAGCCGGCCCGGGTTGACCAGGGTTGAAATCACCCTCTGCATCTCCCCTTCCCGGACCTTGATCGCGGCAACCTCGATGATCCGGTCGCGGTCGCGGTCGCCGGTGGTCTCCACGTCAACCACCCAGAAGGTCACGTCATCAATCGGCAACTGCGCGAGTTGCTCGGAACTGAGCCGGTCGCGCGCGATCCTGGCCTGGATCAGGCTGCGCAGTCCCGCTATTTTGTCCGATTCCGACATCTTCAGCTTTTGGACAAATGCGCGCTCACGAATTGGATCACCCGCCGGACCATGTCCTGGTCCGGCTGCACGTCATTCGCCTTTTTCAGTAAGTTAATGGTTTTCCGGCACGATTCCAGCTGTGCGCGGCAAAACGCGCATTGCCCCAGGTGACGGTCGAACTCGGCTTTGAGCTCCGCGGCCAACTCGCCGTCAACGTAATCGCTCATCCCTCCCAGCGCGTCCTTGCAGCCAAGTGACATCGCTATTCTCCTTCCGAAAATTGACGGTGAAAATCATCCAGCCTCTTTCTCAAAAAAAGACGCGCGCGGTGCAGACGGCTCTTGACCGCGGGCGGGGACAGGTTGAGCACCTTGCCAACCTCTTCCGTGCTCAGACCGTCAACGTCGCGCAAGATCAGCACGGTCTTGAAATCGTCCGGGAGCTCTTCGATGGCGTCGCTGATCAGCTTCATGCCTTCCTCGGTCAAAAGCTCCTCGTCGGGACGGCTGATCCATTCCGAGCCGCCGCGTTTCTCGGCCTGCTCGTCCAAAAACCTGCCCACGGTTTCGAGCGAAAGCACGTCGGCGTTGCGTTTTTCGCGCAGCTTCATGTAAGTGGTGTTGATCGCGACCCGGTAGAGCCAGCTGGAAAAGGATGATTCCCCCTTGAACGAGTCCAGCTTCTGGAACAGCCGGAGGAACACCTCCTGGATCACCTCTTCGGCGTCCTGGGGGTTCCGGAGGATGCCGTATGCGAGACGGTAGATGCGGGAATTGTAGCGCTTGAGAAGTTCGCTCAGTATGCCCTTGTCTCCAGACTGGAACCGTGCTACGAGTTCCTGGTCGGAAAGCTCCGCGAGCTCCTGGTTGGCAAGGTCGTCCATATCAATAGACCGGTCCTAGTCTCCGGCCAGATATTTTTCCGCGACCCAGCCCTCAACTCCGGAATCGGTCTGGATGTAATAAAAGGTCACGCCCGGCGCGGCCAGCTTGACTTTGGCCACCTTCACGCGCGCGCCGTTGGCCGCGGTGTCGATCACTTCCCGCAGTTTGCCCTCGGGAGTCACCTCCTTGTAAATCCGGACGTTGCCATACTGCGCGATGTATTCCTGGGGCGCATAGACCAACAGGCTCCGGCCTTCGATCAGGCTCAGCTTGCCCTCGTCCTCAATGTCCTTGAGCAGCTTGTCAACCTCCAAGTCCAGCTTGTCAAGGTTCCGGCTCTTGAACTTGGCGTCCAGTTGCCAGAACTTCTGGACCAGGTTCTGGTTGACCGGGAACATGAGCTCGAGCATTGCCCGAGCCTGCTTCAGCTTCTCTTCGATCTGGCGCGCCCGGTCCTTCATGAGTTGGAGCGTGAGCACCGCCTGCTCATTGGCCTGCCCGGCCAGGCTCAACGCCTGCTCCAGGTTCCCCTTGGATTTCGCCTGCTCGGCCTGGGCGATCAGGTTGCGGTAATTATAGGTCAAGGTCTCCGACGGGTTGTACTGCACAACCTGTTTGTAACTGGCCTCGGCCTGTGCAAACGCCGCGTTGATCTGGTCCTGGGTTATGACCGGCTTCTTTTGGCAGGAAATGGCGAAGAGCAAAAGCCAAAGCGCCAAAACCCGCAGCCCCGTGCCGCGATATTTTTTCTTCATGATTGCAATTATATCTTCTTAACTTTGGCCGGTCAATTGCCAAATTGAGAGGAAAGAGAAAAGAGGAAAGAGTAATGAGGAAAGAGGAATGAGAAAGAGGAACGTCCTGGTTTGAATTCCGCAGGGGCACAGCGCTTTGCCCCTGCCAGAAATGCCGCAGGCCCATGGCTTCCCCTTAAATTCCGGGCGTTGACTTTCCTGCTTTTTCCTTTATACTTTCAACGCACGCGAACCAAAGTCCCCATCGTCTAGCCTGGTCTAGGACATCGGGCTTTCAATCCGGTAACGCGGGTTCAAATCCCGCTGGGGACACCAAGTCCGCGCTCAAGCGCGGAATCAAAAATCTCAGATTTCAAATCTCAGAATAATACCGGATCACCACCACGACCCGCGCTCAAGCTCGGAATCACAAATCATCAGGCCTGGACCTGCCAAGCATTCAATTTGCCGGGTTATTCAATGTCCCATGGCCAGGTTGCGGGGGTACCAGGGTTGCCGGCCTGGTCAGTAGGCATGACCTGGAAAGCGTGGGACCCAATTGCCAGCGCGGAATAATCCTTGGGCGAAGTGCAATCTTCCCAATCCCCGGCATCGAGCTGACATTGGAAGGCGCAGTTAAGTTCAGAGCCTTCGAAAGTGAAAGAAGCGTCGGTCGAATTTGTAGGATTGTCGGGCTTGGACAAGATGGACGCGTCGGGCGGGATGAAATCGAAGGTCCAATCCCAACTTGCAGGAGAGGGGTCGCGCTTGCCCGCCAGGTTTGTGGCTCGGACCTGGAAATTGTGAGAAAACTCGTCCCAGAACTCATAGCTGATCGGCGACTCGCACAATTCCCAGCCCAGGTAATCAAGGTTACACTCGAAATATGCGGCCGGCTGATCGGAGGTGAATTCAAAAGTTGGATAATTGGAATTGCTTGCCGGGGGAGGCGAGCTTGTGATCGTGGTATCCGGTGGCGCGATGTCCTCGGTCCAGGCATAGTCCGCAGGCGTGGGATCGGCGTTGCCGGCAAGGTTGCTTGCGCGCACGAAGAAGGTGTGTTCGCCGTCGGCAAAGCTGAGCCGGGCGCCGCCGGCCATTCCGTCCCATACAATCATCTGATCCCCGGTCCAAACCGCGGCATGGTTGGACATTGCCTCGGGCGCATTGAGCATGGAGCTGGGCGCCCACTCTTCGCTCGCAAGGTCATAGATCGTGCCCCGGTTGGTAAGCGCCATTTCACTTTCGAGAAACCCTCCCCAAAAGACCATCTTGTTTCCGGTGCAGACCACAGAAGGATACAAGGCGTCAACGAGATTTTGAGGCAGGGGGATGGGGGTCCAGGCGTCGCTGAGCGGCTGGTATTTGGCAAATTTGACAAACTGTCCGTAATATTGTCCCAAAACCAGCATCTCTGTTCCTGTCCAGAATGAATAGAACCTATCCCCCCATAGATAGATCGGGTCTATGCTGGACATCGGACTCCAGGAATTCGTCTCGGTATCATACCGGCCGCCGTTGTAGAGATAATTCCCCAGAAAATCCATTCCGCCCCAGATGATCATCTCGGTCCCGGTCCAGACCGCAGTGTGCGAATACCTTTCACTGGGCGCGTTGACACCCGTAACCAGGGAATACCAACTGTCGATTTCAGGATCGTACTTGACGCCCAAATCGGTGGCCATGACCCACGGATCATAACCGTAATACCCTCCCCAATAACCGCCCCAGACGATCATTTCCTTTCCGGTCCATATTGCGGAGTGGCCCGCTCTCCAGCAGCCGGCTGCATAGGTGTCGGTTGCGGTCCAGGAATCAGTTGCGGGATCATACCTGCCGCCGGTCCTGAAAAACACCTGTTCGGGTTTGTCGCAATCCGTGCACCCGCCCCAGATAATCATCTCCTTGCCGGTCCAGACCGTGCTATAGCTGTTCCTGGCTGACGGCGCATTGGCTTGAGTAATCGGCGTCCACATATCAGTAACCGGGTTGTAACGCGCGCCGGTGTTTACGGGTTCAAGGTCATCGGGGTAACTGATAACAAGATAACCTCCCCAGATGATCATTTCCGAGCCGGTCCAGACCACAGAAGGCTCGTTGCGGTATGAAGGCATGCCAATGCTGGAGATGGGAGACCACTGGTCAGCCAGGAAAAATGGTTGCGGAGAATTGCAATCGGCCCAGCTCGCATTGTCAATCCGGCATTCGAATGTGCAGGGAGGCTTGTCGCAGATAAAACCAAATTCCACGGTGCTTGCCGCGGAAGGATCAGGAGGGTGGCTGGTGATGATGGTGTCCGGCAGTTGCGGGTCAATCAGCCAGGTGTGGCTCGCGGGCGAAGCGACCGGGTTCCCGGCCGGGTCGGTTGCCCGGACCTGAAAAGTATGCGTGCCCGGCCCCAGTCCCGAATAATCAACCGGCGAAGCGCAGGCCCCAAAATCGCCCCCGTCCAGGCTGCATTCGAAGACGCAGGAAGGCTCGGAGCATTCCAAAATGAACGAGGCGTCGCTGGAAGCCGTCGGGTCCGCGGGCGCGGAAGCGATGGAAGTTTCCGGGGCAGTGAGGTCAATGGTCCAGGTCCGGAGCGCGGGCGTGGGGTCCAGGTTTCCGGCCAGGTCCATTGCCCGAACCTCAAAAGTGTGGCTGCTTTCGGCAAACCCCAGGATGGCGCCGGCATTGGTCACATCGGGGCCGGCTCCTCCCCCCCAGACAATCATTTGCCACCCGGTCCAGACCGCGCTGTGTCTCGCAGCGCCATTCATGAAATCGATCTTGGGCGCCACGGTCCAGGAATCTTCAACAGGGTCATATAATCTCGCGTCCCGGTAAAGCAAAAAATTCCCGCTGGTGTTGAAATCAATTCCTCCCCAGGTGATCATTCTTTCCCCGGTCCAGATGGCGGTATGGTAGAACCTTGGACCGGGAGCATCTTGGGTTGAAGTGGCGGTCCAGTTGTCAGCGGCCGGGTCATACCTGCCGCCGCTCCTCAAACCGGTCCATAAGCTTGACGGCCTTCCGCCCCAAACGATCATCTCGCTTCCGGTCCAGACCGCGCTATGGAGCCCCCTTGCCGAAGGAGCGTTATCCGTGGAAATGTCTGTCCAGGAATCCGCGGCCGGATCGTATTTGCCGCCGCTGTTTAAATAAATGGAGACGCCGTCATAGCCTCCCCAGACCATCATCTCAGTCCCGGTCCAGACCGCGGTGTGGTATTTCCGGGCTGAGGGGGAATTATCCGTGGACATGGCGCTCCAACTGCCGGTCTCCGGGTCGTAAATTCCGCCGCTGCCAAGACCGCTCTCCGGCATGCCTCCCCAGACAATCATTCTTGTCCCGGTCCAGACCGCGCTGTGATACGCCCTTGCCGAAGGCGCGGTTTCCGCGGTGGTCGCGGTCCAGGAACCGGTTGAGGGATCATATTCTGCGCCGCTGTTGTTCACGGTGGCGCCATCCGCTCCGCCCCATATGATCATTTCGCTCCCGGTCCAGACCGCGCTGTGCCCGGCCCTTGCCGAGGGCGCATCGCCCGTGCTTGTGGGCAGCCAGGAGTTGGTATTGGGGTCGTATCTTCCGCCGGTGTTGACTACCGTGGAGCCCCACAATACTTTAATTCCTCCCCAAACAATCATCTCGCTGCCGGTCCAGACCGCAGTATGAGCTAAGCGCGGTTCGGGCGCGCCGGTCAACGCCGTCGGAGTCCACCCCTCGATCAGGGTAAAACTATGAATGGGCGAACACGTCCGCCATGCCTCTCCGTTCAGCCGGCATTGGAAGGTGCAGGGAGGCTGATCGCACAAGAAATCGAATTCCGAGGTCGCGGAGTCGCTTACCTCCGGGGGACTGGAAGTGATGATGGTTTCGGGAGGACTGGTGTCCCGCGAAGAATGGTCCCTGTTTTCGGAATCATCCGGTTTTCGGCAGGAAAGAATCAGAGTCAGGCTGAGAGCGACCAGAAACGCGCAAGCCGGGTTCAAATATCTCGCCATTTCGCCCCCCTTTGTCCGCGCCTTGATCAAAAATGCCGATAATCTATGAAAAAGCAACCTCTCATATTATACGATTCAAATATACTAAGTCTGCCAAAGCTTGTCAAGCAATGATTTTAAGCGCGTAGCATGCAACCCGGGAATGCGCCGCCAAGGCGCGGTAAATTATCCCTTATTAGCGGTCCAATCCAAAAGGGAGAAACTATAATCCGGCAGCTGCTACATTATTTAATAGGGAAGACTTTATCTTTGCGGATCCATTGCGCAATTATTTCTCCCGCCACTCGCTGCCCTTGAGCGGTGAAATGTCCGTCCATTAGATGGTTAATACTACCGTTTTGTTGCACGGTCTGTCTCAAGGCCGGAGTCAGGTTAAGAAAAGGAACTGCCGCGGACCCTGCCCAGAATTCCATTCTTTGCTCAACCCTGGTTTTTTCCGTAAGCCATCTTTTTTCCAGAACAACTCCTGAGAGTCGACAAGTATCCATGCTTTCGGGATCATGGACCGAAGGATCGTATTGGTAAGGAGAGGGAATATAAACCACGGCCACGTCGATTTTATGTTTTCTGCAATACCCGGCCAATTCATTCAGAATCAATATCATTTTCTGGAATTTTTCCTCGGCGTCAGGACTGTCAATATTAAAGCATCTTTGCCAATAGGTGGGGTGGAGCAATCCTCGCGCCACTGCAGAACCGGACAGCCTCCCCTGATTGATTGCATCAACAATTGATTGCGGGATTTTTACCTTCCAGGCGGCAATTCTTTCTTCCGGAATTTTCTTCTCTCTGGCTTTTCTGGTCACATCTCTGATAAAATCGCTGGTTTGAGTTGCTCTCTTCTTGTTCCTGGAATCAATTATTTTTGTTACCGCGGTAAAAGTCCTGGGCCAGATTAAATGTAATATGCGCTTATAACCGAGGAGTTTCGGGCTGGTGTTATAAAGCATGGAGAGATTGAGTTTCTGAGGTGTGCCCACAAGATCATTGGCATAGAGGCAAATAAGAAGCGCGTCCGGGTGATATTTTAATCCGACATTAAAAAAAATCCGGGCGTATTCATCGGGGCCCGTGCCGGAAAGACCGCCGTTGATGAACCTCGTTTCCCTCCCCTGAGAAGAAAATGTTTTTTCCAGAAATTCCGTGAACCTCTGACCCTCCGCCACGCCGTATCCTTCGGTGAAGGAATCGCCTACGACAAAAACGCGATAAGAGCCGGCGGGTTTTTCAAGGGGAATCTCATGGTAGCGCAGCCCCTGGCTATTGGTCTGGAACAGATACTTGAATTCCAGGGTCTCTATTTGCTGCTGATAATTGGGAGGGTGGGCCACCTGCTCCGAAAGTTCTGATGGAAACTTGAAAAGGACGAGAATTCGATCGGCGACAATGGAGCAGATAAAAAAGGTCACAACCATGACAAGAATGCCGGATAAAAGCGGGCGAAACTTTCCAAAATGACTGCCGGTCATCCATCACTCCTTCAACGGCCGTAGCCTGCTTTCAATCTACCCCGTTTTCCGGACACTTCAAGCCGCTGATTTTTTGAACCTCCGGGCTTGCCTTGCGCCCGTCCCAAAGCTAAGATTGAGCAAAAAGGAGCAGGGATGAAAAGAGCATATCTTTTGGTGCTGGCAGTCCTGGTATTGTCATCGTTGCAGGCTCAGTCGCAGCCTCTCCCGCAGCCGTTGCGCGTGATGAGCTTCAACGTCCGCTGCTTGGCGCCTGAAGACAATTTCCGCGACCTCTGGTGGCTCCGGAAAGACGACCTGGCCAAAGTCATCCTGGAAAACAACCCCGAACTGATAGGCATGCAGGAGGTCTATACCCTTCAGGCCCACGGCTTGGAGAAATATTTGAAGGACTATTCCTGGTTCGGCCCTCCCAGGGATGACGGCAAAAGCAAGGGCGAACGCAATCCCATCTTCTACAAGAAAGACCGGCTCGAACTGCTGGAACAGAACACCTTCTGGCTTTCCGAGACCCCGGAGACGCCCGGGTCGCAATCCTGGGACTCCGCCTGCAAACGCATCGTCACCTGGGGCAAGTTCCGGGACAAGGCCACCGGCAAAATCTTTTTCCAATTCAACACCCACTTTGACCACAAGGGCCCCCAGGCCCGGGAGATGAGCGCAAAGCTTCTGGTCGCGCGCGTTAAACAAATCGCGGGCGCAACGCCTTTCTTCGTGACCGGGGATTTCAACACCACTGACCGGTCCGTCCCTTACCAGACCATCACTTCTCGCATGCCGGACGCGCGCGAACTTTGCGCCTCTCCCCGGGGCCCGCGCAACACCGCCTGGACTTTCAAGCCGGGCGTTCCGCCCGACCAGCGCATCGACTATATTTTCGTTTCCCGCGGGACCTCCGTCCCGCTATACGCGGCCCTGGACCAGACCTATCACAACGGCCGCAAGCCCTCGGACCACGTCCCGATCATGGCTTTGCTGCTCCTGCCCTGAAATGGGGTCAGAGCTCTGTTTTATGTTTAAGCAGTTTTGCATATATATTGGATTGAGTTAAGTCTGGGCAAAGCCGTGGTACAAGGCCCTTGCGCGGTCCTGCTATTGCGGGAGTCCGGAAATCCTTGCGGCGACCTCTTTGGCCTCGGCCATGATCTCGGCCACGATCTGCTTCATGGGCTTGACGTTGTGCACCAGGCCGATGCCCTGTCCGACCGAGATGGTGCCCTTCTCCACGTTGCCCGACTCGAACATGGCCTTGTCCTTTTCCCCGGCCGCGGCCTTGACGATCTCATCCAGGGTTGCGTGCCGGGCTTCAAGGTCGAGAATGGTCTGGGCCACGGAATTTTTCCATACCCGGTGGGTGTTGCCCAACGTGCGCATGACCAGCACGGTGTCGGTCTCCTGAGCCTTGACCAGCGCGTCCTTCAGGTTCGGGTGGATCGGGCACTCGTCCGCCAGCAAAAACCTCGTGCCCATGATCACGCCCTCGGCGCCCAGCGCCAGGGCCGCGACCAGGCCGCGGCCGTTCACAACCCCTCCCCCGCCGATCACCGGGACCTTGAGCTCCTCGGCCACGCGCGCGATCAGCACGAACGTGCCGATGTCCAGGATGCCGGTGGCCCCGCCGTTTTCGTAGCCCACCACCGTGATCATGTCCGCTCCCAGCGAGACCGCTTTGTTCGCGTAGCGCAGGCCCACGCATTTGTGAATCCAGGTCCTGCCCTTGCCCTTGAGACGAGGCACCAGTTCTTCCGGCGCCTTGTGGCCGGAAGTTTCGATAACCTTGATCCCTTCCTCGTCAATCACGTCCAGGTATTCGTTATTGTCAATCGGACGCATGGCCGGAAAAAGATTCAGGTTAACCCCCACCGGCTTTTTGGTCAGCGACTTGGTCTTTTTCACCGCGGCCCGAAAATCGTCCTTCGTCCTCCACATCGCCGAGCAGATCAGACCCAGGCAACCCGACTCGCTGATCGCGGCCACGTACTCCGGCGTGCCCAAGTGCATCATGGTCCCGCCGATAATCGGATACTCGATCCCCAGTTTCTCCGTAACCCTGGTCTTGAACATTTGACCTCCTCCTTCAGGGATTTGAAATCACCCAGCCGAAACATCTTACCAGCCTCCCCGCTTTTTGGAAAGCCCCGCGTTTCGCCGGGGCGACCGCGGGTTCCTCCTTCCTCTTTCATCTTTCCTCATTCCTCGTTTCTCGCCTGCCCTTCGTAGCTCTCTCAGCCTGTGCTCGTGCTTCGTCAGATAAGAGCGAAGGAGGGTTTCTCTCACTTTGGGCAGACCGGTAGCGTCAAAAATTCAGCGCAACAAAATCCGGGAAAAAATAAAAGGCGCTAAAAGCATGGGTTGATAAGGAAAGAATTCGGTGTTAGGAGTTGGAATTCAAGATGGATTCCTTTTAACCCTTTGACCCTTCCGCCTTTCTTCGGGGCGCAGACACTCCTGTCTGCGGACATTCCGGGCATAGCAATAGCATCCTTGAAATTCAACACTTAGGATGACGGACACTCTCCTGGGCTGAGCTTGCCGAATGCCTTGTCTGTCAATTGCGTTGCGTAGTTAAGGTCCGGCGGAAACCAATCCAATTCCGCGTCGTCCCGCCTTAAAGCGGGATTCAGCGAAATGCCCGCCAGTCCGGTTATCCCTTTATCTAGATCAGGGCCGGAAATAAGGCGAGCCCGGCCTTGCGCGGACCCCGGGGCCTGACCCCATGATTGTCCGCGCATCGAACAATGAAAAACCATGACCGTCCGGAAGAGAGCTCTCACCACAGAGTCACAGAGAACACAGAGAATTCATGGGCAGAAAAAGAGCATAAAGAGGCCCTCTTTTTTAAGACCATCATGGCGTAACAATGCGCTGTCAAAGAACAATCATAAATCGCTGTCATCCGATGTGCAGGCACGCGGCGTCGCGCACCAGGGGGTCTGGCCGGTCAGGAATTCACGGGGTCAGGCCCGAGGGGTCTGGCCTTATCATCGCAGTTTAGACTTCTGCGAAAAGGCCTGACCCCATGAATTTGGGCCTGACCCCGCGAATTCGGGATTTCGGCCTGACCCCATGATTTAGGGCGCGGCGCTGCGGCGCAGATGCGGGACGAGACATGCGGCGGAAAGATTGTTCCGGGGTTCCGGGGTTTCGGTGTTTCGGAGTTGAACTTCGGAACATCGGAACCAGCTCGAGCGACTCGCTCGTGCTTCCGAAACTTCGGAACAACTTTCTTCAAAAGTTGGAGCGAAAGGGGCGCGGGAAAATTTCCGGGCGCTGACTTGCCGCCTGGGTCTTCTCGCCGGAGGGGTCTGGCCTTATCATCGCAGTTCGTTCTTCTGCGAAAAGGCCTGACCCCACCAGGTGATGGTCCTGGCCGCCGGTCCTGTCTTGACTCGGACCGAATTCCTCTCTCCTCTCTTCCCATGGCTGATTAGTGCGGAGCTGTTCCATCCTGCGAAGCGGACCGGGGGGTCTGGCCTCAACATCATTGCTCGCTCTCCGGCGAAGAGGCCTGACCCCAGAATTTAGGTCCGCGTAGCAGGAGACCGGCGGCGCGTATGCGCCGCCCGGCTCTCTGCACTGCCGTTCGTCCTGTCGATAATCGACAGGACTTCTCCTCCCTCTATTAATAGCAAAAAATGTTCACGAGAATCGCGATTGAAATCGCTCGCAAAGAATTGAATTTGAAAGGAAATCTCGGTTTTCGCGCAAATGGGCGGAGTTTTAATCTGACTAAACGAATTTTATCCGCCTTTGGAATCAGCAACTTGCGGGCAGGTTTCGAAGGCTCAAAAACGCGAAAAAACAGGGGTCTGAAAAGATGTAGGGAAAAGGGCAAGTCGCAGGCCTGCCCTTCGTAGCTCTATCACCATATGCTCGTGCTTCGTTAGATAAGAGCGAAGAAGGGGGTCTGAAAATGATTCGCGACTAAGCTCGCTCGCACAGAAGAAATCATTTTATCACGCGCGGGTCGCCCGTACACGTCCATGCATTGTAGGGGCACAGCGCGCTGCGCCCTGGGGCCTGACACCAAGGCCCAAAAAAATTACTTGACATGGGTTGCTTCCTTATGCTAATTTGATGTTGAAGAAACAAGGGGCGATACAAAAACAACTAATAGAGGGGAATGATGAAAAATTTAATAAGGCTTGCGGCTGTCCTTTGTTTGATTATGGAGTTGGCTTTCTTAACCGCTTGTGCCGGCGATGGAGGCGGAGGCGGGAACGACCACCAAACAATCCCCATTCCGGCTGGAACACTGACCGGGATTGTGGTCCAAGACGTCGGTTCAGGGGGTTCGCCCCTGCGGTTCTTGGCCGCGTCCGCGACCACCGGCACGGAGCCTGTGGCCAACGCTAAGGTCAAAATCAAAGGCACGGGCCTTACGGCGACCACCGACAGCGAAGGTAAATTTGAAATCACCGGCGTTCCTTCCGGCGCCCTCGAGGTCGTGGCCGAGGCGGATGAGGACTCGGACGGGAACAACGAAATGGTCAAGAAGATCGGTTTTACCATGCCGGGGAACAATGGCCTTCATTTGGGCTGGCTCAAGCTGGACAAGACCGGAGAGATCGCGGGAAAGGCAACCCTGGCCGGAGCTTTATCCGGGAACCTCGGGATCATCGTGTTTGTGCCCGGGACCTCTTACATAGCCCTCACCGACGATGCCGGCAACTACGTCATCTCGTGGGTTCCGGAGGGGACTTATGAAGTCGCGGCCATGAAAGACGACTACTGCCCGGTATCGGTCACCTCCGTGGCCGTGGCTAAAAATACACGCACGGAAGGAATTAACCTCGACCTCTCGTCCTGCGCTGCAACCGGAAAAATCAAGGGCAATGCTTTCCTCCAAGGGTCCGCAGACCATAGCGGCATACTGGTGGAACTTGTCGGGACCGCGATTTCCACTACCACGGACGCCGCCGGCCTGTGGCAGATGGATTCCGTGCCCGTGGGCATCTACCAGGTAAGGTTTTCAAAAACCGACTACAGTACGGTTATCGTCAACAATGCTTTGGCGTTGGAAGGAGTCGGATATTTCATCGTCAGCAATGTCTTTCTCAACCTGAGCGCAACCACGGATTCCGACGGCGACGGCCTGAACGACGCCGTGGATACAGATGACGATAATGATGGCGTGCCCGATGTCTCTGACGCTTTCCCGCTCAATCCCTCGGAGTCGGTAGATACCGATGGAGACGGCATTGGCAACAACGCCGACCCAGATGACGATGGAGACGGCTATGGATCTAATTGCGCGCTGGGCGTGGACTGCGATGACGGTAATCCCAACGTCTGGACCAGTTGTTCGACCTGCGTGGATTCCGACTCTGACGGCGCCTTCGTCGGCTGCGACGCGTATGCCACGGTAACCGAAGACTGCGATGACGCGGACCGCTTAACTCATCCTGGCGCGCCTGAGCTTGGGTGCGATTCCAAGGACAACAATTGCAACGGGGCTGTGGATGAGTCCGAGACCGTTACTTTTGCGGATCCCGACCTGGAGTCCCAAGTCCGGGCTGCCATTCCCAAGTTGATCGGGGATATTTTAAACACTGACTTCTGCAGTCTTACAATCCTGGATGCGGCAGAGACCACCGTTGCCGACTTGGGCGGCTTGGAATATGCCACCGAACTGACTGAGCTTTACCTTTACGGCAACCAGATCATCGACATTTCCGCTCTTTCCGGGTTGACCAATTTGACCAAGCTTATGATTCACGCAAACTGGATCAGTGACATTTCCGCCTTATCCGGCTTGACTAGTCTTAACTACCTAAGCCTTTCGTGGAACCCGATCAGCAATATTTCCGCCTTTTCCAGCTTGACTAACCTTACCACTCTATACCTTGTGGATAACCAGATCAGCGATATTTCCGTTCTTTCCGGGTTGACCAATCTGACCGACCTTAACCTTGGAACGAACCAGATCACTAATATTTCTGCTCTTTCTGGGTTGACTAGTCTTACCGGCCTAGCACTTCACGATAACCAAATTATCGATATTTCCCCTCTTTCCGGTTTGACTAATCTCACCTATCTGTGGCTTGGCCAAAACCAAATCAGCGATATTTCCGCTCTTTCCGGCTTGACTAATCTCACCAAGCTGTGGCTTGACCAAAACCAGATCAGCGATATTTCCGCTCTTTCCGGCTTGGTCAATCTAGTCGAGCTTTACGTCTTTCAAAACCAGATCAGCGACATTTCCGCGCTCATTGCTCTTCCCTGGTCTGGCGGCGGGGACTGTCTTACTATCCAGGACAATCTTCTGGATAGCGGAGATTGCGCCAACATAAACACCCTGAAGGGAAAAGTTAACACCTTGGTGTACAGCCCGCAGAATACAGGCTCATTGACTTGTCCATGATTTGAAGTTTTTATCTCGGTTGGGTGCAATCCCCCAAGTAGTTAGAAACCGAGAACCCCCAAATGAGAGTTGATCCCTGCCTTGACCTGGCGCCATTCGTGTCTGACCCCATCGCGCTCATTTGAGCCGGGGGAGGGAATGTTCTAGAATTCGGATAGGACTGCAGGGAAGGAGGGGCGATGCGGGGGTCAATCATATCGGTTATTCTGGGGATTTTTCTTCTGGCCCCGGCGAGCGGGTTGTGCCGGACCAAGCCGGGCCTGCCGGATTTTCTGACCGCGCCGGGCGACAAGACCGGCCGCAAGTGCGTGATGTTCATCTTCGGGCATTATGACGACGACTCGGCCATTTCCGGCACGATCAACATGTTTGTGCGCGCGGGCTGGGAGGTGCATTCGGTCTGGGTGACGCATGCGGGCATGGGCAACGAACTCTGGGGAACCACCACCGAGCGCAAAGCGGAGATGATGCGGGCGGTGGACTTCGAAGGCGTGCCTCGCGCGAACCGCCACGTGCTTCCCCCGCTGGACCGCGAGGCGGTCAAACACATGCCGCTGATCATGGACGAGGTCACCGCGCTCGTGATTAAATACAAACCCTCGCTCATCATCACCTGCGCCTACGAAGGCGGACACTGGGACCATGACGCTTCCTGCGTGGCCGGATACGTCGCTGCCAGACGCTCGGGCCTGGAGATCACCCGTTACGAAATCCCGACTTATAACGCCGCGGGCTGGCGCATCCAGCCCTATCTGATGAACCATTTCATCAAGGCCTGGGGCCCGTGGGAATACGTGAACCCTGATTGCGAGGGCTGGAAAGTTCGGCGGCAGGTCCGCTACGGTTACAAGAGCCAGTGGTTTTTGATGGTGCCGGAAGGCGCCATCTTCGCGTACCGGCACATGATGGGACGGGGCGAGCCCATCCGCAAAACCCCGGACTATAATTTCCTGGCGCCGCCCCACCCCGGCACCGAAATGGTCTCGCGCTCCGTGGGCGCGCTTAAAGGCCATCGCTTCTCCGAATGGCGGGACGCGGTGGCGTCTATACCGGAGTTCAAATCGAATTGATTTGATTCGCGAATAAATTCGCTCGCACAGAAGAATAATGATTCGCGGCTGAAGCCGCTCGCACAGAAGAGAAGAAAAGGAGAAAAGCAGATGAAAAAGTTTATTTGGCTTGTGGCTCTGGCGGTTTGCATTCCAGCCTACGCTAAAAAAGGCGGGGAGGTGGTCATTGCCCGGGGAGACGGCCCAACGCCGGCGATCAACGGTCCGCGGGTGGTGGGGACAACGCCCGGAAAACCTTTCCTGTTCCTCATACCGGCCACCGGCGAACAGCCGCTTTTATACAGCGCCAAGAACCTCCCGGCCGGACTATCGCTCGATCCCAGAACCGGGATCATCACCGGCTCGGTCGAAAAAGAAGGCGCGCATGAATTGGAATTGACGGTCAGCAACAAGCTGGGCGAGGCCAAGCGGCGCCTGACCATAATCGCGGGCACGGGCAAGCTGGCGCAGACTCCTCCCCTGGGCTGGAACTCCTGGAACGTTTGGGGTCTTTCGGTGAGCGCGGACAAGGTCAAGGCCGCGGCTGACGCCATGGTCTCTTCCGGCCTGGCCGCTCACGGTTTCCAATACATCAATATTGATGACGGCTGGGAAAAAGGCAAAGGCGCCGCGGGCATCCCGCTGCTCCATTACCTCATGCCCCCGCGCGATTCCGGCCGCGCCCCGGACGGAGAAATCCTGACCAACAAAAAATTCCCGGACATGAAAGAGCTGGCCGATTACGTGCATTCCAAGGGACTCAAGCTCGGCATCTATTCCTCGCCCGGACCCTGGACCTGCGGCGGATACGCGGCCAGCTGGCAGCACGAGCAGCAGGACGCGGAGACCTACGCCAAGTGGGGCATTGACTATCTCAAGTATGACTGGTGCAGCTACGCCACGGTGGTGGGCGGCAACAGCCTGGAAGACTATCAAAAGCCCTACATCGAAATGGGCGAATACCTCGCCGGAACCGGCCGGGACATCGTGTTCAGCCTTTGCCAATACGGGATGAAAGATGTCTGGAAATGGGGCGCGGAAGTGGGCGGAAACCTCTGGCGCACCACCGGCGACATCATGGACACCTGGAACAGTTTGTCCGGGATCGGGTTCAAGCAGCCCGAGATCGCGCAATACGGCGGACCTGGCCACTGGAACGACCCGGACATGCTGGTGGTGGGCAAGGTCGGCTGGGGAGTCCTGCTCCACAAGACCCGGCTGACCCAGGCCGAGCAGGTCACCCATATAACCATCTGGGCGATGGAAGCAGCGCCGCTCCTCATCGGGTGCGATATGTCCAACCTCGATGAGTTCACTCTCGACCTCCTCACCAACGACGACGTGCTTGAAATCGACCAGGACCCGCTCGGGAAAGAAGCGACCGCCAAAGTCAAAAATAATGACTTCGAAATCTGGTCAAGGCCGCTCTTTGACGGAACCATTGCCGTGGCCATGTTCAACAAATCCAAAAAGCCGCTTGAGATAACCGCCAACTGGTCGGACCTGGGAATTCAGGGCAGCCACCCGGTGCGAGACCTCTGGCAGCGCAAAGACCTCGGAAAATTCAACGGCTCTTTCGAAGCCATTGTGCCGCCGCATGGAGCAGTGATGATCAAGATCGGAACTTCTCATCAATAATTTTCAACCGCAAAGGACGCAAAGAGCGCAAAGGGAATCAATACGATATGAGTATGGCTCACTGATTGATTATTTGGCTGCTATTACTCTTTTTCGGAGGTCCTTATGTCGTTCAGAAATTTCTCCGTTGCCCTTTTGGTGACAATGTAGAACGGAATGAGGCGCAATAAGAATATATCACCTTCTATTTCGAGAACGGGATCACCGGGGCTTCCGGGATGCATGAAACATTTGCGTCCGAGTATGGCATTATGGGTAAGGCGGCTACGATAATATTTGTAGAGAACGTCAATGGAGTCTTTTGTAAGCTGTAAATTGTAATACTTTTGATGGTTGAAAATATCAAAGTGTTTTCTTACACTTCCACTAAGGATATATTCTCCTATCGTGTCGGCAATCGAAAATAGGAGTATTGCGGCAGGATATCCATAGCAACCAGAATTTCCCCAAACCTTCGGATCCTTTTTATAATACACACAGTCGCGTGCAACATTTATCATCTCCGATAAAGATTCCTGACGCATTGCTTCGAATGAAGCGTGTATAGCCAAGGTTATCCTCCTTGCCTATTTCAATCAGTCTCTCAGCAACTTCCCTTTGCGCCCTTCGCGCTCTTTGCGGTCAAAATCACTTGTTGAATTTATGCACGGCATCGATCATGGCCGCGACGTTCTCAACCGGGACGTTGGCTTGGAGGTTGTGGACCGAGTTGAAGACAAAGCCGCCGTTCCTGGAGAAGATTTCGCAATTGCGCAAGACTTCCTCGCGGACCTGGTCAGGCGTTCCGAAGGGGAGAGTTTTCTGAGTGTCCACTCCCCCGCCCCAGAACACGATCCGGTCGCCGTAGCGTTCCTTCAAGTTTTTCGGATCCATGTTTTTGGCGGAGAGCTGGACCGGGTTGATGATGTCAAAGCCGGAATCGATGAAGCTTTCCATGAAGACTTCCACCGCGCCGCAGGAATGCTTGAAAATTTTCCAGCTCGTGTTTTTGTGGATCCAGTCGTTGAGCTTCTTGTAATAGGGCGCGTAGAGCGATTCAAAGGTCTTGACCGAACAGAACTGCGAGTCCTGGGTGCCGAAGTCCGTGCCGCAGGTGAACACCGCGTCAACCGCATCCTTGGCCGGCTTGCTTATCTTCTCCAGGTTGGCGATTGCGATTTCGGTCTGCCGGGCGAATATTTTGTGGATATAATCCTGCCTGGTCACGGTTGACATATACCACTCGGTCACGTCGCGTATGCCCTTGGGCTGTTTGAGGAACGGGGCCGGGACCAGGGCAATGTCTCCCAGAGCGCTTCCGCCGAAAGTGGCGAACACCGACCTGCTCGAAGCCGCGGCCTGTTTCAGTTCGCGCTCAAAATATTTCAACTCCTCCCTGGTAACCGGGGTGAACTCTTCGAGGTTGTCTTCAAAATTGAGTGCAGCCTCGTCAATCAATTCCTGCCGGATGATGGTGTCAAAGAAATATCCGCTTTGGGGCATGTGCCCGCTGGCAGGGACAGAGGTGTCTCCTTCCGGAAAAATGTAAAGCCCGCCTCCGGGAGCAGGCGCAGTCTTGAAATGCTTTGAGACCAGCACCGCCTGTCCCCACGGCGTCTTGAATTCCTTCCAGTTCTCATTGGCAAAGCCGAAAAGTGTTGCCCGCGGAAAAACCCCGATGGTGTCAATCCCCATGGCCTCGGCCAGGTCGTCCTCCACCATGCCCAGGAACTGGTAGGGCTCATGGACCTTGACCGGCCGCTTTTCCAGGCCGTAATGCTCGCGCATTTTGGCCACGGCAATGGCATGCATGCCCGTAACTGCGGAGCTTCCGAAGTCAACCGGAATTTTGCCCCCGCCTTTGTGGTCCAAAGCGCGCCGCATTCTTTCTTTATAGCCCATTCCGCCTCTTCTCCTCTAGCAACTTTTATGGGGTCAGGCCGAAATCCCATGGGGTCAGGCCCAAATTCATGGGGTCAGGCCTTTTCGCAGGAGAACGAACTGCGACGATAAGGCCAGACCCCTTGGTACGGGCGACCGGCCGGTCGCCCCTACTTCTGCCACATTCGTTCGATCTCTTCCAGGGTCTTGTTCTTGGTTTCGGGCACGAAGATGATAAACACGAAGAAAGCGACCACGCACACGATTGCGTAAACAAAGAACACGTCGCCCTTGAGTTTTTCGAGCATGTAGGGAAAAAATTCCGAGACCAGGAAATCGGAGAACCAGAGCACCACGGTGGCGATGCCCATGGCCGTGCCCCTCACCTTGGTGGGATAGATTTCCGCGATCACCACCCAGACCACCGGGCCCATGGCCACTGCGAACGAGGCCACGTAGCCCAGCACCGAGAGCAGCACCCAGGGCCCTTCGGTCTTGCCGTAATGGAACGCCGCTCCCAGGAAAAACAGGAACACGGCCATGCCCGCGGCGGTGAAGACCAGAAGCGGCTTGCGGCCGATCTTGTCAACCAGGTACATGGAGACGATGGTGAAGACCAGGTTGACCAGGCCCACCAGCACCGTGGCGTTGATCGCCGCGGTGGTGCGCAGGCCCGCGCTCTTGAAAATCTCGGGCGCGTAATAGATCACCGCGTTGATCCCGGTGATCTGGTCGAGGATGGCGAGCGCGATTCCGAGAAAAAGCGCGGCGCGGATCCCGGGCTTGAGCAAATCGAAAATCGAGCCGCCTTCCTGCGATAGCGCGGCCGCAATCTCTTTCAGTTCGGCCCGGGCATGGGACTCACCGCCCACCCGGGTGAGAATGGCAAGCGCTTCCTCATTCCTCCCCTTCTTGGACAGCCAGCGCGGGCTTTCCGGCACAAGGAAGATCAGGGCGAAAAAAACCAGCGCGGGAAGCGTTCCGGAGCCGAACATCCACCTCCAGCCGGTTGTCTGGTTCCAGGCCTCGGTGCTGAACGCGGCGATGCGCGCGTTCACGAAATAGACCACGAGCATGCCCGAGACGATTGCGAGCTGGTTGACCGCGACCAGTCTCCCGCGCATTCGCGCCGGGGAAATTTCGGAGATGTAGAGCGGGGAGACGATGGACGCGGCGCCGATTGCGAACCCTCCCAAAATCCTCGCGGCTATGAACTGGGCAAGGCTCTGCGGGATTGCGGCGCCTGCGGCTGAGAGCGTGAAGAGCATGGCCGAGAGCATGAGCACTTTTTTACGGCCCATGGCGTCGCTGAGCGCCCCGGCCGAGCCCGCGCCGAATATGCATCCGATCAAGACGCATGACACCGCCCATCCGGTCTGGATGGAATCAAGCTGGAAATGGTCGCGCATGTAGCCGATGGCGCCCGAGATCACCGCGGTGTCGTACCCGAATAAAAGCCCGCCCAGAGCCGCGACCACGCTGATCATGGCAACGTAGGCCGTGCTCCCTTCTCGATTTGCCAAATGGTCCGTCATCTTTAACTCCGCCCGAAACTTCTTGGACTCCAACAAGTGTAACCGGAACCCAAGCGCAGGGCAAATTTTACAACCCTTGATTCCCGGTTGATTCCTGCGCGTCGAACTCGCTTTGGAGTGCGGCGGCTCACTCCTGCGCCAAGGCTTCGGAGCACAGGTCGGCCGCCGCTTTGAGGGAGGCCATACTGACCCCCGGACCTGCTGAGGCGAAGGCTTATGGCAATCAGTTAATTGAGGGGTGGGCATAATTATATGCCATCCAAGATTTCTTTGACCCCCGATAACCTGGAACCGCGCTTCCAATTATAATAGATCAAGAGCTGGTAGCAGAGCACGATCAAAAGCATGATCGCC
>Ga0315294_10000457_pt1 | contig 43588 bp, 71 predicted proteins | sample YL17G13_40_MG_FD_203626 | JGI IMG/M metagenome (GOLD analysis project Ga0315294, IMG submission 203626) | Sediment microbial communities from Yellowstone Lake, YNP, Wyoming, USA - YL17G13_40 | ecosystem: Environmental > Aquatic > Freshwater > Lake > Sediment | place: USA: Wyoming | collected... | reverse complement strand
TGGGAGGTGGATGGTGGGGATACGGAGATGAAGACGGCGGATGATATGGATATGCAGAATATGCAAATTAAGGGGATGTGTGTGGAGAATAGGACGGATGATACTGGGTGTACACAAACTGGAAGATTATGGTTTAGGACGGATGTATAATGAATGAAGTTATTGGCGCTGAAGCAGATGATACTAGCCTCTACTGGGGACATTATGGAACTATACCTTGGACTCAAGGTTGGGTAAATGACTATTTGTCCCTTGGTTATTTTTCATATCCTCTTGAGGGTGACAACTACATACAAGATACATATAACTTATCTTTGCGTTACACAGGAGTCAATATCCCCCAAGGAGTTACTATTATAAGTGCTTATATTACAATGAAAGGTTCTGGTGGTAGTGCTCCAGAGATGCCTTGGGTAGATATAGATTTTGACATCCATGGTGATGATGTAGATGATGCTGTAGCCCCCACAGATGTCACAACATTTATAGCTCTCGCGGAGACGACTGCTACTGTTAGGTGGCAACTCTCAGGAGAATGGGGCACTAATGTAGAAAGAGATACTCCTGAATTAAAGACTATAGTTCAAGAGATAGTAAATAGAGGAAGTTGGGTAAGTGGAAACGATATGCAGTTTATACTATCTGACCATAGAATTAAGTATGCGGATTGGCCTCCTCAAGAAGCAAAGAACTCTCTTGTCGACTTCTTAGACTACGGTAGTAGTTACTATAATCAATTAACTATAGTATATTATTTAGATAAAGGTTTACGTATATATAAAAGTGGAGCAGTAACAAATATTGGAGTTCTACCCTTAGAAGCAACACATAAATTAAGGTTTAGAAATGGCGCTACCACATACGGTATCCCACTCATCGCCACGGGAGGGGCTGATGATAGTGGAGTGAGAATATATGATGGAAGTGCTGTTAAAGCGTTACCTAAGATATAAAGGAGGAACAATATGGCTGATGTACCTAGATGGTTAACTTGGCCCTTACCAGAAGAGTGGTTTCAGGATGAAGAGGGTGGGATAAAGAAGACATCCACCTTATCTCCTGAACAAGAAGCCTTGATGAAGGGGTTAGGAGAGTACTTACAGGCGAATATGGGGAAGGGAGCGACCCCTTGGACAGGAGCGTTCACAGCTCCAATGACGAGCACTGAACAAGCTGGGATGGGACTACTTAATCAATATGTGGGAGGGGGAGTTGGAGAGACAGCGAAGACTGGATTAGGGGCGTATAATCAGATGATGCAGGTAGACCCTAATCAGATAGCTGCAAACTATATGAAATACACCGCCCCATCAGAACAGAGATATTTGAAAGAGGTATCGATACCGACATTCAAAGAGTCGATGGTTCCAGGGGGAACGCTTAGGTCGACAGGGACGGAGAGAGGTATAGGAGACATTATATCTAAGTTTGGTGAAGGACAGTTGGGGAGGATAGGGGAGACGATAGAGTCAGCAAAAACTAGAGCAGCATCTCTAATCCCCCAATTATCGACGATGGCGGGGATAGAAGGTGGAGTGCCACAGATGGAAGCTGCATTCCAATATGGACAGTTACCTCGGATGATAGAGCAGGCAGAACTGACAGCGAAGATAGAGGAATTTAAGAGGACAACACCTGAGATGTCTCCTCTAATTGATAAGATGTTAGGATACTTAGGAATATCCACAGTTGCAGCCTACAACCAACCTTATCGTCCCTCTCCCTTTATGCAGATACTAACAGCAGCAGCAAGTGGAGCTGGACAAGGAGCAGGTATGGCGATGGCTGGGGGTGCTTAGTTTAGTAAGTTCAATTATTGAACTTACGACAAGACGGAGGATAATATGCCACAGTTACAATGGTTAGGCGATATAGAGAAAGAGACAGGTGGTGGATATCTGGCGAAAGCATTAGGAGGCGGAATTTCGACAGGATTGCAGACGTATGTGGGAACAAGAGAGAAACGTATAGAACAGGCAGAAGAGAAGCGAAAGGCATTAGCGTCGGAAGAGATGGATAAGAAGAAGCTAGAACTTATGCAACAGCAATCAGATGCAGATGTTATAAAAGATATGACAGACACAATGAAACGCATTCCTATTGATAAACAGTCGCAAGCGTGGTTACTGATGAAAGATTTTTTTAAGGCGAGAGGTCGACCTATGGACACTGTGATAGACCAGTTGTCGCAGATACCTATTACACCCGACACTGATTTAGAAGCAGGTATATTCAGGTCTGTGTTTGGAGAAACTACAACTACATTCCCATCTGTATCTGCTGCTCCATCTCCAACAGGCCCTCTCAACCCTCTCCGTGTCTTGCCTGGTTATGCTCACTACGGAAAATCGGAGGAAGGGAAGAGACGGGCATATAATGCATTAAGAGTCAAAGGGATATCGATGGAGGAAGCTAAGAGGAGAGCTGGAATAAAATGAGAGACTTCTATGAAGAGGAGATAATTGGAAAGTCGACTGGTGTAAAGGACTATTACGAAGAAGAGATTACTAAGAAGTCCACGCCCCAAGACTTCTATTCTGAAGAAATAGAAGGTAGTCGTGCTCTACCCACTCCTATTCCAAAGCCGTCTTTTATAAAGGAAGTCGCTAAAGCTCCTCTCCGCGGAATTGAACAGAGTCTGGCTGGATTAGGGGCGATGACACAGTGGATAGGAGAGACCAGCGGGCAGTTCAGACATCCTCTTTGGAATGACAAGATGAAGTCCATCAATGATAGAGTGTCGAAGAAGATAGCGGATTGGGGAGGATATGCGGCAGATTGGTGGCAGGAACAATCAATGAAAGGGATGGAGGCGCCTGACCCGACCGTGTTTGCTGGAACGTTTATGCAGAACCCATCTTGGACACGAGCAGTCGCTACAATAGCAGGAGCGATACCATCCCTCGCTACAGCGACAGTTGTGTCGATAGCAACTGGTAATCCAGTCATTGGAGCTGCATCTCTAGGTCTGCCTGAGGGAGCATTCCAATATAGAGAAGCGAGACAGTCTGGAAAGAGTGTAGCATTGTCATCTGCTTTAGGCGGGTTATCGACAGTAGGAAATACACTGTTAGAGGTTATTCCGTTGACTAGGTTTATGAGAGGCGGCTCTAAGACACTAGTAAAAGACATATTTATAGGTGGTGTCCAAGAAGGTAGCGAGGAAGTGCTACAAGCACTGTGGACTAATACTATAGCCAAATTAGGATATGACAAGACGAGACAGTTGACGGAAGGAATGGTGGAAGGGTTCATCGCTGGAGCTGGAAGTGGTGGGATAATGGGCGGGTTGACGTCTGGTCGAGGCATTCAACTAGATAAGGTTATAGACGACGCAATGAAGAGTGGAGTGACGCCGCAAGAGATAGAGGTGATGCAGGATGCGGTGAAGAACCAGATTATATCGAAGGCAGATGACATAGATGATGTGTTGGAGTTGGCGGCTAAGACAGAGTTGGGGAAGAAGTTGCAGGAACAGATGAGGGCGAAGGAAGAGGTTCCACTTCATCCTGTAGAGGCTGGAAGAGAGGCATTAAGGGAAATCTATCCAGAAGAGGTTCCAACCGTGACTGAACCAATAGCAGAAGAAACCGTCTCCAAAATAGTCTCCAAATATCCTCAGCGAATAGTCGACCAGAAATCTCTGGAAGAGGTTGGGAATGCGATTGCGGGAGAGATGGGGATTATACACCCTATTACGTGGAGATATCATAAAAGTAGCAAGATGGGTCATGGCGCAACAATTCAAGTTCCTCGAGGTTTAGGTAGAATTTATATTAACCTTTCAGTTGGTCCTTCTGGAACAAGAGAGAGTTTAGCTAAAGCAGCAATTGCAAGAGGAGTAGAACCAGAGAAAGCCTGGAAAGGTTCAGGAAAATACCCTGTTGCTGAATGGTCAAGTAGTCAAGGTTCTATAAAAGGTACGATAGTTCACGAATTTATACACGCGTTACCAGAATTTCGAGCATTAAGTAGCCGAGCACAACATCCACAAAGTTTCTATGATAGATTAGCTGAAGAGAGAGCAATGCGCCTCTTCGACGTCGTTGTCAGACCTATTAGAGAAGAATGTGCAATAATGAGAGAAGCAGGAGACGCTCCCGCTCAACCTTCCCAACCATTGCCACCAGCAGAACTTCCAGGCGACATCATTATGGAAGTCATTGACAAACCTCCCGTCCTCCCTACCCCTTCTAAAGGAGTCGATGTAGGTGAGCCAGTGAAAGATGTCAACGAACCTAGACTTAGTAGCAAACAACGAGCCGCCATCCACATCATCAAGAAAAGAGATGGCATAAGTGACGCCGATTACAGGACAATAGTCAGTGAAACCACAGGTGGACGAACAGACTCCGTCAAAGACATCTCCTATTCCGAAGCCCTCCTCATCATTCGTCGACTGTCTGGAAAGGTTGGACCTCCATCGACTCTAACCACAGATAAACCGATAGGTCCTGAACGTGACATCTATTTGTGGGAACAATTAGCAGGTCCTCGTAACGTCATCCCTCGAGTTTGGCAACCTTTCTCCTCCGCCCACGATACCTTCATTAGGGAGGCGGAAGGGATAGCTGCACAGTTGAATGAATTGCGGACTAGACCGCATCGAGCAGATATGTTGCAGAAGTATTCCGATGGCTTAATCGACATCAATGAACTATCTGCTGATGAACAGTTTATAGCAAAGAGAGTCGACGAACTTGTTTTCGACCCGATGGTCAAACGACTAGATATACCTAAGGAGAGAATAATTTCTCGCTACTTCCCCCACATCTTCTATCAAGATAAAGGGGTGTGGCAGAGATGGACAACTAGACTAGACAATCAACAGAAACAGTTGGTCGCTGATTATCTGGATGGCTCCCTATCCAAAAAGTCGTACGCAATGATAAATCAGTCTGGATGGCAAGCCATCAAAGAGATAGCGAACACGTTGACAATACCAGACGAAATGTTGAGATTGGTGCCGAAAGAGTTATGGTGGAGACATCTCCAACCGAGACTATACAATACAAAGGGATATCGCACCGATTATTGGGGTGTTGTTCGTTCATACTTGTATGGTGGACTTCGTAAGTATCATATGGACACCGCTCTCGATGAGACTCGTCGATATATTGCAGCTCTGCCAGAGAGGAAGAAATCATATGCGGTGAGATGGACACAGAAGGTGATGGGACAGAAAGGGGTCGTCCAGAAAGCTTTCAATGATATGCTCAACAATTCTTACGCAAGGTTCGGTAACAAAGCTAGTCTCCTCCGTATCCTCGAACCATCTAGACTGTCTATGGACTTATCTTTTATGTATTATATACGGATGCTCGGTTTTGCCATCGACTCTTCAGTTCGCAACCTCTCCCAAACGTTATTGACAACATTGCCGACAGTAGGACCTAAAAACCTAGCCATCGGTTATCTACAATTGCTAACAAAAGAAGGTCGCCACACGATACACGAAGATGCAGTTATGAGGGAGTATGAGAAGTTAATACAAGAGTATGTTCGACCATTGGTAGGGAAGGAGTCGTTGGACAAAGTTCTAAACCTTACATCAAGTATCCTTATGACCCCCTTCAAGATGGCAGAGTATGTGAATAGAGGTGCGTCGTATCTAGCGGCTATTGAATATCAGAGAAGAGGAGGCGCGCTTCCAACTAAATCTCTCCAGGCTGCTTTCGACATCTCCAACCAATCAGTGTCCAACTTCGCCAAACTCATCGAACTCCATACCCAATATGAATATGGCACGTTCGGTAACTCACCCTACCTACAAAACCCCATCTATCGAGGTCTCTTTCCCTTCACTTCCTTCCCCTTGAAGACAATAGAGTTCTGGTCTTACCAATTATATGGACGACACGATACCAAATGGAACCAGACTGCGTGGAGAGGAGTGAAGATGTTGGTGACGGCTGGCATCTGTCATTATGTATTCGGTCAAATTATTCCTAAGTATCGACAACTTCGAGAAGGTCTCCTCGGTATCTCCCCTCCAATTCAAGAGATGGATATGTTGGTTAGAGCGCTGACAGGTGATAAGAGTGAGATGGACAAGTTCCGTAACCACTTCTCTCGAACCTTCCCTCTTAGGTATGCTGATAAAATGCAGAGAGTATTCGATGCCAGTGAGAGAGGATGGTTAGTCTATGATGATGAAGGCAATCTAATGTATAAGAGTAACGCTATTGAACAGATAGCTTGGCTTCTCGGTGTCGAAACACCCACCTCCAATGAACGTAGACAGATGGGTCAGCAAATATATGAAGAGAGACTTAGTAGAACCGATGCCTACAATCGAGTCTATCGTCTAATGCACCAGAATAAAATGGAAGAGGCGAAGAAGGTCATTCTACAGAACAAGTTAGACATTCGTCATATTCTAGATGAGTTTATGCACCGTCGACTCGAGCCGAAACAGATGCGGCAAATTAGACGCTTCTACCCAGAAGCTGAAGCTCGATTTCTTAGAGAGTACTTTGAGAAAGACCTACAAGGTGGACAATGACAACCATTTGTATAGCACTCACAGGTTTATTTCTAGTTCTTTGTTTGGTGTCTTTCTCTATTATATTGGTAAGGTGTATGGACAGAATTATAAGAGGCGTTAAATGACCATCTTATTCATCAGTCAATTCGGCGACAGTCTCGGTTTAGCTATGCGCTGTCAGAGCGAAGGTTACTCTACTTTCATCTTCACCGAAAACCCAACCCTATCTGGGGACGGTATTATATCTCGACCTTCCTTTAGTCGTCACGTCATCAATCGAGCTGGCGACTGCATAGCATCGAATACTAATCAACTTCTCTCCGAGACTAAACCAGACCTAGTCATCATCGACGGATACGGTCTAGGCAAGGTCGCTGACTACATTCGAGAACAGAACTTACCCGTGTTCGGCAGTTCCCATTGGACAGACACCCTCTCCACCGACCCCACCTATGTCCGAGACATTCTTCGACGAGTGGGTCTCGACCAATGGAAAGGAGAAGAGGGAGTAAAAGTGGAGGTAGGAGTGTGGTGGAATGGTCTCTCATCTCTGTTTCCTTTTATAGTCTGGAACGAAGACCGCTTTCTCACCGGCTCTCTCGGATGCAGAGTGGACAGTGCCAGCAACATCATCACGTCCCTTCCATCTAATCATCGTCTGATAGTGGAAGGTGTAGGAAAGATGGAGCGATTGCTGAAGAAATCCAAATTTAGAGGTTTGATTTCGTTGCAGTGTGTGGTGACGAAGAGTAAAGTGTATGGTGTCTCTTTTACAACCTTCACTCTATACCTCAGCTCTCTACTAGAACTATATAAAGGTTCGGTCACTGATTTGTTGTTGGCTGTGTCGACCGGACGAAAGTCGACAGGTGAGATGACGACGGACTACGCTCTCTCCCTTCTCCTCTCCGTTTCTCCCTTCCCCAATTCCGCAACAGAGTCTACAAATACTGCAGTGAAAGGTGTAAGTCCGTCCAATCTTCGACACATCTATTTTATGGATGTCTGTAAAAATGGGGCAGGCTATAAGAGTGCAGGCTCGAATGGAAGATTGATGATGGTGAGTGCTAGAGGGAGGGATGTGGGGGAGGCAAAGAAAAGGGTGATGAAGACCATCTCCAATCTAGACATCATCGACGTCCAGTATAGAGTCGACCCCACCACCCGCTATCAATTAGAAGAAGGAAAACTTATTGAATGGAACTACCTAAACTGATATAATATCCCGTTCGACAAAAACTTCGTCTCATCAGCTGTCGTACATAACTTCAATATCTCCTTAACTTGTGTCTTACTCATCCTTGGTCTAAGCTTCCCATCTACACTTATCTTCTCACTTGCCTTCGAAAGCCAATTATCATACATTATCAATACCATTCTCATAGCCACCTCCGTCGTAATTTCAATAATTGAACTTACTAACCTCACTACACAGTTAGCCGTCTTTCTGCTCCCACCCTTCCTTATCGTTGTTCACACACAAGTCCCTCATAATCTGAGCGTTCAACTGTATCTCTATGTAGTTCGCATCTGGGTAGCAGTCCATAAAATGTTTACACTCCCTACACGTCCCCATCATCTACCCTCCCCCTTTCATCTTAAACCACCTCTTCCCATTTTTCATATACTGCACCACTCTATCCCCCGACGTCAAATCCGTCAGTATCTCCTCCAACATCTTAGTATTCATACAGTATGACACCTGCCTTGATAGTTGCACAAACTCCATCTCCCCCTTTCTGCATATTGTGCGGTACACCTTCTCCATATTCTCCCCCACATCCGTCATCTGTATCAACCTCAATGTGTCGGGTAAGTATTGCTCATTCTTATTCAACGCCCGTAACGCCATCTTCAACTCAATCTCATCCACTACCAAACTCGACGACTTCGACGCCGATAGACACATCGCCACCTTCAACAACGTATCGTGCTTGCGACCGAAGTATCCATCCAACGATGCATATGGTGTCGTCTCTGGTTTGAATACTTGCGTATACCAATCCTCAAACCACTCCCTCGCCTTCCCCGTCAACGTATACTGTCCACTCATCTTCCCTATCACCTTCAGGTCATGCATCAACTTCCCCTTCAATGTCGCCATCTCATCCGTCATCTCAGGAAACGCCACCAACTTCTCTGGCTTATCTTGATATACAAATATAATTCGACTCGTAAATCCACCTCCAACTGCATGTGGTGGCATACTATCCTTCAACCACTGTGGTGTCGTCCCCGCTATCATATTGCAGTATACCAAATCCATCGTCTCCTTCCCTCTCATCATCGTATGATATTCAAAATGCTTCGGGCAATCATACCACTTCGTCAACAGTTGCATCAAATCCATATTCTTCGCCTGCCCCCCTAAGAAGACACCCAACTCATCACTAACTATCACCCCTCCACTTACCCCCCTCTCCTTATATCCATCAACAAATATGGAGATGAGTGCCTCTGGCGTCGTCTTCTGACTCACCATCACCCCTGTCGGTATCGCCTCCCTATACACCTCAAACCCCATATTGATGGCACTCGTTTTACGGACTCTTGCACTCGCCCCTATCAGCACCACGTAAAGATTTGGATAAAGTGTATAGTACCCTCGGTGTATCCAACATCTCCTCTCTAAGGTGGCGGCTATTACTGAGGTGCCGACCCAGAAGTGGAAGAGAGAGGGTGACTCCTGCCCTTCCGTATAGTCCGCATACGTCGACAACCAATCATCTAAAAGGCGACTACCATTGCGTCCATTCTTATCATTAGCCACTCACTTTTCCTTTCTCTCTTAGTAAACCCAGTAATGTTTCATTAGAAGAATACACGGAGTCAATCAGTTGCTCTCTAGGACTGTCTCTTACTAACTCTCTCTTCCCTATTTTAGCACCACAGTATACGCACCTATCCTTCCCTCTCCTATATACTCTGTATGTATAAACGAATGGGTGGTATTTTCTATCACAGAACTGCCCTATATTACGCCACCTTTTAGTTATCCATACTTTGGTATATAGTTTGTTGAGTCTAGCCCCTATAGTAGTCACACCATCTCCTTCACTACCTTAACTCCACACAATTTACACCTACCCTTCCCCCTTCTATACATCCTATACTTCTGTTTACGCAATGCATAATCAAACTTGTGACGCATACAAACTTCTGCTATACGTAACTCTTGATTAAGTGAGGCAAGCAATTTACTATTACATGCATAACCGATAGCTTCTTTAGCATCCTCATCCTCCACAACTTTTATCCCTCTCCACCACAGACAGGGTTTTCTATCTATCGGTGGTAATTTTCTGCATCTCATCCCAGTTCTCCCCCACCTTCAAATCTACAGGTATCTTTAACTTCCTCCCAAATATCAACAGAGGGATGTCGAATGCTTCCTTCATACAATCTACCGTATGTTGTACATGCGTCTTATTACACTGCACAACAAACGCATCATGTACCTGCAACATCACCTCTATTCCATGTCCCACCTGATATGGAGGTGCATTCAACCTCCCATCTTCTTTCAACTTACAGAACCTAATCATCGCTAGATTGAGGACATCCGCTACTGTAGACTGTGGCACGAACGCATACGCCTCCCTAAACAGCTGGTCTCCCCACAGTCCAAAGAACGTCCTCTTCCTCCCCATCGGTGTCACCATCGTTCTATTCTTCCCCAATCCCGCCTGTATCTTCATATGCCACGCCTTAATCCGGGGGAATGTATCAAAGTATTTCTGCAACAACACCTTCGCTTCACTCTCACTCACCCCCGCCACCTTACTAAACGTCCTAGGACCGATACCATAGTTGGATGCGTGGATGAGATGTTTCGCTATCTCCCTCTCCGACTCCTTATCCCCAGTTGTCACCTCTTCAATAGGTTTATTAAATATCCACCCCGCCACATGCTTATGTATATCAACTCCTCTATTAAACAAATCGACTAGTCTCTCTTCCTCGGATAGATATGCAACGACCCTGGCTTCTGCTTGTGATAAGTCAGCCTCAACAAATACCTTTCCGTCATCAGCCACGAACATCTTCCTACACACCCCTTTTGGAATATTCTGCAGATTTGTTCCACTTCCAAAAACAGATTGTCTGCTAGAAAGTCTGCCAGTTTCAGTCCCTCCAATGACGTATGAACATCGCATCCTTCCATCTTCCCCTCCCTTATCATTCAAATACGTCCCTATCAACTTCTTATTCCCCCTAATCGACAAAATGAGGTCGAATATAGGTGAGTTGAACTTAGTCGACAGCGTATCCAGCGCATCCTCATCTGTAGTCAACTGTGCCGTCCCTTTCTTATACTGAGGTGGGAGATTAAGCTCATCATACAGCAACTCTTTAAGTTGCTTTGGCGACATCACATTGATAACCTTCCCCAACGCCCCCTCCAATTTAGCCTGCAACTCCACCGTCTCCTTCTCATACATCTCCATCGCCTGCACCCTCACAGTCTGGTCAATCTTCACCCCTCTTATCTGCATCTCCAACAATATCTCTATCAATGGGTGCACCAACTTATAATAGAACCCTTTCACCCCAAACTCCTCCATCTCCCTAATGATGACGTCCGCACATTCATACGTCACGCACGCATCCATACAATTATACTTCCAAAACACTTCATCCGTCCCACTCTTCCCCCAATGTTTATAGTATGGTTGTCTAGTATATATAGAACATAGTAAACCTAATGATTTGCCTCCACCTATCCTATGCTTCCCCGTCGCCTGCGACTCACTCGACGCCATCTCAGGATAGACCGTGTGATGTCCACACATCGTATCAAACACCAATCCTCTAACTTCAGTGTGGTATGGGTTTATCTTGAGCATGATAATGTCGAACTGTGCATTCTGTGCAATCTTCTCTACCTTCTCATCTTCCATCACTTCTTTAATAGCTTGCCATATTGCTATCTCCTCCTCTATCCTCCAATATGGTGCCCCTGTCGAATTAGTGAAAGGTATCGATAACGCATACCACGGATTAGGCGCAAACGCAATAGCAGTTATATGTCCATCCTCATCCGTCTCCACATCAAACGATAGCTTCGGCTTCATCTCCATAAACGTCTTCAACTCACTCACCACCCTCTCAAATGATGGTCTAATAGTAAACTCTCTATTCCTTAAACTATATTCAGCAGACATCGATTCTTCTCTGATGCGTTTAAAGTCAAACATAACAAGAGGGATATTGTTCCAAGACCTGAGAAGAGCGGCAGGATGGATGGTAGGTATCACTTTACATCCTAATCCCTTGTTGAACAATATCGACCCCCTCCAATTCGTTATCCCTCTCTCACCTGTCAGTGCACGAAGTGCCTCATTCCCAAGCGCCACCGTCACATTCGGATTACACCTCATAATGTCTGCTTTCAAATATGCTATGCCATCAAGGAGTTCCTGTTTCGGTATATGCTTCTGCTTATCCACATAAAAGTAACCAAAATCATTACCTGGAGGTCTCACTCTCATCACGTTACCGATGCGGCACTCTGTCCTCACCAACCCCGCTTCCATCAACAATCTATTCAACAGCCGCCCCGCTCCACCCACAAACGGCTTTCCCTCTAACTCTTCCGTCGAGCCAGGTGCCTCCCCCACAATATATATCTTCGCATCTCTCGGTCCCTCAAACTCAACCACCCTTCCCATTCTCTTCTCCTCTCATCTCCTCCATCAGTGCCAACTTCGCTAACGTCACCCCCGCATCCGCCATCATTATATACGCCACCTTCTTCAACCTCTCATTAGATAGAAAGTAACCTATGATTATATTCGCCTGATGTTCCAAAAACGCCTTATCTTGTTCTGTTACTACTCTATCCACATTTATTATCACATCCCTCACTCTCACTTCCATCTCCTCTCCCTTCCTCTCATCAATTCAACACCCAATATATAGTGCTGAATATAGGTGGCATAAACCCCACCCACACCATCCTCATAGTAGCTATCCTCCAATATTCACAATACAATCTTCTTATCTCTCTATAATCATAGTATTTCAAACACTATCACCACCTCACCCGATATCAATCTAGCATATCCCACATAATTCAACACCATCTCTTCCTCTATCTCTGCTCCCTCTCTAATTACTAGGAACGCCATATCTACAAACTCCTTCGCCTCCGCATCTATCTCCATCCACACGCACACCTTCTCCCCCAAGTCCGTTGCGCATACAATCACTGACAAATCTGGAACCGTCACCCTATTCTCCCCTTCTTTTAACTCATACCTCGCTATCGTTCTCATCCCCCACCTATCCTTTCAACCACATCACGTTTAGGTTAATTAACGCAGATAGTATATAGAACCACATCTTCCCCACATTCCCACCTATCCCTTCTACTATAGCTGCAAATACAAATAGGCAGACAATTATAATTGGAAATTCATTCATCTATACTTCCTCTCCACTTTCTACTTCCCCCTTCCTCAACTCTTCTAAACGCAGTATTCCCTGACTACAATACTCTTTATCTATATCACACGCCCACGCATTCCTCTTCACCTCCAACGCACTAATCACCGTCGAGAACGACCCTCCATACGGGTCAATCACCAATTCGCCTGGTTGTGTACTCTGCTCAATAATCTTCCGTATTAAAGTGCGAGGTTTCTCCGTCGGATGTACCTTTCGTTGAGGCGCCACCCTCGGCTCCATCCACACATTACTCTGCCCCAACCTATTCAGTGGACGCCTCCCCTTCATACAGAAGAAGAACGCCTCATAGTTACTCGCATATGCATACTCACTTCCTCCCGCCCCTCCCCCTCCTGTCTTATACCACATACATGGCACAGGATTAACATTAAACCCTGCATCCCTAATCATCTTCAACAAATATTCGTAATGTTGTATACCAAACCATAAGTACATGTGACGGTCATCCTTCATCACCCTATAACACTCTCTCACCACGATGGAGATATTGTTCATCACCCTCTCCACCTCATCATCCTGTTTATACACCTTCCCTGCCCACGCATCAATCGACTTAAAGTCCTTATCTAGATTGATTGCATACTGAGGGTCAGTGAACACAAGGTCAACACTGTTCGACTTCAACCTCCTCATCTCCACCTCATTATTCCCACACACTATACACTTAGTATCTATCTCAATCTTCACCCTGTCCGCCAACTCATCCACCAACACCCTCTCCTTCATCTTCTGATATCGTTTCCACGCCGCATCCTTCGACAACTCCTTCCCTATCTCTGGATACTCCTCTATCGCCCTTGCAAGTCGGAGATCACGGCTAACAGTGCCAAGAGAATCACCAACACTATCAGCGGTGTCCCGTATACTCCACCCTCCCCCATGTCCTTTAATAGCACTTCCATATAGCTCCCTCTTTATCTTGTCTATCTCATTCTTCGCCTTCACTTCCTCTTGCCACGTAAAGTCCTTTCGTTTAAGGTTTTCCTCAATCTCAATCTCCCTACGTTCTAACTCCGTCGTCTCCTTCAACTGCTTCACCTCAATCTCCGTAATCCCCAGCAGACGATGAGCCTTCAGTCTACGCTCACCAGCAATCAAGTTAAGTTCACCATCAACGACTATTGGATGCAGCAATCCATACCTCTGTATCGACACCGCCAGCTCCTCTATCTCCCCATAATCTTCTCGAAACCTCTCGTTCGCAACCTTCACATCCTCTACCTTAACCCTCATCTTCTCTCCTTGTTGTTGATAAAGTGGAGGGGGACTAACATCCACGCTAGTCCCCCGTCGTAAGTTCAATTATTGAACTTACTAACCATTTTAGTTAAAGTGCCACTATCGACTCTGTGTCTAAGTCTGACGCTTTCTTTATCGACCCATCATTCTTATCCGTATACGACCTCTCTCCTACTGCTCCCCTAAATCGTCTTCCTAATAGGTCTTCTGATGTAAACCCTCCCCCATCGTTGATGTTGACTCCAACCTTCTCCAGGAACGACCTCAGAAAGTATCTAGTTGCCTTCGTCTTATTGCTAAACTGTCGTCTCACTTTCTTCCCAGCCTGTTCCCCTCCCACGATTTCTGGTCGGATAACAAACGTATACGCCTGTCCCCCAATATCCGTCGACTCCCCAACCACTGGCACTATCTCCAATGGTTCCCTAATCACGAAGTCATAGATATCTGGCTTCACTGGACTAAAATCTTCAAAATCATTAAGCTGTGCATCAATAAGCATTTTACATCCTCCTCTATTTACGTTGGTTACTGTTGACTCTCTATCGTTACCTGCACTTCCTTTGGGAACGGTGTCTCTTTGAAAGCGGTCTTCCTCACATATATCGTCCCAAATATATGCCCAACTGGGTCTCCTTTCTCCTTATACCTCACCGCTCCCTTCGTCTCCTTCTCTAACACCATCTCTACTACCTGTTCCACTTCTTTCACCTCCTCTCCCTTTCTCTATATGCATCTTAATCGCTTCCTGTATCGGCTTCCCACAATTCCCACAGAACTTAGCCACAATCGCTACCTCTTCCCCACAATACGGACACTTCACCATCGCCACTACACTCCTCTTCCCACACCTCCAACAGAACTTACCACTACACAACACCTGACACTCAGGACAATAGTTATTTAACATTCTTCACCTTCTCCATTATCAACTCAAACGCATTCAACATCTTCCCATCCTTACTCCAATCCAACACCGATGGAAGACAGTTCAACCTCGACTTAGCCGTATATTTTAGGTCGGCTGCCGTCAACAGACTATATACTGGCACCCCATCTTTACTCCTCGACACCTGTGCTCTATGCACCTCATCAAACCACAACGGCAACTGAGCTGGTAACTTCTTCCCCACGATTTGTGGACGGACAATGACCTCTCCCGTAATCTCATCCTGTATCATCTGCTCATGCGCAATCACGACCAGATGTTTCGCCATCTTCGTCGACCTCATAAACAAATCCTTCAACGTCGCTATAAGTACATTCCACTCATGCATCGTCGGCATCGGTTTATGATTAGCCGCCAACACCATATCCATACAATACTCCTCCATCGTCGTAATCGAGTCTATAATGATGGTGTCATATGGACAATTCGTCTCCATCTCCTTAAACTTCCCCTCAAACGAGAGGTAAGATGTATACGTATCATACGCCACATCTCTCCCCTTCTGCGACAACATCCCCTTGTCGAAATCGAATATGTATGGCTTCGGGAAACAACATGCGAATGTAGTCTTCCCCGTCCCCGACTTCCCATATATCAACACATTCAACTTAATATTACCTACATCCATATCCTTCGCATTAAGCATCTCCCATCCCCCCTTTCATAAACACTATCCCTAATATAATACACACTAACACTCCAATTATCACAGTCAACCACTCTCTACTCACCTTCCCCTTCTCCTTTCTCCTCCACTTTGTAGTTCTGCTCTATGTATTTCTCATCCTCTCCATAAACGCAGAGTTCCCAATACTTACACTTCCCCCATCTATTACAGAACACAGTCGACATCGGAAAGTGTCCTCTCTCCGCATCTCTAACTATCTCGTCCGTCACATCCGTGAATATCACCTTCCACCCATCCATCTCCTTCTCTGTTCTACTCGATGGAAACCTTATAAACCTCTCCTTCGGGTTCTTCGCAGTCGATATCCCGTTGATGACCGCACCCTGACATCTACCGACTATTTCACGACACGCATAACAATACCCATCTATCTGTGGACTTGGTCTATGCGAACAGTCTGACAACTGCAACGTCGCACTCGTCTTATGGTCATCCACATACACCTGTCCTCCCCACTCCTCAATGCGGTCGATGGTGCCCGCATATATACGCTCCCCAATCTCCACCCTAAACTTCACCTCTAAATGCAGTGTCTTCCCTACCTCATTCTTATACCTCTCCACATATTGTTTAAATATCGCCTCTCCCCACTCCTTCGTCAACGTGTCCATAGTAATCATAGAAGGCAACTGTTCGAACTTCTTCATCGCCTCCTCTTGACTCCCACTCTTATACCACTCCAACAACACCTCGTGAAACACTCGCCCAAACGTCAGCGCTGGCTTCTCTTCCTTCATCCTCAACCTTCTAATATAACTATAATAGAACAGTCTCGGACACCCCATATAATCAGCGATGCAACTACTATTGAACATCGACTTCTCTAGACTAAAGTTCTCTGTCACTTTTCACCTCCTTTCATACAATTAGCAGTATAATACCACACCCAATTCTCACTATCCTCCCCATCTGCCATAGAAGACGAGGTTCGTAAGCCCACATTATAGATAAGATGCCATCGAATATAAGGATAATGCCAATTAACTTAGTAATCATCGCATGGGCTGGCTGTCCTCTGGGCTACGATAAACCTGTGTCCACAGTATAGACAAATATCATTGAAATAGTTATGGGGTTTCATCCCTTCCCCTCTAATTTCTTTAATACACTATCTAATGCAGAATTCCACGCTCGACCTTCATAATCAGTATATTTTACTCTTAGTGATTTAATAACCTCATCTCTGAATAACTGGAGGATGTGGGTTTTAGTTTGCTCTAAATCTATTAAAGCAATCTCTGTGTGTGGAGCATAAATTCTTATTATTCTTTCTATTTCTTCTTCTATTTTTTCCCTTAATCTCTCTTGCATTTCTTCACCTCATTAGTCCTTTGGGTTAATCCCTAAAATATAATCTCATTTCCATTCCAATTCGTACATCCACACCATTTCTTATGCCAGATTTCTTGGCCTTCCTTACACCACTCAGCGTCTGCCTTACACCACTCAGCGTATGCCTTATCCCGCTCAGTGCATGTCTTATCCCGCTCAGCGCATGCCTTATCCCACTCAGCGTCTGCCTTACGCCAAGCAGTCGGTAACTCTTCTATTGCTTCTTTTGGCAAAAGCTTAAACAATCGCAATCTTATTTCTTGTTCGTTCCGGGGTTTATCTCTTTTTATCGCTTCTACTCTCTCGTCATAATTATAGCAATGCTCAACTAAAATATTATGATGACAATGAATAGAAAGACCTGATTTAATTATACTCTCTTGCATTTCTTCACCTCTACTTTTAAATATTTAATCATTACCTTTGCACTTTCTGTCCCAAAATATTCTCTAATCCATTTAGCCAATGCTTCTAATCTTGTTTTCTCATGCATATCTCTCTCTCCTTTAGCCCTTTGGGTTATCTATATCTTTTGACTTTTTAAAAGTTCCTGTCCAGTAATGAGGTAATAATAAACTTTTCATATATCTTGCAATATTTTTTATACATTCTTTACAAACAACCGCATATATTTTTCCTTGCTTTTTGGGATAGGTATCTAATACTTTATCACATTTGATACAAAATGATTTTACTTTTCTTGCATAAGAATATTTATTATCTTTTTCTTGCATCCCTCTCCTTTAGTCCCTACAAGAGTTTAAGTTTCCTTATTCTCCCTCATCTTCCTTTCTACACTCTCCACCGCTTGCATCAACGCCATCTTAATACTCAGTAAATTATTAGATAAGGACAGTGCAAACACCTCCACTTTCTTCCCCATCTCATTCACTCCTGTATGATACTGCTGAAGAGATAGAGACCTAGCGTCCATACTCGGCTTACCATTGTTTTTGGTAACTTTAGTAATTTCAATAATTGAACTTACGACTTTCTTTGCTATCGGTTTAGCTTTCACCCCTCCACCTCCTCATCATCTCCCTCACCTTCATTCTTATCTGCACCCCTCTATCATTCCATCCACTTCCATACTCTCCCATCCCACCTAAATCATATCCAGAGTCTAACACTTCTTGTAACACCTCCACTACCGTATCTCTAACTATCTTCTCATCTATATCCATTCTGCACTCTCTACCCTCTCCGCATCTTCCTTCCTCTTCTTATCACTCATCTGTCCCTGTATTCGACGCGACTTCGACTCCGCTCTCCTCACCCTCCCCTTCCCCGACCTCTCCATCCTAATCTTCTCCACCTCCGCCCTCAACTCTTCGACTGTCATTTCTTTAGCGTCTTTCATACAAATTCACCTTCCTCTTCTTCCTTCTGGTCACGTTCGTGTTCAGGACTATCTGGCTCATACATCACCTCTTTCGGTTGATACCTCTGCCAGAATGGACTCTCCTTCAACTCACACATCACAATCTTCCCTTCTTCCATTTTCACACCCTTCCCTTTTCTCACCCAGAATGAAAACATTATAGATGCCTGTAAGAACCTCAACCCCCCACAACTGATAGGGAAACCTTCACTCTTATATACCTCTCCCTTAATCATCTCCTCTAGTTTATCCTTCATTATCATCAACTCACTATCCGACATTAGACTGAATACTACTTCCAACTCATTTTGATACCCACTAAACTCCATCTCCCATCCTCTCTGTACTGTATTTTCCTTCCGTAATTTCTTCAAGACGGTAGTCAGCCCACTCTATTCTAACTTCTTTGCCTTTTAATAGCTCTCCTAACTCTCTATTTCCTTTCTTCACATCAACCGTAATGCCTATGACTTCTGCTAACTCGATGAAAGTAGGTTTTTTACTCCACCAAGCTTCTAGATTATTATCAGGTTGGTCATACTCATTTGCTATTGAAAACAGTGTCCATATAGTCATATCTTATCCCTCACATCATACCCCAACATCCTATACCACTTCTCATTCACTCCTACTACCAACACCTCAATCTCCCCCTCTTCAAACCCCATCATCTTCGCTACACTTCTACAGCAACTCTTAACGCTTCTTCCCTTTTTGACCCTTCTCTCAACCTCTTCGTATACTTTCGTAGCTGAGAACATACAACCTCCTTTATTGGCTCTGCCCCAAACCACATCTTCTTCATCTCCTCCGCCGTAATCTCTTTCTTAGCCCCCCACCACTCATTCAACCCCTGTCTCTTCCCACATCCCTCGCATACAGTATATGTTCTACCTCCCGTCTCTATCAAGTAATATGCACTCTTTATCCTCTGCTTATGTCCACAACTACACCTACCTCCTCCACCTCCAACTATCTTGTATATGCTCTGCATCATCTCACCTCTCTATCATACACCACCTTATGTCCACTCTTTCTAAACTCTTCCAACTTCTCTTCCACATTCTCCATAAAATGCTCTGTAATAGGTATCGCCCCAAACCCCGTCACTATCTCCACCCCACACAACGGACACTTCCACATATCCGCCGACCATAGTCTATATATAGAACAGTTCTCATTAAACATCTCCACCACAATCACCCCATTCTGCTCCACCTTCAGACTCGTCTCACACTCTACACACACCTGCTTAGGCATTCTTCACCTCCCCTCTTCTCTCTTCAGTATACTTCCCATACAACTGTCTCTTACTCATTCGTTCCCACTTCCATATCGGCACCTCTGGACGATATAGATGGAACCAATCTACTAACTGATACTTAAATTTAGGATGCCAATACTCACTCATCTCACCTTCACCACTCTCCCATCTACCACATCCGCTGATGCATACCATCTATGAGGTTTTGGGTAATGAGGACCTTCCAATGATACTGTATGTTTACCCTGACTTATCTGTGCTGTTATACCAAACATATCATTCGGTTGATACACTCTAACTTCCACAAACTTAGCCACTGCTTCCTTCAGTTCCTTCTTAGTATTGAAGTCCTTATCTGTATACATCACAACCACTCCTTCCTCTCTCTATACACCCAATCCGCATACACTATCATCACAGCTAGGACTGTTGCTCCGATTAGAACTATCCAAGTCCACATTTAGTATCTCCTTCCACTATTTATTAACCTTTCTTTAATGTATCCAATGCACTATATCCAAAGTGTCGGATATAGAATTCTTCACTCCCTCCCATCTTCTCAACATCGTGGGGGTTTAGTATATTCCTCATCTCTTGAAGTCGCTCATCCACAAAGTATCTTTTCTTACCCAATTTGATGATTGGTAATGCTCTCATTCCTACTCACCTCCTTTTCTCCCCATTTCCGATACATTCTCATTACTAATCTTTAGTAAAGTATACAAAAGAAAACTCCCAACGTTGTAAATTGGGAGTATCTTCTTTATAAGTTCAATGATTAAAATTATAATTTGCATTTTGATTTTGCGGTTGACCTTAAAAACTTTAGGTTTGCCGACGCTGGATATGAAATTATTATAATTGAAATTGCGAATTTTGTCAAGAGTTATTTTAAAATATATTTTCTGATTATAATTTTAAAGATTGAAATTGTCGTCGGGTGATGATATTTTTCATAAGTTCAATTTTCTTCACCATAATTATGGACGCAAATTATGGACGTAACCCTATATAAAATGATTATAGTATGGAAATTATGGATGAAATGGGGTATGTCTTGTTTTCTTGGCTGGCGGGGTTTGTCTTTATATATAATAAAAAAAAAAAAAAAAAAATAAACGAACAGTCAAGAATGGAAGACACCCCCCTAAAAGTCCATAATTCCATAATTTCAATATATACCAACGGTTTATGCTTATATTGCGTTCCATAAAATATGGAAACTTTAAAATTGTGTTGTAAGTGGTATTCTGTAACACTTTACGGCATTGTCCGACGGTGTTTGTGAAAGTTCAAGGTTTGAAATTATAAAGATTGATGATAAAATAAGTAAAATAATACTTGACATTTACATATAGGTATGATATACTTTTTAATGTAAGCGGTGATAAAATATTACTGAAAGTAGTATATCAATTCTGACGCGGAAAGGTGGTGAAATATAATGGCAAAGAAAGTTATCGTTGCAAGAATGACACACGAAGGTAAGGAATATGTCGGGAAACGTGAAGTCAAGTTATATGATGGTGATGACCAACTGACTGCTGACGCAAACGTCGGTTTGACTTTGAGAGTTCAAAGACAAATCAGAGATGCACTAAAAGTCAAGTATGGTTTGAAGGCAGTCTTGAGCGGTGGCGAAAGCGTTGACTTGTCCGCAGTAGAAACAGTATAAGAGTAGTTAGGTAATCACTCCAAGAAACACGACGGGAGTATATTGGTAGTATAGATATACTCCCGTTTTAATTATAGGAATACTTAAAATAATACTTGACAAGATAGTAATTGTGTGGTATATTTATAATGAGAGGGGGTGATAATAATGCTAAGTGAAGAAAAAAGGTTAATAATAATAATACAACAGTGCTTATTGTATAACTTGACGCACAACACAACAAAAATGACTTTTGGCTATATCTCTATTGGCAAATCTATTGTGTGTAATACTTCTGTCTATACTCTTTATAAAACTAACAATATACAAAAAGATATTGACGCTAATAATGGTTTAGAATTACGCACTCAATACCTTATTCGTTGTAAATTACAGAAGGAATATAAGTAATCACTCCGCGCAATACTCCCGATTATCTTCAAAGGTAGTCGGGAGTTTTCTTTGTCTTGCCCCAATTCTGGCCTGCCATATCACAAGTTCAATCCTTGAATTAGCCCTATTTTATCCAGCGAATATCCACGATTGCCCGTCAAGCCATATCCGACTATGCCTAAAAGGTAATCGCCTCGCCTTGCCCTTCCCTTGCCCAAATAGACCTATGTATCCCCCCAAGCCCATAGGTATAATTATAAAGTGGCGAATTATAGTCCGCCAAATTTTTAAGTAAGTTCAATCTTTGAAATTATAATAAACCTAAAATAAAACTTGACAAAATTCATATTGTATGATATTATTTTGATGATGAATGTGATACCAGATATAATGATTATAAACTATATGACCTGAAATTATAATTGAATTGAAGGACTATGCAGACTTTATGGTGTAGAATATGGATTGGATAGAGGAGTTTGAGAAGAAGTTTAGCGGAAATCAACTAATCGTTAACTTGAAGCAGATTAAGTTCCACGGAAAGCTAGAGCTGAACTTTGCGGATGGAGTCGTTAACACATGTCACGTGAATTGGTGCATTAAACCATATTCAACAACAACCTTAATAGAAGGAGGGCAATATGGGGGAGGGTAGACAGCAGAGGCAACCTACACCTGAGGAGATGGCACAGTGGCAAGAAGCGGATAGGCAATGGAGATTGGAGTGGATGCCATCGCAGGTGGATGTGAATGGAGTGGAGAGGGTGTGTGTGTATTGCAGGTCAGTTTTAAATCCTATTCACAATCGCAACTATGATGGAACGATAGGTGGGTTCTGTAACAAACTATGTGCGATGGAACATGAGGATAAGATGATGGAAGAGGGAATGAGTGAAGGGGATGCAGCGATTGAGGTGGAGAAGTATGAGGGGTGGAAACCGAAGAGACAGACAGTAGCAGTTTAGGCTAATCTAAAAAGTAGAAGCCTGCATCTCCCGAACACGAAGCAGTCTGACAAGTCGAAGGGGTTAGTACGGAGTGTAGGCTTCATTTATGTATAGGAGATGTAGATGTTACCACAAGAAGAGAAGGCAGACTCAACGATTAACGCACAGCCAGATAAAGTGACGCCTAGACATAGGGCGTTGATGAGACGATTGGTGGCGGGGATGACGTTGTCAGATGCGTGCGCGGATATAGGGTTTACGGTGTCGAGAGCGTCACTTATTGTGAACTCCCCTCTATTCCAGGAAGAGATGAAGATGATGGAGGGGGAAGTGGCGAAAGAGTTTGCGGAGGCGGAAGCTAATCGTCCCACCGACCCTACTAGGATGGTGTTGAGTGAAAGTAGTGAGATGGCTGCGAAGACACTGAAGGGGGCTATGAGTGATGAGAACCCGATGGTGAGAGTGTCGGCGGCGAAGGATATTCTCGACCGAACTGGGTATGCTAAAGAGGATAAGATAAAGGCGAAGGTGTTGGTGGAGCCAAGTCAATCGTTGATAGATGTGATAGAGAGGATTGCACAGGAGAAGCATGTCAAGCCAGATGACGACGCAAGAGGTTAAGAGGACGAGGGAGTGGCTGTTGGATGATTTCAGTTACTTTGCACAGTTGTTAACTGACCCCGCTTTCTTCGATGTCATCTTTCATACAGACCTATGTAGGTTCCTGCAACACTCTAAGAAAGATAAGATGGTTGTCCTACCTAGAACTTACTTGAAGACGACGATGGCGTCATTGTATGGGTTGTGGAGGGCGACTAAAGACCCATCTAAACGTATATTGTTTACGTCGAATACGACTCCGAATGCGGCGAAGACGGTTCGTTCCATCCGGTCGATTGTGGAGCAGAATCCATTTTATCACCTATTCTTTCCAGAACTCGTCCCCGTCTTCTCTAAAGTAAGATGGAGTGACTCCTGCGCGTGTTTAGCTAGACCTGTCGATTATCCAGAGGGGACGTTTGAGTCAGCGGGGATTGGGAGTAACATTATAAGAAGGCATTACAACCTGATTTTTGAAGATGACACTGTTGCACCGAAGAAGGATGAGTTGACAGGTGAGGAAGCGATGCCAAGTAAGGATGATATAGAGAAGGCGATTGGGTTTCATAAGTTAACTATTCCGCTGTTGATAGAGGAAGATGATGAGAGGATAATAACTGCGACTAGGTGGGCATCGTACGACCTAATCAACTATGTTAGTGAGAATGAGAAGTTCGACACATATAATAGACCATGCCATAAAGAGGATGGGACTCCATTATATAAAAGGTTTAGTCAGGAGAGATTGGATTTGATAAGGGCAGGGATGGGGGTGTATATGTTCTCGATGTTGTATGAGAACAAACCTCTCTCCAAGGAGTTTATGGCGTTTAATCCAGATTTCTTCAAATACTATGAGGAAGGGGAGTTACCTGAGGATGGGGATGGGTTGGTGACGGTAGACCCAGCAGACCCACCCACTGGGAAGGCGAGTCAGGATTATTCGGCGATTATATCGGTGAAGCATACGAAGCGCGGTCTATACGTGAGAAGGTATAAACATATTAGAGTGTCAGATAAACAGATGATAGATGAGACGTTCGACATGGCGGATATGGATGGATATAGTAAGATTAGGATAGAGGTGAATAGATACGCTCACTTAGCAGCGGCGTTTAGGGAAGAGATGAAGAAGAGGAATAAGTACTATGCGATTGATGAGGTGAAGGCGAAGCGTATCAACAAGGAAGCGAGAATTAAAAATAGACTGTCACCACTGTTTGAGAATGGTGTCATCTACCTAAAGAGGGGGATGCGTGAATTGGAGGCGGAGTTAACTACATTCCCATATGGACGACATGATGACCTTATCGATGCGCTGTCGTGGCAGGTGGGTGATAGGACATCGACGGAATATGAGAAGGAACCATACAAGAGACCTGCATTACCTACAGGACGGAGAGTGTTTACTTTGGATGAGATAAGACAGAGTTGCAGACAGAGAAGTCGAACACCATATCCATTCCAGAGACAGATGGAGATGGCATCAGTATAAGATGTTGTAAGTTCAATAATTGAACTTACTAAAATATAGGAGGAGAGGATGTCAAGAAATCATTCAAGTTGTATCGCAGAAGCAAAGACAGGGGCTGTTACTACAGTAGGTAAGGCTGGACTTCTGTATGGATACTCAATAAAGTGTGGTACTGCAGCTAACGCATCTGTTTTGTTTAAGGATGGTGGAACTAGTGGTGCGGTTAGGTGGGGAGATGGGTGGGCAGCAGTGACAGCTGCAGGAGATGTGTGGAGAACTATGACGTTTCCTGTTCCTATTGTATTCTCCACCGATATTTTTGTCACCACCACTGGGACGGGAACTGTGGTGTATGTTGCGTATGTAGAGATAGAAGATTAGGAGGATGAGATGCCAGCTGCATTTGATGCGTGTCGTAAAGGTGGAGGAAAGATTAGGACTAAACAGATGGGTGGTGGAAAGTATATGCACATCTGCATCTTGAATGGGAAGTCGTATAAGGGAGAGGTTAAGTCGAAATCTCCATCTGGAGAGAGTCCAGTAGCAGCAGCTATTAAACAGAAGATGAAATAGGAGATAGAGTGAAAGGCGAGATTGAGGATTGGACAGAGTTAATACAGCAAGGGGTTAGGTATAAGGAGAACTTCGGTAACTCCAAGAGATGGTCGACGTATAGAGATTATGGGAGGGGGAAGTTCTCTGGATACATAGGGTCTAGTGGAGGTATACTTCCATACAATCTAGTACATAGTATGAAGAGGGGGATGGTACCGAATGTATACTTTCGTAACCCCTACATCAACGTCACGCCTACCAGCAAACCTGGCATCGACATTCAAGCTCGCGTCGTTGAAGCGGTCGACAATTGGTTACTTGGGGAGTTGGGGGTGAAGGCGACGTTTAAGACGATGGTACAGGATGCATATTATACGGATAGAGGGATATGTAAGATTGGATATGATGGGTTGTGGAGTGAGAAGGTGACTCCTGAAGATGAGAGACTGGCAGAGGATTTGGGGATACCACTATCTCATATGTCGAAGGATAAACGTGAGAGAGTAGAATATAATGTGAATGTGAAGCCAGGGATGCCGTGGGCGGCTCGTATCATTCCAGATGTCTTTATCGTCCCATTCGGTGTCCGTACTTTAGATGACTGTCCGTGGGTTGACCACGTTGTTCTTCGTTCTCTAGCTGACGTGAAGGCTGACCGAAAGTATAAGAATACGGGGGAGTTAGAGGGGACGCATCTAGAAGTACTTCACAAAGACCCAACTCGTGCAGACTTCTATAAAGAGTTGTCAGGTTATGCGGATATTGTGGAAATACATGAAATCCGTGATTTTAAGCGCAAGGAAATTAAAGCATTCGTCCCAGGATATGATAAGTGGATACGTCCACCGACTGAGGACGTCCTCCAGATTGAAGGTCTGCCTTTCGTAGACTTCACGTTTAATGAGGATGGAGAATACTATTGGGGTCCTTCTGACGTCCAGATTATTGAACCCCAACAACTAGAAATCAATGAGGCGAGGACGCAAGCTATGCTTCATAGAAGGATAGCGTTGGTGAAGTTCCTTGTAGAGGCTAACATGATAGACGATACGGAGATAATGAAGATGATATCGGAAGAGGTGGGGCCTGTGGTGAAGACGAAGGGAGACCCTAACAAAGCGGTCGCTTTACTGCAACCACACATCCCAGCAGACTTAACTCAATGGTCGGAGTTGATAAGGTCAGATGTCCGTGAACTTCTCGGTCAGGGTCGACAACAACTTGGGGAGGCGCCAGCAGGGAGAAGGACAGCGGAGGAGATGAGGAATGTGCAGATGGCGTCCGACATCAGGATGGATGAACGAAGGGATATAGTGGCGGATGCACTGGTGTCGATGATGAGGAAGATAAATCAGATTATATTTGAGAGATGGACTGGGGAGAAGGTAGTGCAGGTAGTGGGGATAGATGCGGCTAGATATTGGGTGGCGTATAAAGGGGCGGAGAATAGAGGGGAGTATAGTTTGAGGGTGGATGTGGAGTCGATGACGCCTAAGACGAAGATGATGAAGAAGAGGGAGATTGTGGAGTTGATACAGGCACTAGCTAAGAACCCGCGTGCGAACATCGACTATTTAATGAGACTGTTGTTGAGGGAGTATGAGTGGGTGGATGCATTGCAAGTTCTACCTCCAGCTCAAGAGACGATGGGACAGCCTATGCAACAACAGCAGTTTCAGCAGCAACAGCAAGGACTTATGAACAATCCGGCAGAGTTGCAGAAGAGAGCGAGTGGGAATGCGGAGATGGTGGGGAGGTTCTTTTAATGCGACATCGATTGAAAGGGAAGACAATAGCGATGGTGTGTCCAAAGCATGGCTTTATTAAAGGTGACCATTGTGGAGAGTGTAAGCAAGAGGTAGGAGAAGGGGCGGCTATCCACATCTTCAAACCTATGATGTATACGGATATATGTGAGGAACCATTGTGGATAGAGTCGAAGCGGCAGTTGAAGGAAGAGTGTAAGAAACACAACGTCATCGCTTGTCGATTGATGTAGAGGAGGAGAATGTGGAAAACACAAAAGATGAGAGGGTGAGAGGAAATCCAGTGATACCTCCACCTTACATTCCAAGTCAGGTGAGGATGAGTATGGTACCGAAACCACCTGAGCCGATTGCGAAAGTGGATGTAGAGGGGAGAGAGGTAGAGGTAACTGAAGACCAGATATTGGAACAGAGTGACGCTAACTTACCAGAGATTGATGTGGAGATGGATGCGAAACCAAAAGGGGTTATTGTAATAAAGGTATTCGAGAACAGTCCGTATGAGGTGGAGTTTAGTGGAGTGGTTACTGGGTCAGAAGTGGATATTGCGTGGAAGGCGATGATGAAGGAATATAGGGTGTGGAAGCATAATCTTTATAAAAAAGAAACTGATGCGAAAACTAGTGGAGGTGGATAATGTTTATGTTGTATAAGTCTTTCATCCCAAAACTATATGTTAGTTTTGCTGAAGGAGATGAGAGCGGAGACAAAGGCGACGGACAAGATGCTGCGAGTGACGTTCAGCAGCAACTCACCACTATGCAGACTAAATTGGCTGCGTTGGAGAGTGAGTCGAAAACATTAAAGGACGCGAAGGTTGACCTTGAACAGCGACTCGACGAAGCTGATAAGGAACTACTCAGCGATGAATACCTAGACTTCAAAGAGAAGAGAGGTAAGGGTGACTCCACAGTGAAAGGTAGAGGAGAGACTGACGAGATTGATTTGGATAGGGCTTCTAATCGTGAAATCGCAGGTTTCATAGAGAAGAAGTACAAAGGTGACATCGATGCGGCGGTGAAGGACATCAAGAAGGAGAATGACCTTACGAGGCAGCAAATCGGGATGATGGCTGCCCAGTTTGATGTAGCCTTAACGTCGATTAGGCACGACGGTCGGGATGGGAAGCCTGGGTTTGAGGCTAACCAGAAGGCTATCTTTGAGATAGCGAAAGCGAACCCGAGATGGGATGCTGAAAAGTGTTACCAACAATTCATCCTTCAGTCTAAGGTGGACGCAGATGATAAGGCGGAAGCTGAGAAGAAGAAAGCTGAGGAAGAAGAGAAGGCGGCGACGGAGAGGGCTGGAGTGCCTGGCTCTACAGTGACTGGCAAGCAGTTGACTAAAGAAGAGGCTGCTGCGGTTGCGTACAGGAAGGCATTTGGAAATAAAGAGTAAACCAAGGAGCCTATTGTGGCTAATACTTTGACTGAGCAACTCAATACGATGTACACGACTACTTGGTATCTTCGACGCAAAGAGGTGGTAGACCAGATCTTTAACGCCACTCCTTTTTGGTACTTATTGTCGAAGAAAGGGAAGAGGTCAACCCAAACAGGTGGTCGTTCTATAGAAATACCTCTCCAATACGCAAAGAATGAGACAGTCAAATTCATCGGTCGAGGTGGGACCGTAGAACTTGAAGCGACTGACCCTCTGACTGTGTGTCATTGGAATTGGAAGTATTTAACTGGTCACATCATCCGCTATTTCGCTGACTTTCAGATGAACAGAGGACAGGCTCAGCTGATTAAGAAGGTGAATGCGGATATAGACAACCTACAGTCTAGTCTTATAGACAAGTTGGAGTCGAGTCTATTCAGTAATGGGACTGGGGACGCGAATATGGCGACTGACGGTCTAGCCAATATCGTTGCGATATTACCTACGACTGGGACGGTTGCTAATTTAGACCGAGCAACTTATACTTGGTGGAGAAATAACTACAAGAGTATGAGTACTGAGGCAGCTTCCATCTATCTTCGAAAGAGGATGAACACGATGTTTAATGATTGTGGGAAGCAGGGGGAGGGAGTGTCGAGATTTCCAGACATAATTGTGACTGACCAAACGGTGTATGAGATGTATGAGTCAGAATGTCTGGAGATTGCACGTATCCTGATTGGTGATAGGAAGATGGCTGACTTAGGGTTTGGAGACCTCGCATTTAAAGGTCGACCTATTACTTGGTCACCTTCTTGCACCGCTGGATACATGTACTTCCTCAACACGAGTGTAATGGAGTGGGTGGCTGACCCTATCGAGAACTTCACGTTAGGTGATTGGTTACCTATTGTGAATCAACCTCGTGATGTGGTTGCACATAGTATGACAGTTGGTAACCTCTGTACTGGCAACTGCAAGCGCTTAGGGGTTATACACACCATCGCCGAATAAGGCGGAACCTCACCTAACGAGGGTAATGTTGACGATGTCCAGTTAGGTTGGATATCATCATCTCCCTGAGGGGATGGAAGGAAAGAAGAAATGGCTAGAGTATTAGGAGCAGATAGTGCAGCAATAGTTCTTAACCAAGACATCTATGAGATATCGGCGACGCAGAAGCATAGGTTAGGGACTAGAGTACAACGTGGAGATAGAGTATATAGGTATGTGAAGGCTGGTGCAGCGATGACTAGTAATGCTGTAGCTTGTTGGAGTATCTATAATCAAACTATCGCATCTAGTTCAGTTCAAGCAGCAGCTCCAGCAGGACAGAACTATGTATATGTTACTGTTGGGGGTAGTGAAGGTCTAGCGAATAGTGGAGTCTTCGCTAAAGACGATTTAGCAGGTGGAAGTATCTTACTCGCATTGACTAGTGGATATGGAGAGATATTTAACTTCATGATTACAGGCAATGACGCGTTAGCTGCAGCAGGAACTCTAAAGATATATTTGGATGGAGAGTTACCTGTAGCATTGACTACATCCAGTTATGCGGAAGCTCATGCATCTATCTACTCTGATGTAAGACATGGTGATATGGGTGGATTTGCTATGTGTCTGGGAGTATCGATGAGGTTACTTACAGCAGCTGCTCCTTACGGATGGATACAGACATGGGGACCGTCGTGGTTAGCATCACAACCAACTGTAGGTCTTGGTGCTCATGCACAAGAGGCTGTGTTTAGAGATGATGGGTCTATTGGTCTAAGGACTGATGCTACTGCCCCTGGTGGTACTGCCTACACTATAAATGGGCAGACAGCAGGAGTTGTTATGTGTCATGCACAGAATAATACACAAGGTGCTCCATTTCTTTTCTTGCAAGTTGCACCTTAACACAATCGAGATGGGAGGCAGAGATGTCTCCCATCTCCCTAATCGATTAAACAAAAGGAGAACGAAAATGAGTTTGCGAAGACAAGTAATCGATACTTTGTTTGGAGGTAACAGGGACCCGCTTACTCGAATAGTGAAGAGGGCAGGTGGGAGTGGGACACCTAACGCATCGTTGACAGCACCGATAGGGACTTTCTGTTGTATCGACTATAATGGACAGGTTACGGATGATGACATCTACATCAATACGGATGGTGCTACTGCTTGGTCTCTTGTTTATGATGCATCAGAGAAGGGGCACCTATACACAGCATATTAAAGAGGGGAAGATGGCAGATAAAGACAAGTTCGTCTCTCATGTAGGGGAAGCGATTAAGGTGGCGGAGAACGACCCAGAACGATTTGGGGTGAGAAGTGTGAAAGTGAAGTCGAGGGCGGAAGCACAACAGGTTCTGGATAATAGTGTCCGTAACAACCGACTAAGGTGGGAGAAGGCGGGGAGTCCAGGCAAGTTTGTGGACTTCATGCAGAAGAGATGGGCACCTATTGGTGCAAGCAACGACCCCAAGGGGAAGAATAAGAATTGGTCTCGAAATGTTCGTGCAGCGTTAAAGAAGAGGTTGACGAAAGAAGAGTATGCAGAGTGGGAGCGGCTAAACTTAGTTAGTCTGTCTCCCACCGCATCTGCTATAGGAAGGGTGTAGACAATGGCTATGACAGGGACAGACTTCACATCGGAAGTTAGAGAGAATATAAAGAGGGATACGACAGGGGTGTCGGATGCGAGGGTGTTGAGGTGGGTGAATTGGGCACAGGGATATCTAGCGGACTTGCATTCCTATGAGGAAATGCGGTATAAAGATACATCGAAAGTTACGAATGCTACAGATAACTCTCTCACTTGGCCTGACCGAATGAAAGATTTGTATTCGTCAACCGTTCAAGATGGAGCGAGGTCACAGAAACTTACTTATGTGGTGGCTAGAGATTTTGACACCGTTATTCCCCGTCCTGCTACTTACTCCAAAAAAATCCCCACTTGGTATGTCGACTTTGGTTCCACATTTGAACTATTCCCTATGCCAGATGCTATCTACTCCGTCTACATTCGTATTAGTAAATATCCAGCAGACATAGCTGCAGGCACATCATCCGCACTTCTTCGGAAAGATGCGCTTATATCGGCGATGGCTACCGTGTTTGGGTTCTATTCGTTGAGGGAGATTGAGGATGCGGCGTATTGGGGAGGGGAGATAGTTCCAGTTTTATATGAGGCGTCACTGACTGGTGACCATAGTGCGGAGGACTGGACTCCTATAGCTAGGGGATTTGGGGCGGGAAGTCAAGCTTCACTGACTGGGAAGTGGTGGCTTAATCCATTTACTGGACGGTCGGTGTAGATGAAGTCGTAAGTTCAATTATTGAACTTACTAAATTGGAGGTGTAGATGGCACTAATTAAAGAAATAGTCTTCAAAGGTATTACTTGCAACTACCACAAAATAGTTCGAATAAATGTGGAGTTCTACTCTAACACTCCTGGTTCTGATACGTATACGAAGATGGATGTAGAGGTAGCGTTATTTAAAGATGTTGCGCAGAGAGATGACAACGCTGAACACTGTCTCCGCATTAAACAATATCACTTCTTAAAGTCCGCTCTCAAGTCTCCTGCCAGTGAGAAGATAGATAAGGTGTATGCCGCGTTAAAGAAACTAGATGAGTTTGATGGGGCGGTGGATGCATAACCTAAAAGATAGGAGAGAAGATGGCACTACCTAAACGGGTGATGGTTGGGGGAGCGTACTACAAAGGATACGTCTTAGCTGTAGGTGCAGGTCCTGGTGACCACATCCTCAACTTGATGGTGATGGCGGATAAATCATGCGCCATCAACGGGATAACTATTGTGCCAGATAAGTATGGTGCTAGCGACCACTTTAAATTAGAGCACGTCAACTCATCTGGGACGGTGGTGGCGTTGATTGCGGATAATGTGTATAATGTTGGGGCACATATAGCGTGGATGTTCGACTTCCCAGCAATGGAGTTGATGGATGCGGGAGATATACTTAGGTTAACGTATACGAATGTGGCGGGGATAGCGATGAACGTATACATCAATCTAGAGCGTCTAACCACAAAAGATGGAGGATTGTGATGGGACAAGGGATGATGGGGACTGGGGGAGATGACCTTGGGGTGAAGGTGGTGGAAGAGAAGCTGAAGGGAAAGATAGTGCTGGAGGATGTGGAGATTAGAACGAAGGTGGTGGAGATACAGGTTCCTAAGTTTATAGATAAGATTGTGGAACTTCCAGTATACAAGAATAAAGAGATAGTTGTGACGGATGTGAAGGTTGTGCAGAGAGAGGTGGAGACACAAACCTTTAAGTTGAAAGAGAATGTAGTTGAAGTGGATAAACCGATGTATAAGGAAGTGATAGTGGAGGTTCCGAAATTCATCTCCAAAGACATCATCTCCCCAGTTATAGTTGAGAAAGAGATAGTGAAAGAGGTGCTGAAGGTGGTGGAGAAGATAAAGGTGGAGGAGAAGGTTGTAGAGGTGATTACGTATAAGTTGGTGGAAGAGATTATAAAGGTGCCTAAGATACAATATGTTCCGACGGAGGTGGAGAGAGTGGTGTGGAAGGACGTCCCACGAGAACGGTGTGGGAAGTGTGGGAAGGAGATAGAGTGAGTATACGTATAGAAGACTTCTTTACGGATGATGAACTATACGACTTACTAGACGTTCGTTATCTTCTACTTGACCAAACCACTGTCCAAACTATAATCAATGGCGTCCCATTGATGACCACACCAGTAGATGAGTATGGTTCTGGAGACCAATTAGTTAATAAAGACTATATTGATGGTGGCACGTGGTTACTACCACCTATAGTAGAATGGTATGACCCTACAGTAGGATTACCAGCAGACCCAGAGGTTGGTGATAGATATGGAGCTGATGGAAGTGGGAGTGGTTGGATAGATGGATACATTTATGAATGGGATGGAGAGAGTTGGGTAGAGTCAGAACCTGAAGAAGGGTGGATGGTATGGGCTTTATTCGAACTTATACTTTACGTTTTCTTCTCTGGTGGGTGGATGGAGGCGGGAGGAGACGCTTACGTACTTAAGTCTGGAGATACAATGACAGGTACACTATCTTTTACAGACACCTACTATCCTTCCCCTGCTTCTGATGAACCTGCCATTCGAGCGAATAGAGATATTGTCATTAAAAGTGGGCATAAGTTAATTTTTGATGGAGCGTAGATGCTTAGTGTAATCATACCTGCGAGGAATGAAATCTACTTAGAGAAAACAATCAACGACATTCTCTCTAATGCTGAGGGGGAGATTGAGATTATTGTTGAGCTAGATGGGTATGTTCCCGACCCTCAAATAATTACAGATAAAAGAGTGACGTTCATATATCATAAAGAAAATATTGGACAGAGACAGTGTGTCAACCATGGAGTTAGTATAGCGAAAGGTAAATATATTATGAAGTTGGATGCTCACTGTTCTGTAGATAAAGGATTTGATGTTAAGTTGGAGGTAGATTGTGAGCCAAACTGGACAGTCGTTCCTAGGATGTATAATCTAGATGTGGAGAGGTGGAAACCTAAACTCCATAAACTCACCGACTACATGTTCATCAGTAACGCTGTCGGGAAGGTTCTGAGGGCTGAATACTACACAGGTAATGAGTATCGCAGACAACATGCTAAACTCGACCTCATCGACGACACTATGTGCTGTATGGGTCCTGGATGGTTTATGCATAAGGACAGATTCCTCGAACTAGGCGGGATGGATGAGAAGCATGGCGGGTGGGGACAGATGGGGGTGGAGGTGGCGTGTAAGGCGTGGCTGTCGGGTGGGGCATTGAAAGTTAATAAGAAGACTTGGTTTGCACATTATTTTAGGGGAGGTGTAGGGTTTCCTTATCATCTTAGTGGGAAGGCGGTGGAGGGTGCGAGAGCCTACTCACGAGACCTCTGGTTAAAGAATAAATGGGAGAAGGCGACTAGGAAGTTCGAATGGATGATAGAGAAGTTTAATCCCCCGACGTGGGAGAAGAATGTGAAGGATATTCCGGGGGTTATGTATTGGGCTAACACACGTGTAACTAAGTATCCATCCGATTTGGTAATGTATGAACAAGTTCTGTTTAATAAGAAACCTGACATCTTGATTGAATGTGGGACAGATTTAGGTGGGTCTGCACTATTCTTCGCCCACATCTTCGACATCATTGGGAAGGGGGAAGTGATAACTATTGATAAGAATGATTTACCTAGACCCAAGCATTCGAGGATAAGACAGATAGTGGGGAGGACGACAGCGACAGATACGTTAATGAAGGTGGGAGAGATGGTGAAAGGGAAAGTGGTAATGGTTGTGTTAGACTCCGACCACACTAGAGTTCACGTTAAACGTGAGTTACACTTCTATTCTCCAATGGTTTCGGTTGGACAATACTTGGTTGTAGAGGACATTCACAGCTGGTGGCTATCTAGGTCGACGAGAGTTTATGAAGATGGACCTGGTCCTGCAGTTGAGTGGTTTCTAAACACGCATAAGAATTTTATACGGACAGAAGTGGATAAACAATTTGGTGACCCAATAATGACGAGGGATGGATGGCTGATACGACAATAGTTTACTATACTGATAACTTTATAGATGAGAAACTGTTTAGGTTCTGTCAGAAGAACATACTAGAGGCGGCAGATGGGAAACCTATCATCTCTGTGTCCCAGAAACCTATCGACTTTGGGGAGAACATCTGTGTTGGAGAGATAGGGAGAAGTCACCTCTCATTGTATAAGCAGATATTGGCTGGGGTGGAGAGAGCGAAGACTAAATATGTTGCTCTTGCAGAACACGATTGTCTATATACTAAAGAACATTTTAACTGGTTACCTCCATTAGATTATAAAGTGAGGGATGAGCGTTTCTTCTACAACGTCAATCATTGGTTAGTTAGGGCGTCAGATGGGAAGTATACATTCGCCAGACGTAAAATACTTTCGATGATGATAGCGAATACTGAATTAACGAGAGTGTCAGCTATAGATAAGGTGAAGATGATTGCGGCTGGGGGGATGATTAGAAAAGGTCAACCAGGGGCGTGTGAGTTTGGGGTGTGTACGCCAGAGGAAGCGTTTGTGAATGGTATAGAAGTGTGTGAGTTTGGAGTGTGTGACCACAGGGTTGAATATTTGAGATATCTTGCATCCTTGAAAGACTTTGGGAAGGATATAGGGTTGAGGAGGGCGATTGCATTTAGAACAGAGATACCTAACATAGATATAAGACACGGAAATAATTTTAGTGGGACAAGACACGGAAGGGATAAGTGCTACAGTATCCCGTATTGGGGAGAGTGGAAGACAGTTATAGGAGGGGAAAATGTTAACAGCAATAGTAAGTAAAAAGTCAGTCAGTTATGGTCAACCTAAACTTCATAACATTACATTCAATTTAGTATTGAAAGAAGATACGGTTGAAGTATTAAACAGGGATATTCAAATTCAATTCCTTGCTGGGGATTCTATATCTAGTAAGGTAGCATTGGTAACAGGGTTGATGCAAGATGAAATAGATAAATACAAATCAGAAAAAGTTATATTTGATAGTTCACAGTTAAATACTGCGGTAACAAACATCCAAAATGGATTAGTATTGTAAGGAGGATGTCATGGCATTAACTAAGGCAGTAGCGGCGGTAGATGCGTGGGCAGAAGTAACAGCAGGAACTACAAGGGAAGGTGCAACAACAGATTGTGCAGGTATGTATGAGGCTATGCTTCATATAGACGCTTGTTTAGCTGAGGCAACTGCGGAGACGGTGGGTGCGACTATATATGTGGAGGTTTGCAGTGAGACAGCAAATGATGAAAACTGGTCGGTGTTAACTACTCTTGGCGGCCCGACAGGCACAGCAATCAAAGCAGACTTTACAGGAACGGTTAATGCAGGAGAAACAGTAATACCTATTACAAACCCAGATACCCTCAACCTTGACCATCCTGCTAAATTTCTATTCATTGAGAATAGCACTCCAGCAAGTTCAGAGATTGTATTTCAAGTATCAAATGAAGGAGACGCTGGAGATAGCATAACCATATTAGACGGGCTTAAATATCAGCAGACTGCTGCTGCAAGCGATATATGGGAAATTGACGCAGCTCCTCCTTCTTCAGTAGTAGCTCAATATGTTGTGGCTATACCGATGTCTACAAACAGGGTGAGAGTTGTATACAATAATAAGAATTCCACAGGTGCTGACATATTCACTCGTTGCAGAATTTCAAATGTTACGGCTGTATAAGATAGTTTAAGGATAAGTTATGGGACGAATAATATCTCCTTGGGTTAGTAAACCTCCATTAGGTTCTCAGATAAATTGGGGACATTCTCTATCAAAAGGGCTTGTCGGCTGTTGGCTGATGAATGAGGGATACGGACTCATTACAAGAGATTTAGTTCACAATTATAACGCAACCGCTATAAATGGGGCTAGTTGGGTTTCCACTGTAAAAGGTAGAGCTTTTAATTTTGATGGAACGAATGATTATCTAACTTGTGGGAACGTTGATGGAAAAAGATTAGACATATTAGGAAACAAATTAACTGTAAGTGCAATAGTAAAAATTGGTTCTACAAGTTGGGCAGAATTTAATATAGTAAGAAAAGATAGAGGCCATTATAATCTCATTCAATTAGACGCAGACGAAGTGAGATTTGAAATATACAATGGTGGATATGTTTCTGCAAAAACCACAACTTCTCCTTTAGTTTCAGGAAAATGGTATCATCTTATTGGAGTTTATAATGGCGCATTAGTTATGATATATATAAATGGAAAATTTGTGATAAGTGCTGCTGCCACAGGAAATTTGCAGAATACAGGAACCCCAGAAACATTTAATATAGGATGTAGAGACAATAATGGAACGCCTGATTTATTCTTTCCTGGAGTAATTGCAAGTGTTCAAGTTTGGAATGTAGATCTAACTGCTAATCAAATCCAACAACTCTACGCCGAACCTTATTGTTTCATTCAACCAAGAAAGATATGGATAAGTGGAGTAGTAAGTTCACCATCCGCCAGTCCCTCCGTCTCTCCCTCTGTATCTCCAAGTGTTTCGCCTAGTGTTAGCCCTTCTGCATCTCCTTCTGCCAGTATCAGCGCATCACCAAGTGCGAGTGTTAGTGCGTCTCCATCAGCGTCTATATCCGAGAGTCCTTCTGCATCTATCTCAGCTAGTCCCTCTGAGTCGATGAGTGCAAGTCCCTCTAAGAGTATATCAGCTTCTCCTAGTGCATCAATATCCGCAAGTCCATCTGAAAGCGTGTCGGCAAGTCCAAGTGCATCTATCTCAGCCAGTCCATCTGCTAGTATTTCTGCATCTCCATCGGCTAGTGTGTCAGCTTCACCCAGCGCAAGTATCAGTGCAAGTCCTAGTGAGTCTATATCTGCATCCCCTTCTGCAAGTGTATCTGCTAGTCCAAGCGCATCTATATCCGCCTCACCTAGTGCCAGCGTTTCGGCTAGTCCATCTGCTAGTGTCTCTGCATCTCCTAGTGCATCAATAAGTGCCTCTCCTTCAGCATCAGTGTCAGCTAGTCCCTCTGCTTCTGTCTCTGCATCACTATCGGCGAGTCCGAGTGAAAGTATCTCTGCATCTCCATCAGCATCTCCAAGCGCATCTATCTCTGGGAGTCCATCTGCTTCTGTAAGTGCAAGTGTCTCAGCCAGCCCCAGTGGTTTAGTAGGAGATGAGAACACTTACTTCATAAACAACACTGATGGAGGTGGGAATGATACTTTAGATCTATATATAGATGGTATACTATTCGAGAGGAATAAATGGTAAACAGAATGAGTAGGTTTATGAAAGGAGGTAGGATGGATAGTGAGTCTGAGAAATTGGAGATGTTGTCGAAGGTGGAGAAGGAAGCTCTCTGTTATAGATTATTGATAGAGAGAGATAAGATAAATGAGAGTTTACGCAAGGCACAGCAATCTATAAAGGAAATGGAGACAGATGTCTAAAACATTATACGCTGATTTAGAATTTTCAGGCACAGCAGGATTCTATCCAAGAGTGTTGACTTCATCTACTGAGCCAGGCGCAGGGATTGGAGATACACAGATAGATGATGAGGAGATGTGCTTCTGGATAGACTCTAAAGACAGCACATTATATTTATGTTATAACCAATCGGGGACAGTGAAGACGGTGGCGTTAACTTGAGAAAGACTATGGAAAATTTAGTGGAAGCGAGTAAATCTAAACAGGAGGAGTAGAAGTGAACGTCTTTGGAGTGGAGATTCAGTTTAGCAACTCTAATGGAAAGTACGTTAAACGAAAGGATTGTCGTGAAGTTCATAGCAACTTAGAGAAATATCTGGACGCGAAGTTTACCGACACCAATAAGCGTATCGACGACTTTATGGGCAGTGTGGACAACTACATTAGTTTGTTGAAGAAGAGTAAAACTTAAATAAGGAGGTGATTTAAATGGGGAAGATTATTACTTGGGTTTTGGTTAATGGTGCAACTCTCCTCGGCTGTCTACAAGCTATAGTAAAGGCTATTAAAGAGTTGCTTACAGGTGTAGTCAACCTTCTCAGTCTATTTATGACGAAGGCTATTGCGGAGAAGTTGGTAGCGGCTGTTAGGAACGCAATGAATTTCGTGGATGAGTTGATTGAGAAGATTAAGGGGTACTTACTCAAATGAATTCTCTCCTTGTCATAGTAAGTTCTGTCCTAGCCATAATAATTGGATTGTGGAGGCACTTTGGTAGGAAGAATGCTGAGAGGAGAAGACAGGCAGAACTGGCACGAAAGGATTTGGATAATGCGAACAAGAATGATAGTCCTTCTGATTTTATCGATGGTTTTGGTAGGCTGCGCTAGAACATCTGTCTACGTATTAGACCAGACTGAACTCATTAGGGTGAAGAAAGACCAGACTATAACTGCTAAGTATGATGGGTGGTTGTTATCAGACAGGGCGGTTGGTAGGGTGATGGATGCTAAGATAAAGGCGGTTAATTTACGGTAGTACAACTAACCTTAACTAAAGGAGAGAAGATGAAGAAGATAGACTTAAACATTAAATTGGACGAGAAAGTGATGAGACAGGTTGAGGATGGCGTCAATAAAGATGGGACACCAAAGACTAAAGAGGAAGTGGTACCAGCCTATGATGTCGCTATACAGTGGATAAGCGTGATGGTGGAGAGAGCGATAAATAAACCGAAGGTGGATATAAGGACAGGGAGATTGGTGCCGACAGTAGAGGTGTCGATGGCAGTTCATCGTACGTATGGAAAGATGATGGATGCATTGGAAGGACATAAAGATGGGATGGTGGAGATGGATGACGACATCTTCGACTTTATGGATAGGAAGTTTCACCAAGCTGAAATCTCCGTCCAACGAGAAGTGAACCGTATTCTTATCAGATTGGACGATGTGTTGAATAAGGCTAAGGTGGTGAAGGAGGGATAGATGGCTATACCGACAGTTGCATTAAATGAAGCTACTCCTGCAGGTACATCTTACGTTAGAGATGGGGATGATAGGATAAAGGAGTATAAGAAACAAGTCCGTGAAATACTAGAAGTCGACCATTATTTTCCTAGTAGTGGGCAGAACGCAGCGTGTGGTCGACATAAGCAGATGACGTTGATTGAGGCGGCGGATATTGGGACGGGAGCTGATGGTGTGCCTATATTAGGAGCTCAACTCTCTGGCGTCATACCCGAATTGACATACACAGGAGAAGATAACGTTGATGTACAGATAACTAAAGATGGGAAGTTAAACGCTCTAGCTTTAGGGGGAGTGTATCCTGCCACTTTAGCAACTATGATAACTATGCTAGCCTTCATCTATCCCATTGGATGTATATATACAACGATAGTTGCAACCAATCCAGCAACTGTATTTGGGTTTGGGACTTGGGTGGCGTTTGGAGATGGTCGTGTGTTAGTGGGGAATGGTACGTCAGACGCTGCATATGCGGCAGGTGCGACAGGTGGTGAGTCCACACATACTTTAATTACTGCTGAGATGCCTGCACATACGCATCCCATTAAGTTTGGAACAGGTGCTGCTTATGCTGATGGCGGACCAAGATATACATCTGGAACAAGTGAGACTGTAACAAGTGAGTCAACTGGAGGTGGAACAGCTCATAACAATCTTCAACCTTATATTGTAGTCTACTTCTGGAAAAGGACGGCGTAATGAATAAGAAGAGAAAGTTACCTACTCAAAAACGACAATACCATTCCATTGTTGGGTTAGATAGTGGTCTCGACTACTCCACTCCCTCAACAATGATTGCGGAGACATACACGCCAGAGTGCGAGGAAGTAACGTTTCGAGATAAAGTGGTGGAGAAGGCACGTGGAACTGACTTCTTTGCTGGCACTTCCACAACTCCTCTCACTTCAACAGTAATGTTGACTAGACAATATGTTAAGAATAATGAGAATGAGAAGTTAATTGTACATACCACCACTAACGTCTATGACTACAATACTTCCTCCGACCTCCTAGAATGTATAACTGAAGGGGTGGTGATAGATGACTGTGAGGCTGCTTGGGCAGTAGAAGGAGCGGTGACATGTGCAACATCTACTAATGCAAGGAAAGGAACGTATTCAATAGCAGTCACCATCCCAGCTGCATTCACGGATGATATAGCTGCATATAAAGACTTTGCGGTCAAGGACTTGCATACGTATGACCATCTCCATTTCTACATCAAGAGTAGTGTGACAGTGGTGGCTGGTCAACTTCGTATTAGGTTGAGTGATAAGAGGATAGATGAGGGGGTTAGTCACTCTCCATCCGCGTCTGTTAGTGGAAGTCCATCATCTAGTACAAGTCCATCCGCATCGATAAGTGCCAGTCCATCTACATCTCCCTCTGCCTCAGTTAGTGCAAGTCCAAGTGAGAGTCTCTCAGCCAGTCCCTCACCTTCTATTAGTGCAAGTCCATCTGCCTCTCTCAGTGGCAGTCCATCTGCCTCTCCATCTGCAAGTGCATCTTATAGTCCATCTATGGGGACGGGTGGAGATGTGTGGGCAGAATACAACGTCCCTGCCTTAACGGCTGGGGTGTGGAAAGAGGTAAGTGTAGCTTTAGCGTCTCCAGCCGCTACACATGCTGGGGTTACGTGTCCCACCGACTTGACTGCAATCGAGTCTGTTTCGTTGGTGGTGGTGTCTGATATAGGGGCACAGATTGTGAACTTAGATGACATTATGTGCACTATAGAGTCTACTGGTGATGTAGACAACAATGTAGTTGCAGCAGTTGTTAACGACTACTACATCTTCAGTAACGGCACTGAAGACCCCCTCCTCTATTGGGATATGGGGGCTGGACTTTTCGTGAAGGTGACTGGGGGAGCTAATTTAGGTTGTAAGGCGATGGCGATGTTAGGTGAACGCCTCTGTATCTATCACATCTTGGCTGCAGACGCTCCTAGACGAGTGATGTGGACGATTATTGGAGGGGTGAGTACTCCGCCTGTGGCGACAGATTGGACAGACGACGCATCAGGCGCTGGAGATGTCGACTTAGACTCCACTTTTGGTGAGGATGTAATACAGACTGCACATAAACTAGGGAACTATGTTGTGCTATATGGGAAGAAGACGATAGTTATGCAGGAATATATAGGACTTACTAGCAGACCTTTCGCTTTCTACACTCGAGTGAATGGGAAGGGAGTGCCATCAGAAAGAGGGGTTGCTAATTTAGGTGATAAACACATCTTCTTAGGGTGGGATGACATCTATCTATATAGAGGGGGGACAGATGTGGAGTCGATAGGGGATAGAGTAAGTAAAGAAATCTTCTCTCTCATCAACCCCACCTACATCCACCTCTCATTCACAGTGTATTTAGAAGAACAGCACGAGATTCGTGTCTACTTCCCCCTCATCGGTTCCTCCACCCCCAATTGTTACTTCACCTACAGTCTAGACAATGGAAGTTGGTCTAGAGGTAGCCGTTCCTACACCGCCTTTGGTCAATATAAGAGGGTGGAGGGGGCGTTTACGTGGGACACTATAGGGACGGCTACAACGACGTGGGATGAGGTAGCGATTAGGTGGAATGACACCACCAATGAGACTCTCTCTTCCTTCAATATATATGGAGATGCAAATGGAATTGTATATAAAGATGATGAGTCGATACTAAATAATGCAGGTGTCGCCATAGACGGATATTGGGATACTAAAGACTTTGTGGTTGGGGACAGTTATAGAAGGGGAGTGACTAATTGGATGTCACTTGGATTTGAGGCGACAGGAGATACTGTTATGGTATCGTATTCCACTGATTTAGGAAGTACTTACTCAGTTCCAGTCACATTCACTCTAACTGAGGAGTGGAAAGAGTATAAGTATGACCTCAACATCAATTCGTCTCAAGTTAGGTTTCGTTTCCGCAACTACCAATTAAGTGAGACGTTTAGTCTCCGCCAAGTTGAACTTGGATATTTAGAAGCATCTGATAGAGGGGTGGCGTAATGGGAGAGTTTAATATACAACTACCTCCACGATTTCAATTCTTGTCTGGTAGTCAGGAGGAGAAGGATAGACAGTTGGAGGAATATCTATTTAGGATGGGGAATGTGATAGAAGAGTCCCTCCTTCGATTGTTTAGTAGAGTGACGGAGACGGCAGACACACCGACGGATGGACATATTGCTTCGTTGAATGAAGATGGACAGATAGAGGATGGGGGGATAGCGAAGACAGCCCTATTGTTGACATCTGCATTGGATACGGATGGGACGTTGGCAGCCAACTCCGACTCGAAGATAGCCACACAGAAAGCGACTAAGACATATGTGGGAACACAAGTGGCGACTATGTTGTGGGAGGTGGATGGTGGGGATACGGAGATGAAGACGGCGGATGATATGGATATGCAGAATATGCAAATTAAGGGGATGTGTGTGGAGAATAGGACGGATGATACTGGGTGTACACAAACTGGAAGACTATGGTTTAGGACGGATGTATAATGAATGAAGTTATTGGC
>Ga0315294_10000456_pt1 | contig 43738 bp, 56 predicted proteins | sample YL17G13_40_MG_FD_203626 | JGI IMG/M metagenome (GOLD analysis project Ga0315294, IMG submission 203626) | Sediment microbial communities from Yellowstone Lake, YNP, Wyoming, USA - YL17G13_40 | ecosystem: Environmental > Aquatic > Freshwater > Lake > Sediment | place: USA: Wyoming | collected... | reverse complement strand
CTGGTGGAAGGAAAGGCTGAAATGGAGATCATTGACTTCCATGCGAGCGGAGCGAGCGTGGACCCGCACCTCGCAGACCAACTTTTGCTCTATGCCTCGCTCGCGCACGGCGAAACAAAGTACACCACTCCCCGCGTAACGCAGCACCTCATTACCAATGCTTGGCTGGTGGAACAGTTCCTACCCAAAGTGGACATTGACGTGGAAGGGGAGGAGCACGAGTCCGGGGAAGTGCGCGTGGTGGGAATCGGCCATACTTAGCGCTTGAACTCGTCGCGCAAAAGGCCAAACCCGATCAAGCCGCAGTACTTGCCGCGCCTGTAAAGGCGCTCGCGCTGCAGGCCTTCTTTCTTGAATCCGAGCTTTTCGTGCATTCGGATTGAACGGGGGTTGAAGTCTGCTGCTCCGGAGTTTATTCTGTGCAGGTTCAGCGTGTCGAAAGCATAAGAGAACAGCAGCCGTGCGGCCTCGGTGCCTGCGCCCTTGTTCCAGCGCGTCTTCTCTCCGATTGAAATGGCAAATTCGGCGTTCCGGTTAGCCGGATGGATGTGCACGAGCGCGCAGTGGCCTATTGTCTTCCCGCTCTTCCGGTCCTCGATGGCGAAGTGCACGCGCGAGGGGTCGTTGCGGGCCTTGTCGAACCACTCCTGCTCGTCCTTGAGCGAGAATGGAAGGTACTTCAGGAGATATTGCGTGATTTCCGGGTCGTTCATCCACTTGTGGAAGAAAGGCAGGTCCTTCTCTTCCATGGCGCGCAAACGGACTAGTTTTCCTTCGAGCATGTCAGTCACGCAACTAACGCTTGAACTCATCGCGCAGGAGGCCGAGCATCACCAAGTCCCAGCACTTGCCCTTGCGGTAGATCTCCTCGCGCTTGGCTCCTTCCTTCTTGAAGCCTAGCTTCTCGTGCATGCGAATGGAGCGCGGATTGTAGGAGATTGCGGAGGAGCCTACGCGGTGCAGGTTCAGTGTGTCAAATCCATACGCGAGGCAGAGCTTGCCCGCTTCGGTCCCATAGCCCTTGTTCCAGAAGCGCGTGTCTCCGATGAAAATGCCGAACTCCGCGCTGCGGTTGGCTGGGTGGAGTTTGTGAAGCGAACAGATTCCAATCAGCTTCCTGCTCTTCTTGTCCTCGACTGAGAAGTATACTGACGAGGAATCCTTGCGGGCCTTGTCGAACCACTCCTGCTCGTTCTTCAATGGAACGGGCAGATAGGCTTGGAGGAACTGCGTGACCTCCGGGTCATTGATCCACTTGTGAAAAAGAGGGAGGTCTGCCTCCTCAATGGCCCGCAATCGCACTAGCTTTCCTTCCAGCATTTCCAAACACCCCTCGGATTAGAACTTCTTGAGCTTCTTGAGGAAGCGCTGCTCGATCTTGATGGTCTCGCGCACGTGCTGCTTCAGGTTCGGGTGGCGGCCGTGCTCCATCTGCCGGTGAAGCCGAAGTTCGTCCCGAATGTGGGCGGTCCACTCCTTGAGCAGGGAGTGGAATTTCTTGGCAAGGGCGTGCGCATCCTTCTTCTTGTGTTTGAGAGCCATGAGCAAAACACCTCCAAACTGGAAGAGTAACGAACTCCCGCTTTAAAATCCCCGCCTCACAGCAGGAGCGCGAAGGCGAAAACATCGCCCACCAGCAGGGAGGCGAGCAGGCCTAGGAGAATGTAGGGGCCGAAGCGGGGGAGAACCTTGCAAACCGGAAAACGGCGGATGCCCTCAATTCTCTGAATCTTGCGGAGCTTTGCCACTTCGCTCTCAGTCAGCACGCGGCCCAGGTTGTACTTCTTCACCAAGCGTGCGGACATTTTCTCAACAGCCAGAATGTCCTCGTCCTCCACTTTCGAAATGGGGATGCGCTGAATGACAATTTCATCCATCAGCTGGCGCTTGAATGAGGTGAGAAAGACTCCGGGAACGAAGAGCAGGACCAGGAGTGCGTTCAGGCCTGTGGAAGCGTGAAGGTTCCCGTTCATGAAATAGAGCAGAATGCCGAGAGCCAACAACATGCCGACCAGGATTCCTGCATCCGGCTTCAGCCTCTTCTCCCGCAGTTTCCACGCGTACAGGAGCGCACTGCCCCACAGGGCAAAGAGCGCGCTGGCTGCAGCAATGCTCACGAGGAACGGGTAAATCCGACCTCCAAGTGCAGAAGCGAGCAAAACCGTTGAGGGAAAGTTAGGCACTACACTTCCGATTGCGCCTGAAAATGCGCCAACCAAGAGCACCGGCGAGAACGGAAGCAGGAGCTGGAGCGCGGTGAAGAGCCAAACATCCCCGAAGCCCAGCTGGCCTGCTTTGTAGAACGCATAACCGCCAACTAAAATAACCGCGGCCAGACCCACGCTCGAAAGCAGGAAGTTCCACTCCCACACCAACAGGTTGAGCACCAGGCCCGCGCCGGCCATGAGGTAGAGCACGCGCTCGTCCATGAACGAGGTGTGCAGGTCCTCCCAGGCCACGTAGGCAGTGCCCGCGAGCGCGATCACAATGCGGATGAGCTCGAAGTTCAGGTCCGTCAATCAATTCACCGCTTGAAAACTTCGGGGTTTTGCTTGAGCAGGTTTGCTACGGGTAGCATTAAGTTTTTGGGAAGGCGGGCTGTGGGAAACCACTCCCAACCGAGGAACTTTTCAGGCTCTTTCAGTTGTGGCTCGCCCTGAACGTCCAGCGCCTTCATGAAAACGGTAATGTAGTGCAAGCCCTCCGAAAATCGGTCGTTGGTGGCGCCGAGGAAACTAAACTCTGAGGCCTTGAGTCCAGTCTCCTCCTCCAGTTCGCGCGCCGCGCCCTCTTCGAAGGACTCTCCCACACGAAGGTGGCCGCCCGGCGTTCCATACGTTCCCTCTGCATGGGCGTTCCTGCGCAACCCCATGAGGAGCCGGTCATTCCGGATTACTGCAGTGGCTATTCCCACGCCGATGAACGACTTTCCCCGCAGGCCTTTGATTGTTGAATAATCTATAACCGAATCCCCGGCCATTTTCATGCACCTGGAAGTTTGAAGCTCCCGCCTTTCATCATGCCCGAGAGCCGTTTCATGAGCCCGCGGTTCTTGCGCATGCCCTTGAGCATGTTCTGCGCCTTGTCAAAGCTGGTCACGAGCTCCCGCATCTCGTCGAGCTTCATGCCCGAGCCCTTGGCTACTCGCTCCTGCCTTGCGCGCTGTTTCATCAACGCCGGCTCCTTCCTCTCTTTTGGAGTCATGCTGTGAACAGCAGCCTCGAACTTCTTCAGCCTATCCTCACTCTTGCCCACCAACTCTTCCGGCAGATCATACGCGCCCATCATTTGCAGAATGCCCTTGAGCGGACCCATCTTTTTCATGGCCTTCATCTGCGCCAAGAAGGACTCGTAGTTGAGCTCGCCCTCCTCGAGCGCCTTTTGGAGCTCTTCTTCCTCGGCAACCGCATGGGTCTTTTCGAGTAGTGCTTCAAGATCCGGAAAGCCGCAAAGCCGGGCCACGAAGCGCTTGGCATCGAACACTTCGAGCGCATCCATCTTTTCGCCGGTTCCGATGAACGCCACTTTCGCTCCAGTAGTGGACACGCTGCTCAGCGCGCCCCCTCCTTTTCCGGAGCCATCCATCTTCGTGACAATGACCCCAGTTAGCCCAACTGTTTCGTGGAACTGCTGGGACTGCCTGCCGGCCACTTGGCCCAAGTCCCCGCTCACTACCAGGAACCGTTCCCCGGGGTCGAACGCATCATTCACGGACTTGAGCTCGTTCACCAGCTCCTCGTCAAAAGCAGAGCGGCCTGCGCTGTCAAAAATCAGCACATCATACTTGCCCTCCAGATCCTTCCGCGCGAGCTGGGCTATGCGAGCTGCATCCTTCTCGGCCTTATTGCCCCAAAAGCCGCACTTCACGCTCTCCGCAAGCTGCTCGAGCTGCTCGAAAGCAGCAGGCCTGTGCACATCTCCTGCAATCACCGCGGTACGAAGGCCCTTGTTCTGGTAGAAGCGCGCAAGTTTTCCTATAGTAGTAGTTTTTCCTTGGCCGTAGAGCCCGCACATGAGAATCCGTTGCTTCTCCAGTTTGGGTTCGTACTTTTCGCCGAGCACGTGCACGAGCTCGTCGTACACTACACGCACCACGTGCTCGCGAAGGGAAAAGGCAGTGGGCGTTTTCGCCTCCAAGCATCTCTTCTCAATCTTCTTCGTGAGCTCGAAAACCAGCTTCACGTTCACGTCGCTGGAAATGAGCACGCGCTGAAGGTCCTTGACTAACTCCTTTACCGCCTTCTCGTCCACTAGCGCGGCTCCGGTTAGACGGCCGAGCGCCTTGCGAATGCCAGCTCCCAAATCAACCATGTGTAAAACCTAGAGTTTGGGCTTTGGAATTTCGAAGCTCGAAACAGCCAGGGCTCCGGCAACGGCCAGCGCCAGCCACGCCCAATCGAGCCAAAGAGCTGAAACCAACACAACAAAGAGCGCGGCAACGGGGCTCGGCAGGCCCAGGTACTGGTTGCCGTTCTTCTGCAAGTTGAACAGCGCGAGCCTCGTGAGCACGCAACCCAGGTAGAATATTCCTGCAGCAAAGGTGAGAACCGCCAGTGGAGCAGTCACAAAGAGCGGGCCTCCGTTGATTATTGGCGAAAGGGCGATGGCAACTGGCGCTAGACCGAAAGTCACGCAGTCTGCCAGGCTGTCCAGCTGCAAACCGAAGGCATTGGCAGTTGCTTTTCCGCGCACGCGCCTGCGGGCCACAAAACCGTCCGCAGCATCGAACAGGATTCCGAGAATTATTGCAGTCCAAGCAAGGGGGTCGCGCGCAAGCGCCATGGCTATGGCAAGAGCACCGGAAGCGGCGTTGCCGAGCGTGAGGTAGTCCTTCAACTTGAGGTTACACAACTGGTCCATGAAACAGCCGAGCACAAAGCCCACCCCCTGCAGGATTTAAGGGGGGCCGTATAATAAACACTCCGAGGGCCCGTAGCTCAGCCTGGCTTAGAGCGCCATTCCCGCAAGGGGAGCGCAAGTCTTATACGACGCCCGCGGGCCTAGTACCGCGGTCGGCCAGGACAACTGGTGGTCTCGGGTTCAAATCCCGACGGGCCCACTCGAGGGACGTCGGCTCGGTGCTCGGCCCTGCTTCGGCCTGCGCGCCGGGCCTCGTGCCCTTCGAACCCTGTGCGAGGCGTGCTGAAATGGCGGAGGAAATGTCGAAGAAGGAAGCCAAGAAGCGCCTGACCGAGCTAAAGGGGATTATAGAAAAAACGCCAGAAGGCAAATTCCCAGAACGGGAAGTGCTGCATCAACTGGCCGCCACCCAGCAGCCCGAAGCGCTCGAGATTTTGAAGAAGCTGTACGAGCAGGGAAAGGACACGGACTGGCGCAGGTATGAAGTCGCCTACGCCCTCCAGAATTTCAAGCATCCGGCCGCGCTCCCGCTGATAACCCACATTGTGAAAAATGATTCGGATGCGGTCAATCAGTCTGTGGCCCTAAGCGCTATAAGCGCGGCCAAGCTGAAGGAAGGAATCCCCCTCCTGCTCGAGTCCCTTAATAGCCCAGAGCCCTATGTGCGGCAGCATGCGGCCAGCGCGCTGGGCAGCCTCAAGGCTGAGGAGGCGGTACAACCGCTCTTGAAACTGCTGGCCAAGGAAAAAGACAAGGATTGTTTGCACAAAACTATTGAGGCGCTGGGCAAGATTGGCAAGCCGGAAATAGTCGAGCCCCTCCTTCCCTTCCTGAAACACCGGGACTGGGGCGTGCGGGGGCACGCCATCGGCGCCGTAGGCCAGTTCAAGAGGAAAGACCTGATTCCGCAGCTGGCTGAAGGGCTTAGGGACCGGAATAGCTGGGTGCGCTCGCATGCCGTGTGGGCGCTGGCGAAAACAGAGTCGGAGGAGGCCCTTGCCCACCTGCGCAAGGCGGCAAAAATCCGCGGCAAGAAGTGGGAGAATGAAACGCTCACGGCCATTGCCGGGTTCGGAAAGACCGAAGATATTCCATTCATGGTCCGCAACCTCGGGAGGAGCGTGATACACGCAACAAAAGCGCTGGACACGCTGGAGAATTCGGGTGACCACTACCGGCTGTTCCGGGAGGTCAACGAAAAGGGCCTGGACTCGCCAGCGGCAATGGGGCTGCGACTGAAAAATGCCATCCACCCCAAGCTGGTTCCCAGCCTGCTTGAACGCCTGAAGGGGCAGCGAAGGATGCTCGGCTGGATTTTGTACGATGTCAAGGAGTATAGAAACGCGCACGAGCTTTCAAAGCTCATGTGGGCCCTGCGCCTATACGGAGGGAAGGAGGCGGAGAAGCCGCTCCTCGGAATGCTCAAGGAAAAGGGATACGGGGAGAACCCGAGCATATGGCGGAGTGCGATTGAAAACCTCGGCCACGTGGCTGGAGAGAAAAGCATTCCAATCCTTCTTGAAAAGCTCAATCACGAGAAATTGGATAGCGCCGCAGTTGAAGCGCTGGGCCGGATAACCGAACGCCTGAAGAGGCCCCGCACCAAGGAAGGCAAAGCGCTCAAGTTCATCTCCTCATTCTACGGACCCGGCCTGCCGCTCTCTGAGGAACATCCGAACGTGATAGCGCAGGCGCTCCGCTTCGTGCGCGAAGGGAAAATCAGCGAAAAAGACCGAGCACACGCGCGGCTCACGCTCAAACAACTGCGCGCACTGCGCGAGAACGTGAAAGAACTCGAGCCAGTGGTATGAGGCTGAAGAAATGGAGGAGAAAAAGGAGCGGAGCAGGCTCTGGCTGCCGGTTGATGTGAGCAGCGACGTGCGCAGGAAGGTGGAAGGAAAGGGCACCAAGGCTTTTTCACAGGGAGGCGCGGGGGAGCTGCTGCGTTATACGGAGAAAAACCTCCGGGCGTTCGAAAAACTGGCGAAACAGCAGGCGGCCAAAAGGAAGGAAGGCAAGCCGGAAGCGTGGGTGGAGAAGGAGCTGTCCTTCTGGATCGAGCGCACGCGGAAGCTGAGGAAGGAGCTCGCCACGCCCGCGCCATTCTACATCAAACCGATAACAAAAGAGCAGCGCAGGATACGCGAGCTGCTGGTGAAGGCCGGCGTGCCCATTGAGCAGCCAATTCAGGACTTGGGGAGGGGGCTGGAGCTCTTTGAACGGGGGGAGTGGAAAGAAATCCCGCCGCTGGCGGAGGAGGGGAGCCGGGAGCAGATTCGGCAGATGGTTGCGAAAATGCTCTCGCTCGGAGTCGCCCACAACCACCTGCACCTGGGAAACTTCGTGATGAACTCAAAGAAGGAAGTCAAGCTCATCGACCTGTCACTGGCCCGGCGCTACAGCCGCAAGCCGGCGAGCAAGGCCGAGTTCCTGAACAAGTACAGCCGGGACTTGTACTTCGCCAGCCGGAGCCTCGCGTGGCTGAAGTGGCGCTACTCGCTCCCCAGTCAAAACGACCTCCTGCACGAGAACATAATGGCCGAAACCAAGGCGCTGCTCGGGCACCCGGAGTTCAAGCTTAAGAGTTTCGGAGTCACTGCTGAGGAAATCCAGAACGCCCACATTGAAAACGAGCGGAAACGGCGGGTGCAGTCCGAGAACTGGTGAGGCTCACTCCTTAGCGCGCGGCGTAAAACTGAATTTATTCCCAGAGCGGGCCGCTTTCCTCGGCTTCCCGCTGGGCCTTCTCGCGCCGCGCGGCCTCCGCTCGGAGCTTTTGGAGCAGCTGCCCCTCGAGGCCGACAGGGATGTTGCCGCCGAGCGCCATCTCAAGGGCGAACTTAAGGATTTTGGGATTCTCGCGGTCCTCGAGGTGCGGGCTGAACAGTTGGAGCGCCTTGGCATGCGAGTCCTGCAAGTCCGCTTTATTCAGGTGGCGGCTCATGCGCACCAGCATGTGCGCCGCGGCCTTTTGCAGGCTCTCGTCATCGTGCTTGAGCAATGAGATGAGTGGTTTCACCGCGCCCTCGGATTGTTCTGCCGGTGCCGTTTCCAAAAGTTTCTGTAGCGAACGCCGCACGAAGTGCCGCACCTCCGCATCCTTGTCATTGAGGGCGCGCACCAGGGAGATGGCCGAGCGCACGTGGCGAATCCGACCCAGCGACCAAGCTGCCTGCCATCGGACATTGGGCTCCTTGTCCTTGAGGAGCGCCTGCCGGAGCGGCATTATTGTGCTAGGATCCAGGTAGTCTGCCAAGGCCTCTGCTGCACGTGCTCGGACTTCTCTCTCCTTGTCCAGCAGCAGGAGTATTTTTAGTGGCTTGAGCGCCCGCAGGTCCCCAATCTCGTCCAACGCGCGTATAGCTTGGACTCGGACTTCCTTTCGGGGGTGGCTCAGCCGTTTCAGAATGGCCGGCGTGGCCTCAGGTCCGATTTTAGCCAAAACCTGCACGGCTTTCCGCTGCAGCGTCTCATCCTCGTGCTCGAGAAAGCGGGCGGCCCTTTCGATTTTTTCAGGCGGAACCGGCATGAGAACTACCAAAGGAACTCGTGCAAGAGACTGGATAAAAAGCCGCCTCTGCACGTTTCTGGCATGAAGCCCGTTGACCGGATTGCACGCGAGCGGTGCGAGAAACTGCTCACGCTCAGCCGCGAGATCTGCAAAAAGGAGCCCGCGCTCGCCAAAAGGTACGTGAAGCTCGCGCGGAAAATCGCCCAACGGCATAGGTTCAGCCTCGGCTCCCGCGCGTTCTGCCGGGCGTGCTCGCTCCCGTGGGTTTTGGGGAGCACGGTTCGCGTGAGACTGGCTGCCGGGAGGAAAACAGCTTTATATACGTGCCGAGCCTGTAGTTACACACGACGCTTCCCCTACAGCCTCGCAAGGGGCCGCTAGGGCATGCTGCGCGGTTTTTGGTGAAAATTCAATGACTACACTATTCGACGTTCCAGCCAACGACCTCATCAAGGCCGTTAGCGAGGAACTCAAGAACAAGCCCGAGCTCGCGCCACCGGCGTGGGCGGGACTGGTCAAGAGCGGGGCCCACGCCGAGCGCGTGCCCCAGCAAAAGGACTTCTGGTTCACCCGCTGCGCCTCCCTGCTCCGCACACTCGCTGTGCGCGGAAAGGTGGGCGTGCGCAGGCTCCGCCACAAGTACGGCGGGGGCAAGGAACACCACGTGGCCAAACCCCATCATGTGATGGCAGGCGGCAAGATCATCCGGCTGGCGCTGCAGAAGCTCGAAAAGGCGGGCCTGGTTTCCAAGAAGGAAAAGGAAGGCCGCCGGCTCACGGCAAAGGGCGAAGCCCTGCTGACCAAGGCGGCAGTGAGCAGCCTGAAGAAGTGATTTGGGTGGAGCAGCAAGATGCTGCGCAGGACGCGCAGGAGGTTTACCGGCAACGGTTGGAACAGCTTCGGAAGCAACAGGAGATGGAGCAGAAGGCGAAGGCCATGCTCAAAAACTACCTGACCTCCGAAGCATACGAGCGGATGGCGAACATCCGCATTTCCAATCCGGAGCTTTACTCGCAGCTCCTCTCGCTGGTGGCGTACCTGGCGCAACAAGGAAAGATCAACAGCTCCAAGAGACTGGGGGAAGAGGAACTCAAGCAGTTCGCGAGCAAAGTGGTGGCAAAAACAAGGCACGAAACTACGATTACACGCAGGAACAAATGACAGGTGAATCAGAAATGACGGTCAAGAGGAAAGGATTCGCACTCAAGAGGGCGCTGGCCAAGGCACTGAGGCAGAACCGAAGGATGCCGGTGTTCGTGGTGGCCCGCACGCGCAAGAAGCTCACGTACAATACTAAGCAGCGCAGCTGGAAGCGCCACAAGCTCGACGTGAAGGTGGAGCGAAGGACTTTCCGAAGCGGATAGGTGTTTACCCCATGGTAGAAACATTCAACAAACAGGAAGGACCCCGCGCTGCTGACAAGAGCGCCAAGCAGGAGACCGAAGCGCACAAGCCCCACGAGCCCCAGAAGATGGCGCACGTGGAAGAGGAGAAGAAGCTCGCAACCGAGCAGAAGGCGGAGAAGAAGGGCGAAGAGCACAAGACTGAGGAAAAGAAGAAGGCCGCGGCTCCGGCGAAGAAAGAGGAAAAGAAGGAAGAGAAGAAGCGCGAAGTAGTGCTCGAGCGCCTCTACACCGTGAACCTGCAGCCGGCCTATGCAACCACCATGTTCAGTCGCGCGGACAAGGCCTCGAAAATGCTCAAGAAATTCCTCGCCCGCCACCTCAAGGCAAGCGGGCCCGATAAAGTGAAGCTCGCCGAAGGCGTGAATCTTTACATCCGGGAGCGCGGCAGCGCGCACCCGGCCAAGCGCGTGAAGGTCAAGGCAAGCAAGGACAAGGAAGGAATTGTGCTGGCCGAACTGGCCCAGTAAAGCCAAAAGGCTTTTCCACCCCCTCCGCATGCCTAAACTCAAGGTGCTAGTGTGGACGTCCGGAAAACCTCCATTGAACGGAACCCCTTCCTGGGACTGTTCCTCCGCGCGAGCGACCGCCTTCTCCTCTGCCCGCCGGGCATTACGCAGAAAGTGAGAGACCAGGCGGAAACGGCGCTAGGCACGAAACTCATCCCCATGCTCATCAACCAGTCCAACCTCCTGGGAGTCTACTGCGCACTGAACTCCAACGGCGCAATACTCCCCGAATTTGCGGACGAGAACGAAGTCAACCTGCTCAAAGAGGAGGGACTTAACGTATACACGCTCGACTCCCGCTGGGGAGCCTCGGGCAATAACATACTCTGCAACGACAAGGCCGCGCTCCTGAACCCGCTCCTGCCCAAGCACGAGGCACAGAAAATCTCGGACTGCCTGGGAGTGGAAGCGGTCCAGGCGCCAATAGGCGGAATCGAGACTGTCGGCTCTATAAACGTGGTCACGAACAAGGGACTGCTGGCCTACAATCGCATAACCGAAGTGGAACTCAAAAGATTGGAAAGCCTGTTCAAAGTCAAAGGAACAGTTGGAAGCGCGAACATGGGCGTGCCCTTTGTGGGAATCTGCCTGGCGGCGAACTCCCAGGGAGCCTTGATTGGCGAGCTCTCCTCCGGATTCGAAGTGCAACGGGCCTACGAGGCGTTGAGCTAAGGGAGCTGAGGAAAAATGGTCGGAGAAGAAGAGGAAAAGAAAATGCAGGTGCTGGCCATGGAGGCCAACTACTACAAGGCCATGGCCGAAGAGCTCCAGCGCAGGCTGGGAGCACTGCAAGGCATGCTCGAGGAGCACAAGGCCGCTTCAGCAGCACTCAACGGACTCCCGAACAAGGGAGAGGCGTTCCTGCCTGTTGGCGGAGGGGCTTACCTCAAGGGAAGCGTGAGTGAGGAAAAGAAAGTGCTAGTAGAAATCGGAGCCCGCGTGCTCGTGGAGACCCCGCGCGAGCAGGCGTTGAAGATAATCGAGAAACGCGAACAGGATATCCAACACGAGGCGGAGCACGCGAGCGAACAACTGCAGATGGCAGTTCAAAAGCTCGAGCAAGTAGGCGCGGCTGCCCAATCCCTGCGCTCCGGCGAGGCGCCCATGCCAGCAAGCGCACCCAGACCAACAGGCAAAAACAACAAGCGAGCACCCTCCGTGGGATGATACGCTTTGTTCGACCTACTCAAGAAGAAAATTTCCTCCTTCATCGGCTCTCTAGTGCAAAAGGAGGAGCAAAAGCCCGCAGCTGCCCCCGCGCCAGAGCCCGCACCGCAGCCCATTCCAAAGCCCGAGCCTGCTCCCGCTCCAAAACCAGTAGTTGAAACCCCGAAAGAAGAACAGGCACAAGCTCCAGTACCAAAAACAGAGCCGGCTCCACAGGCCAAACAAGCGAAACCAGTTCCAACTCCCACTTCAACAGCAAAACCCGTGCAACCAACTCAAGCAAAACCAATTGCACCGCCCATGCAGCAAGGAAAATCCCTTCCTCCGCTCAAAGTGGAGAGCAAACCGCTGCCCAAAGTGAGCGAGCAACCGACACCAACACTGCAGCCCAGACTCTCGCTCCTTTCCAAAGTGAAGGCGCTGCTCTCCAATGACGTGGAGATTGCGGAACGGGATGTGGCGCCACTTTTGGAGGAGCTCGAGTTCTCCATGCTCGAGAGCGATGTTTCGCCGGACACGGCACAGTTTTTGGTGCAGGACTTGCGCAAGCGGCTGGTGGGCAAAAGAGTTGGCAAGAGCAGAATGAGCGAGGAGATTCAGGGAGAGGTGGCGCTCGCACTTGCCGGAGTTTTCCCAACAGCCAGCAACACCGTGCCCTCAACAATACAACGGGCCAAGAGCGAGGGAAGACCTGCAGTGATTCTTTTCGTGGGGCCCAACGGAACCGGCAAAACCACTTTGATTGCCAAGCTCGCGAGCCAGCTGCGCGCGCAAGGCTATTCTTCGGTGATTGCAGCTGCGGACACGTTCCGCAAGGGAGCTTTGGAACAGGTCAAGGAGCACGGAGAACGCATTGGCGTGGCTGTTGTTTCGCGCGGGTATGATGCGGACCCGACTTCTGTTGCATTTGATGCGGTACAGCATGCCAAAGCAAATTCACTGGACGTGGTGCTAGTAGACACCGCCGGAAGGCAGGAGACCTCCTTCAACCTGGTGCGGGAGATGGAAAAGATGAACCGGGTGCTCAAGCCGGACTTGAGGGTTTTTGTGGGAGAGGCCATTGCAGGCCACGCGCTAGTTGACCAGGTGAAGAAATTCCACGAGACCATCAAGCTGGATGGACTGGTGCTCACCAAACTGGATTGCGACGCCAAAGGAGGGGGCGCGCTCACAATAGCGCACGAAACCGGACTGCCGATTCTCTATTTGGGAACCGGGCAAGAGTACACGGACCTGGTTGGATTTGACGCGCACGAATTCGCGCGGCGACTCGTGGGAACTGCCTCCTAAAGGGTTATAACCGTTCAGAACCAAAGGCGGCTGAGGCGAAAGCATGCCCTCGTTTGTTTTTGAAGGCGGTGGAAAATCAGCCAAGAAGGAGCGCGAGGAACGCCCCTACCTGTCGGAAAAGCCCGTGCAAGCGGGCGGCGAGTACGACGTGACTGTTGAAGAGGTGGGCACGCGCGGGGACGGGTTCGTCCGGATACAGAACTACATTGTTTTCATTGCCGGCAGCAGCAAGGGCGAGCGCATGCGGATCAAAGTCACGAAAGTCCTCCCCAAATTCGCAATAGCCGAGAGGATTGGCGAGGCCAAAACGCCCGCGCCTGCAAAGCCCGAAGAGCCCGCCAGCTCCGAAACCCCGGACGAGTGATTCTTCCAGCAAATTTTTCAGTGAACGAACATGCCGCTCATCACCTTTCCAGATGGCTCGAAAAAGGAGTTCCCAGCAGGAACCAGCCCCAAAAATATTGCTGAATCAATTGGCAGGAAACTCGCCGAGGCTGCGCTTGCCGCCAAGTTCAACGGACAAGCAATAGATTTGAGCACGCCACTCCAGGAGAATGGCACTCTTGAAATTCTCACATTTGACTCGCCTGCAGGCAAGGAGGTTTTCTGGCACTCATCCTCCCACGTGCTGGCAAAGGCGGTGAAGGAACTGTGGCCGCACGCAAAACTCACCATCGGCCCGTCCATTGAGGAGGGATTCTACTACGACTTTGATGTGGAGAAACCTTTCAGCGAGCAGGACTTGCAGAAGCTGGAGGAGAAAGCCAAGGAAATTGCTGCGCGGAACGAGCCGTTCAAGAGAGTGGAGCTCCCGGCCAAGGAAGCACAGAAGAAGAACGAAAAGTTGGGCGAGCCTTACAAGAACGAAATCATCCGCGACATCCTAAAAGAAAATCCAAAGGAGAAAAGCTTCTCATTCTACGAGCTAGGCGAGTTTGCGGACCTGTGCCGCGGGCCCCACGTGCCCCAAGCAGGAGTAATCAAAGCACTCAAGGTGCTCAAGGCCTCCGGAGCCTACTGGAGAGGAGATGTGAAGAACCGCCAGCTCCAGCGGATTTACGGAATCTCCTTCCCGCAGGAGAAAATGCTCAAAGAGTACCTCACCCGGCTCGAGGAGGCTGAAAAGAGGGACCACCGCAAGCTCGGCAGGCAATTAGACCTGTTCAGCGTACACGAAGAGGCGCCGGGCTCGCCGTTCTTCCACCCGAATGGCATGATTATCCGAAATGAGCTCGAGAAATACTGGAGGGAAGAGCACGACCGAGACGGGTACAAGGAAGTGCGCACGCCCATTATACTCAACAAGCAATTATGGCTGCAATCGGGTCACTGGGACCACTACAAGGACAACATGTACTTCACGGAAATCGACAAGACCGAGTACGCCGTGAAGCCCATGAACTGCCCCGGCTGCATTCTCATTTACAAGAACAACACCCACTCCTACCGGGAACTGCCGCTCAGGCTTGCTGAAATGGGCCTATGCCACCGGCACGAGCTCTCCGGAGTCCTCTCAGGGCTTTTCCGCGTGAGGTGCTTCACGCAGGATGATGCACACCTGTTCGTTACAGAGGAGCAGGTAAAACAGGAAGCCAAGGGAGTAGTCAAGCTCATTGACCGGATGTACAAGACTTTTGGTTTCGAGTACGAAGTGGAGCTCTCCACCCGGCCTGAAAAGTTCATGGGCAAAGTTGAAACCTGGAATCTGGCGGAAAAGGCGCTCGCGGAAGCCATGGACGAGCTAAAAATGAAGTACAAAATCAATGCGGGGGACGGCGCGTTCTACGGCCCCAAGCTTGATTTCAAGATTCGAGATGCGATTGGCCGACTGTGGCAGTGTGCCACGGTGCAGTTGGACTTCCAAATGCCCGAACGGTTCGAGCTCGAGTACGAAGGGGCAGATGGAAAGAAGCACCGGCCGGTGATGCTGCACCGCGTAGTGTACGGCGCGTTCGAGCGGTTCATGGGCGTGCTGATTGAACACTACGCCGGCGCATTCCCAACTTGGCTCGCGCCCACGCAAGTGCTTCTGCTGCCTATGACTGATGCGCAGAACAGTTACGCGGAAGAATTGCGCAAGAAATTCTCCGAAAAGGGCGTGCGCGTGAATGTGGACTTGCGCGGCGAGAAGCTCGAGGCGAAAATCCGCGATGCGCAGATGCTCAAGATACCTTACATGCTGGTGTTGGGCAAGCGAGAACGGGAGAACAAGAACCTGGCAGTAAGGAAGAGAACGAACGAAGTCAAGCAGAACGTTCCAATTGAAGAGTTCCTCGCCAGCCTTCTGAAGGAAATCTCCTCGAGAAGCCTAAAGCTCGAAGCAGTCTAGGCCTTGAACTCCCCGCCAGAAGGAACGTTCTCCTTCACAACTGCACCGGGCCAGATTGTGGCCTTGCTTCCCACCAGAACTCCGGGCATGAGCGAAGCGTTCGCACCCACTTTCGCTCCCGCACCCACGCACGCGCCCAGTTTGGAGCGGCCGGTGTCAATCTCCTTTCCATTTACCAGCACGCGGATGGCCTTCCCGTCCAAACTGAAGTTGGCCAGCTTCGCTCCTGCGCCCAAATTTGAATTCTCGCCCAGCACGCTGTCGCCCACGTAATTGAAGTGGGGGGCGCGCGAGCCCCTGAGCATGACCGAGCCGTTCACTTCGCTCGGCCCCACGAAGCAATCATACTCGAGCACAGAGCCGTTCCGGACAATCGCATTCGGGCCCACAACGCACTTGGGGCCCACCCAGACCGGCCCCTCCAAACGGGAGCCCTTCTTCACAACCGCATCAGCAGCCACGTAAACCGGCCCGTGCACGCTCGCCTCGTCTTCCACAGTTCCCAGAAGTTCATGCTTGACCATGTGCTCTGCTGCATAGGCGTTCGCATCCAGGTAGTTCCAGAATCCTCCCACATCGGTCCAGTAGCTCGTGAGCTCGTGAACCGGCACGTCGTTCTCCTGCGCGAATTGCTGGAGCGCGTCAGTCACTTCCAACTCCCCGCGCGGGGAAGGCTTGAGGCTGTGCAGCAGTTCGAAAAACTCCTGCGGCATGTGGAAGAGGTTCAGGTTGGCGAGGCCGGGCTTAGCCTGCGGGGATTTTTCAGCCACTCCCTTCAACAGCCCATTTTCCACCTGGAACGCGCCGTATTGGCGGATGTCCGGAACTGGATAGGCGAAGGCAAAGGGGCCCTTCTTTGCAGCAGCGGCAACTAGCGGGAATGCGGCAGGGTCGTAAAAGTTGTCGCCATTCAGAATGATGAAACTTCCTTTCACATGTGACTCAGCCTGCAGGAGTGCGTGCCCGCTTCCCTTGGGCTCGGTTTGTTCGGCAAAAACGAGCTTGGAGGAGTAAGGCTTGCCCCGCAGGTGCTGAATCACCTGCTCCTTGCCCACTCCCACGATGACCATTATTTCCGAAGCTGTTGGCGCGAGCCCCTCAATCAACCACTCGAGCAGGGACTTGCCCAACACCCTCACTAATGGCTTCGGGTAACTTTCAGTGAGAGGCCACAGCCTCTTGCCCGCGCCTGCAGCGAGAATCACATAGGTGTTCATGCGAATGCACTCCGCAGTTTACGTTTTTCGGGGCTTAAAGCTCGTGCAGCCTGTGCTTGAGCATCAAATCCAGCATGCCTTGGTGGAGTTTGAGACCTAGGGAATAAATTCTGACCGCTTTCTTCAAATCCGCCGCTCCTTTTAGCGTAGTTCCGCCGGCACGCTCGGTTTCGAAAGCATGCTGAGATTGCTCTACTGAACGGATGCTCTCTTCCAGCCCCTTCCGCAGCTCCGCGCCAGAGCCCACGCCCCTGAACTTCTCCGAGGGCCGGTGCACGGCGATGAAACCCAGCAGCGGCCGCTTGAACGGGTCCTCGGGAATGCGGAACGCCTCCGCCAACAGGTCAGCGTGCCGATGTTGGCGCTTGGCGAGTTCCCCGCTTTCGTATACCATGCAAAGAGCTTGCGGTGGAAGGTTAAAAAGTTCTTCTTACCCTAGAAGGTGCAGGTGGAATGGATGGTTTCCTTTGAGGAGTTCGCCAAGCTCGACTTCCGAGTGGCGAAAATAATCGACGTACAACCCGTGCCCGGCGCTACCAAACTCTACCAGCTGAAAATCAGCCTGGGAAACGAGGAGCGCACGCTCGCTGCGGGAATCGCGCAGCATTATGCTCCGGACGAACTGCTCGGCAAGCGCATCATAATTGTCGCCAACCTCGACCCGCGCAAAGTGAGGGGCATTGAAAGCCAAGGAATGCTCCTGGCAGCGGTGAGTGAGGACGAGAGCATTGTTTCGCTCGTGGCCCCCGACAACGAGGACGTGCCGCTCGGCTCGAAAGTGACGTGAAAAAGTAGAATGCGGCCGCCGGGATTTGAACCCAGGTCAACAGATTGGCAACCTGCTATCCTAACCACTAGACTACGGCCGCAAAAAACACTAGTGGAAAAGTTTGTGGCCTAACACCTTTTAACCCCTGCGCCGGCCCGCAAGCGCAAGGCCCACCAGTGCAAACACAACCAACGCAACAGCTCCGTACACAACTAGCTGCTCCTCCGAAAACGAGGGGATTTGCACCTCCCCGCCCGGCACACTCACCACCACGCTGGGCAAGGGAGTTGCGCTTGGCGTGGGCGTGGGGAAGAAAATGGTAATCGGCTGGCGCAAGCTGGCCTCCGCGCCGTTCAACACTAGTTCACCCTCCACTTGCGCAACTCCTGGAGGAGCAGGCACCGTGAATTCCAACTGAACGCTCCCGCCAATTGGGAGAAAGAATGGCCGTGAAACCTCCTGGCCTGCGAGCGAGAGAATGGCGGTTGCGTTGATTTCCTGGTTTCCGGCATTGCCCACCACAACCCGCACGTGCAGCTCGTCTCCGCTCACTTCCGGAAAGAGTCCCTGCACCACAAAGCCCTCGCCCTCCGAGCGGGCTCCACCCTTGCGGGCTTCGAGCAAAACAGTTTTTTCAACTCCCAGGCTCTGCACGTTCAGCGGGTATTGGTAGATATAATTCTCCCGCAAGTCACTTGGAACCAGCACGCGCCAAGTAACTCTCTTCTCCTCGCCCGGAGAGAGGAAAACCAGCCTATCTTCGGAGTCCAGGACCTGCAGCTCGGGGGGAGTGGAAAGGGAGAGGGGAACGCCCATGGGCTCGCGTGCGGCGCTCACCACAATAGTCACATTCTCCAAAGAGCCCCCGCCAACAGTTTTGTTAGTAGTTTCGAGCGAGAGGGAGAAACGGTTGGCGGTGAAATTGCCCGCCTCCAGCAGTTGGACTGTTGGAACGGGCGTGATTTCGGTTCCCGCAAAAGTGAAACCGGAAATTCCAGAAGCACGGCCGCTGATTTCGCTCTTAATGTCGTCTTGGTCCAATCCGCGCGAGAAAAGAATGTGAGTAGCATCGATCCTCCCCGCCTCGCCATAGGTCGGATCTAATGGAATCCACTCGCCATTCACTGCAGCTTCCGCCCACGCGTGCATGCCCCACTCTTCTCCTGAGTAAACCAGGCCTGCGACAAAACGGGAGGGAATGCCCGCGCTCCTCAACAAGGCCAGCAGGAGGTGGGTGAACTCATCGCACGTGCCCCGCTTGTTTTGGTAAACGGAGGAAGCGTCCTGAACCGAGGAGCCGAAGCCGGGCCCGTCGTATTCCACGTAATTGTGAACCCACTCAGTCAGCAGAACCGTTTTCTCGAAATCATTGTTTATTCCGCGCGTGAGTTCGAAGGATTTCGCGCGCAGGTCCGCATCCAGCGGAACAAAGGGCGAGGCCTGCAGGTACTTGGACAAGTCCCCGCTCGCGCGCTCGCGGCCGGATTCGGAACTGGTGCGAACGCGCGCCTCCAAATGAATGATTTTTTCATTGCCCGCGGGCTGGAAGGAAAACTCCAACAACGCATTCCCGAACCCGTCGCTCTTGTTCAGGTAAGCGGAGTCGGAGGCGAAGGAGTCCACCTGCTGGCCGGCAAGAACTGGAAAGCCGAAAGTGGTGAACGCGGCCTCGGTGGGGAGCTGCGAACCAAAGCGGATCTGCCACACCAAATCAACTGAAACGAGCGCGGAGCCCACTTCCTTCGGTTGGACGTCAATTGCGGCCGCGCAAACAGCCAGAAGCACGAGGAGTGCGAAGGGAAGACCGCGCATGATTGGAATGCTATCGCTCGAGAGTTAAAAACAGGAGTGCCGCGGGGGTGATTTGAACACCCGACCGATCGGTCTTCAGCCGATTGCTCTCCCGCTGAGCTACCGCGGCATAGGATATATAAGTGAATTAACTTGCGCGGAAGGGCTTAAAACCATTTGCGGGCGCGCAGCCGGTAGAGCCTCTTGCGCTGGGCCTCCTTGGAGACCTGCAGCACGAACTCAATAGATTCCACGGCAGTGCGGCCGTCCAGCTTGGCCCGCTTGGCCTGCGCCTTGGCCTTGCGCAGCATCTCCTCCTCCCGCTGGCGGTCGATGATGGGCACGCCACGCTCGAACTTCCGCAGGGCCACCTCTTCGCTCACGTGCACGCTCTTCCCCAGTGCGCGCAGGAGCTCCGCGTGGGCCTTGTCCTCCTGCCGGTCCTTGTGCTTGAGCCACTTCTCGAAACTGCGGTCCCGCATAGAAGCCACCAGCAAGCCCGGGAATAAAAAACAGGCGCCACACAAGGAAAGCAAGGCTACAACAATGGAAGAAACGCCACGCTTGCACATCCTGTTCTCCATGGGCGCGCACGGCAGCAGCGAGGATGGAAGGCGCGCGGCGTTCTGGGTGCGCAAGTTCAAGCCACATGTCTTCGTGGATGAGTTCGCGGGCCTTACGAAAGGGGAGTTCAACCACAACATCAAGGCGTACAAGAGGGCGCTCGAAAAAACGAGGGGAGTGAGCGGCGCCCGCGCGCTGCGCACGCATGCCAAGAGAATAATCCGAGAGATGCGCAGACCGGGATACGACGAGGACTGCGACCGGGAGCTCTATCCCGTGCTCCTCGCCAGCCGGACTCCGGTGTTCTTCTTTGAGCGCCACTCCGCGGGGAAGGCGAAAAAGCTCGAAAAGATCGATAAGCGGAGCGATAAAACGGAGGATGATGCGAAAACGGCGCTCCTGGAAGGAAGGTATGCGCAGGCGCTTCGGCTGGTACGCCAGCATGTATGGCTCGACCACCGCTACAACTCCAGCCGGGAGAAAGTAATTGTTCAAGCGGTTCGAACGGCCCGGAGAGACCTGCTCAAACACTACCCGCACCTGCGCGGTGAAAAGGAACTCAGGGTGTTGGTCCGCTTGGGAGTCGAGCACACGCCGCCCTACATCTGGCTGAAAAAACAGGAATTGAAGGGCATCACGCTCGCGCGGTCGTTTGACATGAACCCGGCCAGCCTGGATCCCGCGCTCCACTTCGCAACATTGAAACCGGAGCAGTTCCGGCAGAAAGGAGATTTGCTGTTCGCGTACCGCCTGCTCTACGGCCTGCTGGAAGATGAGATGGAGAAGAGAGCGCCGGCCCACACTGAAAAACACCTCGCGGCGACACAGCTCCTCGCCCGCAAGGGAAGCCGGGACCTGAAGGAACTCTCAAAGGCGGCCTCCGAGGGAAAGAGCGGGAAGGAGCGAATCCACCTCCTGCTGAAAAAATTCGAGGAACTCCACCAACCCCTCCCGCGCAATTCCGCGGAGATGACCGAGCTCCTACAGAAAGAGTTCGGAGCAGGCTACCGCTATCTACACGATAGAACACTCCCCAAGGAAAAACGCGAACCCAACCTGCGCATCGGCCGCGCACGCTGGGAATAAAAAACGCAAGGGGTCCAGGGGCACGAGCGAGGAGCGCAGCGAGCAACTCGAGCGAGCACCGGAGCGACGTCCCCGGAATGGGCCCGCCCGGAATCGAACCGGGTCCCCCACCGTGTAAGGGTGGTGTCGTAGCCAGTTGACCACGGGCCCCCATTGGAATTGCCGCCCGCATGATTTAAAAGGCCGGCTCGGGTAATGCCGTCTTACAGGAGGGTGAAAGACATGGTTTACAAAATAGTTTGGCTTTCATTGGGAGGAAAGAAGCTTCACCTGCTCAAGCTTGCAGGAGCGCTGTTCCTCTTTGCCGCAATCTTGAAGGTCGCAGAGGCGGCGTACAACATTTTCGTTACTGTTGACAAGGTTCTCTATGCGCAAGTGAGGCCCGAGATGATCGGCCAATTGTTCGGCTGGGGAATCGGCGCACCCTATGCATTCTCCATGCCGGAGGATGCTGTTGGAGTGCTCATGGGCCCTGTTGCCGCATTCCTGTTCTGGCTCGGCCTGGCTGTAGTGGCAATCATGATCTATCAGGCAGGCAAAGTGATTGTGCCGCTCGAGGAGTATGAGCAGAACATCCGCGAGCACCACCGCAAGCTGATAGAGCACGCGCGCAAGCACACGCTCAAGCGCAAGTAAAAACTGCGCTTTTTGTTTTTTGAAAAGCTAGCGGGAGCGCTCAGCGCGTGTCCTTCGGGTCGCGGCGCGCGGGCTTCATGGAATCCGTCTGTTCGCTGGCACCGGCCTTCCACAGGGAGCCGTACTTGGCCTTGAGCTGGCTCTCGATTCCCCGTCCGCGCTTGAGCGCCAGCTGCACGTGCTTCTCGTCAATTATTTCCGCGTGCTCGCTCGTAGCCAGGTCTCCGGCCAGGCGTAGTATTCCGGAGAGGTCGCGCAGCCGGAGGGTAAGCGCATTGGGCGCCTCATCAAACTCCAAAGCCATCTTCCGCGCCTGCTCTGTTAGAAGCTCAACGGATTGGAAGGAGAGGTGGGGGATGCGCAAGTCCTTGCGCACTTCCTGCGCAAAGAACTGCAGGAGCTGCGCCCGGTTCTCCTCGCTGTCCGGCATCCACGTTTCCAGCAATACTTCATAGCCCCCTCCGCCAATCCGCGAGCGCAGGGGCGGTAGAATCATGGACAGGTCGTTGATGTTGGAGGCGGCAATGAGCATGAAATCGCACGGAACATCGTCCACTTTCACAGAAGCTCCGGCGCTCTGGGGGTTCCGGCCCACAATCGGATACTTCTTCTCCTGCATGGCTGTGAGGAGCGAGCGCTGAATGCCCTGCAGAGTGGAGAGCTCGTCCACGAAGAGCACGCCCTCGTGAGCTTCGTGCAAAGTGCCAGCAACAACCCGCTGGTAAGGGAGTATTCCCACGCGCGCGTGCCCTCCATAGGGGTCGTGACGCACATCGCCGAGGAATTCGGTTTCACTGGCGCCGGTAGCCACTACGAAGTTCTTGCGCTCGAGGGGAACGATTATTTTTCGGGGCCGCGAGCGCTTCATCTCATCCAACCGCTCGAGCGTCTTCTGGTCCATCACGCGCACCTGCTCGCCCGCGGATTCGTAAACCACTACCTGCTCAGTCCCATCCTCGAAACTGCGAGTAGTGTGCACGCGGCCGTGCCTGCGCTCCTCGCCCAAAAGCGGGGAGAGTGCGTCCAACCCCTGCGGCCTGAACTTCTCCCGACCGCACGCGGGGCAGGAAGGCTGCACGGGGGAACTCAAAATAGAACAGCGCGAGCAGCGGTAGCCCAGTTTTTCAGATACAAAGGAGGGAACCTCGTTTGGAGGGACCAACCTTCCGCCCAATTCCTCGAGCGAACGCTTCTCCAGTTCCAGTTGAGAACGGTTGCGCACCTCGCACGTGGGCCGCTCGTGGTTCGCAGGGTTGTGGAGCACGCTCACTTCCTGCTCGGGCTTGGACAAGTGGAAGGCAACTGCTTGCGCAATCAGGCTCTTGCCAGTGCCAGGCGGGCCCACCAACAGGAGGTGCCTCCGCTGGAGCGCGGCAAGCTTGGCGGTACGTACTGCTTCTCCCTGCCCGACAACCTGTCCCAACGGGTCTGCGGGAATCGGCACCTCTCGGGTGCTCTCAAAAGAAGAACAAATGGAGGCGTCCATGTGCAAAATCTGGGCGCGGAGTTATTTATACAGTTGCTCCGCTCGCGGGAAAGGAAAAGCGCCCCAAAAAGAAAAGGGCGGAAAGCGGAAAAGGATTTTTTACTCGGCCAGCACTACGGAGAGGCCGTCGGGCTTGTGCTGGATGTTGCCAGCGCGCACTCCCGCCACGAACTTCGCGCCCTTCTGTGCAGCGAGGTCGATGAGGCGCTGGGTGACAATGCCATCCAGAGCAACTGCGTGCACGTCGGCGGTATCGCTCAGCGCGCGGATCACGTCCCGAATGGGCACCTCGCCTGCGGGAGTGAAATCGGCCTTCAACAGCCGGGCCTTGAGCGAACCCTCGAGCTCCTTGAGCTGGGCCTTCAGGGCCTGTGCAGCCACCGGGTCTACGGGCTCCTGCACTATTGCGGGAGCGGGCTCGGGAGCTACCGGAGCTTCAACAGCTGCCGGCTCCGGAGCAAAGGACTCGCGCGATTCACGGAACGGCTCCCGGGAGGGCGGGCCGTAGGGCTCGCGTTCGCGTGCCGGCATCGGCTCGCGTGCGGGCGCAGGCTCGCGGAACCGTCCCTCGCGCTCGCGCACTGAGGTGTAGCCGGTTGCCCCGCGGGAGAGCTGGTCCATGGCCGATTCCATCGGCACGCGGCTGCGCAGGCACTTGATTATTTCCTTGCGCGTGAGCTCTTCCACTTCTTTTCCAGGCGGAGCGCGGGCCACGAAGTCCACGTCCGTGGCATTGGCGAGCTCGCGGAGAATGATGTCCCCGCCGCGGTCGCCATCCAGGAACACGGTCACTTCCTTCTCGCGTCCCAGTTGGGCAATGGTCTTGCCCACGTTGGCTCCGCCAATCGCCACCACGTTCTTGATCCCGTTCTTCAGGAGGTTGAGCACGTCCGCGCGGCCCTCCACGAACACCACTTCATTGGTGTGCGCAATGCCCGGGCCTGCGGTCAGCTTGTCATCCCCATAAGTGGTCACTTCCGCCACCTTGATGTCCTCGCGCACCAGTTCCGTGAGCTCTTTGCTCTCCGGCATTTCCTCGGTTAGGAGCGTGCGCAGGAGTCCCTTCGCGCGGTCCAACACCTGCTTGCGCTTGGTGTTGCGCGAGTCCTCAATCCGTTCCACATGAACACGTGCTTCGCACGGGCCCACGCGGTCTACTGTTTCGAGAGCTGCAGCGAGAATCGCGGTTTCCACCATGTCCAGCGAGGAGGGCACCAGAACCGTACCCATGGTCTTGCCCCCGCGGTTCTGTGTGGCCACTTCAATGCGGCCTATTCTTCCGCTCTTCTGGAGCTCGCGGAGGTCCAGCTCGTCTCCGAGCAGTCCCTCGGTCTGGCCGAAAACGGCTCCGACTATGTCCGGCTTCTCAATCAGTCCGTCCACTTCGAAGCGTGCCTTGATCTGATACTTGACTGCGTCAATGTATGTTTTTCCCATAATTTTTCACCTTGCGTGAAACCCGCTCCCTCGAGCCTCGGGCGAACCCTTCACGGAGCTCCTCCCATGCCGGGGGCAGGTCTTCAATATGTCGTTGGCCCGTGAGCCACTTCAGTTGCAAGCGGAGCCGGCCATCGCACCGCGCACCCGCGCTTTCCAGCGCCTGGCGGTAGTCCCTGAGCTTGCGCTCCCCTTCGTGGTCAAAATCGAAAAGGAGCACCGGCTCTCCTGTTGGAGTGAGTTCCAGCACCCGCTGGGCCACGCGCTCGGGTTTGTCATTGGCGCGCAGCACCGGGCTTTGGAAACCCATTTCGCGAAGTGCCCGCTCGTCCCGCAGTCCCTCCACCAAGAGGAGAGGCGCGTTGGCTAGCGCTTCGTTGGTCCTTCTGAAGAGCTTTTCCCGCTCTCGCAAATCCATGTCTTGTGCCTATGGAGATAGGCGTTATTTTTCGCTCGGGGAAAACCTAGTCGGGCAGCAGAGTGGCCTTGCGAGCCTCCTCCACCTGCTTTCGGTACTCCGGTTTGAAGCCGCTCCTCTGCTCCTCGACAATGAGGTCGTAGAGTGAAGGAGAGAGCTTGATAACATCTTTTTCACTGAGCACACCGACAATCTTCGAATCCCTCGTTATCACCAGACGCTTGCGGTTGCGCTTACCCATGAGCCGTGCAGCCTCGCTTATGTCCGCCTTCTCCGAAAGGCAGAGCAGTGGTTTGCTCGCGAGGCTTTTCGCATTGGCCTTGGTCTTCCCAATGGCCAACACCTTCCACACGAGGTCGCGCTCGGTCACGATGCCGTAAATCTTTCCGGCCTTGTCCTTCACGAGCACGCTCCCCACTGCACGCTTCTTCATGAGCTTCGCAATGTCAAAAATCGAAGCATCCTCTTTTATCATCACGAGGGAACGCGTCATCACGTCCCCCACGCGAATACCTGTCTCCATAACTCAACTTGCCTCACGAGCCTTAAAAGCATATCTACGCCTCTTAGCGAGAAAAACGCCCTCCTGCAGGCATGTTTTTAACCCGCGCCTTCGTGCCCCCAGCATGACAGAACCCTGGCTTCTAACGGATAGGGAAGCGCGCGAAGTGGTGGAGAACACCAGAAGGGGCGCGCGGGACCCGGTGGAGCACATCAACAAGGCATTTGTCAAGGCGAGCGAAAAGGTTTCTGAAAAGATGGAGTTCCCGAAGAGTTCTAGGGAAGCGTTGGGGGATGTCGAGTACTGGGACAAGCGCTTGAGCGCGGCTCACACGCACGTGAAGAGCCTTATTTTGCGCGGGGAGAAGCCCTCCAAGGACGAGGCGCTGGGCTTGTTGAAGGACTGCGCAACTGTTGCGCGCGCACTCTTGGAGGAGTTCCGCAGCACGGGCGGAAGAACGGACCGTTTGGAGCCCCTGCTCTCCCAAATTGAAGGAACAGTGAAAAAGGCGGAGAAGGGCCGGGGAGGGAAAGTGCACCCGGTGGATATCTACCGCACACTCGAATCGGCAATTGAAGCCAATGACGAGCGCAGGCTCGTGCTTCTTCCGGATGCGGACCTGCGCAGGGCTTACTTGCACGCGAGCCTGGATGCGGTGAGGAAAATCAGCGCATTGATTGAGCACGAACTCCATGCGGGCAACTGGCATTCGGGCTGAGAAAAAATGAACCGCCGGGCACAAGGTGCCTTCGAATACATACTACTCCTAGCGGGCGTCCTGCTAGTAGTAATTCTAGCATTTGTGATTCTGCGCGGAGGAATACTCACGCAGGCCAACACCCAGATTGCCGGCTCGCTGGAAACGTTTGCCCAGCTCACAACCGCCTGCAATGAGTTCTCCGAACTTGCCCTGGACCCGGCAGGCGCAACTGCCAACCTCACATTGTGCCAGATTGTCGCCTCCGCAGAAACAGTTGTCATTCTCCGCTCCACTCCAATCACGTTCAACGGCTCCACAGACTCCGCGCCCAACATGACCTTCCGCGTGAGCGGCATGAGCAGCATCATCGAGCTCAACGTGACGGCCAAAACCGGCGCACCGTTGAACATGAGCGAAGGAAACCACTGCGTGGATGTCTACTACGGACCCCACCGAATTGTCTACAATCTCTGCGGCTACTTGAACTATTACAACGCCAGCTGGAGCCAAACGAGCGAGGCGGAATTCTCAGGAGGAACTTACGAAAACGTAACCATAACCGATGTGGTCGGTAGCGCCACGCTCGACTTCAGCAACAACAACTGGTATTTTTCATCGGCCCAAAGCCGACCGGATGCAAGGTACGAGCACAACTTCCTCTTCGACCCGGTAAAGAACGTCAGCATACTGTTCGGAGGAAGGACTCCGGACCTCAAGTATTTGTTCAATGACACTTGGTGGTACAATTCCACCAGCAACCTTTGGACGGACAAAACCAGCACCCCTGCACCCTCCAACAGATACGGCAGCGCGTTCGCTTATGATTCGGTCAATGGCGTGTTCATCCTTTTCGGTGGAAACCAGAGTTATCTAGGATACTCCAACGAAACGTGGAGCTACAACACCACCACCAACACGTGGGCCCTGTTGAACCCGGCAACCGCGCCCAGTCCGCGCGTTGACTCCGCAATGACATATGATAGCGGAAACGGAACCTTCCTCCTGTTCGGCGGGTACAACGGAACCAACCGGTTCAACGAAACCTGGGAGTACAACGCCACAGCCAACACTTGGACTAACCGCAACCCGCCGGCTGCTCCCGAGGGCCGCTTTTTGTTCGACATGGCGTACGACCCCGTAGCGAACCTGGCTGTGCTGTTCGGAGGGAGCAGCACATTAGGCGGCTACCAATCCGACACCTGGGTGTATAACGCCACGGACAACAACTGGACCAAACGCACGCCCAACCCCGCGCCCGGCGGCCACCAACAGCACGCCATGACGTATGACTCGGCCACAAGCCTCATCCTCCTGTTTGGAGGCCAGAACAGCACCGGCAGCCTCAACGACCTCTGGGCGTACAATACAAGCGCCAACACGTGGACCCAGCTGACGCCGGCCAGCAGCCCGGCAATAAGATACTCGCAAAAGATTGCGTACGACTCCAACCACCAAGTAACCGTGCTCTTTGGAGGGTATGGTAACGACCCCGGCAACTGGCACCTCTATAACTACACCAGCAACTCGTGGACCGAACAACCCGCGCTCACGCCTCTGCCCTCCCGCTCCTCCGGCATGTCCTACGACCCGGTTCACAAAGTAGTGGTGCTTTTCGGGGGCTACACTAAATTAAGAGCTAGTGGCGAGACGTGGCTCTTCAACCCACTCCTGGGCAACTGGACCCGCGCAAGCACAACCGGCCCCACCAGACGGCATCAAACACGGATGGTGTACGACCCGCAGCTCGGCAAGCACGTCCTCTTCGGAGGATACAACGGCACATACGTCAATGACACATGGACCTATGACGTGACCACGAACACCTGGACCGAAGTGACTCCGGCCACATCACCACCTGCCCGTAACAGCCACGGCATGGCTTATGACTCCCTGCGTCATCGCACCATTCTCTTCGGCGGAGGCTTCGGGGGCGGCAACTACTTCAACGACACGTGGGCGTACAACAGCACGGCTAACACGTGGACCAACCTCAACCCCAGCGTTGCGCCCAGCAAGCGCAGCGGCGGCGTGATGATGTACGACCCCGCAACGGACTTGATGATATACGTCTCAGGGTATAATGGAACCCTGAAGTTTAACGAAACGTGGGCGTACAACGCAACAGCCAACACCTGGAGCCCCCGTGCGGAACTCGGTTTCGATTCCATCGCGTATACTACTGGCACCCTGCCGGAAGGCTACTTCGACTCCGGCCGCAACCTGACTATCTTCTTCCCGACTCCCGGAGACCAAACCGCCGACTGGTCTAATATCACGTGGGCGTACAACAGCACAGCAGACACGTGGAGCCAGATTTACCTCAGCAACCCCCTCACCGGCCGCCACGCCTTCAGCCCCGCGTTCTCCACGGATTTAAACCAGGGAGTGATTTACGGAGGAAGGATTGAGAACGGCTCCTTCGTGTATTATGGCGAAACGTGGCTGTTCGGCCGCGCGTACAACTCCACCGGCACACTGGCCTCCAGCGTGTTCGATGCAGGAGCCAACGCCAACTGGCACTCAATGAGTTGGAGCCAGACACTATCAACAGGCGGAAGCATTACACTCCAAGGAAGAGGGTGCGCGAACCCGGATTGCAGTGATGGAGTCTACTCCGCACCCGCCTCTTGCGGCTTGGCCACCTGCAACACCGCGCTCACAGAAACCGGCAAGCGCTACTTCCAATGGAAGGCCACGCTTTCCACTTCGCTCAACATCACCACGCCCACCCTCGAGGAAGTGAACGTCCAGTTCGGCTACACGCCCTGAAACGTTTAATTAGCGGCAGGCTTACTCCCCTTCCATGCTGAAAGAAGCCGAGCTCCTGCAAATAACGGAAAAGACCGGCGAGCGCATGCCCAGCGAAAAGGCGCACCTGGACCATGCGAACTTCGAGCTCCGCAAACGGATACTGAAAAAACTTGGAATTTACGGCGAGAAGGCCGAGGAGATAATGAAAGCCGAAGCCCGCCTCCTGCGCCTCACCAGCCCCGAAACAATCGAACGAGGAATTACGGAACGGGCCCTGGGGCCGGACATGTACCCGCCCTGGAGGCCGCCGGCCTCGGAACGGTGGCCGCAGGCGCGAAGGATGCTGCAAAAACTAGAGGGAACGCCAACATTCGAGGAAGCGCTGCAGAAGGTGCTGCGCACGTTCCTGCCCGGCCACCGGCAACAGCAACTGGATGATTTGGAGGAGCTCCACCGGGAGGTCAAGGAAAGCGGAGAAGAGATACTGGCGGGAAGCGCGGAAAAACTCAAGAAGCAGATGATGAAGGACTTCAAGCGCGTATACGAGATGCACCGCAAGGAACAACAGGCAGAGAAACTGGACCAGCTCCCCCTCAAGTTCATCGACGTGCTGGAGAAATACAACAAACCCGCGCAGATACTGAACGAGTATAGGATCAAGCACGCGCTGAACAAGACCGAACACCGCAAGTACCAGACGGCAAAAGAGAAACTGGAACCCTTGCTGGCAGAACACGTGAGACGGGAGTGGCGGCCAACCCCCACGCTTATTGGAGAAATCGAAAAGGAAGCGGAGGAATAACCTTCATGCTGAACGAGGAGGAACTGCACAAGATTGCCGAGTACACTCGCAAGGGCAGCGGCAACCCTTTTGCGCACGCGGACAAAGCCAGCTTGGTAATGAGAAGGGAGCTGCTGAAAAGGTTTGGAATCTACGGCGAAAAGACCAATGAAGTGATGGATGCCGAGGAGCGGCTCGTACACCTCCGCAGCAGCGAGCAACCCCACCTCAAAAAAGTGGAGCAAAAGATTGGCCACGGAATTTTCATGCCCACCCGCGTGCTGCCGCCAGTAGCGGAACGGTGGCCGCAGCTCGGCAGGATAATTGAGAAAATGAGGGGCACTCCCCAGTACCCCGAAGCGTTGTCCAAACTACTCCGAACACTCCTGCCTGAACACCGGCAGAAAACAGTTGACGCGTTTCTCGAGAGCCTCAAGCAGTTGAAGTTCACTGATGACCCCCGCTTGGTGAAGAAAGCCGAGCGAATTGAGGCTCGCGTAATCAACTCCCTGCAGAAAATATACGAGGCCAACAAGGAGGAAAGCCGTTGGGAAAAGCTGAACCGGATACCGGGCAGACTCAGCAACCTGTTGGACTATTACACGCCGCACCTCACGCAGCTCAATGAGGACTATTTGCGCTTTGCGCTGCGCGCCAAACTCAAGCACGGCACGGCCAAAACAGTATACGCCCATTACACCAGACAGCGCCGGAAGCTCGACGAGCAGCTGGTCAATTACATCTACCTCCGCTGGAACGAAGGGTGGCGGGAATGAGCGGCGGAGCCTACCTCAAGGGAGCCCGCTGGGAGCGCTCGCTCAAGAACGAGCTGGAGCAACGGGGCTTTTTTGTCATTCGGAGCGCACACTCCGGAAGCGATGGCACGAGCCCGGACTTGATTGCACTCCGCTCCACCAAGAAGTTCGCACTCGAGTGCAAGGCGTGGAAGAAAGGAGTGAGAATTGAGGGGCAGAAAATGAACATCATGAAAGCGTGGGAGCAGCACACGGGTATTCCAGTTTACATTGCGTGGAAAAAAGGCCGCGAGCCCTGGAAGTTCTACCCGCTAATCACGTTGCGCGAAACCCCCACGGGCCACACGCTCCAGGAAAACGACTTGAGCACCGGAATAACGTTTGAGGAGATGGTTTCCACGCCCCAGGCCGGAAGCCCGGTCGGAAATCCAGCCTAAAAGGCCGAGCGAAAGCCTAGAAAAGCCCTTTAGCCTAATGAAAGAGGGGTTGGAAAGGGCGGGGTTGGGAAACGCGCTTTAAACCAGCCGGGCTCACCCGTGCATCCAAGGAAACGGGTGATGCTCATGGCAAAGAAGGAAAGTGGAGAGGAGACGCAGGTCATGGTCGAAAAAGAAGAGTTCCAAGTGAAACAGAAGGTTGACGAAGTAATTGTGGAAAAGAAGGGCGGCAAGAAGAAGCCCACTACTGTGGAAGAACTCCCTGGAGTGGGAGAGGCCACGGCAGCCAAGCTCGCAGAAGCGGGCTATGATACTCTTGAAGTGGTTGCAGTTTCACTGCCTGCAGAGCTGGCTGAAGTGGCGGGAATTGGAGAGGGAACCGCAGCCAAAATAGTCAACGCCGCGCGCGAGGCCTTGGAAATGGGCTTCGAAACCGGAGATGTGATTCTGGAGAGAAGGAAGCTGGTAGGCCACGTGACAACTGGCTCCAAAGCTCTTGACGAACTCTTGGGCGGAAAGGGAATCCAAACCCAAACGATTACAGAGAGTTATGGACGCTTCTCAAGTGGCAAGAGCCAATTAGGCTTCCAACTGTGCGTGAACGCGCAACAGCCTCCGGAAAAGGGCGGGCTGGGCGGAACTGTCGCATTCATAGACGTGGAGTCGACTTTCAGGCCCGAGCGCATAGCACAAATAGCGCAGGGAGCGGGGATGAACCCTGAAGAAGTACTGAAGAACATCTACCACGCCAGGGCCTCGAACAGCGACCACCAAATGCTGCTGCTGGACAAGCTCAACGACATGATCAAGGAGAAGAACATCCGCCTCATAGTGGTGGACTCCCTGACCAGCGCCTTCCGCTCGGACTACATTGGCCGGGGGAATTTGGCGGAGCGGCAGCAGAAACTGAACAAGCACGTGCACACGCTCCAGCGCTACGCGGACATGTACAACATTGCAGTTTACGTTACGAACCAGGTGATGGACCGGCCGGACATCATGTTCGGAGACCCGACCGCACCAGTAGGCGGAAACATTGTGGCGCACGTGAGCGGCTACAGGCTCTACCTGCGCAGGAGCAAGGAAGACCGCCGCATTGCAAAGCTGGTAGACTCGCCCGACCTGCCTGACGGGGAAGTGGTGTTCCGCGTGTGCCCCGAAGGCGTGCGGGACGTTGATTAGAGGGACGTCGCTTCCGTTCTCGCCCCTGCTTCGGGCTCCGTGCGGAAGCTCGTGCCCCTCTACACCCCTAAACCTTGCGGTAGCCCCGGATACGAGCCTTCTCACTGTCCCTGCGTATTCGGATTCCGAAAACGGTGTTCGAAGTCCGCTCGCCAAAGGCACGCGTCCGAATCAGGTCCTCCTCCGAGAGGAAGCCGCCGCCCAGGAAAGCCCAGAAGCCCTTCCTGCGCAAACTGAGCGTGAAGCGAGGGCGAATGCCAAAAGGCTCGAGCTTGCGCAAAAGCCGCTTGAAAAAGAACTTTCCATAGCCGGAACTGTAACTGTTGAAGAGCGCCACTTCCCTCCCCCGCAGGGAGGACCCGTGCTTGGAAAGGAAGTGGGAGAGCGGCTGGTGCCAGAGGAGTGGAGCCTGGTAACCCAAAAAGACCAACCGGAATTGGGAGAGGTCCGCAGGGCAGTTCTCCGGAGTGTGCACCTTCGGCTCGAAACCGGCAATCCGAACGCCTTCGGCCACCAACTGCGCCAGCAGGCGGGTAGTGGGCCGCTCGTCCGCACTCAGCACCAGAACGGATTCCATGAGGAGAGTGCGCTCGCCCCTCGCTTATAAAACCACTCCTGCAGAAAGCCCAACATGAAACTCTTGATTGTCCGACACGGCCAGAGCCAGGGGAACGTGACTGGCAAGGTACAGGGAAGCCAGAACCCGGGTCTCAGCCCGAGGGGAAAGCGGCAGGCGCAGGCCTTGCAGAAACTGCTCAAGGAGGAGCGGGTGAAAGTCACTTACTGCAGTCCCCTCCAGCGCGCGCACGAAACTGCTGAAGCGGCGGGCAAGGAGCCCATTCTCATCGAGCCCTGTTTGCGCGAGTGCTTGATGGGAAACATGGAGGGAATGACCCACGAGCAGGTGGACGTGAAATACCCCAACAGGTTCAAGCGCTTCTTCGACCAGTCGAGCTACCGCATGCCTGGAGGGGAGTCCCTTCGAGACTTGCAAAAAAGGGTGCAGCCATTTTTGGAGAAACTGCGCGGGAAACACGAAAATGATGTGGTGCTAGTAGTGGCCCACAGTACCGTAAACCGCGTGCTGCTCGCCACACTTACCGGCATTCCGCTCAACAAGTGCAGAATATTCAAGCAGAAGAACGCGTGCGTGAGCATGCTCTACGTGAGCCCGGAGAGAACCGAGTTCTACTCGCTCAACAACGAGCTGCACAACCTGAAGTGAAAAAATGCCGCTGGAAATAGAAGTGAAGTGCCCGCTCCCGAAAGGATTCACCCAGCTGCGCAAAAAGCTCAAAAAGCTGGGAGCCAAATTCGAGGGGCTGGACCACGAGCACAACACCCGCCTGGAGGGCGCGGGCGGGAGCCTGATGAAAAAGAAGCGGGCGTTGAGAGTTCGGGACTTGGGGGACAAGTGCTTGGTGACATTGAAAGAAAAGAGGGCCTCCCGCCACGCGAAAGTGAGGGAGGAAATCCAGTTCGAATCGGAGAATGCGAAAACAGTGCTCGCGCTTTTGGAAAAGCTGGGCTACAGACCCATTTGGATTTACGAAAAGGTTCGGGAGAACTGGCACCTGGGAAACTGCCACATATGCCTGGACAAGTTGCCCCACCTGGGGAATTATGCGGAAATCGAGGGGCCGAGCGAAAAAGCAGTACTCGCATTCGCCCGCAAGCTGGAACTGCCGAAGGAAAAGTTCACTACTCAAGCCTACCCCGATTTGGTGAAGAAAAAGTTCGGCCGCATCCGAAACCTGATTTTCTAAAGACGGGCCTGGCCCAAGCACGCTTGCACAAAGCCCACAAAAGCGGGGCTCGGCCTGAGAGGCCGCGAGGTAAATTCCAAATGTGCTTGCGAGGCAATGTGGAAGGGATGACCGGGTAACTCCAAGTATTGCATTATAGGCTGGCCCGGCGCCTTGCCTGAGAACACCAGGCCCTTCTTCTGCAGCGGAATGATGTACTCCGGATTCACTTCATAGCGGTGGCGGAAGCGCTCCCGCGCGCGCTTGGAACTGTAGAGCTTGGAAACCTGCGAGCCGGGAGTGAGCTCGATGTCCCTTCCTCCCAAGCGCATGTTCCCGCCCAAACCCTCCACTTTGTACTGCTCGGGCAGAAGCGTAATCACCGGGTGGGGAGTGCGGGGCTCAATTTCAGTGGAGTTGGCATTCTCCAGCGAGCACACGTTGCGCGCGAACTCCACAACCGCCAATTGGAAACCATAGCACAAGCCAAGGAACGGCAGTTTCTCCTCGCGCGCGTGCTTGATGCACGCCATCTTGCCCTCGGTCCCGCGTGCGCCAAAACCGCCGGGCACAATGATTCCGTGCACGCCCTCCAGCGCGTCCTCGGGAGCCAGCCAGTGCTCCTCCACCTGCTGCGTGTCCACCCAGCGCACGTTCACTTTGGTGGAACAGGTCGCGCCCGCGTGCTCGAGCGCATTGAGAATCGAGTGGTAGGAATCGCGAATGGCAGTGTACTTGCCGGTGATTCCGATAGTGAGCGTCTTCTCCGGACTCTTGAGCCTGGAGACTAGACCCTCCCACTTGGCAAACTCGTTCCTAGGCGAGAGCACCTTCCCTTTCAAACCAACCGTTTCCAGAACCGCCTCATCCGCACCAGCTTCCTTCAACAGGAGCGGAACATCGTAAACAGTCTCACTGTCCGGAAGGCCGATCACCCGGTTGAGCGGCACATTGGAGTAGAGGCTTATTTTCTCCCTGGAGCGCTCCGCAACAGGCTCCGGGCAGCGCACAATCACCAAGTGGGGTTGGATTCCAATGCCTTGCAATTGCCGGATTCCCAACTGGGCGGGCTTGGTCTTCTGCTCGCCGAGGGAAGATGGCTTGCTCACATAGGTGATGTTCACAAAGCAGATGCTCGAGGAGCCCTCTTCGTAGGCCAGTTGGCGCATGGCCTCCACGAAATAGCCGTTCTCCAAATCGCCAATGGTCCCGCCCACTTCCACCAACACCACGTCCGCCTTGCTCCGCAGTGCGAGCGTGCGCAGGAAACCCTTGATTTCACCGGTCACGTGGGGGATGAACTGCACGTCCCTTCCCAGGTAGTGGCCCTTCCGCTCCTGAGAGAGAATGCGGGTGAAAATCTTGCCTCCTGTGAGGTAGTTGGCCTCGGAAAACTCCTGGTCCATAAAGCGCTCGTAATTGCCCAAATCCATGTCGCACTCGGTGCCGTCTCCGAGCACGAACACCTCGCCGTGCCTGTAGGGGTTCAACGTGCCCGCATCCACGTTCAAATAGCCGTCGAACTTCAGCGCAGACACGGAGAGCCCGCGCTCCTGCAGGAGAAAACCGAGCGAGGAAGAAAAGATGCCCTTGCCCAGCCCGCTCATCACGCTGCCCATTACCACAACGTACTTGGTCTGGCCGGGCTTGTAGCCCTCGGGAATGGGGGTATAGAGCTCGCTTTCGAGGGAACGGTGGGAGAGGCCCGTGAACTGTTCGCCCTCCATCTGCCATTTCGCCCCCTAATCGACCAAAAACAGAATCCCCGAGCGCTCTTCGGCCTTGCGAGTTCTTAACCCTTTTGCCGCCTCCCCGCGCACCCCCTTTTTAAACCAAGAAAGTTCGGCAAAGAGCGAACCCCCCAATGCTATTTGTTACTACCGAACAGTTTATATATTGCCGAAAGCCCTGTTTGGTAGAGGGAAAAACAGATGGCGTTCAAACCCCCGCGTTCGCAACTGACTCTACAACAGTGGAAGCGCAAGCACGCTGCCGCTGCAATGAAGGCAGTGGGCGCAGTGGAAAAGGAAGAGGACAGCATTGTGAGCGCCGAGAGCCACAACCTCGCGCCCATGTTCGTCCCTACCCGCACTGACGGAAATGACTTTTTTGAAATTATCACTCGTAAGGCGTTCCTGAACGAGAGCATCGAGCAGTGGCTGAAGTGGAACATGCACCGTGGACTCAGCGTAGTGCTGGGCCTTACCACGCTGTGGCTGTTCACCATCAACCCCTGGTACGCGGCTGTAGGCGGCCTGGCTACTGGCTGGAGCTACGGCTGGTACTGGCGTTGGAACGAGACCATGAACATTCTCAAGAAGCGTGACCTGTTCGAGTCGGTGTAGGGTGTAAAAAATGGCAAGCCTGCAGCACCAAAGCATCATGACCGGCGAGCACGCCGAGGGCAAAATGCCCATGACGTTTAGTGCAGTCGAAGCTCCCAAGAACATCCCGCCCTTCCTCAAGCAGGTGAACCGCTGGGAGTTCTTCCGCGAGTACTCGGAGTACTGGTGGATGGGCGCCCGCACCCACCTAATCAAAACCCTGGTCTTTGCAGGCCTGGGAGTGCTGGTGGCCCTAGTGACCCCGCTGGGTAGTTTGCTCTTCTTCGGGCTTGCGGGCCGGTACCACTTCAAGAGCTGGATGTTCAACTTCGTGGTCAACAACCCCAAGCGTTCGCTCATCCTGATCAAGTAAGGTGTGAAAAATGGTAGATACGCTGTTCAAAAGCCCGGGCATATTCGTAGAGGCAGTGGCCGCTCTCGAGGAGTTCGGCATCGTGAAGCCCGTGACCGGACATGAGTGGACCATGAGCGAAGCCCTGGACACGCACTTCCCGCCCATCCCCGATTGGATGGTGAACGGACTGGCTATCGTCATTCTTCTTTACACGCTCACGCAGCTCCATGTGTTCTAAGGTGGAAAAAATGAGCTCGGTAACTGGAAAATCGCACATCGCCGCCTACTTCGTGCCTATGGGCCGCGCCAAGGGCAACGAGGGACTCATGACGTGCCCGGTTGACAACAAGAAAGTCCCGGTCCACGTGCTGGATGCCCGCCCCCGTTCAGAAGTACTCACCGAGTGGATTGGCGAACTGGGCAGCTGCTACAAGAACTGGGTGCTGTCCCTCGTTTTCGCCGGAGCTAGTTTGGCCGCGCTCCTGTGGGTGCACTGGGCTGTTGCAGCCGCATTCGCCTACGCTGCGGGCTACAAGTACAGCGAGTATCTGATCATTCACGCCTGGAACATAGATTGGTACAAGGGCAAGAGCGTCATACAGACCAACTAAGGTGAAAGAACATGAGCGAAAGAATGCCTGGAAAAGAAATGGACGGGGCCGCACTCCCCGAAATCCGCGTGACCAGCGCCTACGCGCGCGCCGAGCGTCCGCTCCTGAACATGACCACCCGTTGGAACTACCTCGGAAAATGGCTCATGATCTGGAAAACCGGCCTCCGCGACCGCGCGAACTCGTTCCTGCTCGGCCTGGTGGGGCTGTACATGCTCTTCGCACTCAACCAGCCCCTGCTGGGAGCCGTGTGCTTCGCAGTTGCGGCCTACTCGCACCAGAAGTACCTGCACGTGACTACCAGGGCCATGTCCAGCAGCCGCAGAATCCTCTGGGCCCACTAGGCCGGGGACGTCGTCGCTTGCTCCTCACCCCTTACGGGCTCGTCGGCGCGCTCCTCGTGCCCCTGGGACCCCTCTGCGGGGGGGCTTCCGCAAAAGGATTTAAAGCCTAGCGGAGCTTACTCGGAGTATGGTCGAAGCCATCGAACGCATAAAGACCGGCATCTACGGACTAGACGAACTCATCGAGGGGGGATTCCCCAAGCGCCGCACCATACTGGTGGCAGGAAGCACGGGCACCGGAAAGACCATTTTCGGCATGCAATTCATCTACCAGGGGATTGTGGAAAACGACGAGCCCGGCCTTTTCGTGACTTTTGACGAGATGCCGGACAAGCTCAGGCAGGACATGATGAAGTTCGGCTGGAATGTGAAGGAGCTCGAGGACAACAACCTCCTGGGAATCGTAGACGTTACCAGCGCACGAGCTGGCGCGCCTAGCGAAGAGGCCCGCGCGCTTTTGCCCGGTCAATTAGACTTTGACAAAATGCTCGTAGACATTCTAGCCATTGCACGGAACATTGGAGCCAAGCGCCTGGTGATCGACTCCATTCCCGCCATGGTATTCCACCTGGGAGAATCCGAACTCCGCAAATCCATACTCAAGCTCTCGTACGTGGTCGCCCGCTCAGGCATGACCACGCTCATTACTACGGAAGTACCAGAACAGCCACTTGGAGGAGGAGGCGCGCTCCACTTCTCCCGCTATGGCGTGGAGGAATACATCAGCGATGGCGTGCTGCTGCTCTCCTTCCTGGGAGTCGGCGCCCAGGCTACTCGCACCATCTACATCCGCAAAATGAGGGGCACCAAGCACTCCATGGAAATACACCCCATGGAAATCACAGACAAGGGCATGGTCGTGCGCAAGATAGAGGAAGTCTTCAAGTGAGGGGCTTCGGTCTCGGGGCTCGCTCAGCTCACACCTCACCTCGCCCCCTCAACCCCCATTTTCACTCGTACCCCTCTACCCCTTTTGCGAGCTAGCGGATTTCGAAATTCGTCGAGGCCCCACGGTACTGCGCCTGGTAACGGCCTGCAGGGAGGGGTTTCGTTTCCCATGAGTCCATTTCCTCGTAAACGTATTTTTCTTCCCACGAATCCCAGCAGCTCTGCACCTTTCCATTGTATTGGTAGAAACCAGCGAAGGTCGCGCTGCCATTCCGCGCGCCGCCCCAAGTGAGGAGACAGGCATACCGAGACCACGACTCCGTTGCCTCCGGATTATAATTGCTATCAATGCAACCCAAACGTTCAGACCAGCCCGCAGTCAACAACGACCAACCCCTCGCCTCTGATTTGTACAACCCCACGTCTGATTCGCAGTGAGTAAACAAAATGGATGCATCCCGCCAGTAAACGGTTACCGGCTCCCCCACAGGGTAAACTGCGCGGTCTGTCCAAACCGCAGAAAAGTGGATTGCCGGCAAAACAATCGTCACGAATAGAAACAGCACGACCAGCGCAAAGAGAATTAGCGGAATCTTCACCAGCAGCCTCAACTCGACCACCCGCACGGCCTTCCGGCGGGGGTTGATAAAACTTTGCAAAACCGCTAATCTAGCCAATCCGCTTCAGCAGCGGCCGCAGCTTCTTCCGCCAGGCCTTGAAGTCCTCGCCCGTAGCGGGCGTGGGCAGCTTGTTCAAGTCAAACCAGCCGTAAGCCGTGTGCTCGTGGTTGAGCTTTACCTTCCGCTCCTTGAGAATTCCTCCAAAGCAGAAAATCACGGCATGCCTACCCGGCCGGAAAAGATTGGTGCAGCCCAGCAAGCGCAAACCCGTCGGCTTCAACCGAATGCCGGCCTCCTCCCAGGTTTCGCGCACAGCGGCCTGAATGGGGGTTTCACCACTCTCCATCTTTCCACCCACAGAGCCCCACGCGCCGGGCTTGAAGCGCTTTTTGGCCGAGCGCTTAAGCAGCAGCACTTTGCGAAAGTCAGGAGTGAAGAGGTAAACCGCCGAGCCCAGTATGAGACTGCCCATTTCTAATCAATCCGCTTCAGCAGCGCCGGCAATTCTCGAATATCGTCAATCTCCCAGTCTGCCTTCTCGCAAATGCCGGGCTCGTGCGAGAGGCCGTGCGTGAGCAGCACCGTCTTCATCCCCATCTTCCCCGCGTACGTGTCCTCGTCCGCCCGGTCGCCCACCATGAGAATCTCGTGGGGCTGGATTTTCCTCCTGCGGTCCTTGTTCACCAAACGGAGGAGCGTGCGAAAGGGCTTGAGATGGCTCTTCTCCGCCCGCTCGGTCTCGGAAACAATAAGAAAACGGAAGTATTGGCTTATGCCCGGCCTTCGCATCTCCGCGCGCAGCACATCGCGCTTGGCGTTCGAGACCAGCACCAGCAAATAGCCCTTTTTCTTCAGCGAGGCCAGCAGCCCCCGCACGCCCGGGAACAGGCGGCCCTTCCTAGCCATGAAAAGCAGGAAGAGACGGGTGAACCGCCGCCACTTCTTGTCGGAAAACGGCGCACCACAGCGGCCAAAAGCCCGCTTGTAGGGTTCGTACCAGTCAAACCGCTTGTAACTGCCCCACGAGCGCGCCTCATGCCGCCGGCGCTCCTCGTCGAAGGCCCTTGCAAAGCCGGCTGGCACGCGGAAACCCGCCTGGCGCAGCAGCTTGGCACGCCAGCCCCCCTCCAGCAGCTTCGCCGCGTGGTACGAGCGCGTCAGCGTGTTGCCCCAATCAAACGCGATTACGCGAAACATGCAAACCCTCCAACAACTTACCCGAAACTGAACAAAAAACCATTACTCGCTCCCCTCCAGAAAACGGCGCACTTCCAAAGAAAGTTGGGACCACGAAGTTGCGGTAGCCTTGACTTCGTCCTTAGTCAGGTCAAAGAAGTTCTTGCCGAAACGCGGGTAATGCCACAGGCTGCAGAGCCAGATTCCTTTCCGGTACTTCTTGGGATTGTAGGAAGTCTGCAGGAGCCCCTCATCGCCTTTCGCCTCGAAGGAAAAAACGACCTTTCCTTTCTCCGCAATGGCCGCGCACTCCGTCCACCAGAAGCGCCGCTCATTCCCCTTGAGGTTTCTTGCCATCTCCAAGAGCTTGTCCATCCGCTCGAAATCAGTAAGGCGCTCGCCGGCAAAGCGCTTGGTGAAACGAGGATCCCACCCCTTCAGTGCCGGAATCTCGGCACCGGCATCCGTAGCTATGACCCGCCCGCCGAAACGCTCGGAGTAAAAGGATGCTTTGCTCTCGGCAATCCGGAGCAGCGAGTCTCCCGACTCCGCAAAACCCTTCTCCAACACCCCGGCCTCGTCCAGCGAGACAGCGTCCTCTAGGCCGGCCAGCATCTGCCGCAGCATGGCAACCTTGTGAGGATTTTTCGAGGCAATCAGCATCATGAAGGACTCCCCTCGCCAACAGCATGAATTTGATTAAGCAAACGTAAATACCCCCGTCTTTAGTATAATCAGAGCGAGCAAGGAAGCGGTGGCTAAGAATGGTCAACGAGACACCTTTCGAGTTCCGTTTCAACGACCTTACGCTACGCGGCCGCATTGCCGGGCCCGATGACCCTGCTGTGCCGCTGGTGATCGTCTGCCACGGCTTCCTGCTCTCAAAGAATAGCGCAGTTCCGAAGACCGCGTTCGAATTCTTTGTCGAAAACGGCTACCGCGTCATCCGGTTCGATTTCCCCGGGCTTGGAGAGAGTGACGGCCAATTTCGCGATATGACCATAAGCCGGAACGCCGCTTCAATTTCTGCCTTGATGAACGAGCTGGCCGGCAAGGGCGCCGCATCAAAACAGAATACATTTCTTTGCGGGCATAGCATGGGCGCTGCTGCCTGTGCTTATGCCGCCCGCCAAGGCGGATTCAAAGGTCTTGTCCTGTTCTCTACTCCCTTAGACTGGATGGCCCAAAAGAACTTCAACGACCCCCATTTCGTGGAAGAGTGGAAACGCACTGGCACGGCAAAGGTGTTCGCGGAGCGCAAGAAAACATTCCTGGACCTTGATTACGGCTACTATGAAGACGCTGTGGGCAAGAAAGTAGCCCAACACCTCAAGGAATCGCAGACTCCCGCCTTCCTCGTCCAAGCACAGCTTGATTGTGTTCTCCCACAGCAAGCCCTAGCCAAGCTGCTCGCCGCCTCGGCGCCAGGGAGCCTAGGCCTCCTAATCTCCAACTCCGACCACAGTTTCCAAGATGGAAAGCTACAACCTACCCTCGAGCAGGCACTCGCCTGGATGCGCGGCCGCGGTTAGTGTTCTTCAGACGCGCCTCGCTGCCTGGCCCTAGAATGAGAAAAGAACCTTTCTCGGAGGGCGCGAAAGTCCTCCCGGGTTCTATTTTTCGGAAGGTCGTCGAGATCAAACCAATCAAACGCCGTATGCTCTGGCGTCAGCCGAACAGGCTGTTCTTCAACTTGCGCGCCAAAACAGAGTACAAGGGCGTGCATTCCTTCATTCAAAATCTCGGAATAACCAAGAAACTTCAGTTCCTTCGGGCGAACGTGAATGCCGGTCTCTTCACTTATCTCTCGAACCGCGCACTGGAGGGCCATCTCCCCCCATTCTATTTTGCCCCCAACCCCGCTCCACACACTAGCCCGGTAGTTTTTGTTCGGCCCGCGCTGCAGCAGCAAAATCCGCTTGGATTTCCGGCTAAACAAGTACGCGGCGGACACCAGACAAAACGAGTGAGACATCCCTAGTCGCCCCCCGGCCTGGCGGTCAGTCCGTTTTCGGAGAATCTGAACTCGCGAACAACTGTAAAACAACCAACGTTCAAATACGGCTTCGCCTCGGCGAACTGCAAACGGTCGGCAGTAAACGAACCAAAGGAAGTGTGACGACTGCGGCGCAAAAGGCGCGTCAGCTCGGGGCCGGTACGGTTGTCGAACGAAAGTAGCGCCACATGAGGTAAGAAATTCTCCCCTTCTACTGGCTCTACTGACACCAAGCCCGAAAGGGCACGACATAACGAATTGTGGAGTTTCCGTAGGTTTCCACCAGAGTCAAACACCTGCGCGAAAACACAAGTAGGAAACACGCCCACGCCCCGTAGCTCAAGCTTGAACGGCCTTGTCTCGGCCGCGACTTCGGCTATGCGCTCCAATAGTGCCTTACGTGGAAGGTGCTTGTCCCAGCCAATCAGTTTCGCAGTCACATGGTAGTAGCGCGGGTGATAGAACTTGTGCCCCGGCGACACTCGTTCGATGGCCGCCTGCTGTTCCTGCAGCGCAGGCCATAATTCGAAGGGAACCGGAATTTGAACGGTTAAATAAGGCGGGTTGCTGGTTTTGAAAAAGGAGCGGCTCTCGTGCACTTTGCGCGCCTTATTTTTCGACACCAACGGGGAGAACTCCCGCCAAGCTGCACTGAACTGCTGCATTTTCATAAGTCTACCTTGGCTGAGGCCGGCTAATAATTATCCTCCCAAGCGTGCTAACGGCTCCCGCGAGGCGGGCGAGCAGGCCCAGAACGAGTCCGCCCACCACCTCGAGGAAAGCCAGCTTTTGCGGGTTCTTCATGGAACAACCACCCGCATTAACACGTCACGGAGAGGGGGCAAATTCACTCCGTTGAAGGAAAATCAACTGTTAGTTTACCGCACTTTTACCTAGCCTATTTGCCACTCTCCCGCCTCCAAGGTAGCATGGTTGTCCCCAAAATCACGTGCCTGCACTGCTCCCGGAGCCAGTTCCTCAAGCACAACATGCTCCACAACACCGAGGAAGGCCCGGCCGTTCTCTGCAAGTACTGCCAAAAGGAGAGCCTGGTTGCCAGCAACATCAGCAGATAGCAAATTCAAAAAAAATTGGACGATGATCGCTTGCGTGGCGAAAACGCCCGTTTATTTTAGCTATCTTAGAAACAAACCTCGCGGACCTTACTCGGACAGAATTATACGAAAAAACATAGTCAATCCGCGTGCCCAGGCCCGTTCGATTGCGCCACGCAACAACTGATTCGCCACGTTTGGGGCTCTCATCTCGAAAAGTTCTTGCCAATTTGAAATATTCTTTTTGCTCGGGTTTGATGTTAAAATCCCCCACAACAAGAGCGGGACGTTTTTTTGCAATGTTTTTAATTTTTTTAATCAGAACCAGCACTGCGCGCATCTGGCCAGCCTTCGCTAGTTGGTCCAAATGGGCATTAGCAACAAGAAACTCCTTTTCTGTTGATTTTTCTCTCAAAACGAGCCAGGTACACGCACGGTAAAATTTCATATCAGAAAACTTTGAAGGAACACTTGGCGTTTTACTCAGAAAAAAGCCGCCCTTTTTCATAAGACGGAAAACTCGAGGATTGTAAAAAATAGAATTGTACTCCGAAGCCCCAACGGGTTTTCGTAGCGTGTTAAATCCAAAGCTCGAATAACCCCGCAACCTTTTTTTCAAATAAGAATACATTGTTCGATCGTCTTCTTGAAACGCCATTAAATCGGGGTTGACAGAGCGGGCGGTTTTTACAACTGCCTGTTTCCTAGCAGGCCAAGTCTCAGCAGGAATAACTGAATGACAAGTGCGCCCACGAATGTTATAGGTGATTCCAGTCAGATACATCGAATCACTTTAGTTGACACGGGCTAATAAAATGCCCCCGTCTGAAGGGACTATTTGGGACCGGCTAACGTTTTGGGTTTTTCGGCTAGTCAATGAGGGATAAACGACACTTTTTCGCGCGAATAACATTTCGACGAAAACGTTCGGCTATCTCATCTCGAAGCCGGGTATCTATTTGGCTTGAGGCTATCCTCAGCACACTAAACAAACGGGCAACGGCCTGTGTTGGTGATCTATACAATTTCGGCTCGGCGTAACA
>Ga0315294_10000455_pt1 | contig 43813 bp, 29 predicted proteins | sample YL17G13_40_MG_FD_203626 | JGI IMG/M metagenome (GOLD analysis project Ga0315294, IMG submission 203626) | Sediment microbial communities from Yellowstone Lake, YNP, Wyoming, USA - YL17G13_40 | ecosystem: Environmental > Aquatic > Freshwater > Lake > Sediment | place: USA: Wyoming | collected... | reverse complement strand
CGTGCGCATAGTGCCGCTTCGCCGTCTCGTACTCCGCATGGTAAATGTTGATGGTCAGCCCCCGCTCCTTCTCCTCCGGCGCACTGTCAATCTGCTCGTACGCCAGCGCCTTCGCCAACCCCGCCTGCGCTAACAGCTGCGTGATCGCCGAAGTGAGCGTCGTCTTCCCGTGGTCCACATGCCCAATGGTGCCGATGTTTACGTGCGGCTTCGTCCGCTCAAACTTTGCCTTGCCCATTTCGTTCCCCCTGCGGGTCCTTGGTCTCCCGGGGCCGTGCCCCGCTCACGCTCCTGCTGAATAAGCAAACTGGCCGGGCAGGATGCGCTCGGCCACCGCTTCCGGCACCCTGTCGTAGTGGGAGGGCTCCATGGTGTAGGTGCCCCGCCCCTGGGTCAGCGAGCGCAGCTCGGTGGCATAGCCGAACATCTCCGCCAGGGGCACCAGCGCCCGCAGCGTCTGCGTGCCCCCGGGGCTGGGCTCCATGCCCTGGATGCGGGCGCGCCGCCCGTTCAGATCGGCGATCACCTCGCCCACCCGGTCCTCCGTCACCACCACCTCCACCGCCATCATCGGCTCCTGCAGCACCGGCCGGTCCGCCCGCACCGCGTTGCGGAAGGCCATGCTGGCGGCGATCTTAAACGCCAGGTCCGAGGAGTCCACCTCGTGGTAGGAACCGTCCACCAGCTTCACGTGCAGGTTGGTCATGGGGTAGCCGCCCAAAACGCCGCTCTCCATGGCCTCCCGCACCCCGGCCTCCACCGCACGCACATACTCCGCGGGGACCACGCCCCCCCGGGTGCAGTCCTCAAACACCAGGTACTGGTCGCTGGGGCCCACCTCCAGCCACACGTCGCCGTAGTGGCCCCGGCCGCCGGTCTGGCGCACGTAGCGCCCCTGCGCCCGGGCCACCCCGGTCACGGTCTCCTTGTAGGAGACCTGGGGCTTGCCCACGCTGGCGCCCACGCCGAACTCCCGCACCAGGCGGTCGGTGATGATCTCCAGGTGCAGCTCGCCCATGCCCGCCACGATGGTCTGCGCCGTCTCCGGGTCCACCTTGATCTTGAGGGTGGGGTCCTCGGCAGAGAGCCGGTCCAGGGCGGTGGCCAGCTTATCCTGGTCGGCCTTGGTCTTGGGCTCCACTGCCACCGAGATCACCGGCTCGGGGAAGCTGATGTTCTCCAGCATGATGGGGTGCGCCTGGTCGCACAGGGTGTCGCCGGTGCTGGTTTCGCCCAGGCCCACCACCGCCACGATGTCGCCGGTGCGCGCCAGCCCCGCTTCCTCCCGGTGGTTGGCATGCATGCGCAAGATGCGCCCCAGGCGGTCGCGCCGGCCCCTGTTCGCGTTGTAAACGGTGCCTCCCCGGCCCACCGAGCCGGAATAAACCCGCAGGTAGGTGAGCTTGCCCACGTGCGGGTCGGCCATGATCTTGAAGGCCAGGGCGGCAAAGGGCGCCTGGTCGCTGGGCGGGCGGGTCTCCACCTGGCCGGTCTGGGGGTTGGTGCCCTGCACCTCGTGCACATCGAGCGGCGAGGGCAGGTAGTCCAGCACCGCGTCCAGCAGCGGCTGCACGCCCTTGTTCCTCAGGCTGGCGCCGCAGAGCACGGGCACGATGTTGTAGTTCAGGGTGCCCGCGCGCAGCCCCGCCCTGATCTCCTCCGGCGTCAGCGGCCGGCCTTCCACATACTTGAGCATCAGCGCCTCGTCCGCCTCGGCGGCCGCCTCCACCATCGCCTCCCGGAAGCGCCGCGCCCTCTCCAGCAGCGCTTCTGGCACTGCCACCAGCTCGAAGGTGGTGCCGAACTCCGAGTCCTCGGGCCAGACCAAGGCCTTCATCTCGACCAGGTCCACCACGCCCTGGAAGTCGGCCTCCTCCCCCACCGGGATCTGCACCGCCACCGGCCGGCAGCCCAGCCGCTCCCGCATGGCATGCAGGGTGCGGTGAAAGCTTGCCCCCACCCGGTCCATCTTGTTGATATAGGCGAGGCGGGGCACCCGGTACTTGTTGGCCTGCCGCCACACCGTCTCTGACTGGGGCTGCACCCCTCCTACCGCACAAAAAATCGCCACCACCCCATCCAGGACCCGCAGGGACCGCTCCACCTCCACGGTGAAATCGACATGCCCGGGCGTGTCGATGATATTGATCCGGTGGTCCCTCCAGGAGCAGGTGGTGGCAGCCGAAGTGATGGTGATGCCCCGCTCCTGCTCTTGCGGCATCCAGTCCATGGTGGCGGCGCCTTCGTCTACCTCGCCGATCCTACGGACCTTGCCGGTGTAGAACAGTATCCTTTCGGTAGTGGTGGTCTTGCCGGCGTCAATGTGCGCCGCAATCCCGATATTCCTGACGTTTCTTAGTTCTTGTTCTCGGTTCATCTTCCCAACCCGTAGCGCTGCCGGCGCCCCTGCGCTGGGGGCCGCTGCCATTCCGCAGCTACGGGCTGGAAAGGTCAGCGGCTACCAGCGGTAATGGGCAAAAGCCTTGTTCGCTTCCGCCATCTTGTGCGTGTCCTCTCGCTTCTTTACCGAAGCGCCCAGCCCGTTGGCGGCGTCCATCAGCTCGGCGGCCAGCTTCTCCGCCATGGACTTCCCCGTGCGCTTCCGGGCATTACCCACCAGCCAGCGCAACCCCAGCGCCAGCCGGCGTGTGGGACGGACCTCCACCGGCACCTGGTAAGTCTGGCCGCCGACACGCCGCGGCCGCACCTCCAGCACCGGCATTACGTTGCGGACCGCCGTCTCCAGCACCGCCAGCGGGTCCTTGCCCGTCTTGTCGGCGATGCTCTGCAGCGACCCGTAAAAAATGCTCTCGGCCACGCCCTTCTTGCCGTTGAGCAGGATCTTGTTCACAAACCGCGTCACCAACCTGCTCTCAAACAGCGGGTCGGACGCCGGTTCCCTCTTCGTGGCAGGCCCTTTACGCGGCATGCTCAGCTCTCCTTGGTGCGATCAGCGGCTCCGCCCCTGGCGCTACTTGGGCCGCTTGGCCCCATACTTGGACCGGCCCTGCTTGCGGTTCTCCACCGCCGCGGTGTCCAATACCCCCCGCACGATGTGGTAGCGAATCCCCGGCAGGTCCTTCACCCGGCCCCCCCGGATCATCACCACCGAGTGCTCCTGCAGGTTGTGCCCCTCGCCGGGCACGTAGGCGTGCACCTCGATGCGGTTGGTGAGCCGCACCCGGGCCACCTTGCGCAGCGCCGAGTTGGGCTTCTTGGGGTTGGTGGTGTACACCCGGGTGCAGACCCCGCGCTTGAACGGCCCGGTGGCCCGCTCGTAGCGGCGCTTCATGGAGTTGAAAGTCCACCCCAGCGCCCACCGCACCGTGGGCGACACCTTGGTCTGCTTGCGGCCCCGGCCCTTGCGGACCAGCTGGTTTATGGTTGGCAACGACTCCTCCGTAACGGGAAGCCGGCTGAATCTGCGCCGGCTTCCTTAACTCCTGTATAAAGCAGGGCCAAACGATCAGTAATTATATCGGTGGCCCCCGGCCTTGTCAAGAAGGCCTGCCTGGCTTTTTCGCCCTCGCCTGCCTCCGCCTAAATGGCTACCTCGTCTTCGCCCTCCGTCGGCGCCTGGTACTGGGCCTCCGGCTCTTCCGCGCCCAGCTCCAGCTCTCCCTCGCCCTCGTAGCTTTCCTCTTCCGGCTCGGGCTCGGCCTCCTCGGTGACGCTGGCCACCGCCTCGCTCTCGGTCATGGTGCCCAGCCTCGGCGCCGGGGCCTCCTCCAGGGCGCGCAGCAAGAGGTCGGATTCCTCCCGCGGTGCCTCCGGCAGCGCCAGCAGCGGCTTCTCGTCCTTGGGGCCCTTCACTCCCACCTGGCGGTAGCTGTGCATGCCCGTGCCCGCCGGGATCAGGCGCCCGATGATCACGTTCTCCTTCAGGCCGATCAGGTTGTCTACCTTGCCCTTGATGGCGGCCTCGGTGAGCACCCGCGTGGTCTTCTGGAAGGAGGCGGCAGAGAGGAACGAGTCCGTGCTCAGGCTGGCCTCGGTGATCCCCAGCAGCACCGGGTCGCCGGTGGCGGGCTGGCCGCCCCGCTCCACCACCGCAGTATTGCGGTCCTCAAACTCAAAGCGATCCACCACCTGCCCGGGGAGCAGGTCGGAGTCCCCGGGATCGCCGACGCGGCGCTTCTTCACCATCTGGCGCACGATCACCTCGATGTGCTTGTCGTTGATGTCCACGCCGTGGGAGCGGTAGACCGCCTGGATTTCCCGCACCAGGTATTCCTGCACCCCGTGCAGGCCCTTCATCTGCAGCACCTTCTGCGGGTCCAGCGGCCCCTCGGTGAGGGAGTCGCCCTGCTGCAGGCGCTGCCCTTCCTCCACCTTCAGGTAACCGCGGTAGGGCACCATGTGCGACTTGCGGATCAGCACCCGGGTCACGCCCCGGGTCTGCAGCTTGGCGATCACCTGCGGGGTGAGCTCCCGGCCTTCCTCCACCAGCACCTCGCCCTTGTCCCGGTCCATCACCGGGGCGGCGGTGACCTCGCCGGCGAGGTTGACGGTGAGCGGCTGCTCGGAGTGGATGACCACCGTCTTCACCCCCGCGGTCTCGATGGAGGCGACCGTGCCGTCCACCTCGGAGACGATGGCCTGCCCCTTGGGGCGGCGGGACTCAAACAGCTCCACCACCCGCAGCAGGCCCTTTACCTGCTCCTCCAGCACCTTCAGCATCTGCTGGATCTTCTTCACCCGCTCGCGCTCCAGGCCCTCGCCTTCCACCTCGAAGGCGACCAGGCCGCGGCGGATATCCTCATGCAGCTCGCGCAGGGTTTCCTGGCGCTTCTTCTTCACCTCGGCCACGCCCGTCAGGTACTGGGCAGCCACGCCGCCGGTGTGGAAAGTGCGCATGGTAAGCTGGGTGCCCGGCTCCCCGATGGATTGGGCGGCGATAATGCCCACCGCCTCGCCCACCTCCACCGCCCGGCCGATGGCCAGGTCGCGGCCGTAGCACTTGGCGCAGATGCCCTGGCGCAGCTCGCAGGTGAGCGGCGAGCGCAGTGCCACCTCGGCGCGGGCCAGGCCGGCCTTCTCCCAGAGCTGCTCGGCCAGCCGGTGCAGCTTGGCCGCGGCGTGCTCCGACACCTTGCCGTCGGCCTCCACGATCACCCGGCCCGAGAAGGGGTCGGCCAGCTGCATGGGGGCGCGGTCGCCCGCCCGCACCTTGCGCGACACCCGGATGAACTGCTCGCACTCCCCGGCCACCCGGCGGATGGCGGTCAGCGGCGACTCCAGCTCGGTCAGGCCGTAGCGGGCCGCGCATTCGCCGCACTCCAGCAGCACCTGCATCTCCTCCTGGCAGTCGGGGCAGTGCCCCTCGGACAGCCAGTACTCCCGCTCCGCGGCCTGGCGCTGCTCTTCCTCTTCCTGGGCCTTGCGGGCCGCCTCGGCTTCCGCCTCGGCGCGGGCCCGCTCGTAGGCCTCGGCGTCCTCGGCCGCCCCCACCGGCGGCTCCTCCACCCCCCGCGCGGGCGGCTTGCCCGCCTCCAGGATGCCGGTCTCCACCGGCCCCGCCGGGGCCTCCGGCGCCGGCGCTTCCGGCTCTGCCAGCGGCCGCTCCTCTTCCGCCACCTCTTCCAGGCGGCCCAGGGCCGCCGCCATGCCTGCCGCCAGCCGCTCGGCCAGGGGCAGCGCGGCCTCGGCCGGCTCCTCGGCCTCCAGGCGCTCGCTCAAGGGGGCCACCCATTCCTCCTGCAGAAACTCCTGGCCGCACTTCTCGCAGCGGCGGAGCCGGCGCAGGTCACCCTGGCAGGCGGGGCAAGGAGGCGGGGTGTAGGCCCCGATCTCGTACCCGGCACGCAGGATGAGCCGGCCGTCCCGGGGATCCGTGATGTCGCGGGCGGCGATGCGCCCGTCAATGCGCTGCTCCAGGGACTCGATCTCCTCGTTGCCGTCGCGGATGGGCGCCACCATGATCCCCTCGCTGGTGCCGCAGTCCACCTCGCGCACGATCACATCCTGCGCCACGTCCACCAGCCGCCGGGTGAGATAGCCGGCGTCGGCGGTGCGCAGCGCGGTGTCGGCCAGGCCCTTGCGGGCGCCGTGGGTGGAGACGAAGTACTCCAGCACGCTCAGGCCTTCATGGAAGTTGCTCTTGATAGGCAGGTCTTCGATGAACCGGCCGAAGGGGTCGGTCATCAGCCCTCGCATGCCTGCCAGCTGGGTGATCTGGCGCACCGTGCCCCGGGCCCCGGAGTTTGCCATCATGAATACGGGGTTGAAGGGGTCAATGTTGTTGAGGATGGCCCGGCCGATCTCCTCGGAGGCCTCGTTCCAGAGGCGGCACACGCTGTCCTCGCGCTCGCCGGCGGTGATCAGGCCGTTGGCATAGTCCTCGTTGGTCTGGCGCACCGAGGCCTCCGTGCGCTCCAGGATCTCCGCCCGCCGCGCCTGGGGCACGTCCAGGTCGGTCATGGCCATGGTGATGCCGGCCCGGGTGGCATACTCGAAGCCCAGCTCCTTCAGCTCGTCCAGCAGCTCCACGGTGCGAGCGGTGCCGTAGAACTCGTGGCAGTCCACGATGATCTTGCCCAGCTCCCGCTGGTTCACCACCCGGTCCACGTAGCGCAGCTTGGGGGGCAGCGCCTGGTTGAAGATCAACCGTCCCACCGTGGTGGAGAGCAGGCTGCCGTCCGCCCGCACCGCCACCTCCTCGTGCAGGTCCAGCTTCCCGGTCTCATAGGCCAGGATCGCCTCCTGCGCCGAGGCGAAGCGGCGGGCGGGTCCCTGGGCGGTGGGCCGCTTCTGGGTCAGGTAGTAGCACCCCAGCACCATGTCCCGGGTGGGGGTGACCATGGGCCGCCCGTGTGCCGGCGAGAACAGGTTGCGGGTGGAGAGCATCAACAGGCGCGCCTCCGCCTGGGCGGTGGTGGACAGGGGCACGTGCACCGCCATCTGGTCGCCGTCAAAGTCGGCGTTGAAGGGCGCGCACACCAGGGGATGAATCTGGATCGCCTTGCCGTCCACCAGCACCGGCTCAAAGGCCTGGATGCCCAGCCGGTGCAGGGTGGGGGCCCGGTTCAGCATCACGGGATGGTCCTTGATCACCTCTTCCAGGGCGTCCCAGACCTCCTCCCGCACCCGGTCCACCATCTTCTTGGCGGTCTTCACGTTGGTGGTGTAGCCCTTCTCCACCAGCCGCTTCATCACGAACGGCTTGAAGAGCTCCAGCGCCATCTCCTTGGGCAGGCCGCACTGGTGCAGCTTCAGGTGCGGCCCCACCACGATCACCGAGCGGCCGGAATAGTCTACCCGCTTGCCCAGCAGGTTCTTGCGGAAGCGCCCCTCCTTGCCCTTGAGCATGTCGGAAAGCGACTTCAGGGGGCGGTTGTTGGACCCGGTCACCGGGCGGGCGCGCCGGCCGTTGTCAATCAGGGCGTCCACCGCCTCCTGCAGCAGGCGCTTCTCGTGGTTGATGATGGACTCCGGCGCATTCAGCTCCTTGATCTTCTTCAGCCGGTTGTTGCGGTTGATGATGCGCCGGTAGAGGTCGTTCAGGTCAGAGGTGGCAAAGCGGCCGCCGTCGAGCTGCACCATGGGCCGCAGCTCGGGAGGGATGACCGGGATCACGTCCAGCACCATCCATTCCGGGCGATTCTTGCTCTTGCGGAAGGCCTCCGCCACCTCCAGGCGCTTGATGGCCCGGGCCCGCTTGGGCCCGGCCGTCTCCTTGATCTCCTTGTACAGCTCCCGGGTGAGCTCCTCCAGGTCAATCTCCCGCAGCAGCTCCTTGACCGCCGCCGCACCCAGGTTGGCCCGGAACAGGGTGTCGTACTTGCGGTCATACTTGCTCTGCAGCAGCTCCAGCAGCCGGTTCAGGCTGCGGTAGTCAGATTCGGTGATGAGCTGCTTGCGCACCAGGCCCGGGGCGGCGTCCAGCTTGACGCCCAGCAGCAGCTTCAGGCCGTGCTCCAGCTCCGCCTTGTGCTCCTCGGCCGCCTTTTCCTCGGCCCGCACCCGCTCCTCGATGCCGCGCTCCAGGGTGGCCCGGTCCGGCTGCTCGGCACCTTCCAGCTCTTCCAGCTCCAGCTCGTGCCGGCTCTCCCGGATCTCCCGCACCGCCTCCTCCCGCTCCTGGTCAATCTCCAGGTAGGCCTCCTCCACCGCCTGCTTGATCTCGGCCAGATTCTCCGTGAGCAGCTGGTGATTCACCGCGGTCACGATGTAAGAGGCGAAGTAGATCACCTTCTCCAGGGGCCGGGGGGAGAGGTCGAGCAGCAGGCTCATGGGGCTGGGCACGCCCTTCAGGTACCAGATGTGCGAAACCGGGGCCGCCAGGTCAACGTGCCCCATGCGCTCCCGCCGCACCTTGGCCCGGGTCACCTCCACCCCGCAGCGGTCGCAGGTGATCCCCCGGAACTTGATCTTCCGGTACTTGCCGCAGTGGCACTCCCAGTCGCGGGTGGGCCCGAAGATGCGCTCGCAAAACAGCCCATCCGGCTCCGGCTTGAAGGTGCGGTAGTTTATGGTCTCGGGCTTCTTTACCTCGCCCTTGGACCACTTCCGGATCTCCTCCGGTGAGGCCAGCCCGATTCTTAGCTGATCGAACTTCGTGGTGTCCACCAACTCGTTTCACCCCTCGTTTGGGTCTGCTTACCTGCCCGGCCCCGCTACGGTTCCTCCAGCTCAACCGGCTCGGAATCCTTGCTCTCCGCGCTGATGTGCAGCCCCAGGCTCTGCAGCTCCTTGATCAGGATCTTGAAGGACTCCGGAATCCCCGGCTCGAGAATGTTCTCGCCCTTGACGATAGACTCGTAGGTCTTCACCCGGCCCAGCACGTCGTCAGACTTGATGGTGAGAATCTCCTGCAGGGTGTGCGCCGCCCCGTAGGCCTCCAGCGCCCACACCTCCATCTCGCCGAAACGCTGCCCGCCAAACTGCGCCTTGCCCCCCAGCGGCTGCTGGGTCACCAGCGAGTAAGGACCGGTGGAGCGGGCGTGAATCTTGTCGTCCACCAGGTGCACCAGCTTCATCATGTAGGTGTCCCCCACCGTGATGGGCTGGTTGAAGCGCTGCCCGGTGCGGCCGTCAATCAGCCAGCACTTCCCGCTCTTGGGGTCAAAGCCCACCGCCTCATCCGCCTGCGCTATCAGCTGCTCCACCAGCAGGCCGGCCCGCTCCTCGGCATTGCGGGCCCCGGTCCAGGCCGCCAGGGGCACCGCCAGCCACTCCGACAGCCGCTGCAGCCGCTCCGGCGATTCCCCGGCCAGCCGCGCCTGCAGCGCCTGGCCCGCCTGCTCCAGGCTGTCCTCCTCCCGGTACCAGCCGTCCTCCAGCTTCAGGTCCACGCCTACCCGCTGCCGCAGCTGCTGCTTGCGCAGCTTCTCGGTCACCCGCTCCAGGTAGGCCAGGATCTCCTCCTCGCCCGCCCCCTCGAACACCGGGTTCTCAAACACCACCCCCAGGTGCCGGGACACCCAGCCCAGGTGGGTCTCCATGATCTGCCCGATGTTCATGCGGGAAGGCACCCCCAGCGGGTTGAGGATAATGTCCACCGGGGTGCCGTCGGCCAGGCCGGGCATGTCCTCCTCGGGCAGGATCTTGGCGATCACGCCCTTGTTGCCATGCCGGCCCGCCATCTTGTCGCCCTCCATGATCTTGCGCTTCTGCGCCACGTACACCCGCACCATCTGGTTCACGCCCGGGCTCAGCTCGTCCCCCGGCTCCCGCACCAGCTCACCGCCGCACTTCTCGCAGTAGTGGCGGTGCTGCTCCTTGGAAAACTGGTGCTCGGCCGCACACTTCACGCAGCGGAACTTGAGCCGGCTGAAGCGGCGCACCTCCACCACCTTGCCCTTCTCACCGTGGGGCACCCGCAGCGAGGTGTCCCGCATCTCCGCCGCCTTCTCCCCGAAGATGGCGCGCACCAGCTTTTCCTCCGAGGTCAGCTCCTCCTGGCCCTTGGGCGCCACCTTGCCCACCAGGATGTCCTCCGCCCGCACCTCGGCCCCCAGGCGCACCACGCCGTCCTCGTCCAGGTCCCTGAGCACCTCCTCGCCCACGTTGGGGATGTCCCGGGTGATCTCCTCCGGCCCCACCTTCGTCTCCCGGGCCTCCACCTCGTACTTTTCTATATGTATGGAGGTGAAGACGTCCTCCCGCACCAGGCGCTCGTTGATGATGATGGCGTCTTCGTAGTTGTAGCCCTGCCAGGGCATGAAGGCCACCAGGATATTGCGCCCCAGCGCCAGGTTGCCCCGGTCGGTGCAGGGACCGTCTGCCAGCACCTCCCCCTGGCGCACGAAGGCGCCCTGCTCCACCACCGGCTTCTGGTGAATGCAGGTGGCGGCGTTGGAGCGCATGAAGTTGAGCAGCCGGTAGGTGTCCACCTCGCGGTCCGGCCGCAGCACCTCGATGCGCCGAGAGTCCACAGAGCGCACGGTGCCGGCATGGCGGGCGGTCAGCACTGCCCCCGAGTCCCGGGCCGCCCGCTGCTCCACCCCGGTGGTCACCCAGGGCATCTGCGCCCGCAGCAGGGGCACCGCCTGGCGCTGCATGTTGGAGCCCATCAGGGCCCGGTTGGCGTCGTCGTTTTCCAGGAAGGGGATCAGGCAGGTGGCCACCGACATCAGTTGCTTGGGCGAGAGGTCCACGTAGTCAATCCGCCCGGGCTCCACCTGCGGGTAGCCGTCCTTGAAGCGCACCTGCACCAGCGGCCCCAGGATCATGTTGCCCTCGTCCGTGCGCACGTTGGAGGGGGCGATGCAGTAGTTGTCCTCCTCGTCTGCGGTCAGGTACACGATCTCGTCCGTCAGCCGGCCCTCCACCACCCGCCGGTAGGGGGTGCGGATGAAGCCGTACTGGTCCAGCCGGGCGTAAATGGCCAGCGACCCGATCAGCCCGATGTTGGGGCCTTCCGGGGTCTCGATGGGGCAGATGCGGCCATAGTGCGAGTAGTGCACGTCCCGCACCTCCAGCTTGGCGCTCTGCCGGCTCAGGCCCCCGGGCCCCAGGGCGCTCAGCCGCCGCTTGTGGGTCAGCTCCGCCAGGGGGTTGGTCTGGTCCATGAACTGGCTGAGCTGGCTGGAGCCGAAAAAGCTCTTGATGGCGGCGGAGATGGGCTTGGTGCTGATCACCGCCTGCGGGGTCACCGCCTCCGGGTCCAGGCTGGTCATGCGCTCCCGGGCGATGCGCTCCATGCGCAAAAAACCCAGCCGGAACTGGTTTTGCAGCAGCTCGCCCACGCAGCGCACCCGCTTGTTCATCAGGTGGTCAATCTCGTCAATGGCGGCCGCCTCGTCGTTCTCCTCCAGCCGCACCAGGTAGTCCAGGATGGCGATGATGTCTTCCTTGGTCAGGGTGTGCACGCTCTCGGGCAGGGCGGTGCCCAGCTTCTTGTTCAGCTTGTAGCGGCCCACCCGCGCCAGGTCGTAGCGCCGGGGATCGGAAAACAGCCCCTGCAGCCGCCCCCGGGCGATCTCCGGGGTCACCGGGTCCCCCGGCCGCTCCCGCCGGTAGATGTCAAGCAGCGCCGCCTCTTCGTTGCGGGTGGGGTCCCGGTCCATGGTGGCGTCCACCAGCCGGTTCAGCCGCGCCAGCTCGATCTCGGCCTTCCCCAGCGCCGCTGCCCGCCGCGCCTGCTCCTTGTCCAGCTTCTGGCCGGCCGCCGCCACCAGCTCGCCCGTGCTCTCCTCCACCAGGTCCTGCCACAGCCGCCGCCCAAAGACCGCCTCCGGCCCCGTCACCGCCACCGACTCCGGCTCGCCAAACCGCCGCATCAGGTCGGCGTCGGTGGAGCAGTGCACCTGGGCGCTGTCGGGCGTGGCGTTCACCGAGTTCAGGGCCCGCAGCAGCGTGGTGGCGGGAAACTTGTGCGTCTGGCCGATCTTTACGTACACCACGTCATTGGCGTCGGTGTCGAAATCCAGCCAGGCCCCCTCCGAGGGGATCACCTGCGCCGAGTAGAGAATGCGCCCGGAGAAGTCAATGGCATCCTTGAAGTACACGCCCGGCGAACGCGCCAGCTGGCTCACTACCGCCCGCTCCGGGCCGTTCACCACAAAGGTGCCCTTGTCCGTCATCAGGGGCAGCTCGCACAGGAATACCTCGCTCTCTTTCAGCTCTCCCGTGCTGCGGTTGGTGAGCCGCACCACCACCTTCAGCGGCGCCTCGTAGGTGGCGTCCCGGTCCCGGCATTCCTCAATGTTGTGTTTTGGCTCCCCCAGGTAGTAATCCAGGAAGGAGAGGCTCAGGTTGCCGGTGAAATCCTCAATCGGCGAGAAGTTGTCGAAGAGCTCGCGCAACCCCTCGGCCAGAAACCAGCGGTAGGAGTCCAGTTGGATCTCGATCAGGTTGGGCGGCTCCGCGATCTCGCGCTGCGTATCGCGCCCCCTGACTCGGATTACGCGCATTCTGGTCACCTCGGTGGTAGTGGAAAGGAAGGTTTGTCAGAGCGGGAAAAAAGAGCGGCTGCCTAACCGCCCAGGTACCATGGACACGGCCCCCCGGGGCCCCTGCCCCTGCCGTCACCAGGCCGGACGCGCCGACAGCGCCCAGCACCAATACTGACGCGTGCCTGGTTGGTTCGAAGCTGCATGAAACTACATGATAAACGGCGGCCCTCCCCCTGTCAAGGGGGCCGGTGGAGTTTTTTTCGCGCTCCTGAACCGGCAGCCGCACCTCCCCCCACCTTCCCGCCTGCGGCCATTATCCCGGCTGCGCCCCCCCGGGTCAAGCAGCCCCAGCATGCCACCGGGCCGCGCCACCCCGGTCGTCAGCCGGCGGGAGCCCCCCGGGGATGCATCACCTGCTCGTAGCGGGCGCGGGAGCTGTAAACCGCCAGCACGTGGGTGAGCCGCCGGGCCGGGGGCACGATGATGCTGGCCTGGTAGGAGAGAGCGGCCGAGCTGCCGCCGTCCAGGCTGAGGGCCTGCACCGCCCCCAGCTCCTTCATGATGCGGGCCATCCGCCCCAGGTGGATGGGCTTGCTCACCGCCGCCAGCAGCAGCTTGTTGTAGCGGGTGATCCCCACCGCGGTGCGGGCGGCCTGGCGGAAGTGGCCGCCGTCCCGGAAGCCCTCCGCCCGGGGGTCAAGCACGATCTTGCCGTCCCGCACCAGGGAGGGCCCGCCGCAGATCACCGCCTCGTAGTCGGCCCATCTGTTCTGCCGGCCCTGGAAGCGGGGCACGATCAGGGCGTTGTTGCTGGGGGTGATGGCCAGGCCGGTGCCCACCCGGCCCATGTGGATCAGGTTGCCGTCCACCACCAGGTCCCCCACCGGCACCAGGCACTGGGTGCCAAAGTAGGTGCCGGTGATGGCAGCGTCGGGCATGGTGCGGGCGATCATGCCGCCGAAGGCTTCCGACCGCCCCAGCCCCCCGCGGGCCAGCAGGGGCACCACCTTCACGTCCTTGTCATTCAGGTTGACGGTGATGACGTGCACCCGGCTGCCCGCCTGGTAGCGCAGCGCGTAGCTGACAGACGATGAGTGCGCTCCCACTACCTTCGGCAGCAGCAAGCACGCCCCCACCGCCCACCATAACCACGCTCTGCGCTCCATGGCCGCCTCCCGTGGTCCCTTATTGGTGTTGTTCCATAATCAGTTTACCCTTCTGCACTCCGAGGAAACGCGTCACCGCCCCCTCTACGGGCGAGCAAGCGCACAAACGCCCCGGAGAGCGGCTGGAGCTTGGGGGTGGGGGCGCTAACCGATGATGAGCAGGGTCTTCCCCTCATCCTGCGACTGGAAGTCAATCACCTGGGTGCCCCCCAGCTCGTCCTGCTTGGCGTAGATGGCGGTGGGGCTGGTGATGAAGTGCCGGATGCCCTTGGGGTCGGCCCCCTGCGGGTCGGCGGCGATCAGGATGATGGTGTTGCGGTGCAGGTCCGGCTCGATCCCGATCAGGGGCAGCCCCTGCACCAGCACCTCGCTGCCCACCTCCGGGTTCTCTATCTGGATGGTTACCGGCCGGCCCTGGTATTCCCCGCTTACCGACTCCAGGTAATCGGCCCACTCCTCCCGCGGCACTTCTCTGGTCATGGCGCTAACCTCGGCTCGCTGCAGTCGTGCGGCAACACTACCCGCCGCGGCGCCGCTCCGGCAAGCCGGTCCCCGTGCCGCTTGCACTCCCCACAGCACATCCTTGTCCGCCTCCCAGCCCTGGGGCACGAGGAGGGCGCTGGCTACCGATCACGGCGCCGGCAGGCCGGTGGGGATCTGGAATGCTTTCACCAGCAGCAGGGCGAAGTCGCCCCTGGTGACCGGGGAGGTGGGGCAGAAGAGCAGGGGCACGGTGGAGCAGCCATTGACGATGCGGGCCCGGTAGGCGGCCTCGATATAGACATAAAACCGGTCGCCCCGGGGCACGTCCGCAAAGGTAGGAACGGGGTTGTCGTAGGGGGCCAGGCGGATGGCCCGCACCAGGAAGGCGGTAATCTCCGCCCTGGTGGCGTTGCGGAAGGGGCAGAACAGCCGCACCGGCTTGAGCTGGCAGCCCATGGCGATGCCGAGCTGGGCCACGCGCTCCACATACCCGTAAAAGGGGTAGCTCTTGGGCACGTCGGCGAAGGTGGGGGTGGGGGAATCAAGGGGCGAGGCCCCCAGCGCCCGCACGATGAACATGGCCGCCAGGGCGCGGTTGACCACCCCGCTGGGACAGTACAGGGGGGGCGTGCGCTGGCAGCCCACGGTGATCCCTTCCCGGTAGATGGCCTCCACCGCCGCCCAGTAGTACGCGCTCTTGGGGACGTCGTCGAAGGTGGTATTGTCAATGGTGACCGTGATGCTGGCGCTGGCGGCCAGGCCGCCGTCGTCCACCGCCCGGGCGGTGATGCGGCGCTGCCCCTCCCGCACCGAGAGCAGCCGGGTGTCAAACGCCCACGCAAACGGCGCCGCGCTATCGCTGAGCTGGCGCAGCCCGTCCAGCAGGAACTCCACCCGCACCACCCGGCCGTCGGGGTCACTGGCGGCAGCCTGCACCAGCACCAGCCCCTTGATGGTGGCGCCGTGGGGCGGGTTGGTGATGCTCACCACCGGCGGCTGGTTGCCGCCGCCGCCGGCGCCGGTGGTGAAGCTCCAGGTGAAGTCCCGGGGCAGGGGGAGCCCCGCCGCGCTCTGCACGCCGCCCGCGCCCCCTGCCAGGCGGGCGGTGAAGGTGGTATTGGCGGCCAGGAGCTGGCTGGGGGTGAAGACGGCGATGCGAGAGGCCACCTGGTAGGACACCGTATCCGCCACCAGGCCCGCTGGTCCCCGCAGCTGGAAGGTGGTGGTGTTGATGCTGGCGGCCTGCATGGGCTGGTTGAAGGTGGCCTGCACCGTGGTGTTGGTGACCACCCCGGTCTGGTTGGCGCCGGGCGACACCGCGAGCACCGCCGGGCTGGCGGGCACCGACCGCAGCAGCACCAGCCCAAAGTCGGGGTGGGCCACGGCCACGTCGGCGCGGCCGTCGCTGTTGATGTCGCCCACCGCCAGCGCCTGGGGCAGGGCAGAGGCGGCAAAGGGCACCACGTCCACCTCGGGTGAGTCAAAGGTGCCCCCGACCAGCTGCAGGAACAGGGAGACGTTGCCCAGGCTGGGATGCAGCAGCACCGCATCCCGCAGGCCGTCCCCGTTCACGTCGCCCGCCTCCACCGCCAGGGGGAAGCTGGGCGCCACGTACAGCACCGGGTTATCCAGCGCCCCGGTGCCAAGCTGCGGGAACACCCCCAGGAAGGTGTCCGGCTGCAGGTCGCCGATGGTGAACAGCAGGTCCTGGCGCCCCTGGCCGGTGACGTCGGCGATCTCGATGCCGTGGGTGGCCTCAAACTGGGAGATGCCCAGGGAGGAGCGCACCAGGGCGCCGGTGGCCGTCTGGCGGAAAAGCTCCACGTTGCCCTGAAAGGTGAGCAGCCCCCGCATGAAGGCGATGTCGGCGCGGCCGTCGCCGTTCAGGTCGCCGATTTCCACCTCATCCTGGCGGCCGGGCGTGACCACGATATCCACGGGCGTGCCCAGGGCGCCGGCCGCGGTCTGGTAGTAGATGCGCAGCACGGCCCGGAAGGTCACGAAGTCCGTGGGGTCCACCATGGAGAGCACCACGTCCCCCCGGCCGTCGCCGTTCACGTCGCCGATGGCCACGCTGTCCGGCGCCAGGGGCAGGTTGAAGATGGTGGGGGCGGCCAGGGTGCCGGTGCTGGTCTGGCGGAAGACGGCCAGGCCGGTGGTGCCCACCACCGCCACGTCATTGCGAGCGTCGCCGTTCAGGTCGCCGATGGCCACCCCCAGGGCGCTCAGGCCGGTGAAGTAGCGCACCCGGCTGGCCAGGGAACCGTCCGCATTCTGCAGGAAGACGTGAAGGCGGCTGTCATTGATGGGGTCGGTGGTGGTGTTGGCGGTGCCTACCACCACGTCTCCCCGGCCGTCGCCGTTCACGTCCCCGATGGCCACCGTCTGCGCCCAGGAGCCGGTGAACAGGTTGGTGTAGGGGAGCAGGGTCTCGCTGCCTGCTGGGCCGGCCAGGGCCAGCAGGGCCGCGAGAAAAGCCGGGGCGGCCAGGCTGCGTGCGCTCATTTCCCCACCTCCGGTTTTGCTGCCGCTAACATCCCATGTTCCGGGCCTCCCGTCAACAGGCCTGGCCGCCCCCGCGGGCCCCGCCAGGGCAGCAGGTGTCTGCGGGGCAGCCTGGAACCAGTAACCGGGCGGCGCCGGGGGGCGCCCCTAAATCTTTGGCTGCTGAGGGTGAGAGATGGGCAAAGCGAGAGCGATCCAGGTGGGTATCGGCGGCATTGGCCGCGGGCATTTCGAGCGGCTGCTGAGCGGCCAGTCGTTCCAGTTGGCGGCGGTGGTGGATGCCTACCCGGAGCGGGAGGACGTGGCCGCCAGCCGGGCGGCGGCAGAGGCGGCGGGCATCCCCTTCTTTACCGACTACCGGCAGGCTTTCCGCAGGGTGCGGGCGCAGGCGGCCTTCATCTGCACTCCCCACCACTGGCATTCCCCCATGGCGGTGGCGGCCCTGCGGCGGGGGATGGCGGTGTTCGTGGAGAAACCGGCAGCCTCCGCCAGCGCCGACGCCCAGCGCATGCTGCAGGCGGCGCAGCAGACCGGCCTGCCGCTCTCAGTGGGGTTCAACCCCACCGCCGACCCCTCCTACCGGGGGCTCAAGGACCACATCGCCAACGGCGACCTGGGCGAGATCCGGGAGGTGGTGGTGATCGTCAACTGGTTCCGGGAGGACAGCTACTACACCCGTTCGGCCTGGGTGGGCAAGGAGAAGGTGGAAGGCAAGTGGTGCCGGGACGGGGTGATGTTCAACCAGTCCAGCCACTTCTTTGCCGCCGGCCTGCTGCTGGCCAACACCCGGCCCGGGCCCTCGCTCTCCACGGTGACCGGGGCGCGCGCGGCGCTCTACCGGGGGCATCCCGTGCCCCAGCTGGAAATGGAGGACCTGGCCTGCGCGGTGCTGGAGCTGGACGGCGACCCCTCCAAGCGCCTGGTCTACTACGGCACCACCTGCAACCCGGAGGGCCGCAGCCACACCTGGATGGCGGTGTTTGGGGAGCGGGGCCAGGCGGTGATAGGCACCGGCCGCATTGACCTCTACGGCGGCAAGTCCCTTCGCTTGCGCCCGGCCAAGCTGGCCAACAAGCACGAAAACCTGCGCCAGGCCATGAGCCGGGGCGCCACCCTGCTTTGCCCCATCAGCGAGGGAGTGAAGGTCAGCCAGGCCGTCGAGGGCATCTACCGGGCCGCTCGCAGCGGGGTGAAGCCGGTGGCCCGGGAGCAGCTCGGGAACCTGTCCGAGGTGATCTACCGGGCGGCCGCCGCGCGCTGCCTGTTCGGAGAGCTGCCTAACCCGCCGGCCTGGGCTTAGGCCCGGCCTCGCCGCCGTCCTGCCGGGGGTGGGGGCGGGGGCGCGTGCGGCCGCTCCACGGGCACGAACTCCACCGAGGGTCGGCGCATGGTGGCCTGCGGGTACAGCGCCATCAGCTGGTAGACCTCATCGGGCAGCCCCACTGTCACCAGCAGGCCGAGCTGGCGCGCCTCCTCCGGCAGGATGGGGTAGTCGTGGGTCCAGCGCCCCTCGCTGAGGGCGGTGGCCAGGGAGCGGGCCTGCTCCTCCGGCAGGTTATCCTTGAGCAGGTCAAAGATGGTGTGGCGCACCTGGGCCAGGGCCTTGCGGGAGATGTCGCCTAGCACCAGCATCTCGTCGTCCCGGTTGGGGTTGGGCACGGTGAGGGCGGCCAGGATGGAGGCCGCCGGGTACTGGCCCACCTGGGCGTCCACCGGCCCCAGGGCGGCGTGAGCGTCCATCACGATCTCGTCCGCCGCCAGGGCGATCAGGGTGCCGCCGGACATGGCATAGTGGGGCACAAAGACGGTCACCCGGCCGGGGTGGGCGTTGAGGGCGTAGGCGATCTGGCCGGCCGCCAGCACCAGGCCTCCCGGCGTGTGCATGATCAGGTCAATGGGCATTTCCGGGGGCGTGGTGCGGATGGCGCTGAGCACCCGCTCCGAGTCCTCGATGTCAATGTAGCGGGCAAAGCGGATGCCCAGCAGGCTGCTCGCCTCCTGGCGGTGGATGAGGGTGATCACCCGGCTCCCCCGCCGCCGCTCGATCAGCCGCATCATGCGGGCGCGGGCCATCATCAGCATCTGCTGCTGCAGCAGGGGCGTCAGCGCCAGCAGCAGGAAGAAGAGCCAGATCAGGTTGGTCAGGTTCATGCCGTCTCCCCCGCACCGGCCGGGGGAGTGGCTCCCGGCGGCGCCATCCCGCCAATTGGCTCCCGCCGCCGCCTTTCCTGCCGCCGCCAGCGCTCATGCCCGGTGCTCAGGGCCCCAGCGCCACCGCCTCCGCCTCCGCCTGGCCGGCCCAGCAGCTCCTCACCAGGTAGCGCAGGGCATCCGGGCCGTGATCGGCCAGGCCTTTCTCCGGCTCCTCGCTGCCCTCCCGGTAGGCATAGGTCGCCAGGTCCGCGCTGAGCTGGCGGCACTGCCGGGAGAGGTGCAGCCGGGGGGCCTCGCCGCCCGGCGGGCGCAGCAGCTTGCGCACCAGCATCAACCCCCGGGCCACCTCCGCCCGGGCGGGCAGGGCAGGCAGGCCGGCGGCCCGCAGCTCGCTGATGGCACCGGGGTCGGACGGGTCACAGTACCAGGCGGCAACCCGGTACTCGCGGGCCAGGGGCAGGTAGTGGTCCCGGGCCAGGGTGGAGATGGGCACGCCCGCCTGGTAGTGCTCGGCGAAAACGAACAGGTCGTCCGAGGGGCTGACCTGGGCCAGCAGGCAGACGGCAGGGTGGATATAGCCGAAGTCCTGGCCGGCGATGGTGGTCCACTCGGGCCGATACTGGTAGTCCACCACGTGCAAGCTCGGGTCGAACTCCCGGTAAACCAGGCCCACGCTGGCGGCAAAGTCGCACTCGTACTCCTCCGCCCAGGCGGCGTCCGAGTAGCGGTCTCGGTTCTGGGCAAACCAGGCTCCCTGCTCGCCCAGGCGCAGGCGGCGGGCGGGGTCGGGCTCCTGGTAGCCCTGGGGGTTGTACTCGGGGCAGTCGGCCCAGTGGATGTGGTGGATCTCGAAGGAATTGAGCCCCAGGGTGGCCTCGTAGTACAGGCGATAGAAGAGGTTGGCCTTGCCCCGGGGGGTGGAGGCCACCAGCAGGCGGCCGCCCCGGCTGGCAGTGGGGGCTACCGCCTGGTAGATGGCCTCGGCGCTGCGAGCGTGGGCGAACTCGTCCAGGTAGGCGCCGGTGGCGGCATAGGTGCGGCCGGTGGATTCCGAGGCAGGCAGGGAGCGGATGGTGGATTCATTCGCCAGCACCAGCTCGGAGTCGCTGCGGCGGAGCACGGGGGCGGCGGGGTCGGACTCGAGGAGCTGGTAAACCAGGCGCTGCAGGTGCTGGGCGGCGGCCAGGTTGCGGCTGACAAAGAGGGCGGTGGAGCCGGGGAAGAAGCGGGCGCGGTGCAAGGCCTCGGCGGCAATGAGCTGGCTCACCCCCACCTGGCGGGCCTTCACCACCAGGCGCTGCGGCCCCTGGGAGCGCAGCAGGGCGAGCTGGTAGGGGTACAGCCGGCAGGGCACCCGGCCCAGGGCGGGATGGAGCAGGCTCAGCCCCGCCAGGTAGCGCTCGGGGTGGGCCTGGAAGAGCAGGCGAGCACGGGCCGCCTGGGGCAGGTCCTCCCAGCGGGTGAGCAGATCGTCGCCGAATTGTGCCCATACCGTCGCGGATTCGTCGCGCTGGCGTCTCAAGAGTGTTCACCTTTGGCAAGAGATGGCGCGTAAACGAGAGGAAGGCGCCCGGTAGCCGGGCGCCTTCCCCCTCGATTATAGCACCGAGGTCAAGAGGGGGGTCTCAGAACAGGAACATGCGGTGGCCGCGCACGCCGGTGGCGGTGTCAATGACGATCCAGAGGGCGGCGGCCACGAACTCGCCCAGCACCAGCCCCAGGAAAGCGGGGCGGGCGGCGCGGAAGGCGCGCATGCCGCCGAAGCGGAGCAGGGTAGCCTTGAGCGCCCAGCCCACCATGATGGAAAACCAGAGCTGGATCATGGGCCAGCTGGGGCCCATGGCATAGCCGATGGGGTGGAAGGGCCACCAGGGGGCGCGGGCGCGCATCAGGAGCAGCCACCACATCACCAGCGCCCCCAGCCCGCAGAGCTGGAGGCCGGCCAGGTTGGGCGAGAGCGGGTTTTCCAGGTAGCTTTTGAGCACCTGGAAAGGCTGCTGGGGCGACCAGATGGCAAACCAGGGCTCCATGGTCACCGCGCCGTGCCGGTAGGCGAGCAGCAGCAAGGTGACGTAGCTGGTGGCGGTGGCCACCCCGATCGCCGCCAGCAAGGCGGGCAGCAGGCGGCGCTGGGCCAGGTTGGCCAGGCCGCTCATCTTCCAGATGTCGTTCAGGAAGGGCAGCAGGAAGCCGCGCAGGTCAAACATGCTCAGGCCTCGCTCCAGGTAGGCAAGCAGGGTCAGGTTCTGGGTGCCCAGGGGCCCGGTGCCCAGGGCCAGGGCCATCATGTCGGTGGGCCGGAAGGGCGCCTGGATGAAAAGCAGGCCCCCCTCCGCCACAAAGCGGGAGAGCACCAGCAGCACCACCAGGAAAAGCACGAACACCACCACCGCCAGCAGGGGGTTGAGCCCGGCGGCGGCGGTCATCACCACCAGGGCGAGCAGGCCGCAGGCGATGCCTTGCAGCGCCCGGCGATAGGGCATGGCCTCCTCCGCCTCGGCGGGGTCGTCCGGCTGGGGGTGGCGGGCCAGCTCCCACACCCGGGCCAGGTGCGGCCGGGCGGCCCAGATCATGCCGCCGGCAAGCATGAGGAAGGCGCCCAGCATCTGGTAGGCGGCAAAGGAGGGCACCGGGTAGTTGGGGACGTAGGTAACATCGTACCCCAGGGCGGTGATCAGCACCGCCTCCAGCTTGAACAGGAAGAAGCAGAACCAGAGGCTGAACGAGAGCTCGGTGGGGAGCAGGAAGCTGAAGCCGATGGCAGAGAAGTGGGTCCACACCCCCAGGATCCCGATCTGCTGCCAGGGCCAGGTAACGAAGTAGTGGTTGAGGTCGCCGTTCAGCGGCACCTGGGGGACGGCGGGGTTGTAGTAGTGCCAGCCGTTGATGCTGTGGATAACCAGGGGCAGGGCAAAGCCCGCCCACATCAGCCGGTTGCGAAAGAAGGCGGAGAGGGCGGGAGCATCCGGCTCCCGGCCCACCATTTCCAGGGGGAGCTGGACCAGGGGATAGGTGAGCCGCTCCCGCTCCACCCACTGCCGGCGCATGATGACGCTCAAGCAGATCACCACCCAGAAGACCACGTAGGCCATCACCGTCCAGGCCACCAGGGGCACCACCCAGGCGCCCCAGGGGATGGCGGCCACCAGAGCGCGCAGGCCCAGGTGCTCGGCCTGGGGCAGCCCTTCGTAAAAGGTGCGGATGAGGGCCGGATCGGCGGGCTGCAGCCAGGCCGGCAGCAGGCGGTAGAGCCCGTAGACCCAGCCCGTGCTCAGGTTACCGGCCACCTCCGGGAAAGCCCGCATATCCACGGGCACCAACCACTGGGGGATGTGGCGGAAGAAGAGCAGGCGCCAGTTGTTCTCCGGGCTGTCGAAGTAGAAGGCCCCGGCCAGGGTGGGGATGAGGTACTCGGTGAGCCCGAAGGAGGGGATACCCGCCCCCACCAGCATCAGGCAGTAGCTGACCAGCACCTCCCGTCCGGACAGGCGCAGGGGCCGGGCCAGGGCGCGCAAGGCCAGGCGGGGCACGACCAGGACGAGCAAGAACAGGGTGAAGGCGCCGATAGGCAGGTGGCAGCAGGCGATCCAGGTGCCCCGCAGGAACAGGTCCGAATAGGGGGTAGCCACCCCCAGCAGGGCGGTGCCGACCAGGCCCACCAGCACCGCCCGCCGGGTGATGCCGCCGGTCCGGGGGGAAGCTTCCTCCCTGCTGGGGGTGGGGCGAGCGCTGAGCTGCACGCGGTGCAAGTTCCGCCGCGGGCAGGCGGAATCCTGCCGCCGGCGGGGCGGCGGCCCTGGTTACATTGACCGCACCAGGGGGGTATGCTAAAGTGAGCCACTGCGGCCCTACCTGACCGGGGGGAGGCCACCCACCGCCAAGATGAGTGTTCCCGAGTCCATCCGCACCATTATCGCCACCGACTGCGGCAGCACCACCACCAAGGCCATCCTGATCGAGCGGCAAGGGGAAGAGTTTCGCCTGGTCGCCCGGGGGGAGGCCCCCACCACGGTGGAGGCGCCCTTTGACGACGTCACCCTGGGGGTGCTGAACGCCATTGGGGAGCTGGAGGACCTCACCGGCCGCCGCTTCCTGGAGGGGGGGCGCATGATCACCCCGCGGGACGGGCAGGAGCGGGGCAGCGACCTTTACCTGTCCACCAGCAGCGCCGGCGGGGGCCTGCAGATGCTGGTGGCGGGGGTGGTGCGGGGCATGTCGGCGGAGAGCGCGCAGCGGGCGGCCCTGGGAGCGGGGGCGATCGTGATTGACGTGCTGGCGGTGGACGACGGCCGGGTGGACTACCAGCGGGTGGAGCGCATCCGCAATATCCGCCCTGACATGATCCTGCTCTCCGGGGGCACCGACGGCGGCACCACCAGCCACCTGCTGGACCTGGCGGAGCTGCTGCGGGCGGCCGACCCCAAGCCTCGGCTGGGCAGCGGCTACCAGCTGCCCGTGATTTACGCCGGCAACCGGGAGGCCCGGGCGGGAGTGGCGGAGATCCTGCAGGATCGCACCGAGCTGATCGTGGTGGACAACATTCGCCCTACCCTGGAGCGGGAGCACCTGCAGCCGGCCCGGGAGGCGATTCACCGCCTGTTCCTGGAGCACGTGATGGCGCAGGCTCCGGGCTATAGCAAGCTGATGAGCTGGACCAGCGCGCCCATCATGCCCACCCCGGCCGCGGTGGGGGAGATGGTGAAGGCCACCGCCCAGGCGGAGGGACACAACGTGCTGGCGGTGGACATCGGGGGCGCCACCACCGACGTTTTTTCCGTTTTTGGCGACACCTTCAACCGCACCGTGAGCGCCAACCTGGGCATGAGCTACAGCATTTTCAACGTGGTGGTGGAGGCCGGGCTGGAAGGCATCTGCCGCTGGCTGCCCACGGGGGCGGTGGCGCCTGCCGAGCTGCGGGACCGCCTGCGCAACAAGATGATCCGCCCCACCACCATTCCCCAGACCCGGCAGGACCTGCTGATCGAGCAGGCGGTGGCTCGGGAGGCGCTGCGCCTGGCCTTGGGGCACCACCGGCAGCTGGCCGTGAGCCTGAAAGGCGTGCACACCGCCCGCAGCGTGGGCGACATGTTCACCCAGGAGGCGGGCGGCGCCAGCCTGGTGGACATGATGTCGCTGGGGCTGGTGATCGGCAGCGGCGGCGTGCTCTCCCACGCTCCCCGGCGCCACCAGGCGGCGATGATGATGGTGGACGCCTTCCAGCCGGAGGGGGTGACCGAGCTGGCGGTGGACAGCATTTTCATGATGCCCCAGCTGGGGGTGCTGGCGCAGGAGCAGCCGGAGATCGCGGCCCAAGTATTCCGCCGGGACTGCCTGGTGCGCCTGGGCACGGTGGTGGCCCCGGCCGGCCCGGTGCGGGAGGGCCGCCTGGCGCTGATGCTGGAAGGGCCGGCGGGGCAGGTGGCGGTGGGCGGCGGCGAGCTGGTGCGGCTGGAGCTGGGCGCTGGAGAGAGCATGCCGGTGCGGCTGGTGCCGGGGCCGGGGCTGGACCTGGGGGCGGGGCGGGGCAAGGAGATCAGCGTTACCCTGGGCGGGGGCGTGGTGGGCATCATCCTGGACGGACGGGGGCGGCCCCTGGCGCTGCCCCGGGAGGAGGGGGCCCGGCAGGCGGCTATGCAGCGCTGGCTGCAGGCGGCCGGGGCCCTGTAGGAGCGGAGCGTGGCGAGCGCGTACACGCCGGGGCTGCGGGTGAGCTCCGGCACCACCATCAGGAAGCTGCGGCGGCTGCCCCTGCGGGGGGAGGTGCTGGTGGCGGTGGGCCAGCGGGTATCGGCCCAGCAGCCGATCGCGCGCGCCCTGCTGCCCGGCAAGATACGCACCCTGAAGGTGTCGGAAGTGCTGGGTGTGGAGGCAGCAGAGGTGCCGGGCCTGCTGCGCAAGCGGGAGGGCGACCAAGTGGCGGCGGGGGAGCTGCTGGCGGAGGTGCGTTCCTTCTTCGGCCTGTTCCGCACCGAGTGCACCAGCCCCGCCGCGGGCACCATTGACCATGTCAGCGGCCTGTCGGGCTTCGTGAGCATCCGGGAGCCCCCCACCCCCCTGGACCTGGCCGCCTACGTGGAGGGGACGGTGGTGGAGGTGCTGCCTGAGGAGGGGGCGGTGATCGAGACCACCGCGGCCTTTGTGCAGGGCATCTTCGGCGTGGGGGGCGAGCGCCGGGGCGAAATCCTGGTGGTAGGCAAGGCGGACCAGGCGCTGCGGGCACAGGATATCCCCGACGCGGCGGCAGGCAAGGTGCTGGTGGGCGGGGCCAGCGCCGGCAGCGAGGTGCTGCGGCGGGCGGCCCAGGTGGGGGCCGCCGCCCTGGTCACCGGCGGCATCCGGGACGCCCAGCTGCGGGAGTTTGTGGGGGCGGAGATCGGGGTGGCGATCACCGGGCAGGAGCAGGTGCCCTTCACCCTGGTGCTCACGGAGGGATTCGGGGAGATGGCGATGGCGGAGCGCACCTTCCACCTGCTGGCGGACCTGCAGGGCCGGCCCGCCTCGGTGAACGGCGCCACCCAGATTCGGGCGGGGGTGATTCGGCCGGAGCTGATCGTGGCCCTGGACGGGGAGGCGCCCGTGCAGGGGGAACCGGCGGCGGGGCAGCTCGGCCCCGGGTGCGCGGTGCGGGTGATCCGGGAGCCCTACTTCGGCCGGCTGGGCGAGGTGTGCTCCCTGCCGGCGGAGCTGATGGAGATCGAGACCGGGGCGATGGTGCGGGTGGCCGAGGTGCGCCTGGCCGGGGAGGCGGAGGCGCGGCTGATCCCCCGGGCCAACCTGGAGATCATCTGGTAGGGGCGAGATGGGAGCGTTGCTGGGGATGGCGGCGGTAGCGTTTGGGCTGGGGCTGTCCGGGGCGGTGGCTCCGGGGCCGCTGCTGTCGGTGGTCATTGCCGAGAGCGCCCGGCGGGGAGTGTGGGCAGGGCCGCTGATTGTGCTGGGGCACGGCCTGCTGGAGGGCGCGCTGGTGGTGGCCCTGTTTGCCGGGGTGGGCAAGCTGGTGGCTAACCCCCTGGTGTTTGGCCTAGTGGGCCTGGTGGGAGGCGCCGCCCTGCTCTGGATGGGCCGGGCCCTGCTGCGGCCGGGGCAGCCGGAGCTGGAGCTGCAGGCGGGGGGGCCGGCCAGCGGGATCCCACTTTCCGGGGCGGGGCGGCTGGCGGGACTGGGAATCCTGGTCAGCCTGTCGAATCCCTACTTTACCGGCTGGTGGGCGACGGCGGGGCTGACCCAGATGAGCACCGCCATGACCCTGGGGGCGGCGGGGGTAGCCGCCTTCTTCACCGGGCACATTACCAGCGACCTGGCCTGGTACAGCGCGGTGTCGGTGGCGGTGGGCCGGGGGCGAGGCCTGCTGCGGGGCCCGGGCTACCGGGTACTGCTGCGGGTGTGCGGGGTGTTTCTGCTGGCGATGGGGGTGGTGTTCCTGGTGGTGGGAGGCATAAGCTTGTGGGGTGGTAAGAAATGAAAAACGCGAGCGGGCTCAAGCTGGTGCTACTCTTCGGGGTGGGGATCTGGCTGCTGGGCATGGTGCTGCTTTCCCGGGCCACCCAGTCTCCTCCCCGGGGCGGGGAGGTGGTGCTGCCGGTGTACCCGGGGGCAAGCCAGGTGCGGCGCCAGAACGCCCCCAACGTGGGCTTCCAGTCGCTGTGGTGCCGGGTGCAGGAGAAGTACCCCTCGCTGGAGGTGCTGCAGTTCTACAGCGAGGCCCTGGGCGGGGAATGGCACAAGGTGGGGTCCATCAACCCCACCTGGTCGGTGGCCGGGCAGCCGGGACGGCGGGACGCCCTGCTGGTGGGGCGCTGGGAGGACGAGGAGGGGCTGCGGCAGATCGAATTCCGCATGTGGTGGCAGGAGAAGGAAGGCACCGGCAGCGATGTGTACGTAATGTTGAGCCGCGGGCTGCCTGCCTCCGGCGTGCCCCCGGACGCCCGGTCGGTGCAGCCCCGCCTGGTGCGGTAGGCCCCGGAAACAGGAAGGCGAGGCGGCGGGCGCCGCCTCGCCTTTTTTCGCGCCAGTGCTACATGCGGGTGCGGTTAAAGGCCCAGGCTCGCAGCAAGCTGGAGATCAGCAGCGTGGAGCCCAGCACCGCCACGGCGGACAGCACCAGGTTTCGAGCGGCCATTCCAGCCGCGGCGCCGGCGCTGGGAGCAAGCCCGCCCAGCACCGCCAGGCCAAAGGGCACTGCGGCCAACGCCAGGAGCAGGGTGAGCACCCCACCCCAGAGGTCAGAGCCGCGGCCGAAGTCCGCGGCGTGCCAGACCCGGCCGTGCGCCCCCGGGGCCACGGTGCTGCGAGTGCGCGCCCAGCCCCCACCCAGCAGCAGCGCCAACGCGGACAGCAAGGCCGCGGTGGCCACCCAGGAAGTGGCAGCCGGGAAGAAGAACGCCAAGATCCCCAGCACAATGGCGCCCACCCCGCCCAGGATCCAGGCCCCGATGCCCAGGGGCACAGCCAGGGCCGGGAAAGCCCGGGTCTCACCCTCGACGCGGCGCACCGGCAGGGCGATGGTGGCCGACGCCATCAGCGCGGACGCGGTGAGCAGCAGCGCCACGCCAATGGAAATCACGCCGATGATCGCCATGGTCACCGGCAAAACCCCGACCAGCCCAAGCACAGCCAACACGAGCGACAGCAAGCCGAAGAGGCTGGCGAGAGTAAAGCTGCCAGTGCTCACCAACGGCCTGGTTGCCAGCTCGCGCTCCGGGGCCCGGGCTTCCGGTTCACGTTGTGGCATAGCCATGTAAAATCTCCTTCCGTACGGAATCCGTCGCCTCGCGGCGACACTGGAAGGATACCTCCCGGCGACCGGGCTCGCTCCTGCGCCTGGGGGCAAAAGTCAACATTGCTGCCGGGCTTGTCGCCGGCCACGACAAGGCGCAGGGGGCGCAGCCCGATGAGGAGGCACGCGTAGCGAAGAACCGGCCACGGCCCTGAGCCTCCAGCCCGCCGCAGGGGCAGCCACTGCCTGCTTGTGGTATACTGGGGCGGGCAGGCAAGCGGAGGAGATCATGGAGGAACGCGGTGCGCGCATTCGTGACCACCTGGCCAACGAGCGCACCATGCTGGCCTGGGTGCGCACCGGCCTGGCCATGATGGCGGTGGGGGTGGTAATCGCCCGGCTGCGCTTTGAGCTGGGCACAGGGGGCCTGCGCCCAGCTCACATCCTGAGCGCGGTCACCCTGGGCGCCGTTTTCATTGTGGTAGGCCTGCTCACCGTGCTCGCCACCGCCTGGATCTACACCCGCAACGCCCGCGCCATAGACGCCGCCACCTACCAGCCCATCAAGGCCATTCCCATGGTGCTGATCGCGAGCATCCTGCTCCTGGGCCTGCTCTCCCTGCTGTACGTGCTGGGGCTGCTGGGGCGGATGGGGGACTGAGGCTCGGTGCGCGAAGGGGCTGCCCTGGCCGCTGGTTCCTGCCTCAGCCCTCGGGGCGGAGCAGGCCGTGGTAGCGGCCCAGCCAGTAGGCCACCAGCCACCAGTGCGTGTAGCGCTCGAAGCGGCCGTCCCCGGCGTCATCCAGCACGAAGGGGTCGCTTTCCCAGTCGCCGCTGGGCCGCGAGTGCCAGGGCAAAGGCACGGGCAGGCGGCCGCGGGCAGTCTCCAGGTACTTGAGGTCGGCGCGGTGGCTGTTGCGGACCGAGAAGTTGCGCTGGTCCAGGGGCACCTCGCGCAGGGCCTGGGCTGCGATCTCGGCATCGCAGGGCTCGCCGGTGCAGGCGCCATAGATGAAGTTGTAAAACGGGTTCATTTCCACCCGCTGCGCCTGCCAGGAGGCACGCAGGCTGGCCAGCAGCGGCTCCCGCAGCACGGGATCGCGCTGGTAGCGGCAGAGGTGGTAGTAGGTGAGGAAGGCGAGCTGGTCATCATACTGCGGGCCCTCGCCAGGCAGGCAGCCCACGGTCACCTCGGTCACCGCCTGCAGGTAGCCGTGGCGCTCAATCAGGTCCAGGTAGGCGCGCTGGAAGTACTGGTCGCCGGTCAGGTGGTAGGCTACCTGGCAGTAGTTCAGCATCTCCAGGCAGTTGAGCTTTTTCTGGGCCAGGCCCTGGGGCGAGTTAAGGTACTGGGGGTTCCACATCGCCCAGCGGGTAGGCAGGCCGTCGGTATCCAGCAGGTAGTAGTCCGACTCGATGATCCCCCGCACGATGCGATCCACCAGGGCCACGCACTCGGCCCGCTCCGGGCCCTGGGCCACCAGGTCGTGGTACACGCCGTAACCGAAGATGTGCCCGTCCATCTCGTCGGAGCTGGTGTCGCCCTTCCAGTACCACTCAGGGTCCACGGTGGAGCGGTACCACTCGCCGGAGCTGGGAAAGCAGCGTTCAGCACGCTTCATGGCACAGCGGGCGATGAAGCCGGGCTTGCCGGTGAGCCGCTCCAGGCGCGAATTGGCGGTGAAGGCCTCCCGGCACAGCTCGCGGTGGTCGGGATGCCCGGTGAGGGCAAAGCGGAAGGACTCGGCGGCCAACTGCATGCCAGTATGCAGGCCGTCGTTGTCGGTGACCTCGTGCAGGTAGGGGCTGTCCGGGGCATGGGCATTGACCAGCACCAGGGGGCAGTAGTAGCCCTGGCGGCGGTGGCGGTCCTTCATCCGCCGCTGGAAGTACTCGGCCTTGGCAGCCAGGGTCATGGGCCGCAGCTCGATGTGCGCCAGGCCCTGGTTAGTACCCACCCAGGCTCCGCCCTGGCGGTCAATCACCAGGTGCTGAGGGGTGTCAGGCACCCAGCGGGTGCCGGGATAGTAGCGCCACTGCCCCTGGCGGCCGTGAGCCACGCCCAGGCGGTCGGCCACCCACAGGTCGCCCTGGGGGCCAAAGGCCAGGCGGATGGTCTGCTCCACGGGTAGGCCCCGTGCCCCCTGCCAGACGGTTTGCTGGCCGTCCGGCCCGATCAGGAGCACCCCCCGGTCGGTGCCCAGGGCCAGGCCGCCGTCGGGCGCGCAGGCCAGGCAGGTGAAGCTGGCGCCGGCCAGCTCGGCGGGAAGGGTAACGGGGTAGGGCTGGGCGCCGTCGGCCTCCAGCTTCACCACCAGGTCCGGCGCCACGCCGAAGGCTCCTGCGGGGCCGGCGGCCAGCATCAGCAGCCCGTGGCGCTGGCCCTGGGCGAAGGCGCGCCAGTGCTCGCCGTCAAAGCGCCACAGCTCCAGGGGGTCGGGCGTGGATTCCGGGGCCACCCAGAGGCTGGTATGCGCCCAGACCACACCCTGGGGATCGGTAACGAGCTGGCGCACGCCCCGGGTGGGGGCGCCGTCGTCCCACCACCAGTGGGTCCATTCGCCGCCCCGCAGGCGGCTGACGCCGCAGGAGGTGCCGGTCCACAAGCTGTCGCCGGCAGCCCACAGGCAGGAAACCACCAGGGCGGACTCGGGGTTCGCCTCCCCGGCGGCCTCCCAGCGGCCGGAATGGAAGCGGGCCAGGCCAAAATCAGTGCCCACCCAGACCGCGTCGTCGGGGGTGATGGCCACGCCCCGGATACGGCCGCTGCCCAGCCCCTGGGCGCAGGAGTAGCAGGTGCGCACCTCCTGGGGGTAGCTGCGGTCCAGCGCGAACTGGTCGTTCATGCCGCCTCCTCGGTGCTGGGTGCCGGTGGTGCCTGGCTGCGGGCGCCGGCGAAGGCGCCCAGGCCGGCGAGGCCGCCCACCAGCCACAGCTCGACCACCCACAGCATGAACATGCGGTCGGCCGATTCCGGGCCGGGCGGGAGCTTGAACACAGTGGCGCCCCGGTAGCGCAGGTAGCCTTGGAAGCCCGGCCGCCCCGTGTAGGCCTGCAGCATGTCGTCCACCGCCCGGCGGGGGGGGATGTGGGCGCTGGCCAGGGCGGTGCGCATGGCTGCGGGCAGGTCCTGCCAGACGCGCTGGCGGAAGTACAGGTAGTCGGCCTCCTGGCAGGCAAAGTAGCCCAGCTCGGCGACCACCAGGGCCAGCGCCAGGGCCAGCACCGGGGGCCGCACCCTGCGGGACCGGGCCAACGCCAGGGATAGCAGGAGCAGGGCGAAGCCGAAGGCGGCGCCCCAGAGCACCGGGACATACCAGTGGCGGCCCAGCAGGTGGAAGGCGGCGGCCACCACCAGGGTAAGCGGCACGAACAGCGCCATGAAGGATACCAGGCCTTGCGGCTTTTCGATCATCGCGGCCTCCCGGGGACGTAGTTTCTGCACGCGGCCGGGCGCTTCCTGGCGCGGCCCTAAGGGCCCTGGTACAGGCCCTGGGGGATGCTGCGCACCGCGCCGTCGTGGCGGGCCACCACCACCGTGCCCAGCATCCGCAGGTGATTGCGGCAGACCAGGAGGATGCTCTCCTCGTCCGGGTTGGGGAAGTACTCGTAGGGCCCGCCCAGGGGGCAGCGGGAGATGGAGGCAAAGGGACTCTGGCCGGCCAGGGCATCGGTGCCGCTGAGCTCCTCGATACTGCCGGGGAGGTGGCCGTGGCTTTGCTCGAACATTTTCAGGCCGGCGACGAGCTGGTGCAGGTTATGGACGCACACCGCCCGCTGGGCGGAGGCGCGGGCCCGGAAGGCGACGGTGAACATGATGCCATTGAGGATGATGATGATCACCAGCACCACCATCAGCTCCACCAGGGTGATGCCTCGGCAAGCGCGGCAGCGCGGGGGAAAGGCGGGCAGTGGCCTGGTCATGGTGCCTCCTGGGGTGGTACCGGGGAAGGATTCTGCGCCCCCCGGCCGGGGCACCTGCAAGAGCGGGCCGCTACTCCGACCAGCCGGGCAGGGACACGGTGGCCTGGTAATTGGAGTAGTTATAGAGCGGGTTGCGGCGGGGGCGGTAGAGCCTGCCGGGCTGGGGGTTGTCATCCTGGGTGTAGATCCACAGCTCGTAGGGGTCCCACACCACCACCTCGTCCCGGCAGTCCCCGCACAGGTCCAGCACCGCGTAGCACATATCCGGGTGGCCGTCGGCGGGGAACTGGACCACCTTTCTGCCCCAGCCGTCGAACATGCCGCCCTCCTCCACGTTGGCGGAGAGCACGAAATACTCCCCGGGCCGCCCGGTCCAGTTGACGGGCAGGCACATGCTGCCGTGCTGGCAGGGCTCGCAGTCGTGGTAGAGGTCGCCCTGGGCGTCGAAGAAGTGGATGATGCCCTGGCTGCCCCAGAAGTTGATAGCCACCGTCTCCAGCCCCGGCAAGTCGGGCCGGAAGTCGGCCACCGCCGGGTTTTGCACGTGGCCCAGGTGATGGTGCCGCAGCAGCTTGCCCCGCAGGTCGGCGAAGAAGATGCCCTGGTCGCCGGCGGCGCAGAGCAGGCGGGGCTCGGGGTGGCCCTGGTGGAAGGTGAGGATAGCCAGGCCGTCGGCATGGTCCTGGAGCTGCCCATCCAGGCTCCAGAGCACCTTGCCGTCATGGTCGAAGAGGGTGTAGCCGACCACCACTTCGTCCCTGCCGTCGCCGTCCACGTCGTAGGCACAGGGATAGTGGCCGGTGTTGCAGGCGGCCTGCCACAGCACCTGCAGCCGGTCGTCCAGCGCCCAGAGGTGCTGGTAGCGGTCCTTCAGGATCAGGTCAGCCGGGCGGCCGGTGCCCCGCAGGTCGCAGCAGAACAGCGCGTCGCCCAGGATACGCGGGAAGCGGTTATAGGGAGGCCGGGTGTCCTGGGGGGTCGCGGGCGTGGGCACGCTGAGCTTGGTGTTGCCGGTGCTGCCGTCGGCCACCACCAGCTCCCCGCCCATGCAGTAGACCACCTCGTTCTTCCCGTCGCCGTCCAGGTCGTGGATCTGGAAGGCCACATCGTTGGTGAGGCGAGCCTTCCAGGGGTCGGGCCGGCCGATCTGCCACAGCATTTCCCCGTCGCAGGTGAGAGCGGTAAGGCAGGAGAGCTCGCTGCCGGCATCCTTGGGCCCGTGGTGAACCACCTGGCCGATGAGCAGGTCAAGCTGGCCGTCGCCGTTGAGGTCCCCAAAGCGCAGGTTGCGCCCGGCACCAAAGCCCTCGGTGTTGATCTGCTTCCAGACCACAGGCCGGGGATTGGCGGCTTGCAGGGCACGCAGCTCCCGCTGCTCCTTGCTCACCAGTGCCCGGACCCGCTTTTGCGCGGCGGGCGAGGCCGTCACCCGCACCAGGGCGTACCGGGTGGGGACGTCCGCCATCAGGCCGATGCGGCCCTGGGCGTAGGTGGCATCCCGGGCCTCCAGCCGGGCCTTGCCGAGGCGCGCCCGGATGCTATCCCCGCGCAGGGTGACGACGGCAGCCAGGTATTGCCCCGGCCGCCAGGCCAGGGGAGCCTGGGCCAGCGTCTGCTGGTAGGGTTGGCGGAAGCCGGTGCCGTGCCGGACCATCTTGAGCACGGCGCGGGGGCCGTCCACCCCCAGGAAGTAGTAGCAGCGGTCGTTGCGGTAGCGGAAGACGATCCCGCTCTGGCCTTCAGCCGCCTGGGGGGCAAAGCGCACGGTCAGGGTGTAGTCGGCCCACTGGGGGGCGCCGGCCACCAGCAGAGGGTGGGTATGCCGGTCGGGGTTGCGGTACACCTGGGCCATCACCGGCCGACCCTGGTCCCGGCACACCCGCCAGGCGCGCTGGGAGCCCACCCGCGAGGTAAACGCCGACACCACCCAGTTCCCCTGCGGTGCACACTCAGGCAGGTAATGGTACTCCGCGTGCGCCTCCACCACCCGGGAGAAAAGCCCCGCCCTGAGCCCGCCAAAGTCGTCCTCCAGCAGCACCACCTGCTTCCCTTCGCCCTGCGCAGCTCTTGCCATGGCACCTCCGATCAGTGAGAACAAGACCAGGGCAGGTCGTCCAGCTCCTCGGCCAGGGCGGCGGGGCGGTGCTTGAGCTGCCGCCAGTTGCGGCCCCGGTCGTCGCGGCCGTTCTCGCCGCAGCTATAGAGCAGGTAGCCGCGGCCCTGCCGCCGGTAGCGCAGGGGCCGGCCGGTAAAGGGGTCTGACCCCAGGCGGACCGGTGGCAAGGCCGCCTGCTGCAGCCGCGGCGGGTAGCGGCCCGCCCGCTGGCGGTAAAGGGCAAGCGCCAGGGCCCAGCGGGCCTGGGCCAGCCGGGTGCGCGCCTCTTCCAGGTCGGCGAACATGAAATCGTAGGTGGTGGTCCACATGGTGGCACGGAAAGCATGGGAGGGCACGGCGGCGTGGACGCGGGCGACCTGCCTCACCGCCTGTGAGCCGGGGATGCTGCTATCCTGGGCGATGGCCTGGATCTGCTCCGCCGCCTGCAGGTAGCAGAGGGCGTCCATATTCAGCAAGCCGACCAGGAGAGAGGCGTTGCCCTTGATCTCCTCGATTTCAGTGAGCAGCTGCGCCCGCTCCCAGGAGAGCGCCAGGGCGTAGTGGGGGCGGAGGCCGGGGTCCCGGAGCAGGGGAAGCAGGGCGGCCACCTGGGCGGGGGTGGGGGGCAGCCAGGCGATGGCCTGGCGCAGGCCGCTGGCGGCATGCTGGTAGCAGATGTAGGCCCGGAGCTGGCTGGCGAAGGGGACCTCCTGGCTCATGTGCCAGGCCAGGCGCAGGGCGGCGGCGAGATCGCGGTAGGCCCCGGCGCGGCTGCCCTGATGCGCCTGGTAGAGGGCGGAGGCGACCAGGGCGTGGCTGGCATAGTCCATGAGCTCATGGTGGGGGAGCTGTTGGTAGTTGGCCCAGCGCCGCCAGTCCACGGGGAAGCGGCAGCGGGGCCGGTGGGAGGCAGTGCACAGCAGGGCCAGGGTGGTGCGGTGGCGGGCGAGCGGGCGGCCCAGACCGGCCAGGCGGGCGGGGGGCAGGCCCTGCTCCCAGTCAATGCCGCGCAACTCCCGCTGCAGCCGGCGCAACCCCGGACCGGCCTGCAGGTAGAGGGGGGCGGCGTTGCGCGGGGGCGGCAGGGGCGGCACCGAGAGCTCGGCGCGGCTGACCGGGTAGCCGGCCTCCCGCAGGGCGGTGACCGCCCGGTGCAGCCGGTGCTGGCTCCAGGCGACCAGCGCCAAGGGCACCGTTTCCCAGAGCAGGAAGAGGAGCGCCAGAATGCCCAGCAGCAGGCCCAGCCGGGAGTGAACCCGGATGGGAGGGAAGCGGGACTTCCAGGTCTCGTCGCCTTTCCATGCCATGCGCGCTGACCCAGGGTGCGGGGCCACCGGGGGTGCGGCCGGCACCCGATCTCCCCCTTTCAGATGCTGCCTGGCGATGGTAGATTTCGGGGGCGGCGGGCGTTCTCCTCTGTGCCGAAGAAACGCCAGGCCCCCGGTTGGGTAACCGGGGGCCTGGGCTGAGGCGAGCTGCTACATGTCGTAGTCGGGATAGCCGCCGCCGGGGCCGCCGGGGCCGCCGGGAGCCGGCTTCTCCTTTTCCGGCTTCTCGGCCACCAGGGCCTCGGTGGTGAGCAGCAGGCCGGCGATGCTGGCGGCGTTTTCGAGGGCGGACCGGGTGACCTTCACCGGGTCCACGATGCCAGCCTTCACCAGGTCCACGTACTCCTCTTCGGCGGCGTCGAGGCCGTGGCCCTGGGGCAGGTTCCTGACCTTTTCCACCACCACAGAGCCTTCCATGCCGGCGTTGTTAGCGATCTGGCGCAGCGGCTCTTCCAGGGCGCGCAGCACGATGCGCAAGCCGGTGCGCTCGTCGGGGTCTTCCAGCTCGAGCTGGCTGACGGCGGGTTGGATGTCCACCAGGGTGGTGCCGCCGCCGGGGACGATGCCTTCCTCCACCGCGGCGCGGGTGGCGGAGAGGGCGTCTTCGAAGCGGTGCTTCTTTTCCTTGAGCTCGGTTTCGGTAGCGGCGCCCACCTTGATCACGGCCACGCCGCCGGCCAGCTTGGCCAGGCGCTCCTGCAGCTTTTCCTTGTCATAGGAGGAGTCGGTGTCCTCGATGGCCTTGCGGATCTGGGCGATGCGGCCGTGGACCGCCTCCTTGCTGCCGGCGCCCTCGACGAGGGTGGTCTCTTCCTTGGCGACGACCACCTTCTTGGCGGAGCCCAGCATGGAGAGGTCCACGTTTTCCAGCTTGAAGCCCAGGTCCTCGGAGAGGAACTTGCCGTTGGTGAGGATAGCGATGTCCTCCATCATGGCCTTGCGGCGGTCGCCGAAGCCGGGGGCCTTCACCGCCACGGTGTTGAGCACGCCCCGGATCTTGTTGACCACCAGGGTGGCCAGGGCCTCGCCTTCCACGTCCTCGGCGATGATCAGCAGGGGGCGGCGGGAGGAGGCCACCTTTTCCAGCAGGGGCAGCATGTCGCCCACGGCGGAGATCTTCTTCTCATGGATGAGAATCAGGGGCTCTTCCAGCACCGCCTCCATGCGCTCGGGGTCGGTGACCATGTAGGGGGAGATGTAGCCCTTGTCAAACTGCATTCCCTCCACGATGTCCACGCTGGTGGTGGTGCCCCGGGACTCCTCGACGGTAATCACGCCGTCCTTGCCCACCTTGTCCATGGCGTCGGCCACGAACTCGCCGATTTCCTTGTCGTTGCCGGCGATGGCGGCCACGTCGGCGATCTCTTCCTTGCCCTCCACGGTGATGGAGAGCTTCTTGATCTCTTCCACCGCCCGGCTCACGGCCAGGTCAATGCCCCGCTTGACCATCATGGGGTTGGCGCCGGCGGCGACCACCTTCATTCCCTCGTGCACGATGGACTGGGCGAGCACGGTAGCGGTGGTGGTGCCGTCACCGGCGACGTCGTTGGTCTTGGAGGCCACCTCCTTGACCAGCTGGGCGCCCATATTCTCATAGGGATCGGAAAGCTCGATTTCCTTGGCGACGGTAACCCCGTCCTTGGTGATGGTGGGAGAGCCCCACTTCTTGTCCAGCACGACGTTACGGCCCCGCGGGCCGAGGGTGGCCCTGACGGCATGGGAGACGGCGTTTACGCCGCGCTCCAGCGCTCGCCTTGCTTCTTCGTCGTATGCCAGCATCTTAGCAGGCATGCTTTGTCAACCTCCTTGTGGGTATGGGCCAGCGGCCCGGATGCTATGCCTCGATTCCCAGAACCTGGTCTTCGTCCAGGATCACGTACTCCTCGCCCTTGTAGGTCACCTCGGTGCCCCCGTACTTGGAGTAGATCACCTGGTCGCCCTTCTTCACCGACATTTCGGCCCGCTGCCCGTTCTCCAGCAGCTTGCCAGGGCCGACGGCCACCACTTCCCCGCGCTGGGGCTTCTTCTTGGCGGTGTCGGGAAGCAGGATGCCGCCCTCCGACTTCTCCTCCTCCGGGCCGGGCTTCACTACCACCTTGTCAGCCAATGGCCGAATCACGTACTTCACCTCCTCTTGAGTGTGTTGGCATGGTTAGCGGGAGGACTGATCCCCCCGTCAGATACGGGGCTGGAGCATTTTAGCACTCTCGGGCGGAGAGTGCTAACCCCATTATAGGATGTGCCCTCGGCTTGTCAAGCGGGGGCGACAAAAAAAGCGCGGACGGGGGGGGCGGAGGGGCTGCCTTTCAGCGGCTATGGGTGGTGACCAGCCAGGGGATGTCGTCAGCGTAGGGAGACCGAGCGGAGGGGGTGCTGCCGCCGTCATCCTGGCCATTGGGGCCCAGGCAGTAGAGCAGGTAGGAATTGGGCAGCGGCCGGTAGATGGGTTCCCGGCCGCTGGTGGGGTCGAGCTCGGGGGGCGAGGGCATGCCGGCAGCCGCCTGGGCCAGCCGGGCGGGGTAATGCCCGGTGCGCTGGCGGTAGAGCGAGAGGGCCAGCGCCCAGCGCGCCAGCGCCAGGTTGGCAGCGGCCCGGTCGGTCGCTTCCCGGGCCCAGACCAGGGGAGGCGGCATGATGCGAGCCATCACCAGGTAGCCCGGCGCCTGGTTGGCCGCGCGCTCGATGCGTGCCAGCTCCTGGCGGGCCTGCTGCCCGGGCAACCGGCTGGCCTTCACCGCCCGCTCCAGGAGATCCAGGTAATGCAGCAAGTTGGCATCCAGCAAGGGCTGGCCGATGGTGGCCAAGGGCGCCATCCAGAACCTCTGGCGGTCACTGCCCACGTTAAAGGGTGTCAAGAGGCTTATTGCTGCGGCCAAGAGCTGGGCGGGGGGCTGCTGCCAGATGGTAATGCCGAAGGCGCGCTCGCTGATGATGACTCTGGTGTAGGCGGGCCCCAGGTGGGAGGAATCAAGCAAGGGCCAGAGCTTACGCGCGTCCTGAGGCCGGGGAGGGGTGAGGTCCATGACCAGGGCGAGGTGGCGGGTGACGATGGCCAGGCAGGCATAGTGGACCAGCTGGCCGATGAGCAAAGGCTCGTTCTTGAGGTGGCGGGCCACCCGCAGGGAGGTAGCCAGGGTGTCATAGGCGGCGGGGCCGTCGCCGTGACTGGCCTGATCCAGGGCGCGGTAGCCCAGAGCGCGCACGGGCGTACGCATGTTGGCGTAGTAGGGGAACTGCGCGTCCAATCCTTGCCGGTAGTCGGTGTCGAACTGGCAGTCGGGGAGCCGCGAGGCGCGGCGAACCAGGTCAAAGGTGGGCTGATTGCTCTCCAGCAGCTCGTGGATGGCCGCCAGGTCGGCCTGGGCCCCCGGCCCGGAGCCAAAGATGCCGCCCAGGCTTTCGTACTGCCTCTCCACCGTCGCCAGGCTGCCCGAGGCCTGGAGGTAGAGGGGGGCGGCGTTGCGGCTGGCGGGGACGGGAGCGGGCATGAGGTCTGCGGCCTGCACCGGGTAGCCGGCCTGGCGCAAGGACTGTATCCTCGCTTGCACCAGGCTGCCGGCGGCATAGCGGGTGGCGGTGTAGGCGAAAGCGAGCAGGGTAAGCAGCACCACCACCACGATCACGGTGATGCGCAGCCACCGGTTGGTGACAGGCGGGGAAAGCTCGGGCTGCGGCTGCTCCATGGCAGTGCCTCCTCGGTGCTAACGTGAGTAGCGGGCTGGCGGCGGCCAGACCAGGTCAGGGGCGTCCCAGCCGTGGCCGGCCTGGCCGCCATTATCCTGGCCATCCGGCCCCAGGCAGTAGAGCTGGTAGCCCTTGCCCAGCGGGCGGTAAATGGGCAGCTTGCCGCTCACGGGATCCAGGCCGGGCGGCCCCGGGACCAGTGCGGCCGCCTGGGAAAGCTGGGCGGGATAGCGGCCGTGGCGCTGCTGGTAGAGGGAGAGCGCCAGCGCCCAGCGGGCGAGCGCCAGCAGGGACTGGGCGCGGTCGGTGGCCTCCCGAGCCCGGATGAAGGAGGGGACGAGTATCTCGGCCAGGGGCAGGTAGGCGGGAGCGGCACGGGCGTCCCTTTCGACCTGAGCCAGCGCAGGCTGTGCTTGCTGGGGAGGCAGCGCGGCCCCCTTCACCGCTCGCGCCATCAGCTCCAGATAGTGTGTCATGCTCAGGTGATAGAGGGGGCCGCCGACGGTGGCGGCCACCTGGCCCAGGGCCTTGGTGGGGCCGCTGGGGCCCCAAATCATGGCTACCACTGCCGCCGGGGGCTGGGTGGCCCAGATGGTGATGACCTCCGCGCGTTCGCCAGCCAGCGCCCAGCTCAGGCCGCGGGGGAGGTCGGAGCCGTCCAGCAGGGGCCAGAGCATGCGCACCTGCTGGGGCGTGGGAGGGGTGAGCTCGATCACCAGGGACAAGCTCCTAAGGCTGATGGCGGAGCATGCGTACCGCAGCAACTGGCCGATGAGCGTCGGCTCCCTGGAGAGGTGCCGGGCAGCCTGCAGGGAGGCGGCCAGGCTCCGGTAGGCCGCCTCGGCCTGGCCGGTTTGCGCCTGCTCCCGGGCGCGGTAGCCGAGCGCACGCACGATGGCACGCATCCAGGCGTAATGGGGCAGCAGCCTGTGGGGCTGGCTCCAGTTGATACTGAAGCGGCAGCCCGGCCGCCTGCCCGCCTGCTCGAGCTTCTGGAAGGTAAGGTCGTGCTGCTCCAGGATCTGGTGCAGCAGCGTTCGGTGTGGGGGGGCAAAAGCATCGTTGAGGTCGTGACGGCCGAAGGCCTGGCGCAGCTGGGTGTCAATGCTGTCTGCATCCGAGGCCACCTGCGCGTAGAGCACAGCCGCATTCTGGTCATCCGCCACCGGCGGCGGCGCCAGGTCGGCCGACCGCACCGGCTGGCCGGCACGCCGCAGCGCCTCCACCTGCACCAGCACCAGGCGGCGGGTGCTGAAGGTGGCGACCAGGTAGATCGCCAGCACGGCTGCCAGCAGCGCCACGAGGACGGTGATCGCGAGGCGAAACCTGCGAGCGCGCCTGGCTACACTTTCGTGTTGGTCGGGCAAATGGTCAGCGTCCACGGTGGCGCTCCTTGCTGATGCGACTGGGCGGGCCGAGCACAATCCCCCAGGCCTCAATCCATTAGACGCCGGCAGGCCGCCCCATATCACGGGCGGCGGATGCTCAGCTCTCGCAGTAGGCCCGCACGCCGGCGGCGGCCAGCAGGCGGATAAAGTGGGTGATAGTTTCGGGGGCCGGAGGCTGATAGCGGCGGGCAGGCAGGCCCAGGGCACGGCGCTTGGACTCCCCCAGGGGATGATAAGGCATGATCTGGGCCTCCAGCTCCCGGCCGCCGCCCAGGGAGGCCAGCAAGTGGGCCATGGCCTGCAGGTGCTCGGGGGCGTCGTTGAGGCTGGCCACCAGGGGCAGGCGGAAGATGACCGGCACCCCGGAGGTGACCGCCAGCCGGGCATTGCCCAGCAGCCGCTGGTGGGAGAGCCCGGTGAGGCGCCGATGCAGGGCAGGATCGGCCGCTTTCAGATCAAAAAGCACCAGCTCCAGCAGGGGCAGCAAGGCGGCAAAATCCTGGGTGCGGCCGCAGCCGGAGGTGTCGAGGACGCTGCCGATGCCCCGGCGGCGGGCCTGGGCCAGCAGGTGGCGGGTAAAGGCGGCCTGCGCCAGGGGCTCCCCCCCGCTCACGGTCATGCCGCCCCCGGAGTTGCGGTAAAAGGGCAGGTCGCGCTCCACCACCGCCAGTACCTGGTGGACGCTCATGCGCTCCCCCACCAGGCGCAGCGCCTCCACCGGGCAGGCGCGGGCGCAAGCGCCGCAGGCCGCACAGCGCGCCCGGTCAACCCGGCCCCGGCGGTCCAGGCGAGCAGCCTGGCGGGGGCAGGCGGCCTGGCAGGCGCCGCAGCCCACGCAGCGGGAGGCGTAGAACATCACCTGGGGGGCGGCGAGCAGGGATTCCGGGTTGTGGCACCAGCGGCAGCGCAGGGGGCAGCCCTTGAGGAAGACGGTGGTGCGGATGCCCGGGCCATCGTGGATGCTAAAACGCTGGATGTCGAACACCAGTCCGGTAGGTAGGGCCACGGGAAGCGTATTTCCACCCCGGCCGGCGGGCGCCTTCCCCGGCCACCCCGGGGCGCTTGACAACCGGCGCCAGCGGGCGACAATGGGGCCAGCTTGCCCGCCATCCGGCCACCCAGGAGGCTGCCATGCCCAAGCCCGCCAACACGCGTGCCGTCGGCTGCTTTGCCCTGAGCGCCACCGAGCAGGGGGTGCTGATCACCTGTCCGCAGTGGCCGGGGCTGGCTCTGGGGCCGCTGCAGGCCGCCCTCACCCTGGACGGGGTGCGCCAGGTTGCCCCCTGGCGGCGGCGGGGGCAGGGGCTATGCGCCCGCTTTCCGGGGGCGATGCTGACCCTGGAGCCGGCGCCGGAGGCAGGCGGGGGCATGCAGGTGGCCTGCCGCCTCGCCTACCAGGGGCGGGAGGCAGCCATCCTGAACCGGGTGGAGCTGCTCACCCTGGCCGAGGGGGCCAGGGCCGGCTTCGGGGAGGGAGAAGAGGCGGCCCGCATTTACGAGACGCACGGCGGCTACTTCTCCTACGTGCGGGACATCGGTGAGCCGGCGCGGAGCATGGCGGTGAGCGGGGAGCCGGCGGCGATGGCCCAGGACGCCCCCCGGCAGGGCACCTCGCTGAGTGTGTGGGAGCTCTACCAGCCGGCGGCCGGGCAGGCGCTGCTGGTGGGATTTGACACCTTTGCGCGCTGGTTGGGCACGGTGCACACCGGCTACCAGCCCGGGCAGGGCATGACCGCCTGGACGGCGGGCTTTGACGGCGGCGACCTGCCCCTGGAGCCCGGGGAGGAGCTGGCCCTGGAGAGCATGGTGTGGATGGTGGAGGCGGACCCCTGGCGACTGCTGGAGCGGTGGGGGGAGCACGTGCAGCGCCGCCACCACCTGCAGCCCCTGGCCGCCAGCCCGGTCTCCTGGTGCTCGTGGTACCCCTACCGGCTAACGGTGTCCGAGCAAGCGCTGCTGGCCAATGCGCAGGCGGCGGCGGCGCGGCTGCGACCGCTGGGGCTGTCCATCATGGAGGTGGACCTGGGCTGGGAGCGGGGCTGGCTGCCCAGCGAGTACCGGGAGAATGACCAGTTTCCCCACGGCCTGCGGTGGCTGGCGGCGCGGCTGGGGGAGCTGGGCCTGGAGCTGGGGGTGTGGAATGCCCCCTACTCGGTCAGCGAGCACCAGGCACTGCCCAAGGAGCACCCGGAATGGCTGATCCCGGGGGAGGACGGTCGGCCAGCAGTGGAGGGGACCTGGTTCTGGGAGCCGCATGGGAAGGTGCACGTGCTGGACCTTACGCACCCGGGGGCGCAGGCCTGGCTGGCCGGGAACATCCGCAGCCTGGGAGAGCGGGGGGCGCGCTACCTGAAGTGCGATTTTATCAGCAGCGTGCACAGCGCGAGCCTGCGCCGCCGCCACGATGCCCGCATCGTGGGCGGGGGCGGCACGGAGGCGGGGCGGCTGGGCGCCCGCATCATCAGCCAGGCCCTGGCTGAGGTGCAGCCCCAGGCCCTGGTGCTCAACTGCAATGGGATGGAGGTGCCGGGGCTGGGGCTATTTGGGCTGCTCTATGCCTGCTACGACACCGGCAATACCGGCTTCGTGGGCTGGCGGCACCTGCGCGAGGTCTACACCACGGTGGCCTGCCACCTGTACAAGCAGGGGCGGTGGGGCATCATCCAGCCTTCTTGCCTGTGCGTGGGGCTGCCGGGGACCCTGGAGGAGGCGCGGGTGCGGGCCACCGCCACCTTCCTGTGCGGGGGCGAGGTGAACATCAGCGACGACCTCACCAGCCTGCCCGAGGACCGCTGGCAGGTGCTGCTGTCGGTGCTGCCGCCCACCAGCCGGCCTGCGCGGCCGGTAGACCTGTTTGAGGCCGACTATCCGGCGGTTTGGCACCTGGCGCTGGCGGCCGACTGGGACCAGTGGCACCTGGTGGGGCTGTTCAACTTCGAGCTCCCCTGCGGCCGCTATGACTACCAGGCCCCGGAGCGGCGCCAGTTCCGGGTGCCGCTGCAGAGGCTGGGGCTGGAGCCGGGCCAGGCGTACTGGGCTTACGAGTTCTGGTCTGGCCGGTTCCTGGGGGAGGTGCGGGAGGCCCTGGAGAGCGCCTTTTTTGGCCCGGCGGTGCAGCTGGTGGCCCTGCGCCGGGCGCGCCCCCACCCCTGGGTGGTGGGCACCAGCTTCCACCAGAGCGTGGGGGGCGAACTGGCAGGGGTGGGCTGGGAGCAGGAGGCGGGCCGCCTGTGCGGGGAGCTGCGGCGGCCGGCGGGAGAGCAAGGGCGGATCGCCATTTTCGCTCCCGGCGGCGGCCAGCCCCGGGCAACGGTGGCGGGACGCCCGGCCAGGATGCGGATGGGGGCCGGCGGCTGCTGGGAGGTGCCGGTGGTGGCGGCAGCGGCGGTGACGCCCTGGGCCGTCCAGTTCTGACGGCCGGCGGGCAGGTCAGGAAGCGAATAGGGGCAAGTTGCTGTTGACAGCGGGGGGTGGCCGTGCTATCTTAGGGTGTCCGGGGTTGCTGGCCCCGGACTTAAAGTTGTGGAGGGATGCCCGAGTGGCTAAAGGGGGCAGACTGTAAATCTGTTGGCGCACGCCTACGGAGGTTCAAATCCTCCTCCCTCCACCATTACCGGCGAAAGAGGACTGCGGCCCGGCAAGGCCGGGCACCAGGGCCCACGTAGCTCAGTTGGCAGAGCGTATCCTTGGTAAGGATAAGGTCCCCGGTTCGATCCCGGGCGTGGGCTCCAGGGCAGGGTTGATGCGGCCAGGGGCCGCTGGCAGGCAGAAAGCATTCCCACAGGGGGAACGAAATGGGCAAGGCAAAGTTTGAGCGGACGAAGCCGCACGTAAACATCGGCACCATCGGGCATGTGGACCACGGGAAGACGACGCTCACTTCGGCCATCACGCAGCTGTTGGCACAGGCGGGGTTGGCGAAGGCGCTGGCGTACGAGCAGATTGACAGTGCGCCGGAGGAGAAGGAGCGGGGGCTGACCATCAACATTTACCATGCGGAGTACGAGACGGCGAAGCGGCACTATGCGCACG
>Ga0315294_10000454_pt1 | contig 43816 bp, 40 predicted proteins | sample YL17G13_40_MG_FD_203626 | JGI IMG/M metagenome (GOLD analysis project Ga0315294, IMG submission 203626) | Sediment microbial communities from Yellowstone Lake, YNP, Wyoming, USA - YL17G13_40 | ecosystem: Environmental > Aquatic > Freshwater > Lake > Sediment | place: USA: Wyoming | collected... | reverse complement strand
AGTCGCCGCCGTCGTAGTTGCAGGCATAGACGTTGCAGGCGCTGTCGCAATAGCCGTCATCGATCCAATTGCTTGGGCAACCCGTTGCGCAGTAGCCGCTGCTGGAGCAGTCGCCGCCGTCGTAGTTGCAGGCATAGACGTTGCAGGCGCTGTCGCAATAGCCGTCATCGATCCAATTGCTTGGGCAACCCGTTGCGCAGTAGCCGCCGGAGCTGGAGCAGTCTCCGCCGTCATATTGGCAAGCAGCAACGTAGCAGGCGCTGTCGCAATAGCCGTCATCGATCCATGAGTTGGGGCAACCCGTTGCGCAGTAGCCGGTGGTGCTGGTGCAGTCGCCGGCGTCCCAGCCGCAGTTAGCGGTGTTGCAGGCGCTGTCGCAGTATCCATCCCCGACCCATGAATTGGGGCAACCCGTTGCGCATGATGCTGTTGCTCTGCAATCGCCGCTGTCGTAGTTGCAGTTATAGTTATTGCAGGCGCTGTCGCAATAGCCGTCACCGAGCCATGAGCTGGGGCATCCTGAAGCGCATTGGTTGCAGTCGCCGCCGTCATAGCCGCAGTTAGCGGTGTTGCATGCGCTGTCGCAGAATCCATCACCGATCCATGAATTCGAACATCCTGACGCGCATTCTCTGGAACTGGCGGGATCGCAGTCACCATCGTCGTAGCTGCAGGCTGCGGTGTTGCAGGATTTGTCGCAGTTTCCATCGCCGATATCAGAAGCCTGACATCCCGATGCGCACTCTCTAGCGGCGGTGGTGGGTTTGGCGCTGGTGGTGGATTTGGGACCCGTGGTGGGTTTGGCGCCAGTGCTGCCGCAGTCGCCGCTGTCATATTGGCAAGCCACGACGTTGCAGGCGGTGTCGCAGACACCGTTGCCGAGGGAGGTAATGGGGCACCCTGAGGCACAATGACCGGCAGGGACACCTCCTGTGCCTTGTTTACAGCCGATGCCGATCGCAGCAGCCAACCCCAATACCAATACCAATGCTAGAAAAAGTAAGGGGCCTTTCCACTTCATTAGCTTTTACCTCCTTTTGTAATAATTTCTAGTTTATAGTTAGAAATATACATGTATTATAGTTGAGTGATGATACATGTAAAAATGCACTCTGTCAAGTTTGATATAAGTTGTCCAGCCAAATTATATTACTTTTTATGCCTGTGGGGATAGAGGGGTTGTCATACTTATTCATTTACATATAAATTCCCTACTAACGCATTGTTTCCGTAGAAATCCGACAGTTGATATAAAATCTAGCACATACTTACTTAAGAACATCTAAATTTTGAAGTGAGAAACTAAATAATTTCTAAAGAAAAACCGAGAGCTCCCCTCAGCATGGCTATGGAAGTGCAACCACCGCTACCTGATTTGAAAAAGGAGGATAACTGTCGGATATTTATGGGGAATTGAGCGGGTAGAGGAATCATCTGTGTTTTCTTGTATACTATATCTTGCAGAAGGCTGGATGTGAGCAAAATAGATGTCCTTTAAAGAGAAATCTCTGATCGATTTAAACTCAGCTCAGTTTGAGGAACTGGTGGCTGACCTCGGCGCGCCTGCCTATCGGGCTAAGCAGATACAGCAATGGGTCTACAGCGGGCTGGCCGTTTCCTTCGATGAGATGGCTAATCTGCCAAAGGGACTGCGTCAGAGGCTGAGCGATGCAATATCGCTCCGTGCCGTGACTTTCAAGTATGAGGCCGTCTCCCGCGACGGCACCGTGAAGATGCTGTTCTCGCTGCGTGACGGCAAGACGATTGAATCGGCGCTGATGCGATACTCTAACGCCACGGGCCGCTCTCGCAACACAGTTTGTGTTTCCACGCAGGTGGGCTGTTCCATCGGCTGCCCGTTCTGCGCTACGGGCCAGCAGGGCTACGAGCGCAACCTGACGCCTGGTGAAATAATCGATCAGGTGCTGCACTATGCGCGGCGGCTGAGGGATGAGGACGGATCCACGGTCGACAACATAGTTTTTATGGGCATGGGCGAGCCGTTTCTGAACTTCGATGCGCTGTGGCAGGCGGTGGAGATGCTTAATTCTCCCGATGGGTTCGGCCTGGGTGCGCGCCAGATGACCATATCGACAGCGGGGATCGTGCCCGGTATCAGACGATTGGCGCGTGAGGGGCTTCAAGTCGGCCTCGCCGTCTCGTTACACGCTGCCGACGATGATCTGCGGGACAAGCTAGTTCCCATCAATAGGAAGTATCCGCTGGAGGAGCTCATGGCCGCCTGCCGCGAGTATATCGAGGTTACCGGCCGGCGCGTCAGCTTCGAGTACGCGCTGTTCGAGGGCGTCAACGACTCGGAGGAGGCCGCCCGCGCTCTGGCCAGGCTCATCAAAGGCATTAACTGCCACGTCAATCTCATAGCGGGTAATCCAACGTGCGACGCGGGGTTCAGGGCTTCGGGCAAGGGCGCGGTGCTCTTATTCCAGGCGGAGCTGCAGCAGCGTCATATCCCTTGCACGCTGCGGGTGAGGCGGGGTATTGATATCGATGCGGGGTGTGGGCAGCTGCGGAGCCACATGATCGGTACTAGCGACATCGCTCCTTAATCTTTGAACTAAGCGAATGATTTCTAAGCTGTAGTTAAGGGCAAGAGCCGTTTATCCCTATGGTATGAAAGACCTTATCGGCTGCTGCGAGTTCGGCATCCGGTATGGTTATCCCCAGCATATTGGCGCGGCACACGTTGAATGTGATCTCAACCGCTTTTGGATCGACGATGGGAATTGTGCCCGGGTCTGCGCCGTTAAGGATTTCGCCGCCGATAACGCCGGTATATATTCCAGTCTTATAACCATCGACTCCGGCAGCGGATAGGAAGCCGTCCTCTGCGTGGAAGGTAAGGAATCCGACTTCCGGCAGAACGCTGTTGTTTACCGTCCAGGCTACGACATCCTGAGCCGGGACGACGTTACCGTTTTCGTCTCTCAATTGATGGTAGGTGATGATACCTATAAAATCGGCCTTTGTCTGATATTCGGTAACGGCCGCTTTCCATTCATCAAAGGTATTAAGCTGGATTGGGCCTATCGCTCCCAGTGGTGAGCTGTTAACCACATCAAGATAGCTTTCTCTGAAATTATTGATCACGGCTGTTGAGCTGGTGCTGGAATCGGCCAGCAGTACGATGTTCTCCGTATCCGGTGAGAGCCTCTTCGCAAGGGCAAAGGCTTCGTAATACGGGAAACGTTCCAGCGTGCCTGTTATCGTTCCGCCCGGGTGCTCAAGGCTTTCTACAGGCTCATAGACACTCGGATCGATGTTAATGCCGCAGAAAACGAAGGGCAGAGCGCTTTCAGGATGGTTTTTAACATATTCGACGGCCACATATTTGAGGGCGTTATCGTCGTTCACGAACACTATGTCCGGGTCGAACTCATATATGAGATCTATGGCCAGGGCGGCGCGTTCCTTTATTTGCGCCTCACTGGTATAGGTTATCTTTGTGTTCATGTAGAATGTTTCCATCTCGTAATCAGTGCCTTCCTGATATCCCTGACGGTAAAGCCCTTCCATTATCCCCGCCTCGATGTCGCTGTTCCAGTCCCAGCCCTCGTGGTAGGAGTGGATTACCAGCACATTGGTTGCGGTGGGTGCCTCGGCCGTTCCGGCGCAGGCGGAAAAGCATATGCTGGAAACGATTAATATGATTGTTAAAAGATTAAGGCCCTTAGTTTTCATTGTAGTTTTTATCTCCTATTTGCCGATATCCTCGTTCCACAGATCGGGATTTTTCTTAATGAACTCCTGCATCAGCGCGTAGCACTCCTTATCATCGAGGTCGATCACCTCGACGCCATGTTCCATCATGAACGATTTAGCACCGGGGAACGTCCTGGACTCGCCTGCTACCACCTTCTTTATGCCAAACTGGACTACAGCTCCGGCGCAGAGGTAACAGGGCATGAGGGTCGAGTATAGAATCGTATCTTTGTAGCTGCCGATGCGCCCGGCGTTCTTGAGGCAATCTATTTCGGCGTGCGCCATGGGGTCGCCGTCCTGCACCCGCTTGTTATGGCCTGCGGCGATTATTTTATTACCTTTTATGAGGACGGAACCTATCGGTATGCCGCCCTCTTTCAATCCCTTCCTGGCCTCTTTGATGGCTGCGCTCAAATAAGGGTCGATTTTCATAATTTATGGCTGCCGTAGTTGAAATCGTCTATGAATATATCCGTGTATTGTGCCGGCAGGGGCTTGACGTATTTCTTAACCAGGCCCGTTGTATTGACGACATTCAGTTTTTGGAAAAGGAGGGAGAATCGATCCTCCAGCTCGGCCCCGATCGCGATAAGTGTACTCTCAGTCAAGTTCCACATCTCCTTCTTGAAATCCCCGAAAGCCTTCTTCCGCGTCTGATACAGGAACTGCTCCTCCGTCTCGCCTTCTTTTCTGTCCTTGGCGTATTTCTCAGCAAGTTTCTTGTTAATTTCGTTGAGCAGGTCCTTTGGGAAATGCGGGCTGTCGTAGATAATATTCTGGAATCCGGTTGCCAGGTGCACCTCAAGCGTGCCTGCCTCAGGGAAATTATGGAATGCCTCATCAGGCAGCGTCGAAGCACCGTGCTGCACGGCTCCGCCCATGCCGTATTTCTCGCGCGCAACGCTGGAGAGTTCCTTCAGCGTATTGAAATCGATCTTGACCTTCGCTATCGAGCCATCAGGGAGAACAACGCCGCCGTGCTTGGTGCCGGTCTGGACGCTGATTTTGGATATGCCCTTGGTATCGGGGCCGATTAGTTTACGATATCCCGTCATAAAGGCGTCAAGGTCCTCAACGGTGCTGTTAGTCCCTCCGACTTCGCCTATCTCTCCACCTATCGAGATAGTTATGCCCTCCGGCTGAAGTTTCCTGATAAACATGGTCATTTCGGCGGTAATGCGGGAGTTTTGTTGTTGCTGCTCTAATATAGTCGCTTTGCTTAAATCCACCACTGTTGAAGCGTCTATATCGATATTATAAAAGCCGGCTACTACCGCCTCTTCGATCAAATCCGTTATTGCGTTTAATTCTTTCTGCGGATCGGCGCGGAATTTTCCTGCGTTAATCTGGAAGTGGTCTCCCTGCATGAACACCGGCCCTTCAAATCCCTCCGCAATGGCGGCGGCCAGCACGCAGGCGGTATATTCGCTGGGGCGCTGCGCGGTGTAGTCTATTTCGGAGCGGGCGATTTCGAAGATCAGGGCACCCACCTTATCTTTGATTGCCGCCCGGAAAACGGCGCGCGCTACATGGAAGGTCAGGCCGCGGATGTTTATCGCCGGGACTGTTTTGCCACTGTATTTACCTTTTCCAGCCGCCTCATAAAGGCCCTGTATGCTGGCAAGATACAAGCCGCGCTCTGCAGCCAACTTGCGTATCTTGAGTATATTACTATCCTTGGTCTGGGTATCGGCAGCGAATACAGCATCGTATACTAACTTTTTAATTTTATTTACATCTTTAGTCATATGATCTCCTCATATCAACGCAGGATTTTATAACGCCCGTTATATTTTTCTGTGTCGTACTGGATATTGACGTCCACAAGCAAGAGTTTGCCGGTTACATCTTTTATCGGGACAGATGTTATTTTCCCTTCCTGGAGCGATACCATTCTGCCGAATTGGCGTTTCACAACAAGGTCGACAGCGGCGATGCCGTAGTATCTGCCCATCCTGCGGTCGTAGGCGCACGGGGCTCCGCCGCGCTGCAGATGGCTGAGCACGACACAGCGCGTATCTACGCCCGCGGCATCGTTTATCTCCTGAGCGATGGCGTCGCCGATGCCGCCCAGGGCCTCGTGCCCGAAGGCATCGACGGTGGCTTTTTTGATGGCCTCCTTGCCGCCAGTAGGCTTCGCCCCCTCGGCCGTGACGATGATGTTGTATCTGGCGCCGCGCTTGACCATGTCTTTTACCAGGCTGTTCACCTTATTGAAGGTGAAATCGTGTTCGGGGATCAGGATCATGGAGGCCCCGCTCGATTCCCCTCCTATCAGCGCCAGCCATCCGGCATTCCTGCCCATGACCTCGACGACGAATGTCCTGCCGTGGGAGCCGGCTGTCGTCCGCAATCGATCGACGGATTCGAGGATGACATTGATCGCGCTTTCGAAGCCGAGGGTGTATTCGGTGCCGGGCAAATCCTTGTCGATGGTCTTGGGGATTCCTACTACGTTTATGCCCGCCGCGGAGAGTTTCTGCGCCACGCTGAGGGTATCGTCGCCGCCGATCGCTATCAATGCCTCCAGTCCAAGCTTCTCTATGTTTTCAATCACTTTCTTCGATTGGTCGTTCTTGGAGCTGTAGGGGTTTGTTCGTGATGAGCCGAGGAAGGTGCCTCCGTACCTGTCCCAAGACCTGACTATTGCCGGCGTGAGGATCATGCCGTGAGGGATCTCGAATCCATTAACTATGGACGCGTCGTGTGCCAAGTTGTTGGGGTCGATATTGATGAGGCCTTTCCAGCCGTTTCTGATGCCGATGACCTCGAATTCAACGCCGGCCTCGGTCTGGGTTCTTTCGTCCGCTGCCGCCTGAACCACCCACTTGAGCGCCGGGTTCAATCCGGGGCAATCGCCGCCGCCGGTCAAAACGCCGATCCGTCTCTTTTTCATATGCCCCCCTGTGAATGAGATAGTTAGTAAAGGTTAGCACAGTCGATATAATTTTTCTACTGTATCTACAATCCCGCTTGCACCTCCAGCCGTTTCATCTGTAGGTGGATTCGACCGTCGATGTCAGCAGGATACTTTTTGATGTACTGCTTTACTATCGCTTGGATGAAATCTTCGCGCTGTGCTTCTGGGATTCTGTGCGTATACGGGAGCCATGTAGTTCGTATCCATGATGCCAGTTTGTCTTCATTTCCGTGGATCATATCTTTTGACACCAGCTCGGCCTTAAGGGCTGTAAATCCAAGCATATTTAGCCATTCTCTGTATTCATCTGGTGAACAGAAACCGTAAGGGAAGGTGAAATCGTTAAAGAATTCACTCCACCTACCCTGTTTGATTATATATTCTATTACTTCGATGATCTGTGCTGCGTTTCCTTTACCGCCCATTTGAAAAAGTATCCGTCCTGAAGGCTTCAGGCTTTTTCTTATCTTTTTAAATACTGGTAAATGATCTGTAACCCAGTGGAGACAGGCGTTGGAAAATCAAATCGAATTCACAATTAAAATTGATGTCTTTTGCGTCTTTCAAGATGAAGGACAGATTGGGATGAGTTGTTGAGGGGAAGCGTTGCTTTGCCAGTTCTATCATTTCGCTCGAACTGTCGATCCCGATTACTCGCCCCCGGTTTATTTTTTCTGCAATCAAAGCGGTGATTTCACCATCACCGCAGCCTAATCCAGGGCCGATTCGTATCCTCTGAGTTGTGCTTTTGAGAGCAGCTCCAGCGCCCATTTCTTCTGATTAGGGGAGTTATCTTTATATTCCTCGGCATTCCATTTATACATGGGGTTGATTCGATTCTATCCGCGGTTCACATTGGATGTCGCATATTATCATTAAACTTGCCGGCTTCAGGAAATAATCCCGCGTTCTTTCAGGCTCACATACTTGTGGTTGCCGATAATTATATGGTCCAAGACCTCTATATCCAGCGCCTTCCCGCCCTTGACTATGTGCTCGGTAGCGATTATATCGTCATTGCTGGGCTCCGGCTCTCCTGATGGGTGGTTGTGTATTACAATCACAGCCGGGCAGTTCTCTCTCACGGCGCTGCGGAACAGCTCGCTGGTGCGTATCGTCGATGCATTAACATTACCTTTGTATACCTCGTGGATAGAGATCAGGTGATTTTTTGAATTGAGAAGCATAACTCGGAGATGCTCCTGCTGAAGCGCCCCCATGTCCGGCATCACCAGGCTGGCGGCATCCTGCGGGGAGCGGATGACGGTTTTCTCCTCCGGCTGAGCGGATGCCGATCGTCGGCCCAGCTCCATCGTGGCTTTAATCTGGGCTGCTTTGGCCTGGCCCACTCCGTGCTCGTTGCAAAGTTCGTTGAAGCTGGCGCGAGAGAGTCCAGGGAGGCCGCCGAACTTGACAAGCAGCCGGTTCGCCAAGCCGAGGACGTTTTCGGCATGTGTTCCTGTGCGCAGGATAATGGCTAAAAGCTCGCTGTTAGAGAGGCTTGCGGCACCGCTCTGTTTAAGGCGTTCACGGGGACGTTCGCTGGTTGGGAGTTCGCTGATGCGAATGTGATATTCCACTGGGAGTATCTTCCTCCTATAACTCTCTTTGAGGTGTGACTATAGTGAGCACCCCGTTTGTACGGTATTAAGTGGTGTTTGAATTATATGCCGCTTGGCAATGAGGCCCAGGGTTCTATATATGTGGATTCTTTAGCAGGGGTCACCAGCAAACGGTCGATTTCGTTTAATATCTTCTTGCGTTCCGGATTGTTTTTCCATGTCTGCCATTCTGGTAAGCTATGCCAGGTGCTGATTACGATGTGTGTGCCGGGATTGTCTACTGAATAGAGGGTTTCTCCTGTCTCATATCCTGGCTGGTTCACAGCCATTATCCTCAATTGCTTCAATAGAGTCTGCAATTTGTCCTGGTTCTCTGGCGTTACAGTACGTTCAATGATAACCTTCACAGTCATTAGTCAACCCTCCTCTATTTTCTCCGGCTCCCTGAAGTCGGTGTCGATTGAATATTTATGGGGAGTGAATGCCAAGTGACTGACGCCGATAACTCTATGAAAATTCCAGCTTCAGACGGGATAATTAGGATCGGTTTCACCTTTGCCATCAGCACCCGGCGATTCCTTTGCAATGCTAAGTGCTGATGATAAGATGCTTATTCAGGTTACATCTGTAGTCAGTTAACGCTCACCAGCGGTTATTTAACTTCTGCAGTGGCACCGGAAGCTTCCATTTTCTGCTTTATTGTAGCAGCTTCCTCTTTGGAGACGCCTTCCTTAATAGCTTTTGGGGCTCCTTCCACTAAGTCCTTGGATTCCTTTAGCCCTAAGCCGGTTACCTCACGCACTGTTTTGATTACCTGTATTTTGTTCGCTCCGACCTCTTTGAGCATTACCGTGAACTCTGTCTGCTCTTCTGCTGCTGGGGCAGCTGCTGAAGGAGCTCCGGCTACTGCTGCTACAGCCACCGGCGCCGCAGCACTGACACCGAATTCCTCCTCGAGAGCTTTGACTAGATCGCTGAGTTCAAGAACGGTCATATTCTTAATGACACTTATAAGTTCCTCTTTGCTCATTTTCTGACCTTCCGACATTCTATCCTCCTTTTTCCAGTTGTTTTTGTCTTGCAGAAAGTACATATGTAAGCCCAGCTATATTCGCATTAAGCACGCTAACCAGCCCGTAGAGCGGGCCCTTGAGTCTGCCGAGCAGCCTAGCTACCAGAACCTCTTTTGGTGGCATAGTGGCTAAAGTCGCTATTTCGGCGGCGCTCAACACCCGATTCTCTATAAGGCCGCCGCTGATCTTTAATTGGCTTTTTGTGCTACGGATATATTCCAGTAACACTTTCGCCGGGATGGCTATATCGCCGTACCCGAAAGCCACAGCAGTAGGACCAATAACGATTTTATCAAGTTCCTCCTTGCCGGCCTTTGAGGCAGCAAACCGGGCTAGGGTATTCTTGATAACCCGGAACTCAATCTGTTGCGCGCGCAGCTTGCGCCGCAGGTCGGTCATCTCGGCTACGGTAAGTCCGCCATAATTGGTGCTAATAATTACGCTTGCGCGGCTCACCTTTTCGGCCAGTTCATCGACGGCCTTCTTTTTTTCTTCCAGATGCATATCTCACCTCTTAAATTAAAAAGTCCCTATGCCATAGACATGAGGGACTTTAAAACTAACCTTTACCTCGGCAGGCATATCATTAAGCCTGAAGCGCCTGCTGTCTATGGTGTCAAAAATACTATTTATTTTTAAAAGTTGAATAATGGAATAATGTATATCCTACACAATATCGTGTAACCGCAGTTACGATTAACAATACTCCGAATACTGCCAGTACAATCCCGCCGATCTTTGCATCAGCTGCATCGAGCAAAAGGAACGCTACAAGTATCAAGGCGATTCCAAGAACCCCTCTGATGATGCGATCTACGTTCCCTATATTCGGCTGAATCTTCATGCCAGTCTTCACCAGGCTACATGGCCTTTAAATCTAATGCGGGTTTCAGGTCAAGTTTTATACCCGGGCCCATTGATGTATTAATAGAGATGCTCTTCACATATTCTCCTTTTGCACCTCGAGGCTTGGCTTTCACAACGGTTTCGATTAGAACAGTAAGATTATCAAACAGCTTGTTCTCATCAAAGCTGGCTTTGCCTATCGAGACATGAATTACGGATGTTTTATCGAGTCTGAAATCAACACGTCCCTTTTTTGACTCACCAATTGCGCGGGCAATGTCCGCAGGCGGTACGATTGTTCCTGATTTAGGGTTCGGCATCAAGCCCTTTCTCCCCAGTATTTTACCGAGCTTGGAGACTTTTCCCATAACATCGGGGGTGGCTATGGCAACATCGAAATCGAGCCAGCCCTCCTCAATCTTTTTGACCAGATCGTCGCAGCCCGCAAAGTCAGCTCCACTTTCCTCAGCGATCCTCACCCCCTCGCCTTGAGTGAAAACCAGTACTCTGACCCGTTTCCCCAGTCCGTGAGGAAGGCTGGCAACACCTCTTACCTGCTGATCGGCATGTCGAGGATCCAGCCCCATATGCATGTGCACTTCAACCGTTTCGTCGAACTTGACAAACGACGCCTTCTTCGCTAGGGCGATAGCCTCTTTGGGATCGTATTCTTTCTGGGGGTCTATTAATTTAGACGCCTCGTTGTATTTTTTACCGTGTTTAGCCATTATTCTACCTCGATCCCCATGCTTCTTGCTGTCCCCTCGATCATCTGCATAGCGCCCCTTATATCAGCAGCATTCAAGTCTTTCATCTTCATTTTGGCGATCTCTTCGACCTTGCTTCTGGGGATCTTACCTACCTTTAATGTGTTAGGGGTGCCGCTACCTTTCTCTATCCCAAGCGCTTTACGAAGCATATCTGCTACCGGAGGTGTCTTTAGTGTAAATGTGAATGAACGGTCATCATATATGGTTATTTCTGCCGGTACAATTGATCCTGTCTGGGACGCCGTCCGTTCGTTGTACTCCTTGCAGAAGCCCATAATGTTACATCCGTATTGTCCGAGTATCGGACCTACGGGTGGTGCCGGGCTTGCCTGCCCCGCTGGCAGTTGTATTTTTATTATTGTTTTTATCTTTTTAGCCAAGTTATTACCTCTATGAAATGCTTCTTGTTATAACTCAGAGACTTTCTATCTGTAAGAAATCTAGTTCTACCGGCGTCTCACGGCCGAAGAGAGATAATAGTACTCTTACCTTGCCTTTATCAGCATATATCTCATCTACTATGCCTATTAAATCGATGAATGGCCCATCGCTTACGCGAATGCTTTCTCCCTTGCGAAAGCCCACCTTGATCCTCGGCGTATCCACCTCCATTCGCTGGAAGATATTCTTTACCTCATCTTCTTCTAAGGGAACAGGCTTACTTCCAGCACCGACGAAACCCGTAACTCCTGGAGTGTTTCGTACAACATTCCAGCTCTCATCGGTTAGTTTCATCTCCACCAATATGTAGCCGGGGAAGACCTTCCTGGCTACGGTTTTTTTTTGACCGTCCTTGATCTCTATTTCATTTTCGGTTGGGATGGTCACACTGAAAATTTTATCTTTGGCATCCATAGACCGAATGCGCTGTTCCAAGTTGGTCTGAACCCGTTGCTCATAACCGGAGTAGGCGTGAATGACATACCATCTCCGTTCTGCTTCTACCATTTCTTCTCCTCAGAAGTGGGTGCAAGGAAAACCGGTTCAAGCGGTTTTCGGATCTGCCTCCCGCCTCCCTACCCTCCTATTATCAATTGCATGAAACGCGTGAATCCGTAATCGGCGATGCCGAGGAAAATCCCTACTGTTCCAGCAATAACGATTACCATTATAGTAAGCCGTCTGGTCTCTGCTCTAGTAGGCCAGACGACTTTCTTGAGCTCGGCTGCTATTTCACCTATATAGCGGCGGAACCAAGGGATTATTTGACCCATTGCAAAAGTCGGCTTGGCCATGTTACTTTACCTCGCGGTATAACCTTTGGGTGCGGCAACATGGGCAATATTTCTTTAGTTCCAAACGTTCCGGGTCGTTTTTCTTATTCTTTGTTGTCGTATATACCCTCTCCTTGCACTCAGTGCAGGCGAGGTGGATTATCTCCCTAGCTCCTTTTTTAGCCAATAGACATCTTTCCCCTATATATTAAATACAAACGATGTGTTTTTTATTCCAGTATCTTTGTGATTACGCCGGAACCTACAGTCCTGCCGCCCTCTCTGATAGCAAACCGCATACCAGGCTCCATAGCTACCGGCTCGATAAGCTTTACCTTCATCTTAATATGATCGCCGGGCATACACATCTCCACGCCCTCTGGCAGGAATAAAGAACCAGTAACGTCAGTTGTCCGGATGTAGAACTGCGGTTTATAACCAGTGAAGAATGGGGTATGGCGGCCGCCCTCCTCTTTGGTCAGAACATATACCTCGGTATCAGCTTCGGTATGAGGAGTTATAGTCCCAGGCTTTGCCATAACCATGCCTCTGAGTATATCGTCGCGCTCGGCGCCTCTGATAAGAAGTCCGAGAGCGTCGCCGGGCTCGCCAACCTGCAAAGTCTTGTGGAACATCTCAACGCCGGTAACGACCTTTTTCTGTGTTGGTTTCAGTCCGACTAGCTCAACCTCATCGCCGACCTTTACAACACCGCGTTCGACACGGCCAGTTGCAACCGTTCCGCGTCCCTTGATGCTGAAAACATCTTCCACCGCCATCATGAAGGGTTTATCCTTTGGGCGTACCGGTGTAGGTATGAAACTATCGACGGCGTCCATTAATTCTATTATACCGCCGCACCACTGGCACTCCCGCTTTCCGCAACCGCACTGCAGTGCCTTTGTTGCTGAACCCTTAACGATAGGAGTGTCTTTGCCTGGGAATTCGTACTTCGTAAGCAAATCCCGTAATTCCAGTTCCACTAACTCTACCAGTTCCTTGTCTTCCATAAGGTCGACTTTATTGATGAAAACCACAATTGCAGGAACATTTACCTGACGGGCTAAAAGAATGTGCTCTCTAGTCTGAGGCATTGGTCCGTCAGCAGCAGAAACAACGAGGATTGCGCCATCCATCTGTGCCGCACCGGTGATCATGTTCTTGATGTAGTCAGCATGTCCCGGGCAGTCGATGTGCGCATAGTGGCGCTTGTCTGTTTCGTATTCAACGTGCGAAATGGCTATGGTCAGAATTTTCGTCGCATCGCGTCGACCTTGAGATTCAGATGCTTTCGCTACTTGGTCATACGACATATAGGTCGCTAGGCCTTTTCCTTCCAACACCTTTGTGATGGCAGATGTCAGGGTGGTCTTCCCGTGGTCAACGTGTCCTATGGTTCCTACGTTTACGTGTGGTTTAGTTCGTTCGAATAGTTTCTTCGCCATTTCTCCTCCTCGGTTAATAAGCCCACAGTCAGACTTGAACTGACGACCCCGTTCTTACCAAGAACGTGCTCTACCACTGAGCTATGTGGGCATTTATGACAAACAAAATAATTACATAGCCAAAAAGCTATGCCCAAGCATTTTACTATCTATGCATTTTGTTGTCAATAGCGTTTACGAATAGCGGCAACATGCTTCAGGAACGGAGCCTTTCCATGCTGTCATCTGGGTGCTTTTAAAAAATCGGGGCTGCTCTGAGAACTCTTCGCGAGAGTTCTCAGATCTTTCTAATGATTCAATAATCCTCCATCCGAAAGCGTCTCGTCTTTATTCTGAGGGCACCGAGAGTAATCGCTGTGGGGACTTGAGGATATCGTAAGGAAAGTGGCGAGAGTTGGATTCGAACCAACGAAGCCCGAAGGGCGGCAGATTTACAGTCTGCTGGTTTTAACCACTCACCCATCTCGCCGTTTGATCGATTGTGAACATAAGGATAGCCCGAGAGTGGAGTTGAACCACTAACCTGCCGATTACAAATCGGCCGCGCTGCCTTTGCGCCACTCGGGCACTGTGCCTGAAAAATATAAAGGCGTAGTAAAATTATCATTTTCCGTTCACATTGTCAATAATCATTGTTCGGCGGAAAACCCCTTATCAAAAACTAAATCATCTGGTATACTGCCTTGGGGCAAAAAGGGGCCTTGATTGGATTAAAGCTTAGGAGGTAGTGCCCGTGCCAGTAGTCGCTGTTATTGGAGCACAATGGGGAGACGAGGGGAAGGGGAAAATCGTCGATGTGATCGCCGAGAGGGCGAGCATGGTGGTGCGGTATTCGGGAGGCAGCAATGCTGGACATACCGTTATCAACTCTATCGGTACGTTTAAAATGCACTTGATACCTTCGGGAATCTTCCATAGCGATGTTACCTGTATTATTTCCAATGGTGTGGTGTTAGACCCTGATGTGATCTTACAGGAGATTGACGAATTAAAAAGTAAAGGAGTGCCGGTTAGCCACCTATTTATAAGCGACCGGGCTCATCTTATCATGCCTTATCACATCCTGCTCGATGGGTTAGAGGAGGAAGCGCGGGGGAAGGATGCTATAGGAACGACAAAGAAGGGCATCGGCCCGGCTTATATGGATAAGGTGGGGCGTAGCGGCATACGCGCCGGAGATTTGCTGGATAAGAAAAATTTCAAGGAGCGGCTCGCAATGATTCTAAAGGAGAAAAACCGTCTCCTCACCAAGCTCTATGACGTTAAGCCGCTAGATTTGGATGAAGTTTATAAGAGATACTGCGACTATGGGGATAAGTTAGCTCCATTCCTTAATGAAACAGATGTGATGATAGCGGAGGCTATTGAACAAAAAAAGAACGTCCTGCTGGAGGGGGCCCAGGGGGCTCTTTTAGATATAGATTTCGGTACTTATCCGTTTGTTACATCGAGCTCAACGATTGCTGGTGGGGCCTGTGCGGGGCTAGGCTTAAGTCCATTAAAACTGGATGCTGTCATCGGTGTTTTCAAGGCTTATTGTACCAGGGTTGGCGGCGGGCCTATGCCTACGGAGTTACTCGATGAAGTTGGGGAGAAGATAAGGGTGCATGCTAAGGAGCGTGGCGCAACCACAGGCCGCCCGCGTCGCTGCGGCTGGTTCGATGCTGTTGTAGGTCGCTTCAGCGTGCGTATAAATGGCTTCACGTCTATAGCTATCACCCGACTTGATATCCTGAGCATACTGCCTTCAATTAAGGTGTGTACCTCTTATAAGCTTGATGGTAAAACTATTAAGAACCCTCCTTCAAGTGTAGCTAAACTGGCGAGGTGTGAGCCGATTTTCGAGGAACTGCCCGGTTGGGGCGATGATATCACCGGGATACGGCGCCTTCGGGATTTGCCGGCGGAGGCTCGCAGCTACGTCAAAAGGATAGAGGAGTTGCTGAATTGTCCCGCCAGCATCGTATCCGTCGGTGAGCGGCGCGAGCAGACCATCATGGTCAAAGAGCCATTTTAGGATTTCATTAGCTACGTGGTCTTTTGTCAGCCGGTTAGCAGATTTTGCGAAGTATTCTGACTCGTTTACTATATATAGTAGGTTGTTGCAATGGCAAGGGAGTACGTTCACCAAAAATTAGGGCAGGAAGTATATTCCATCTCCGGCTATTATGTGCCGCTGCATGAGACAAGGTGGCAGTATAAAGGCAAAGAGGTACTGTACGTTACAGGGGCCTTTATGATCGATAACAGCTGTTGCGTCCGCGGGGGCTCTACGTATGCCATCGTCCCTGGATATATAATCAACTGGGAATCGAAAAAGAGCAATAATGGTATGCTTATATCTGAGGTAGAGCCGATTGCGGATCAGCAAATAAAGCAAGAGATCGCCACATTCCTCAGGGATAAAGAGTGCGCCGGCAGCATAGAGTTCTGGTAAGAAAAACCTTTGCCGTTTGTGCATCGTATCGAGAAATTATTCCCTCTAAAACTTCAGGTCGATGGTGTAACCCTTCAGCGCGTCCTCGATAACCTTTGCCGATTTCTCATCGGGCTCGGTGAGCGGGAGGCGCGGCTTGCCGACCTTGAAGCCTACGTGGTTCAAAGCATATTTGATCGGTATGGGGTTCGATACCACGAACAGCGCATTGATCAGGGGCAGCAGTCGCATCTGAGTGGCGGCAGCCTCTTTCATCTTGCCCTTGACTATTTGCTGTATCATCTCCTGTATCTGCTTCCCGACCAGGTGGGAGGCGACACTGATGACACCGTAGCCGCCCATGGCCATGATGGGGAAGGTGTCACCATCGTTTCCGCTCCAGACCAGGAAATTCTTGCCGGCGCCCTGGATGATCCTTGCGGACTGCTCCAGGTTGCCGCTGGCCTCTTTGATGCCGATTATGTTATCGATCTTGCTCAGACGGACGGTGGTCTCCGGCGCGAGGTTGGTGACTGTTCGTCCGGGTACGTTGTAAAGGATGCACGGCAGGCTGGTACTCTCGGCGATGGCCTTGAAGTGCTGGTATATACCTTCCTGAGTCGGCTTGTTGTAGTAAGGGACGACGAGCAGCGCGGCGTCTATCCCACGCTTCTCCGCCTCTTTCGTCATGGCGATGCTCTCGCGGGTGCAGTTGCCTCCGGTGCCGGCGATTATCGTGCCTTTATTTCCAATCGCCTCTCTCACCGCTGTGAACAGCTTGAGCTGCTCCTCGTCGGTCATGGTGGGACGCTCGCCGGTGGTGCCGGTGACTACCAGCCCGTCGCTCCCTGAATCGATCAGCGCCTTGGCCAGCTTCTGCGCCTGCTTGTAATCCACCTCTCCCCTTGCATTGAAGGGGGTTACCATCGCGGTTATCAATCTGCCTATCTTCGCCATTTATCTAACCTCTCTATATGAAACCTCTAATTGGTCTTATCAACCCCCTGGCCCCCAATCTTGGGGGAAGAGAAGAAGTCGGGGGACACCCCCGATTCTCCCGGCAGGAGGTATCCTGCACCTCTTTTACTACAAACCCAACAGGTTCTCTAAACCAACGATGAGGCCTTTGCTCTCGTTCACGCGCTTGATGGCCATGACGACGCCGGGCATGAAGGCCTCGCGGCTTATCGTCTCGTGGCTGATCTTGAGCGTCTGACCCAATGCCCCGAAGATAACGTCCTGGTTGGCCAGATAGCCGGGGAGGCGCACGCTGTGAATGCTGATGCCGTCGATATTTCCGCCGCGGGTGCCGGCCAGGGTCTCTTTCTCTAACGGCGGGATTATAAAACCCTTACCGCGAGCTTCGACCATAGCTCGAGCTGTTGCTGCAGCAGTGCCTGAAGGTGCATCAGCCTTCTTCTCGTGATGCTTCTCAATGATCTCGGCGTAGTCGAAATACTTAGCCGCTATATTCGCCATGTGTATCATCAGGATCGCCCCTAGAGAAAAGTTGGAGGCGACAACCGCGCCTATCTTGTTGGCGCGGCACAGCTTCTCGATCTCGTCGATGTCCTGTTTTGAAAAACCGGTTGTTCCAATAACCAGATTGACTTTTCGTTTAGCGGCGATGCGTATCGCCGGCATGGCGGCCTGGTAAAGGGTGAAGTCCACCATTACATCCGGCTTCGTGGATGAAAGAATCGAATCGATGTCGTCGGACAGGGATATCTCTGCGGCGCCGCCGGGCAATGCGAGTCGTTTGCCCTTAGTTTTGATATCTACCGCGCCAACCGCTTGCAGCTCTGCGTCCGAACACACGGCGCGCAACACTTCCTGCCCCATTCTGCCTAAAACGCCGTGAATAACTACCTTGATCATAGTTTCGATACCCCCTTCTTACAAAGGTTTATCGATTGGGATTGTGGTTTGTGTGCTTGGTGGGCTCCCTGCGCCCACGGTCTCCCCCGCGGAATCCTCCGGAGTGCTGCGGCCTCTCGCGCGGGCCTTGGCCTTGCGGCGGGGCCGGTCTCGATCCTTCGCCTCCGGCTTCATCCTGGAATACGGCGCGGCGCGACAGGTTGACCCGGCCCATGCGGTCGATCTCGACGACCTTCACCATGACCTCATCGCCTACCTTGACCTCGTCCTCCACGCTGGCCACGCGGTGGTCGGCCAACTCGCTGATGTGTACCAGTCCCTCTTTGCCGGGGAGCACCTCTACGAAGGCGCCAAAGTCCATCAGACGGGTCACCTTGCCGGTGTACACAGCTCCTACCTCTACCTCTTTAGTCAGGTCCTCTATTATCTTGATCGCTTTTCTGGCGCTCTCTTCGTCGCTCGACGCGATCAGCACTGTGCCGTCGTCTTCGATGTCGATCTTGGACTTGGTCTGCTCGACGATCGATCTTATCATCTTGCCGCCCGGCCCGATGACGGTGCCGATTTTTTCCGGGTTGATTTTTAATCTGTATATCCTGGGTGCGTACTTACTCAGCTCAGGACGGTTGGTGCTGATGGCCTGGTTCATCTTGTCTAAAATAAACAGTCGCCCCTCGTATGCCTGCTTCAGCCCTCTCTCGATAACCTCGTAGGGGATTCCTTTGAGTTTAATATCCATCTGGAGTGCAGTTATGCCGTCGACTGTGCCGGCTACTTTGAAATCCATGTTGCCGTAGGCATCCTCCAGCCCCTCTATATCGGTGAGGACGATGTATTTATCGCCTTCTGCAATGAGACCCATGGCTACGCCTGCGATAGCTTTCTTTATAGGGACTCCGGCGTCCATCAGCGAAAGGCTGCTTGCACAGATGCTTCCCATGGAGCTGGAGCCGTTTGAGGATAGCACCTCAGAGACTACACGTATCGTATACGGGAACTCCTCTTGTGTTGGGATTATAGGTGTCAGTGCCCGTTCCACTAGCGCGCCGTGACCGATTTCGCGGCGTTTGGGGCCGGTCATACGGCCTGTCTCGCCGACGCAGAAGGGCGGGAAGTTATAGTGATGCAGGAAGCGCTTCTTGTCCTGCTGGCTGATGGTATCAATCATCTGTTCCTCTGACGAGGAGCCCAGGGTGGTATTGCTTAGCACCTGGGTGCTTCCGCGGGTGAACAAGCCTGATCCATGTGTGCGAGGGAGCACTCCCACTTCACAGGTTATAGGACGAACCTCGGTCGGTTTGCGGCCGGCAGAGCGTATCCCCTTCTCCAGTATTTGAGACCTGACAGCTTTCTTTACCAATCCTTCGAGTGCCGCGCTTATTTCGTGTGAGGTGAACTTCTCTCCCATCTGCTGGCTCAGCTCCTTCTCGATGGCGTCGAGGTCTGCTTGTCTATCAATTTTAGTTTTGTATACTATTTCGCTCAGTCTGTTGCCAATGATTGCGGCGGCTGCCTCTAAAGCCTCCGGTTTGATTACTACCGGGTTAAATTCCAATTTGGCCTTACCATGCTCCGCGCGCAGCCTTTCTTGCAGTTTGATGGCTTCCTGGTTAGCCTCCTGTGCGAGCTTTATGGCGTCGAGGATGATCTGATCCGCCACTTCATTGGCCTCAGCCTCAACCATGACAGGAGCATCTTTGCTGCTGGATACTACGAGGTCCAGCGAGCTTTCGACTAAATTGGTGAAAGTGGGATTTAAAACAAGTTTTCCGTCGATGTATCCTACCCGTACTGCGGATATCGGTCCCTCGAATGGCACTTTTGATATCGATAATGCGGCTGAAGCGCCGATAATGGCTAATATATCAGGATCATTCTCCTGATCTGTGGATAGCACAGTAATGACAATTTGCGTGTCGTTTTTAAAACCTTTAGAGATAAGCGGACGCAATGAGCGATCTATGAGGCGGTCGGCTAAAATTGCATCCTGGCTGGGGCGGCTCTCCCTGCGTATGAAGCTGCCGGGTATCTTGCCTGCGGCGTAGTGTTTCTCCTCGTAGTCGACGGTCAGGGGCACCATGTCTGCGTCCTCCCGTTCTTCCTTGGATACGCAGACCGTAGCTAAAATCAGTGTGTCACCATATCGAACTGTAACAGCACCGTCTGCCTGATTGGCAATCGCTCCTGTTTCAATAATAAGAGACTGACTGCCCAGCAGACATTCGTACCTGTGTGGCATTGCGGGCTCCTTCCTTACTTACGGAGACCAAGTCTGGCGATGAGCGAACGGTACCGTTCCGGATCTTCCCGGCTTATGTATTTCAGCAACCGCTGCCGTTGCCCTACCAGCATGAGAAGTCCGCGTAGCGAGTGGTAATCATGGCGATTAACCCGCATGTGCTCGGTGAGGCTGTTAATACGCTCTGTTAGCAGGGCGACCTGAACCTCTGGGGAGCCACTGTCCTTCTCGTGAAGGCGAGACCCCTCTAATATGGCCTGTTTTCTTTCTTTATTCATTACAGAAAGTGCATTATAGCATAGTCCGATGGTAATGTAAACTATTATTTCAGTGTATTTTATTTTGTTGTATCATCTGGTACCGATAGGTGAGAATACGTTCGGGCGATATGTAAATGGCCGCTTACACCACGGTGTAAGCGGCCATCATCTTTAAAAAGATTAGTTCGAGTTACTTCGGTATTCTGCCCTGACCGGGGACGGCTGATATCTTGCCCTTCTCAGGAATGTAGTATGGTGAAGGATACCACCATTTGCCCGGCTCTGCGACGCCATCCTCAATTAGTATATGCATCAAATTGTACGGAATGGCCATCAGGCATAGGCCTCCGGGGTGCCCGGAAGTCTGGTGACAGAGGTAAAGTCCTTCAATTGGGGTGCGATATCTGGCCATGCCTGACCCGACGATGGGACTGTTGTTGAACAGCTGGTCGTCGCAGTGGCGTCTGCCGCACCAGGTGCCTCCGAGGAGGCTGCGGTTGCGGTGTATCATCTCAAACGGTGCTGTGGACCAATGGAAGATGATATTATCGTCTTCCAAACCATCCAGCGGACCGCTGAAAGCCTTGCGGAAGTATTTCTCCATCTCGGCCTTCACCTTGTCTGCGGCATCCGGAGCCTCAACGTTATATTCCGGCGGTGTCGCCCCTGCCTCGAACGAGCAGGATAGAACGCCCCCTTTGCTGTAGACGCCGGGGCACTGGTTGTCGGTCGTATCGAAAGCTTGGCTTGGTGATAGGAACCAGAGGTAGCGTTCCGCTGGTACGCTGGGGTTGCCCTTGAACGCGTCACAATCGGATACGTTCTCGTAATATATATCACGGTTGTCCACCGGATATGCGCTGCCGTAAGGTATCTCCTCATGGCCTCCGCCCATTTTCTTCCATTTTGGCTTCCAGGACAGCGGTTTCTTCAGCAGGAACTGGGAAACCCAGAGTGTACCGCCTTTGATGCTGATATCGTTTACTTTCTGCAGTATCCCTTTGTCAAGGTGCCTTGGCCCGATAAGCTTATTGAAGGTCTGTTTGATATCGCACGCGGAGATGACCGCCTTGTCAGCCCAGATGATCTTCTCGCGGGTTGCAGCGTCATCGCGCAGGCGAACGCCGACCGCCCTGCCGTTCTGGATTATAATCTCCTCGACGGGACAAGCTGCTTTAAAGGTTGTTCCATTGGCGATGGCGGCGCGGAAGATGGAATGGAAGTATCCGTGCATTCCGCCGCGGGGTATGCTCAGAGCTGCAATAAAGAGTTGCATTACGTTCATAAATGCCGGGATGGCCACACCTTCCCAGTGAGCTGCTGCTCCGGACCACCAGGCGGCTGCAGCTACAGTGCACTTCCATGGCTCAGTTTCAAACCACTCATCCATGAAATCGAAGAGGGTCATATCGAGGATCTCTTTTGACCATACTTCTGGTGCATATTTCTTGTAGACCTGCATGTAAGGTATTGTGTTCTCGTTGATTTCAACATCTTCTGGGTGTGGCGGACACCAGTTGGTGGCTCTCATCAGTTCGCGGGCGAAGGGTGGGTTACCAACGAGTCCGCTGATCTTCATATAGCCCGCCATGTCCTTGGGGCTGAGGCCAGCCACTCCGTTGGTACAGGTCAGACCGTTTGTAGCATGTCCGATTACATCCTGAGGGTTCCATGTCATGCGGAAGCCATACTTCCACAACTCGAGCTGTTCGAAACCCGGCGCCGGTGCTGCATACATAAGAATAGCATGAGGGAAAAGGCGCAATCCTGCTTTGGGCTCAGCGGTCTCGCACGATCCGCCCGCTTCGTACCTTTCCTCCAGTACGCAGACTTTGAGCCCGCACTTTGACAGATAGGCTGCGAGTGCAGTACCGTTAGGCCCACCGCCAACAATAACAATGTCAAAACGATTATCTGCTGTCATAAAATATGTACCTCCTATTCATTCCTTCGATAATTTTCACTCAAGTTGATATTCGTATTCAGTGCCTGTTTTACCACTGGCAGGAAATTCTATCATGTGCCAGAAAGAAAAAGTCAATACCATCCGCCCATTTTAAGAAAAACTGGAAATGGCAGAATAAAGTCCATCTATCTGTGGGATTGTATGTCAAAGAGGAAAAGCAGATAAATTGACAGAAATCAGGATAATATAACGCATGTTTATCCAGTGTCCAAAGGAAGTGGGAGATCGCGTTGCACAAGCGCAAGGCGCATCGGCACATCTGGGAACAGGAATGTTTAGGGTGTATTACTTGTCCGGTATCTGGTTATCCCTGCCGCAGCGTGGGCATCGAATGATTTTGCCTTTGTAGTCTGGCGGTATCCTGAAGGCAGTCCCACATTGGCAGGCAAGCGCGGTGTATTGATGCAGCTTGTCCAGGAGGCCTGAGACCTCCCTTGCGCGATCTAACTTCTGTTGTGATTCGGATGATTTGTCTAAGGCTGGCGTTTGCTGGCGTGTGGCCACTAATCCAGCAGCACCTGCGAGGGCGGAGCCGGGGATAATGTTTTGCTTGATATTACGGACTTGCTGGAATGCTTTGTTGTAGTCGACGAACGAGGCACCTCCGGCCATGCTGCGCAGGATCCTTACCCTTTCGCGAATGGGAGGGTGTGTGCTGGTGAGGTCGCTGGCCGACCGGCCCTCTTTACGGAAAGGATTCGCGATGTACATGGGCGCGAAGGCCTGATTGGCCGATTTCAGTCCCACGGTTGAGTCTGCGATCTTCTCCAACGCTGACGCTAGTCCCTCCGGATACCTGGTATAGAGTGCCCCCGAAGCATCTGCCAGGTATTCCCTTTTTCGAGAAATGGCAAAATAGATCAATTGAGCGAAGATCGGCGCAAGTATCGCCAGCAACAGGGCTACAATCATGATAATGGCTGCGCCGTTTCCCCCTCCCCCACTGCCACTCCGCCTTCCCCTGCCGCCGCCGCTGAATAGCATCACCCTGCTGCCGTACCATGCCAGAATGACAATTGTGCCTAGTAGAACGCTGCAGAGCGTCATCAGGAGAACATCCCGATTCTGGATGTGAGACATCTCGTGGGCTACCACGCCCTGCAGCTCATCGCGGTTCATCTTCTGCAGCAGGCCGGAGGTAACGGTCACAGCCGCATGCTTCGGGTCTCGTCCGGTGGCAAAGGCGTTCGTTGCCGGGTCGTCGATGATATATACGTCCGGCATCTTCTCCAGTCCCGATGCGATCTTCATCTCCTCGACAACGTTCCAGAGGCGAGGATAATCGTCCGGCCCGATCTTTCTGGCTCTGGAGAGGGATAGTATGAGAGCGCCGCCCTGGAAGTAGGCTATCAGGTTCATAACCGCCCAGATTACCAGAGCGATGATCAGGCCAAACAAGCCGCTACCGAGGAAGGCTTCACCCAGGAAATAGCCTAATAAGAGTAGCACTAATGCCAAGGCAGCTACCAGTATCATGGAACGTCTTCTATTGGACTGAATTTGTGCCCACATATCAGAGTTGTTCTAATCTATTTATTAAAACTTACCTTCGGGGCTTCTCTCTCCTCCGGGCCCTTGACCTCAAAGAACTCGCCCGACTTGAAGCCGAACATGCCTGCTACAATGTTGGATGGTGCCATCTGTGTCTTATTATTGTATTGCAGGACAGAATCGTTATAGAACTGACGAGAGAAGCTGATTTTGTTCTCGGTTGAAGATAACTCTTCCTGAAGGGCTAGGAAGTTCTCATTGGCCTTTAAGTTGGGATATTGCTCTGCTAAAGCGAAGAGTTTGGAAAGGGCGCCGCTCAGCCCACCCTCAGCCTTTGCTTGTTCGCCCACGCCTTTTCCCACGGCACCTACGGCAAGGTTGCGGGCCTGGGTGACCGCCTCCAGCGTTTGCCGCTCGTGCGCGGCGTAGCCTTTTACTGTCTCGATGAGGTTGGGGATGAGGTCATGCCGCCGTTTCAACTGAACGTCGATTTGCGACCATGAATTCTTAACCTGGTTACGGAGCCCTACCAGCGAGTTGTAGATGACGAAGAAGGTGATTGCCAGTAGTACTAGTATTCCTAGAACGATCCCTAATATAATCCAAACCATCTCACACCTCCATTATAATTGTGACTATTACCTTGCCTTAAATGTTTCGCCGAGAAAGTTGATTACTCGATCATTTGGACTTGATTCTGAACGAGATTGCGATATCAGTTGTTTTATTACTTGGCCCACCTCACCGCCATCGAACCAAAGGCCCTCTCTAAGAGTGCAGGCGTCAATTATTACTTCTGGAGAGCTTCCTATAGCAACTTTCTTCATCCTCTTCCTGCAAAGAGAACACTTTCTGGCAGCCTCTTTTATTTTCTTTTCAGGCAAACCTAATATTTTCCGCATATTGAAATCGGAAGCCTCTATGTTCATCGATTCAACTAGAAGCTCCAGCTCGCCGGCATCGAACCATACGCCAAAACACTTGGTGCAATAGTCGAGTTCAATTTTTTCGTGTTCGACTATTATCATTGGGACTTTGCAAACCGGACAACGCATCCTCAGAGCCTCTTCGTATTTATATCATACCGAGTTATAGTAATGTATATCGATTCGTTTATAATCTGGGCGCGGAATAGCCACCAGCCTTACCTGGAGGTCCCTGCCAGATATCGGCAGCGCAGTTTGCCTTCAGCAGGTTCTCGAATTCGGCAGTTTCCGTTTCTATTTGTTCGATTCTGTGTCGTATTTTTGAATCCATGCTCCTGAATTTCTCCAGCGGTATCTCGCCGACCTTATTCCGTGTGCTGAGATTATCCAAGTCCTTTTTAAGTACTACCAGTTCTTTCTTGACCGCTTCCATCTCCCGCTCGAGCCTATTCTTAATAGCTTTTATCTCAGACTCAGACGGGGGGATCTTGCGGCTATAGTCTTCCTTCATTGCTTCGTACTGGTCGTTTTGCACCGACCCTTCCGCTTTCAGTTTCTCCAGATTTTTGAGGTAGCCTTGGTTGGCCTCCAGAGTTGTATAAGCTGCTTTAAGACCCTTCATATATTTTGAAGCCATGATGCACCTCCTTAAGCTATATTCCTATCAAGCTGTTGCGAAGTAAGGATAAATAAATATAACAGGTATTTTGGTATTTGCCAATACCTATGTCAAGTCTAAGATTGCAATTTATTACGAAGTTATAGTTATCCTCATGAACACAATACTGTGAAGTAATGTTGTATCTACATGACAAGTGAAAGATACAGCCAATAGACAAGAATATTAATTATAGTTAGCGGTAATCCTATTTTGGCGAATTCAAAGAAAGTCAGAGTCACCCCGGAGTTCTTTTCCGCGTTGTGGATTATGATTACATTGCTGACAGCACCAAGGATGAACAGGTTCCCTGCTATTGTACTACCAGCAGCAAGCGCCATCAGCTCTTTTGTAGAGGCTCCGAGTTGTATCAGTGTCGGCATATACAAGGCAACAAGCGGAACATTAGAAACAAACTGGCTGACGATTACTGCCACTATCATGATAATGCTAACCGAGGCTAGGTTGAGATTCATAGAGGCGAGCTGGCGCTGGAAGAAACGAGAATCCCAAACGCTTGCCATCAAAATGAACATTGCGGCAAAGAATATCATCGTATGCCAGTCTATTCTTCTAATTATTTCCAGCCTCTTTGGGCTGAATACGATGATCGGTAATGCGGATGCCAGGGCGATATATGTCAGCCTGAAATCGATCTGAATTCCTGCGGATACGATCGCTATTTTTATTAATATCAGGCTTAGGAGCAATGCAAGCGAAATGCGGCATAGTTTTGCCAGTCCTTTATCGGTGATGGGTTCCGGCGATACAGCAATTTTTTTAACACGGAAATGTTTTTTATAATAGATTTTCAACATGAAGTAAGCTGCAAGAAGGTTCACAATAGTTGGAACGGCCAGATATTTTATAAATGTAACGAATGGGTTTGGCACATCACCATCGACAGCGATAAGTAAATTCTGGGGATTACCGATGGGGCTCATAACACTCCCGATCGTGATTGCAAAAGCCAGTGCAAATAATAGAAGCTTGGTATTTACAGCACTTTTTTTCGCCAGCAGGAGAACGACAGGAGTGCCGATAATCGCCAGTGTGTCGTTCATTAAGAAGGCGGACAGAAAGCCCATTCCAAAGAGTATATAAAGGATCAGGCTGTCTACCGAGCTCGCTCTGCGGAAGAATTTGTATGACAGGTGGGCGAGATAGCCGCTCTCTTCCAGCGCGCGCCCTATGACGAACATTCCAAAGAGAAAGAGCATAACATCAAGATTGATAGCCCTAAATGCGTTTAATGGGGATATCTGCCGTGTTAGCAGAACGGCTATAGCACCGAGCAGCATGATCTGCCATAGCTGAAATCGTATGCGTCCGATTTGTCTAACGGCTATGAGGACAAAAACTATCAGGAGAACGATGATTGATATCATAGTTGAAACAATCGTATAGCAATATTATATTACTTAGTGGACCTAAATCAATTGATTACATCCGCTTGTTGTTGTAATATCAGAGAAATCTCAGCGGTTGCTTACGAATCGACATACTATTTTACGTTTCGAGTTCCATTAAATTCTTTAAGGAAGGGGGCAGAAATGAAGATTCCACAGTATGTAACAGTTGCAGAAGTAAAAAGAGTATGCAAGGAACTGGGTTTAAGCGATTGGACTAAGATTAAGGAGCCGAAGGTAACAGCAAAAGAAGCAGGGGTCATCCTCAAAATTGTGAATATCAAAAAGATGGGGATTGACCTTGAGGATTTCCGCATGGGGCTCGAAGTAGAACTGGAACATGGGACGAGGTTTGCTGATGCGAACGTAACGAATAATCACCCCATACTTACGGGCATGATCGTACTTGCACACATGAAAGAGACGCTTGATTATTATGAGAGGCTAGATGTTGCTGAAATAGAGGGGGATCTGCTCAAGGCTGTTCTGGCAAAGAAACTCGACAAGATAGAAGTAAAGTATAGAAAGCTAATTGAAGCCCAGGCTGCCCTTAACAAGGTGGTCTCCGCCCAGCTCAAATAAGAATTTCTTGGGTAATTATAAAACAACAAGAGGATGCCCTGTTTTATAAAGGCATCCTCTTTAAAATTAACCTCAGTATTTGGTGGGCCATCTTGGTTTCGAACCAAGGACCTCAGTCTTATCAGGACTGCGCTCTAACCAGCTGAGCTAATGGCCCTCTATATTATCTGATTTTTATGCAGCCTTTATTAGTCGCCGCCTAGTTTGCCTGACAGGTGTATTAATAAGATCGTGCTGAACAGTCCCAGGAATAAGACGGAAAACACATTACCGGCTATTGCTGCACCGTCACCCCATACGCAAAATCCAAAAGCACATGCTCTACTGCCGAAGATTTGCAGTACTAGGGAAAGCAGTGATATACATCCCACTGCTATAGCACTGATGAATAGAGCTATTTGATTGGTGAAAAACCCAGATAGATAAAGCAGTGTTATACATGCGGTAGCGCCAAGGAATATACACTCTAGGGAGCCACCAAAGCCTCCCACGCCTCCTGCCCCAACACCGACTAAAATTGTTGCTAATAGGGCCAATCCAGCTACAATCCAGGCACAGACGAAATAGAACATTTTTGCGCCAGTCATTCCTGACATCTGTCACCCCCTTATAATTTTTACTCAGGTTTTTGCGATGATTGAATACATCTATAGGACTGAACCTGAGCTTTGCTTATTCTAACAAGGAGATTTACTTAAATCAATACATGAGAGGTACTTTTTAAAACAAAAAAGCACCTTAACCCCTGGGTAGCAGAAGGAAGGAATTAAAACTATATAACACCGATGTGGTAGGTTCTTGTAAGACTTGCCCCATCGACCGACCTAGGAGATAAGCCCGAAGGCTTGTTTATCTCCCTAGAAAGGAGGTGATCCAGCCGCAGCTTCCGCTACAGCTACCTTGTTACGACTTCGTCCCAGTCACCAGCCCCACCCTAGGCGACTACTTCCCTTGCGGGTTAGCCCATCGACTTCAGGTGTTGCCAGCTTCCATGACGTGACGGGCGGTGTGTACAAGGCCCGAGAACGTATTCAACGCAGCTTGCTGATCTGCGTTTACTAGCAACTCCGGCTTCATGCAGGCGGGTTGCAGCCTGCAATCTGAACTGAGGATGGTTTTTTGGGATTAGCTCCGGGTCGCCCCTTGGCATCCCTCTGTACCCTCCATTGTAGCGTGTGTGTAGCCCAAGTCGTAAGAGCCGTGCTGACTTGACGTCATCCCCACCTTCCTCCCCGTTTTGCGGGGCAGTCTCGCCAGAGAATTCAACTGGCAACGAGGGTTGCGCTCGTTGCGGGACTTAACCCAACACCTCACGGCACGAGCTGACGACAGCCATGCAGCATCTGTATACAGGCCCCGAAGGGCAGACAAGCTTCCTCATCTTTCCTGTATATGTCAAGACTTGGTAAGGTTCTTCGCTTAGCATCGAATTAAACCACACGCTCCGCTGCTTGTGCGGGCCCCCGTCAATTCCTTTGAGTTTTAGCCTTGCGGCCGTAGTCCCCAGGCGGGATACTTAAAGCGTTAGCTTCGGCACGGAGGGGGTCGATACCCCCCATACCTAGTATCCATCGTTTACGGCGTGGACTACCAGGGTATCTAATCCTGTTTGCTCCCCACGCTTTCGCGCCTCAGTGTCAGGTACAGCCCAGGGAGCCGCTTTCGCCACTGGTGTTCCTCCCGATCTCTACGCATATCACCACTACACCGGGAATTCCACTCCCCTATGCTGCCCTCAAGTTCTCTAGTTTCTCTGACACCCTCCCAGTTAAGCCGGGAGATTTCACCAAAGACTTGGAGAACCACCTACACGCCCTTTACGCCCAGTAAATCCGGATAACGCTCGCCTCCTACGTCTTACCGCGGCTGCTGGCACGTAGTTAGCCGAGACTTATTCCTTGGGTACCGTCATTATCTTCCCCAAGAAAAGGGGTTTACAACTCGAAAGCCGTCATCCCCCACGCGGCGTTGCTGCGTCAGGCTTTCACCCATTGCGCAATATTCCCTGCTGCTGCCTCCCGTAGGAGTCTGGACCGTATCTCAATTCCAGTGTGGCTGATCATCCTCTCAGACCAGCTACCGATCTAAGCCTTGGTGGGCCATTACCTCACCAACTAGCTAATCGGACGCAAGCCCATCCTAAAGCGCCGTAGCTTTCCTCCTTGCGGAGCGTATGCGGTATTAGCCCCGATTTCTCGAGGTTGTCCCCCACTTTAGGGTAAGTTCTTACGCGTTACTCACCCGTCCGCCACTGCCTGATAAATCAGGCCGTTCGGCTTGCATGCATTAGGCACGCCGCCAGCGTTCATCCTGAGCCAGGATCAAACTCTCCAAAAAAGACAATTTGATCTGTAAAGAACCTTCCTTCTGCTATCCAGTTGTTAAGGTGCAACGAACTCACATGTTATCATGCTGTTTCAGGGTTGTCAATATTACGCTCAATTCTCCGTAAATATCCGACAGTTATCCTCCTTTTTCAAATCAGGTAGCGGTGGTTTCATTTCCATAGCCATGCTGAGGGGAACTCTTGGTTTTCCTTTAGAAATTATTTAGTTTCCCCCTTCAATATTTAGTTTAGATGTTCTTTAGTAAGTGTGTGCTAGCTTGTACATGGACTGTCGGATTTCTACGGAAACAATGCGTATTAAAAAGACAGGGTCAGGAAAGTGTTATACGAATATTCAAATTACGAAGACCTTGACGAAAGCGTTGTATCCCGTTATATAATGAAAAACGTAATTCACTAAAAAAGATGTAACGATCTATTTTGCAATATGCGAATTATTACTGGTACAGCTAAGGGGCAGCAGATCAAGTCGCCGAAGGGTGTCCATCTGCGTCCCACATCAGAATTGACGAGGAGCATGATTTTTTCAATTCTGGAATCTATGCAAGCTGATTGGTCACTGGTACTTGATATCTATGCTGGTACTGGTTCGTTGGGGCTTGAGGCGCTCAGCAGGGGTGCCGGCTGGGTTGATTTCATAGAACAAGATCCCAAGTGCTGTGCAGCTATTAATGAAAACCTATCAAATGCCGGCTTCGCGGACCGAGCTCACGTTTATTGCTTGGCTGCTATGAAAGCGATGTCGTCGCTAAAAAAGAGATACGGCATTGTAGTAATGGGGCCGCCTTATAAAGACACGTCTTTCCTTGAGGTGCTCGATCGATTATCCGCTTCTCCTTTGGTCGGCCTTGGATCTATCATCGTGGCCGAGCACTCATGCCATCTACCGCTTGAATCCGGCTATGGTGATTTTCAGTTGGTGAAAGAACGACGACACGGCGAGACTTGCGTCTCAATCTATCAGTAGGAGGGATTAAATTGACTTTAGCCCTTTATCCAGGAAGTTTTGATCCAGTTACCATGGGGCATGTCGATATAGCGGAGCGAGCGGCTGCGCTATTCGATGGGGTTATTGTAGGTGTCTACGAAGTTCCACCTAAGCAGCTGTTGTTCAATGCCAAGGAGAGAGTCTCGCTTATGAAAAAGGCTCTCAAACATATCCCGAATGCAAAGGTGGTAAGCTATGATGGGCTCACAGTAGAATTTGCCAGGAAAATGAAAGCTAAAGTTATCGTACGCGGCCTACGTATGAGCTCTGATTTTGAGAAAGAATTTGAAATGGCGCTGATGAACAAAAAACTAGCATCGGACATTGAAGTAGTGTGTTTTATGACGAAGCTGGAATTTGAGTTCGTCAGCTCGAGTCTGCTTAAGGAGGCGGCCAGATTGGGAGGAAATATTGAGGATCTGGTTCCTCCGCATGTCATGGATGCTTTAAATGAAAAGTTTTTTAAGAAATAATGTAGCAGGATAGCAGAAACTATTAAATGTCTGCAAAGACATGTCAATATAAGGAGGTAAAAGGTGGCTTATAAAATTGTCGAATCATGCATAAGTTGTGGTGCTTGTGAGTCAGAATGTAAGAATGATGCAATTAGCGAAGGCGATACAATTTATGTAATTGATCCAAATAAATGCACGGAGTGCGTTGGTGCCTCTCAAGAGCCTCGGTGTGTTGATACATGCCCTCTTGATGATTGTATTGTCCCTGATCCTGCCCATAAAGAGGATAAAGCGAAATTACTCGAAAAATGGCGCAAACTTCATCCGGGAGAGAAGCCAGTCGCTGGTACGTTCTAGCCAGGTAGCGGAGTTTTTCGCCCTACAACCATCGTCTGAAAGCCGATTATGGCATTCAGCCGTGGGTTATCGAAATGATAAAGGCGCAGCTTCTTTAAGAGGCCCAGTCCTATTTTACCTATAGTTTTCGATGCTTTCGGGAAAGTCTCTTCTAAGAAGAAAGCTTGGAACATGTAGAATTGAAATCCGAAGGCGAATCCGTCTCTTGCTATAGGGCTTAAACCCGCCTGTTCCATTAATTTTGATAGCTGATTGTTGGAGTAACTTGCCTCCGGATAAAAGAGGAAGCGGGGACCTAGCAAACGCTTTGTTAGCGAGTGAATCAGGGCGAATTTATTAGGAACCGACACGATAACTATCCCACCGGGTTGGCACACCCTTGCATGTTCTTTTAACATTTGTGCCGAGCGTTCAATCGGGAAGTGCTCAATCACGCCCTCCGAATAGACAACCTCGAACGAGCCGTCCTTGAATGGAAGCGAAAAGCCGTTTCCCTTTATCGCTTCTACTTGTACCCCCTCTTTTTGGCAGAAGAATGCGATTGTGGGGAAGGCATGGTCCGGAATATCTACCCCAACACACCTGCAGTTCAATTCTTTCGCGATTCGTGTCAGTATCCTGCCGCTGCCGAAGCCGACTTCTAAGACATGTGAATCCTTTGGGATATGCTTGCGGAAGGTACTGTAGGCGTAGGGGAAATGCCAAGTATCGTTTTGAAGCCATTCGGGGAAATACAGCCAGGTTGGTTCTTTAGGCATTATTGTACTTCTATTGATAAGCCATTATGTATTTGATGATCAATATTGGCATGGTGTATTAAAATTCAAAGAGTGTTCACTGGAATAGCTGTTTGACTGGATCGTCGAAATCGCCAGGCAGAAGGACCAGGATGCCGGGGATCCAATCGAGCATAAGTTGCGCGATACCCGATCCTTGAATAAAATCGGTCCCTAATCCGTATTTGACGCATGCTGCAAGAACTGCTGCGCATAACAACGCTCCTAAAGCCAGGCCGAGTATTCCTCCCATTAACCTGTCAAACCACTTTAAGAATATCAGATGTACAAGTCGATTGAGTATGACAGCCAAAACAATGGATACTATCATGGTACTAACGATGATGATCGCGTAACCTGTCCATTCTGCATATTCCGCATTGTCTATTGGCAGCCAGCCCCCCACGGTCGGCGCGTAGAGCCCCGCCAGGATAACGCCGACAATGATACCAATTAATGGCAGTATCATATTAATAAAGCCGCGCCAGATGCCAACGACGGTAGAGAGTAATAAAACTGCTATTAGGATGATGTCAAACCAGTTCATTTTTACCTCCCATTGTTGGAAGAGGTCCGTATAATTACCTTAGAAACAACCGAATTATCGGCATTCGTTTTATATGTATAGTGTTGAAAGAGGCGATTTTATAATTTTGAGCAAAGCGATTAGATATATCCATGGATATTTAGGCGAGCAAACAGAGATAGAGCATATGTTGAGAACCACACGTAGCTCGAGTGTGTTAGAAATTTATCAATCTATACTACTCATCTCCTCCTGCCGAGGTACTCATCTAGCATCTTCCCTTCTGGGAAGGTAGAATAGACTTCTTTAAGTATTTTCCCGAATAGCTTACTGGCTTCTGTTAAGCTGAGGGATGTCTTGTTGTTTTGGATATAGGATATGGTTATGCTTTTAGCAATGTCTCTGGCGTTGGGGAGGGTATCCTCACTGGATTCGATGACTTCTTTCAACACCGTTCCAAAAATCTTCTTGACATCTTCAGTTTTCACTTCGCATTTGGCCACGATAGCTACGCTGATATCACTTGCAATGTCGTACAGTTCCATATGAATCACCTCCTGCATTATTATCATCTGTTGCTCCAATCTAGGAATCACATTCTATTACATTAATTATGTTTTGAAAAGGGGGTTTGTAGAAAAATGAATAATTTTGGCTAAAGGTGCTCTTGGCCGAAGGACATATTGACTTATAAGATATATCTTTATAAGATAAAAGGGTAATACATAAATAATTCAAAAGAGTCTTTTGTAATGCGTATTAGCAACTCGTTGGTTTTAATATCATTATTGTTCGCAATAATAGTCTCAGTTGTTCTTTTTATATTCGAAGCCGGTGTTGCCCTTGGTGTGGATGATGGGAATGCTATAGATGTCCAAAATGCTAATCTTTCTCTGATCTTGGAAGTTGAGACAGTTGCGAACGCAAGTTGCGTAGTAATCAATGAGGTTATGTATGACCCGCGACAATCTGGTACAGACACCGCGCATGAGTGGATTGAGTTGTACAATACCTGCAATGAGACGATTGAGCTCGTCGGTTGGAAGATTGGTGATAATAGTAGTAAGAAAGAAGATATAATACCTTCGCTAAATATTTCACCATGTGGTTTTGCTATAATCGCGGCCTCATATAATTTTTCTGATAATTTTCCGGAGTTCAATGGCAGTGTTGTCTTTATTGATGATAAAAGCATCGGCTCTGGTTTGAATAATGATGGGGATCGTGTCACCCTGAATGACAGTGCGGGCAAAGTGATCGATCAGTTATCATATGGCAAGGATAAAAGCATAACATCGTTGCCGGATGTGGATGAAGGTCATTCTTTAGAGCGATATCCTGCAGGTGGAGCTATTTTTGTAGATAATTTGGCACCGACGCCGGGGTTCGGTTTGCCACCCGCAACGCCTTCTCCTACACCATCGGCCACGCCCACGCCTGATCCCACACCTACACTTACGCCTAAGCCCATGCCAACACCCACTCCTATGCCGACACCTACGCCTGCAGGTACGGTTGCTGGCAGGGGTGATGTTCTGATTAACGAAATTATGTATGATCCGAAAACTACGAATGAATCCGATCACGAGTGGGTAGAGCTTTATAATACGTGTGATGAGACGATTGAAGTCGTCGGCTGGAATATCAGTGACAATAAAAAAGCTAAGCTGATACCTTCATTTAATATCTCGCCGCATGGGTTTGCAATAATCGCTGCCTCAACCAACTTTTCCGATGACTTCCCAGAGTTCAATGGCGGCGTCGTATTTATAAATGGAAGCATTGGTAATGGTTTAAATAACGATGGGGATCGTATCACCTTGAATGATAGTGCGGATACTGTGATCGATGAGATTTCATATGGCAAAGACGGAGAACTTACAGCTGTGGCGGAAGGCCATTCTTTAGAGCGTCAGCCGGCAGGCGGTGAGTTTATAGATAATTCTGAGTCGTCACCGGGTCGTGGTTTGCCACCGCCCACTCCAACCCCTGTTCCGACATCTACATTTACACCTACTCCGACGCCAACGGCGACTTCTTTACCTACTCCTTCTGCATCACCGAGCCCTACGCCGACGGGTACTGTCGCTAATAGAGGCGATATACTTGTTAATGAGGTACAGTACAATCCGCTGCAATCCGGTGCAGATGCAGCGTATGAGTGGGTTGAGATATATAATACGCGCAATGAAACAGTTAAGCTTGCCGGCTGGGAGATCAGAGATAATGGTGGGTATGACTTGGTCCCTTCGCTTAATATCTCGCCAAATGGATTTGTTATAATAGCCGCCTCGGAAAATTTTTCTGCGAACTTCCCGAACTATTTGGGAGAAATAGGATATGTCGCGGATGGTGTTATCGGAAATGGTCTTGGGAATAACGGAGACCGTCTCACAATTAAGGATAGTTTAGGAACGGTAATTGATGAATTCTCATACGGGGATGATGAAAGCATTACATTGCCACCGCATAAGAAGGTCGGTGAAGGGCATTCCATGGAGCGCCGGCCGGCTGGCGGTGAGTTTATAGATAATGCGGAGCCGACACCGGGGCGCGGCTTGCCCTATGCTACACCTACTCCCACAGCGAATCCTACTTCAACACCAACACCTTCAGTCTCACCAACGCCAGTAAATATGTCGCAGGGGACCGTTGCCAATCGAAGCGCTATTTTAATCAACGAGGTTCAGAGTAATCCTCTGCAGTCAGGCTCTGATTCAAGCTACGAATGGATCGAGCTTTTTAACCCCGGCACTGAAGCTGTCGAGTTAATCGGCTGGGGAATAAGTGATAATTACGAAATGGATGAAATACCATCGCTGAATGTGTCGGCTAACGGTTTTGTCCTGGTCGCAGCCTCCGAGAATTTTTCAGTCAACTTCCCGAATTATAACGGAACCATCGTATTCACCGCGGATGGGCGCATAGGCAACGGATTAGGGAATGCAGGGGATCGTCTCATATTGAAAGACAGTGCAGGGACGATAATTGATGAGATGTCCTATGGTGATGATGAAAGCATAACGTCGCCGTCATGCCAGAGTGTGGCTGATGGACACTCTCTTGAGCGGGCGCCTTGCGGCGGCCTGTTTATCGATAATGAAGTACCGACACCTGGATGTTGTCTGCCAAGTTACAATCAAACGCCGGCGCTTACGCCAACTCCGACTCCGGTTTCTGCCTTAACGCAGATTCCGACGGAGTCGAACTCAAGCGATTCAATAAATATAAACCAATTGCATTCAACAGATCTCTCCCGTTCTGTAAGCAGTATGGCTCATAAATCTTCGTCACTCGATCAATCGGTTGAATCCCCCGGTATGTCTCTCAGGTCTCTGCTTACTACTTTGTCCTCGGCCCTCATAGTAATATTGGTGTGGACGTTATACAGGGGAAAGGCCAGATAATTGTCTCATCCCGATATCTAGGCTATAATTCAAATTAGTCCAATGCCAAAATCATCAACGATAGCGATAGACGGACCCGCAGCCTGTGGGAAAACCACTGTCGGTAGGCTTTTGGCAAAAAAGCTGAGATACCGGTTTGTTGATACCGGGGCGATGTATCGAGCGCTGACCTGGGAGGCATTAAGGCTTGGAGTAGATATTGAGGATGAAGGCGCACTGGGAAGGCTAGCGGAGAGCACGAAAATGGAGCTTCCTCCTGATGGAGACGATGGGATCATAGTGAACGGCCGTTATATAAATAACGAGTTACGCAGCCCTGAAGTCGATTTCGGCGTATCTCCTGTAGCAAAGGTGCCAGGCGTACGCAAGGTCTTGGTGCGGAATCAGCGGCTGATAGCGAGGGATGGCAACATAGTAATGGTGGGGCGGGATATAGGGACCAACGTTCTACTTGATGCTGACCTGAAGGTTTATCTGGATGTGTCCATTGAGGAGCAGGCCAGACGTCGCTATAAAGAGATGGTCGAGCAGGGAGAAAAGGCTGAATACAAAGAGATACTTGCCAGCCTTATTCGGAGGGATCGGATCGACAGCAAGCGTTCCGTTAATCCGCTGCGCAAGGCTGATGATGCTTATGTTATTAATACAGATATTATGGACGCCAATGGAGTTCTGGGCGAGATTTTAAAGCTGGCGGGTGGACGCTGATGCCGTGGTTTCATAACTTGGGCATTACATTTGTAATGAGGCCTCTCCTCTTCCTGTTCACTCGCTACAAGGTAGAAGGTAAGAATAATGTTCCCCAGCAAGGCCCTTTGATTGTTGTGTCAAATCACCTTAGCATGACCGATCCCCCCGTGCTATCTACAAGTATCCCGCGCAGCATTGTGTTCATGACCAAGGAAGAATTATTCAGCGACCCGATATTAGGCCCTTTTGCCAGAGGGTGGCACGCTTTTCCAGTACGACGAGGTCATCTCGACCGGGAGGCACTGCGACAGGCCGATCAAGTGTTACGCGATGGGCTGGCTTTGGGTATGTTCCCCGAAGCAATGAGGAGCGCTACCGGAAAGATGCAGCAGGGATATACCGGAGCTGCGTTAATCGCGCTGCGTAATAAAAGCCTGATTCTGCCCGTAGGTATAAAAGGGGCTGATAAATTGAATAAAATCAATTTTATCTTTCACCGACCGGAACTAACTGTTAACATTGGCAAGCCGTTTACGCTGCCGCACTCCGGCGGCAGGCTGACCAAGGAGCAGCTCGCTCCGGCGACGGATATCATAATGAGAAAGATCGCCGAACTCCTGCCGGAGAGTTATCGGGGGTATTATGCAGATAGAGAAAGCCGCTGAGATAGGCTTTTGCACCGGTGTCAGGCGCGCTATCAATATGATCGAGCGTGCTGCCACGGAGCTTGGCCCGCTGCAGACACTGGGCCCGATCGTGCATAATCAGCAGGTAGTGGACAGGCTTGCCGAGCACGGGGTCACAGTGGCCGAGAGCCTCGATCAGTTGAAAAGAGAAATCCTTTGTATCAGCTCACATGGTGTAGGCCCGCAGGTTATACAAGAAGCAGAGGCTCGTGGCATAAGGATAATCGATACTACATGTCCTTTCGTACGTCGTTCTCAGGTCGCGGCGAAGAGGCTGGCAAACTCCGGATTCTCCGTGATCGTTTTCGGCGACGAAAATCATCGCGAGGTGCAGGGCGTGCTGGGGTACGCCGGCGAAAAGGGCTTGGCGACTGTCAAGGTGCCCTCATTTAAGAAGCTATCGCCTCGTGTAGGAATCCTGTCTCAAACAACGCAGAGCTTCTCAGCCTTCCACAACTTCGTATCATCCTTTGTCCAGACGCATTTGGAGAGCATCGCGGAGCTTCGGGTAGTGAATACAATATGCGACGCTACGAGGAAGCATCAGGAGGCGGCGTTGGAACTGGCAAGACGCTCGGACCTTATGCTGGTGGTAGGCTCGCGCGGGAGCGCAAATACTAAGCGACTTGCTGAGTTGTGCTCGGCTCTGGTTGAGACACATCATATCGAAACGGCACAAGAAATCGATCCGAAGTGGCTAAGTGGAAAAGTTGAACGTATCGGGATCACTGCAGGAGCCTCTACCCCCGATGAGGTTATCGACGAAGTGATTTCAAGACTTGGGGGAATGCAATAGTATTTGCCAGCTAGGATATGGTATAATTACTTTCTGCCAAGCCCAAGAATAGCTAAGGAAGATTCGTCAAATGGACGTTCGTCCCTGTAGATCAAGTAATAATTCTGATAGAAAATCTTTGATCAAGCTTAATCAACCCCCTGTATCCCCCAATCATGGGGGAAGATTAAAAGGAATTAGGGGACACCCCCAGACCCCCTGGTCCTTCCGCGGAAGGACACCTCTTTTTCAATGGTTAATTTCATTAACTGGAGGGTAGCAATGTCGAAGTATGTCTATGCATTCGGTGGCGGGAAGGCGGACGGGAACGAAGCAATGAAGAACCTCCTTGGCGGCAAAGGGGCCAACCTTGCCGAAATGGCAGGGCACCCCGACCTGCGCTTGCCGGTGCCGCCTGGATTCACCATAACGACCGAGGTCTGCACGTATTACTACGCCCACAAGCGAAGCTATCCCAAAGATCTGGCAGCAGAGGTCAGCAAAGCGCTGGCCCAGGTAGAGAAGCTGAGCGGCAAAAAGTTCGGGGATGCGAAGAACCCCCTGCTCGTCTCCGTGCGTTCGGGGGCGCGGCGGTCCATGCCCGGCATGATGGACACAGTGCTCAACGTCGGACTTAACGACACAACGATTAAAGGCCTTATTGCACAGACGAAGGATGCGCGTTGCGCTTACGACGCCTACCGTCGGCTGATAATGATGTATGCCGACGTGGTGATGGAAAAGGCTGAGGGCATCGAACCGAAAGGCGGCAAGGGAATCCGCAAACTGCTCGACGAACGCCTGGAAGAGGTTAAAAAACATAAAGGTTACAAGAACGATACCGATCTGACCGCCGACGACCTCAAGGCCCTGGTGGCTGAATTCAAGAGGACAGTCAAAGCCAAGCTTGGGAAGCCCTTCCCCGACGATCCGCAGGACCAGCTTTGGTGTGGCATAGGGGCGGTTTTCATGAGCTGGAACGGCAAGCGGGCGGGCGAGTATCGCCGTATCGAGAAAATCCCCGACGACTGGGGGACCGCGGTCAATGTGCAGGCGATGGTCTTCGGCGATATGGGCGACGGTTCGGCGACCGGCGTCGCTTTCACGCGCAACCCGGGCAGCGGCGAAAACAATTTCTACGGCGAATATCTTATTAATGCTCAGGGTGAAGATGTGGTAGCGGGCATCCGCACCCCTGCGCCGATCAACAAGTACTCCAAGAACGCCCAGAGCAAACATCTGCCTACACTTGAAACGGTGATGCCCAAAATTTATAAACAGCTGTTCGAATATCAGCAAAGGCTCGAAGAGCACTATAGGGACATGCAAGACATCGAATTTACCATCGAAAAAGGCAAGCTTTTCATGCTGCAGTGCCGTGTCGGTAAGAGGAACGGCGTAGCGGCGGTGCGCATGGCCACAGAGATGTGCAAGGAAGGACTGATCGATGCGCAGACGGCTATCATGCGCGTGGCACCCAATCAGCTCGTGGAGCTGCTTCTGCCCATGATCGATCCGAAGGCGGAGGCGGGCGTTTCCCCAATCGCAAAGGGGCTCCCAGCCGGGCCGGGCGGAGCCAAAGGCAGGGCAGTTTTTACCTCGGCCGATGCCGTGGCATGGGCCGGCCGGGGCGAGAAGGTCATATTGGTACGTGAAGAGACGTCGTCTGAAGATGTCGACGGCATGCATAAGGCGCAGGCTATCCTCACCAGCAAGGGCGGGATGACCTCGCATGCTGCGCTCGTAGCGAGAGGTTGGGGCAAATGCTGTATCGTCAGCTGTGCCGACATGGAGATCGGCAGTAACAACAAATCGTTCAAAACGAAGAGTGGGAAACTGGTGCGCGAGGGCGATTGGATCACGCTCAACGGGACCAAGGGCGCTGTCTACGAAGGAAGCCTGTCCCTCGTCGATGCTGACCTGGAACATAACAAAACGTACAAGGATTTCATGAAGCTCGTGGATAAGGCTCGTCGGCTCGGTGTGCGCACCAATGCCGATACACCAAAGGATGCGAAAAAGGCGCGTGATTTTGGCGCCGAAGGCATCGGCCTCTTCCGCACCGAGCATATGTTTTATGGAGAGGGCAGCGACAAGCCGCTCTTCCTGCTGCGGAAGATGATCATGAGCAAAACGGTCAAGGAGCGCAAAGCGGCTTTGGACCAGCTTGCAGTATATGTAAAGAAAGACATCAAGGCTACGATGGAGGTCATGGATGGCCTGCCGGTTACCATCCGCTTGCTCGATCCACCGCTGCATGAATTCGTGCCTCACAGCCAGGACAAGCTCAAGGCGCTGGCATCCGAGCTGCGTATCGACATGGCGGAGGTGCACAAACGCGCCGAGGGGCTGCGCGAGAACAACCCGATGCTCGGACACCGCGGCGTACGCTTGGGCATAACCTATCCTGAGATCACCGAAATGCAGGTCCGTGCTATCCTGGAGGCTGCGGCCGAGCTTATCGCCGCCGGCAAGAGGGTCGTTCCCGAGATCATGATTCCGGTCACATGTGCCGTTACCGAGATTGTCGATCACAAGGAGATTACCGACCGCGTCCATGCCGAAGTATGCAAAAAGATGAATGTGAAGAAGATTCCGTTCATGTTCGGCACCATGATAGAGATCCCGCGCGCGGCGCTCACAGCCAATGAGATGGCTGAGACCGCCGAGTTCTTTTCGTTTGGCACTAACGATCTCACCCAGATGACCTTCGGCTTCAGCCGCGATGATATCGGCTCGTTCCTGCCCGATTACCTGAACAAGAAAATACTGAAGGATGATCCATTCCAGACAATAGATCAGACCGGGGTCGGAGAACTGATAAAGGTCGGCATCGAACGGGGGCGGTCGGTGCGGCCTAAGTTAAAAGTAGGCATCTGCGGAGAACACGGCGGCGATGCGGAATCGGTCAAGTTTTGCCATCGTGTTGGCATGAACTATGTGTCCTGTTCTCCTTTCCGTGTCCCCATCGCGCGTCTTGCCGCTGCGCAGGCCGCGGTCGAGGATCAAAATGTCGACAAAAAGAAGGCAGTGGCTAAAGGAACCAGTCGCGGTAAGAATAAAAAGGTGGCTAAGCGATAAAAGCAGAAATTTAAGTCGGGTGGCCTTAAATTTAGTTTTGCTTATATTCAAAAATATTTTCAGATATGATATAATAACCACTCGACAGTTTATAGAATGGGAATATTGCGTCTTGATGACTCTAGATATACCTTCTGATTTATCGCCATGTGTTGAATTGAGTATAGTCATGTTCTCTAACTGCGTGCAATTTAAATAGAATTCAGGTAGAAGGGAAAAGATGAAACAGGTAGATCGGGTAATTGCCAGTTATAATAACGATAAAAATGCACTCATCCAGATACTTCTCCAAATACAGAAGGAAAACCGATGGCTTCCGGAGGAAGCGCTTAGAAGGGTCGGTAAAAAGCTTGATATTCCAATCAACCAGATATATCACATAACTACTTTCTATAAAGCCTTCAGCCTGGTACCGCATGGCCGTCATTCTCTTGCCGTGTGTCTGGGGACGGCCTGTCATGTGCGGGGTGCACCTCGGCTGTTGGATAAAGTGAGCGAGGTGCTCGGTATTAAGCCGGGAGAGACCAGCAAGGACATGAAATATTCGTTGAGCACAGTTAACTGTCTGGGCTGCTGTGCGCTGGGCCCGGTGATTCAGGTTGATGATGAGTACTATAGTGATCCCTCATCGACAGAACTCAAGAAAATCATCGCAGAACGCGACTAAAGGGGAATTATGCCACGACTGAAATCTAACGCTGATTTAGCTAAGCTCAAAAAGCAGATACTCTCCAAGAGGGCAGGAAAGCGCTATATTGCTATTAACGCCGCCGGGACCTGCGGCCTGGCATATGGCAGCGATAAGATATATAAAGCCTTCGTGGATGAGATCAAGAAACAGGGGCTTTCGAAAGAGGTGGAGGTGCGGGCTACGGGGTGTCTGGGTTTTTGCGAGAACAGCCCTAAAGTAATGATACTTCCCGATGATATTAACTATTTCAAGGTCAAGCTGGAGGATGTATCAGAGATAGTGTCTAAGACACTGGTGGAGAAGCAGGTAGTTGACCGTCTGCTTTATAAGGATGGCAGTAAAAAGGTTGTTAAAATCAATGATATCCCCTTCTATAGCGGACAGAGCCGCATCATCTCCGGCAACAACCGCTATATTGACCCGGAGAATATCGATGATTATATCGCTCTGGGCGGATATTCTGCCCTGGCGCAGGTGCTGGGGAAGATGGAGCCCAAAGATGTTCTTGATATAGTTAAGAAATCCAACCTGCGCGGACGTGGCGGCGGAGGTTTTCCAACCGGAGTGAAGTGGGAGACCTCTGTAAACGCTCCATCCGATATCAAGTATGTGATCGTCAACGCCGACGAAGGTGACCCCGGCGCATATATGAACCGCGCCTTGCTCGAGGGTAATCCCCACAGCGTGCTGGAGGGGTTAATCATCGGGGCTTACACCGTCGGCGCTTGCGAAGGCTATATTTATGTGCGGCAGGAGTATCCGCTCGCTATCAAGCATCTCTACGTAGCTTTGGATCAGGCACGCGAGTACGGATTACTTGGAAAAGATATCCTCGGATCGGGTTTCGATTTCGATATCATAGTTCACCAGGGCGCAGGTGCCTTCGTATCGGGCGAGTCCAGCGCGCTTATGACTGCAATTGAAGGTCGTGTCGGCGAGCCGCGGCCGAAGTATATCCGTACCGCTGTGAGCGGTGTCAGGGAGAAGCCGAGTGTACTTAATAACGTCGAGACATGGGCGAATGTTCCGCTCATCATTAATAACGGGATTGACTGGTTTACCGGGATCGGTACCAAGGAGAATTACGGCACCAAGATATTCTCGCTTGTAGGCAAGGTGAACAACACCGGCCTGGTCGAGGTGCCGCTGGGGACTACGCTGAGGCAGATCATATTCGACTGCGGCGGCGGCATACGCAAGGGCAAGAAGTTCAAAGCGGTCCAGACAGGCGGGCCTTCAGGCGGGTGCATACCGGCGAGCATGCTCGATATGCCGGTAGACTTCGACCAGCTGGCCAAGGCCGGCTCAATGATGGGCTCCGGCGGCATGATCGTCATGGACGAGGACTCCTGCATGGTTGACATGGCGCGCTACTTCCTCGACTTCCTCGCCTTCGAGTCCTGCGGCAAGTGCGTGCCGTGCCGCGAGGGCATACGCCAGATGCTCAAGATTTTGAACCGCATATGCGACGGCAAGGGCGTCGAAAGCGATATCAGGATGCTGGAGGAGCTGGCCGATTTGCTCAAGGACGCTTCGCTGTGCGCCCTGGGGCAGACGGCGGCCAACCCGGTGATGAGCACCGTCAAATATTTCCGCGATGAGTACGAGGCTCACATCAAAGAGAAGCGCTGCCCCGCCGGTGTCTGCAAGTCGCTGGTATCT